>FLNX01003067.1_pt1 | contig 22912 bp, 19 predicted proteins | sample 1140341 | NCBI WGS metagenome assembly FLNX01 (sample SAMEA3878208, study PRJEB12797) | bioreactor metagenome | biome: Moose rumen | place: Sweden | collected 2011-10
ACACCAAAAGTTCTCCGTATACCGCGAATAGACTGCCCATTGGCTATGGAGCGTGCGATATATATAAGCAAAGTTTTATCACGACCTGCTTGTTGGTAATCGGAGTGAGAGAGGAACTGTTTTCGGCAATCTTTGCAATAATAATTCTGCTTCCCATTGCGTTTTTTGCCGTTTCGTTTTATATTTATACTACAACAATGGGGACAAGTTTGTTTTATGTTTTTCGTAGACTATATAATACAACTTTTCCCATTGTTGTTTCAGCATACCTTTTGTAACACTACCAGTTTTTTAGAATAAATTTGTCAACTTAAAAGAATTTTGGATATAGAATAGTGTATATAAGGACTTCTCTGTGTTGAAAAATATTATAGAGGAGATAGTTCTGGTATAGGAGAATTGATTATGGCATTCGACCCATCAAAGTACACAGTGGCTAAGGCGCGTCCGCTTCCGGTTATTCTGCTTTTGGACAGAAGCGGAAGTATGTGCGGAGAAAAAATCTCCACGCTCAATTCAGCGGTAAACGAGATGATTCAGTCTTTCAAGACTGCAGGACAAGGCGAGGTTGAAATAAACTTTGCTGTCATCAGCTTTGGTGACGGCGGGGCGACATACGATCTTCCGCTACAGTCTGTGAAGGATATTTCAGAAATTGCGCTTCAGGCAAGCGGCGGAACCCCAATGGGCATGGCTCTCAGCATGGCAAAAGATTTGATAGAAGACAAAGAGACGATTCCATCGAAAGGCTACCGTCCTGCTGTCGTACTTGTTTCTGACGGTGCACCAAACGATGACTGGAAGCAGCCCATGGACGACTTCATAGGCTGCGGACGCAGTTCAAAATGCGAGCGTTTTGCCATGGCAATCGGCACTTCACAGGAAGACCCTGTTTTGAACCGCTTTCTTTCCGGCACCGAGAACAAGGTTTTTCTTGCAAGCGATGCAAGTAAAATCCGAGACTTTTTCAAATTCGTCACCATGAGTGTTTCTGTGCGCAGCCGCTCTCAGAACCCGAATGCGCTTCTCCCCGCCGCAAGCGGAACGCCTTCTCTTTCTGCGGTGGTGGACATGGCAAAAGAATTCGGCATCGATTTGTAGGCGGTTTTCATGAGTATGCTGAATGTAATCATTGACATTTCAGGCAGCATGTACACGGCTGGAAAACCGAGTGTGGTAGGCTTTCTGCTTTCGACTCTCGGAATCTTGCCTCAGGATTGCGGTGGAAACGCTGAACTCAAAAAATACAGCTGGGATGGAAGCTCCTCTTTACTGAAAGTGCTTTTGGAAAAAACGGCGGAAAATCCCACGCTTGTCATCACGGACGGCTATTCGCTTTCCGACAACTGCACGGCTCGCGAAGTCAAGCAGTTGCTTTTGGCGGCGAAAGAAAGACTTTTCGTTGTACTCTGCGGTTCTGACGCAATCGATATTTCCGCATTGAAAGAGTTCCGGGGAGTGAGAACAGTGAACGCGGAGAACATCATGTTTGCGGTGGAAAACCTTTTCTGGAAATCCGCAGATTCCATGCAAGAAATATCTGAAGACAGCGGGGAGGACTGGGAATGAGATTGTTTTGCGATTCTCGTTTTGCCACAGGAGAAAGCCTTGCGGGACCTTCCCACATTGCAAAAAACATTCCCAATCAAGATTCCTTTCTGTTCGTGCGCAAGAGGAAGTACACTCTGCTCGTAGTTTCCGATGGACTCGGCTCAAAGCCCCTCTCCCACATAGGTTCTGCCTCCGCATGCCTTGCCGTGAAGGAAGAACTTGCTCGGTTTGTAAAGCAGCGGAATCAGGCACTCCCGCTTCCGGCTCTTCTCAAGAACATCGTTACGAGGTGGGAGTCAGTCATACAGCCGCATTCTCCCAAGGATTGTTCTGCTACCTGTCTTTTTCTTTTTGCCACACGACGGAAAATCCTTGTGGCCCGTCTCGGTGACGGCATGGTGTGCCTGTTGGGAAAAAATCCCGAGAATGACATATTCCTTGGCGACAGCAAGGACGGAACTTTCTCCAATGCGACATTTTCCCTTTCCGATACACATTCGACGGCTGAATTCAACGTGAATTTATTCGACCGTTCCGACTTTCGCGGCGCGGTGCTGACAACCGACGGTATATCCGCTGACATGGAAAACGGAAAAGAACTTCTCTTTGCAAAAGATGTGTTCTCGGAACTGGATAGGATGAAGTTTTGGAAGCGGAGGGCATTTTTACGGAATATGATGGAAAACTGGCCGGTTCCTCATCATACGGACGACAAGACGATAATTGTGGCAGGATTGTGATTTATGGAAAATGAAAAACAAGAAGAAATCGGCGTGAGCGTTACGGAAAGCGACGGGCGCACATTCGTTCTAAAGCAGGTGCGCGATTCATACGACTTCACGCACATCATCAGAAAGGAACTTGGACGTGGTGGACAGGGCATGGTCTGTTTGACTGAAGACAAGGACATCGTTGTGAAATTCGCCTTGGACTCAAAGGGAAACATCATCGGCAGAGAAAAGGATTCTGCCGCATTCGGGCGCAACGATGCTGCCTTCAAAGCGGTCGCCCTAAAAGCTTTTCCAGACAGATTGCATCTTGCCCGCCCTGTTGCTCGGCTTGCCGACTATTCAGGCTATGTTATGCGGCTAATGGGTGACATGACTAGCTTATCAGACCTTGTTCCGATTGACAGCGAAGGCATAGAGCGCATGGCAAGTGACGGAGGCCACAGAAGACGCTTCCTATTGCTTTCAAAACTTGCTGCCCTGCTTGCAAAACTGCACGGTGCGGGCATGGTCTACTGCGACATTTCCGCAAACAATGTGTTCGTGACAAAATCGCCTGTCTCCGAGACTCAGAATGTGTGGCTCATTGATGCGGACAATGTGTTTATTCCAGGTGAGGATTCGGACAAACTGGTATTCACGCCGCGCTATGCCGCCCCTGAACTCATCGGGAAGCCGCTGAAGCCCTGCTCCCATGCGAGCGACTGCTATTCCTTTTCGGTGCTTGCTTTTGAAAGTCTTGCCGCGCTCCATCCATTCAAGGGAAAGAAAGCCGAAGGCGAGGACAGCGGAGACGACTGGGACGCAAGCGTACAGAAAAATGACGGTACAAAATCATCGTTTGCCGAACCAGATGCATTCCCGGAGTATTCGGGGAAGATTTCTTGGGTGGAAGACACGGAAGACGATTCAAACCACACGGAAAATGGGCTTCCGCGCCAGAATTTTTTGACGGACGAAACATTCCGCCTGTTCAACGCCACATTCTCGGAGGAGGGGCGGAAATCGCCAAGAATGCGTCCCACGGCTGTTCTTTGGGCGAGGGCATTCGCTCATTCCCATGCAAAAAGCGTGTGCTGTCCCGACTGCGGCATGAGTTTTGTTTTTGATGAAGAACAAAAGAACTGTCCATGGTGCGAAAAAAAACTTCCGCCACTTCTTACGCTGTCGCTGTGTGATGAAGTCGTTTTTGCTCACGAAGTTTTTTTTAAGAAGGACTGCGAGGGCGAATGGATTTTACTTCCAGAATTTTTGTTCGAGCCATTTTCAGTTGACACCTGCTTCCGTCCGCTCATAAAACTGCGCACTGTTGAAAAAAGCGGTCGTGCGCTTGAATTCGTCTCTTCGGTTGAGTCAGGCGGTGAACACTTGTTTTTCATCAGTACGGAAAACGGCGAGGAAAAAATCGGTGCGCGCTATACGCTTTTCTTGCAAAGAGGACAGTATGAACTTCGTTACGAGAACACGCAAAGCGGCATCCAGCGGACATTTTCGCTTTCAATAAAGGAGTCTTTTGAATGAACATAGCCGATATAGAGACAATCCCGTTTTTTGAGAATATCGAAGCAAAGGTAACAGGCTCAAAAATAAACTTAGGACTCTACAAGCTTATTCCCAATCCCATGAGACATAATTTTATTCTCGACATGGGAAATAAAATTGTTGTTGAAGTCGATTGCGTTCACAAGCAGGATAAGACTGAGCTTGATTCCCAGTTCTGCCGGAACAAAACGAACGTGTGCCGCGTGAAGCACTGCGCTGACGGGAACATTCTTTTTGACGTGTATTTCTTTGCCGGAATCATCGATGATTTCGGGAATATGGAAATTCTCATAGAACGAAATAAAATCGGCACTTTTGAAAACAAGGAGCGCAAACCGGATTTTGATGAGGTCTGCAAGTTTTTACCTAAAAAATGCGCTCTTACTGTAAGTGGAGAAGATTTCTTTATAATTCAGGCGGATTTTTCCAAGACAAACGAAAATGAAGAAGTGGATTCTGAAACGGATGCAGATGAGGCAGAAATAAGCTCGGCTACGTTCAGAACGGGAGCATTTGCGATTCTGTGCGGACACAGGGGAAAATGCCACGCAATAAAAGTGCTGCAGAAGTCCATTTCTTCAAATGGCGACCAGACCTATTTTTATGTTTCAGGTGTCGCGTCCAGAAGAAACAGTCGTCCTGCTGGAAATTTCCATCTCATAAAGGCAAATCTTACCTTCTCCGACCAGAAGAAAGCCGCATCCGAATTCAACAAGGCAAAACTTGCGCAAATCACCGAAAGCAACGGAAGCTACCTGAAGGCATGGCGGGAATATTCCGGCGCGCGCGGTGACCGAGTGTTAAAAACTGCCAGAGAGTTTGGGGCTGTGCATTACGAAAGCATTTCAAAAGAAGCAGGAACTGCAAAACTCTACTTCAAACATGATGACGGTGAAAAATCAATCTCGGAGCGTGTATCCGAATCTTCCGTTGAAGAAATCATCATATTCAAAAATGAAGAGCCGCTTCCAGTTTTCCTGCAGGACAAAAAGTGCGATTTTCTTTCATACTGCGAAAAAAAGGCTGAAATCAAGAAGCAGAACAAAGGCGAGAAGAAAAAAGATGAACTCGTTTTTGAAGTGCTTGACAGCAAAGACAACTGGCTTGAAATCCGACCTGTCGGTGAGAAAATTTCCGTGGACGACATTCCCGAAAAAGGATTCGTAATTATGTCCATGACTGGCGAAGAGAGCCAGACTCAGCGGCAGATGGAGGCATGGAAAAACATCGCCGAAGGAAAGGCTGGGATAGCCTACCTTGGAAATCTGCTTGAAGGGAATTTCGACATCATTGGGAATGTGCAGCGGCAGAAAGAATTCAAGATAACTGAGAGAATCAGAAAGAAGATTTTTAAGAATCCTCCCACGGAACGCCAGATAGATGCAATAAAAATCGCACTTCTTACACCAGACATCGCGCTCATTCAAGGGCCTCCGGGAACGGGGAAAACAACTGTTCTTACCGCAATCCTTGAAATACTGAACGAGATGCAGGACAAGCGCGGCATTACGGCAGGCCGTGTTCTTATTTCTGCCTACCAGCACGATGCTGTCTACAACATGATTCTTGACGACAAGGGAAAACCACGCATTACTGTGAATTCCCTGCCTACTTGGAAATATGGAAGCCGACGTAATGGCGGTGGTTCATACAACGAGCATATCGAACAATGGTGCAGGGACATTGAGGACAAAGTTTTTGCCCTCAATCCGAATGTGCAGGTTTCAAGCGAGGAGGAGCTTTTCCACGCATACACTGCGGAATATATCTATGCGCCGGACAGTGAGAATCGGCGGAGACTTCTGGAATATATCCTTGGAAGTCTTCCCATAACCACGGAATTGGCGGATAGGGCAAGAAAACTGAACACGCTTTCGGAGCGGGAGGCAGGGCTTTCGGAAGAGAATCCTTCGCTTATGAGGAAAATCCGCGCCCTGCGCACCACGGAAAAATCCTTTGCGGACGACGGTGCGAAGCGTGCCGAAGACTTGTATTTTGCCCTTGAAGGCATCAAATTTTTTCAAACCAATAAAGAAACTGAATCCCTTTTGATGAGGGCGGTGACTGAAAAGCCTTCGGATTCGACTTTTTCGGAATTGGCTGAACTGAAAAATATGCTGCTGGAATCATTTTCCAAGCCTCCTCGTTATGTAAAGCCAGAAGCCGACCAGACACTTGTTGATTTGTGCAGGGATATTGCGAATCACCTTGAGCAGCAGCGAGGAAAGAAAGACAAGAAAGAGCAGATAATCGCAGAATGGGTACAGGCACTGCAAGTTGGAAAGGCTGCATTTTCACGCGCCATCAAGGACTGCGACTTTGCATACGCCGCCACCACACAGCAGGCGGAAGGAAGCGATTTGCGGAAGCAGAAAAAAGCCTTGTCCGACGGTGATATTGTTGCGGCACAACTGTATGATACGGTCATCATAGACGAGGCTGCGCGCGCCACTCCTCCAGATTTGCTCATTCCTATGTGCAAGGCTGCCAAGCGCATAATTCTTGTGGGCGACCACCGCCAGCTTCCCCAGCTTGTAGACGACGACATCTGCAACGAGGTGTACGAGAAGAATAAAGCGGCCGTCCAAACCGAACAGAACGACAGCGTGCAGGAGCAAAAAGCGAATGAAGACGAGAAGTTCGACTACGAGAGCGCGTACAAGCTCAGTCTCTTTGAGCTGCTGTTCAAAAAACTCAAGGAACTTGAAGAAAAAGACGGCATAAAGCGCACCGCTACGCTGGACAAGCAGTTCAGAACACACCCGCTTTTGGGGGAATTCTGTTCAAAGATGTTCTACGACCCGCATGGTGAACATTACGACTCTCCGCGCCCTGCCTCTGATTTTTCCTACAATCTGCCGGGAATCGAGAACAAGGCGGCTGTATGGATTGATGTCGCTTCTTCCGTGGGACGTGAGGCAAAAATCGCCACAGGAAGTTGGATTCGGGAATGTGAGGCTGACTGCATTGTTTCAAAACTGCTGGAATTTGCTAAAAGCCAGGCTGACATTCCTGACGAAAAAAAATTGTCCTATGGAATTATCTCATTCTACAAGGGTCAGAAGGAGCTGATTGAAAAAAAACTGAACGGACGCAAAGCTGCGCTCAAAGGCATAAAATACAAAGTCGGCACAGTGGATGCTTTTCAGGGCATGGAATTCGACATTGTGTTCCTGTCGGTCGTGAGGACTAACAAAATCGCCCAGTACGGATTTCTCACCTCGTTCAACCGAATGTGCGTGAGCATGTCCCGCCAGAAAAAGGCTCTTATCGTTGTGGGAGACAGTGCTTTCGTCACAACGGACAAGGCACGGAAAGCGAACGCAATTCCCGCACTGGCGGAATTTTACGATTTGTGCGCGGACAATACAAAAAACAAAGGATTTGGAGCGGTACTCGAATGGAAAAAATAATCGGTGGACAGGAACTTGAAAATCCCATTTCAGCAGGCGTGCAGCAGAAAATCCTCTGGCCCTGCTACGAATTCATCGCCCATGCGGAAGGATTGGACAATTTTGAGAAGAACATCATAGAAGAAGTCGTTCTGAAACTTGCAGCCATCAACGTGCGTTCCGATTCTGAAATAGCGGAATGTACTGGGCTTGATGAAGATTTGATTTCCTTCATTCACTCTCGTCTGCAGCAGAAGGGGCTTCTGGACGAAACCTGCGGCATAACAGACGCAGGCAAAATGAAGCTTGAAGAATTTGCTGAAAAACACTCTCAGGATATCCACATCTATGTGGATGCACTTTCCGGGCGTGTGCTTCCATATTGGGCACCAGTTTCGGAGCGCAACAACTTTCATTACGACGGGGGAAGGTGGGACAGAAAAGACGATGACAATCCTGATAAGCCTCTTTTCTTCCGTTACAAAGCCATTTCCTCAGCCGGCATGGAAAGCGACGAGGAGCAGGCAGCTTATCCGCTCCGATTTGAAAAAGACGCATACAATTCTGTTCCTGAAGTAGACGATGTGAGTGCAATGCTCCATACGCTCTTTTCAAAAAACGACAGCATCGTGGTTCGCATTGACGAAAGTCAGGACTGCGACAAGAACCTCTGCTATTGTCTCATGGAAATACTCCTGCCAGATGGCAACACTCGGCGTTGGGTATGCACCGACGGATTTGGAAAGCTGAGTGCGTTCTTTTCCACCGATTTAATTGCGGACGAAAAAGACAAAAAGTTTCTTACGGACTTGCGGTCAAAACTGCAAAGCGGAACGAATGCTGCAAAGTCCGAGAAAAAACTTGCTCACGAAGAATATCCCCGGTTTGCAGAAAAGCTGAGCCTAGTCCAAAAAAGCATGAGCGCGCTTGGTTTGAGAGTGGACTCTCCCGACAAAGAAGAGGAACTTCGCATGGCAAGAAACGACACACTTTTGTACTTGACGCAGCTTGCGGAATGGGCGTTCTACTATATTCTGCACCGGAAATGCTTTGAATACAAAGCCCGCGCAGTGCTTTCGGATTTTGAGAAGTTCAGGGGCAACAAGGCTTCCGCCCACATAATCGGCAAAATTGCGGAAAAGAAAGCTGTTGCTCTGGGATTTTCCATTGAAGGCAATTGCAAAAAATCTCTCCGCGAACGCTATGGGCGGATTTTAAGCGCGTTTGAAGAAAACACTCCGTCGCTTTTTGCCCTTGTAGACTTGTGCGTAATCAGTTTGACTGATGAAATGTGGCTCAAAGACTTTGCGAAAAACGCTCCCGACTTTCTTTTGGACTTGGCTCTGCTCAACAAAATGCGCAACGAAAGTTTCCATGCAGGAGATACGACGGCTACGCTTTCCCAAATTCGAGGCATATACGGGAAAATTCTTCATTTGCTGAAAGTTGGGCTTGGTGTTGATGTAAATTCCGAAAACAAAATGTCTTTTGCAGAGCGACACGAATTCCAAAACGAACGCATTTCCGCGATTGCGCGCATGGAAGATGCTCTGGGATTTACGCTCTGCCGCATTTTGGACAATACTCTTCTGGGATTTTTTACGGATATGGAGAGACGCTCCCTTGATATGGAGCATATCGATACTGCTGTGATTCTTGATATGTACCGCATTCTTGAAAGCGTGTTTGTGCAGGTGAACGAAGGACTGGGGAACGAAAACAAAAAATCTGATTGGCGTGAAAAGACCCGCTCTGCAGGATTTGTCCTTGACGGAGGCGCGGAATGCAAGGCTCTTCTTTCGACAAACGAGAAGCGTATACAGATTGCATTGGAACGGAAGCCGTTATCTATGAACGCCGCATGCATCGCCTTCCTTACACTTTCAGACATAAAACTGCTCCGTGAAGTTAAGAACAAGTGGAGGTCTCTTCCCGCCGATGTGAGCTATATCGTTGACCTTCGCGGCCACGGAGAAATTCCAGATTGCATAGATGAAGTGCGAGTTTGGGAAATCAAGGCACATATAACGGATTTGATTTGTTTTTTTGCGGAAAAAGGATTTTTGTCGCAGAAAAATGTCAACTGAAAAAGAATTTGACCATATTTTTATAACAGAAAGCCTACAGGAGAAGACAAATGGCAAAGGAAAAAACATACACTCATGCACAGGTTGAAGAACTGATTGCAAAATTAAAAACGAACATTGAGCAACTCAAGAACGATGTTTCTGACCGGGATGCAAAGCTTTTGGAGCTGAAACAGAAAATCGCTGATTTCCAAGAGCGGGAATCCGAACTGCAGCAGCAGAAAAACGAGCAGGACAGAAAAAATGCCGAGCTTGAAAGACTGACGGCAGAGTTCGCACCGAAGATGAAATCACTTGAAGAAAAACAGTCAGAACTTGCATCGGCACAGGCTCAGTTTGCAGAGCAAAAAGCAAATCTTGAAGCACGGGAAATTACCCTTTCAGCGCAGGAAAAAGCATTTGACAGCATAAAGGAAAATCTGGTGAAGGCGAGCGAAGAGCTTGCGCAGAAAAAGGCCGCTTTGTTCTCAGATGCCGAAAAACTTGCCTCGGAACTTCACGAAAAGCGTATTGCCGAGACAGAAAGCGAAATCCAGAGCATGCGCGACGAGGCAGCTTTGGAAATGCAGGGTGACCGAGAAAACGCGGCAAAAGATATCGAATCAAGCAGGAAGACGGCTCTGGCTGAATCAGAAAAAATCAGAACGGATGCGCAAAAACAAGCGGCTTCCATCATATCCGACGCGCAAAAACATCTTGATGACACGATTGCCTCCGCAAACACACAGGCGGAGTCAATCCGCGCACAGGCACAAAAAGAAGGCGAACGGATTGTCTCCGATGCGAATGTCGAAGCGCAGAAAATAATCGACAAGGCAAAATCCGACACGGCCGAGCTTGAAAGGCAGATTGCCGAGCTGACTCAACGCAATGCAGAACTTTCAGGCGAAAATACAAAGCTCTCTTCAAAGAATGCAGAACTTTTGGAAGACAAGCGAAATCTTGATTCAGAGCTCAAGTCACAGAAAGCCGAGTTCGATGCGACGACAGCAACCTACGCAAAGACCATGACGGCTTTTCAGACGCTCAAAGTGCAGCTGGAAGAAAACGCAAAGAATGTTGCCGACTTCACAAAAGAGATTGCCGACATGGACACTCGGGAGCAGGAGCTGAATGCCCGCGAAGATGAACTTAACGAACGCAACAGAAAACTTTTGTTCAACGAAAAAAGGAATCAGAATAAAACGCAGGAGCTTGAAGAAAAAGAGAATGACATCGATTCGGAAGTAAAAGCGCGCTATCCAGAAATCATTGCAGACAAGGACAGGGAAATTGAGTCGCTCAAACAGGAAACAGAATCCCTGCGCAATTCTCTGTATTCAAACAAAAGCATCACCGCACAATTCGACGACCTTAAAGCTCAGTTTGGCGGAAAGAATCCTGCAGAAGTGCTGCTGGATTATCAGCGTTTACAGCAGGAACTTGCCATTGCAATGGAAAAAGTGAACAACACGCCGTCTTACGCATTGCAGAAAACCGCCGCGGATTTGAGCGAAAAAGAGACCGCGCTTAACGAGCGAGAGAATGCGCTTATTCAGAAAGAAAAGGATAGCGAACAGCTTAGCATTGACTATGCGCAGCAGCAGGCTGAAAATGCGGAACTGAAGCAGAAATATGAAAATCTGGAAAAAGACAAAAAATTTGTTGAGGATCAGCTTTCCCGCCTCCGCTCAACCTATGAGAATCCTGCGGAACGCGATGAGCGAATCAAGGAAATAAACAAGCCTTTGATTACACAAGCACTTTCAAGACAGGATTCCGCAAAACTGACCGAAATCGGCTGGCTCAATGGAATCAACGAAAAAATAGAGAAGAGCGGACTTCATTTTTCCCGTCGTATTCTCAATGCTTTCCACACCGCCCTCAAAACTTCGGAGATGTCGCCACTCACGGTTCTTGCTGGCGTAAGCGGAACTGGAAAATCAGAGCTTCCTCGCTTGTACTCTCGTTTCGGTGGAATCAATTTTCTGGGTGTGCCAGTTCAGCCCAACTGGGACTGTCAGGAATCCATGCTGGGCTACTACAATTCCATCGACAACTGCTTTGAGCCTACCGATATGCTTCGCCTGCTTGCCCAGAGCCAGCGCAAAACAGACGAGCAGAACGGTCTGGACGATGTAATGACCATGATTCTTTTGGACGAGATGAACCTTGCGAACGTGGAGCTGTATTTTGCGGATTTCCTGAGCAAACTGGAGACCCGTCGTGGTCTTGCCGAAAATGACCCGACATTCCCAAAAATCGGTGTGAAAATCGGAAGCAAGATGGCAGATTTCCCGCTGAAACTGGGGCGCAATGTGCTGTGGACTGGAACGATGAACAACGACGAGACCACAAAAACGCTTTCGGACAAGGTCATCGACCGTGGAATCGTTATTAACTTCCCAAGACCGAAAAAACTTATCCGTACGAGAACTGACAGCGTTCTTGCAGAAGCGTCTGATTTGCTTCCCAAGTCCGTCTGGAATTCTTGGATTGAAAAGGCATATAAATTCAGCGACGAGCAGATTAACGGTTACAAAGACAAAATCGAGAAAATCAACGAGCAGCTGGGGAAAACAGGCCGTGCCCTTGGGCATCGTGTCTGGCAGTCAATCGAAAGCTACATGTCCCTTTATTCCACGGTGATTGCGGCTGGAAGCGACCATGAACGCAGTCAGGCAATGGACAACGCCTTTGAGGACCAGCTTGTCCAGAAAGTCATGCCAAAGCTTCGTGGTCTTGAAACCCGTGGAACCCAGAATGATGTGCTTGAAGCAATCAAGGGCATTATTCCTGAAACTTTGCACGAAGATTTTGCGAACGCATCTGAGCAGAACTACGGTCAGTTCATCTGGACGACATCTGGCTATTTGCTTCGCGGCGAAGATTCAGAGGAAAAGAAAAGCGATGAGGAAAAAGAAACTTCCACCGAGATAAAAGAACAGAATCCATCTGATGAAAATCCAATTGTCGCAGAGGCGGCTGCTGCCATACAAAAGGGCACTCTCAAGCGAGAAAGCAGGGAAATAAAGAAATTCCTCGAAGAAAAAGGATGTTACACAAAAGAATGTATGAATCAGATTTTGGAAGCAACAAAGAAATAAGGAGCGAAAAGCATGGCGGAAGAACTGAGCGCGATATATAAAAAAATTGCTGCCGGCAAGGGGCTGAAATACGAATTTCTTTTTTCTCTTGAAGGACTGTTTCTGTCCGTTATGGACTTCGACCCTGTTACCGACGAGCCGCTTCCGATAACTGTCGATGATGTTCTGCTGAATATCCATTCGTCAAGTGTTTTGAAGAACAACTGGCAGAATGACCGCATGAACCATATTGTACGTTTTGTTTTTTCCGCCGTTCGCAACTTGATTGACATTCTGCATGAAAAAAATCTGCGCGAACATCGCATTACACGCCCAGAGCAAGTTCGGGAAGTTGACAGCAAAAGCATGATGTGGCTTGCGAAAAGGCCGGGCTTTACCATAAAGCAGAAAATCGCTTCCGAGCAGCGCATGATGGGAGTTTACCACACGACGAGCCTCGATACTGCTGAAAACCGTCTGTTCAAGGCTTTCATGAAAAAACTTGACGACATTCTGCTTGAAAAAGAAAATGCCTGCAGAAAAAGAGGAGCGAACATTTCCGATGACGACGAGCGTTTCACTTCCACCGTCCACCGCTGGCTCAAGAGCGACGAGGCGGAATGCATTGGAAGATGGAACAACACTCCGCCGAACAACACGCTTTTGAACGACAAAAACTATCGCAAAATCTGGAAAGCTCATCTGATGCTCCAGAACCTGAGCGAGCGGATTCAAAATGATTTGGACAATATTGAAAGAATCAAGACAAGGGCATTGTTCTGGCTTACCGCGGCAAAGCTAAACTTTAGTAAAGATATCCGCTTCAGGCAGACGCTCCTTTTCCCAGATTACGAAAATCTTTCGCTGGCAAAAGACGCAGGTCTCGTTGGATTTGCATTCGACGATTATTGGAAAAAGTTTTATGTTTCCGCAAAAGCTGACGCGATAGCCTTGTCCTTAAATGGAAAAGAGACAGAGTTTTCCCTACCAAGTGATGTCGAAAATCTTTCTGATATTTTTTCTTACGCGGAGCAATTTTGTGCTGATTTCTTTCCCAACAAGAAGTTTGAAATGAAGATTCTGAAACATGTTCAGAATGACAAACCTCATTCTGTTGCCGCTGTTGATTTAAATTCTGTTCTTCCTTCTTTCACACTTGGCGACGGAACAAAAGGTCGTTTTACAAATAAACTTGTACACCAGTCTCTTTGTCTTGAGCAAAATAAAAAGAATGTCTGGCTTCCTTGCTCATCTTCTTTGTCGAAATTGATTTTTACGGAATTAGAAAATGCAAAAACTTTTTCCATTCATTCGGTTTTTGATGAAAAACTCCGTTCTGAAATCGATTCCTGCGAAGACAAAAACGCAATCGAAAAAGCCTGCGGGGATTTTGCCCGCATCACAAAAGAGACGCTTCGTTGTCAGAAATGCCTCTATATCACCAGTGACGATGCGGACGATTTTTCTCCAACAGTAAACGCTTTCAAGCACAGCATGAATGCAGCCTTCTCTAAGACTGAGATTCTGCCAAGAAGCATTGCGGCGGTGTTCGCAAAATTTTCAGATGTGCAAACCAGATTCCGCGCAAACGATGAAATCACTGTCCGCTCAATGTACGATGACTATGAGATACGGACAAAAATCAGAATCAAGGTTGACGAGGAACTTGCAAAGAAAAATCCTGAGACAAAAGGAATTTCTTTTCAGCGGTTGGGATTTGAGCGAATCGAGAAAAAAAATCAGGTTCAGAAGAATGTCATTCCTCAAAATCTGAATCGGATTCTGACTTTGCAGGACGCAAACCTTTTGCAGGGGAACTTTTCCGCTGATGACTTTCATTTTGAATCAAAAGCACCGCTGAAAAAACTGCCTGCGAAAGAAAACGAAATCGTTATTTATGCGGATATCGACACCTCCGTCGGCGCGGTCGAATACGAGCGGCTGCAGAACATCACTCCCGACATTCCTCTTTGGTGCGATTTTTTGCCGAAACTGAGCATGGTGGATTCTTCTGGAAAAGAATATGTGCTTGTAGAGCCTGAAAAAGTTTCAATTCGTCCTGTCGTGGGAAAACCTGTCCGCATTCCTGTTTCCTGGCGTTTTATTTTTCCATCTCACAAGGATTTTTATGAATTTCCCCTTGCCCAAGGCGAGAAAAAAGAGAAATCGAAGTATTTCGCTTTCATAAAGGATTCCGCTTTTCCCCTCGAAAACGATACGGAATGTTCTCTGTACTTGACCTACACTTACGGAATGCCTTTGCCCTACAATCTTGAGTTCCTGCCTGTTTCGGATTCCGCAGAATTCAAGTCCGTTGTGGTGAAGTGGGAGAACAAGAGCCATAAAGATTATGTCCACGATATGCCAGTGCCGAATTTCGTGCGCGAGTACACTTGGGCGGATATGAAATCCGTTCCTGGAAAAAAAAGAGATGGAATGAACAGCAACTTGACGGAGGACTGGCTTCCAAAAGAATATTCTAAAATTCAGAATTCAGGTGTATATCAAATTTGTCATCAAATTCCATCAAGAAAAATCGGGCAGGGAGTATTCTTTTTGGATGTTGTATGCAACAACGGAAAAAATCCGATTTGCTATATTGATGATAAACAGCAAGCTACGATTGGAAGTTATGTCTGGTGTTATTTAGACAAAGTTGCAAATGGCTACCAAGCCTTTGATCCCCATGTTATAGGAAGAAAGGTCAATGTTTGTGGTTTTACAAAATCATTGCGTTTCCCTGCAATTACCGTATGGAACAACGGGCGAAGTATTTATGATTCAGATTGTCCTATAAAATTCAGACAGTATACACAAACAGTTCTTTCTAAACTTCAAAACTGCTTTGGAAATAATGTTCCAGAATGCGTCAAAAACGAATACATGTTTCTTCTATCCTGTATGCATAAGGATATGCCTGATTGGTTCTCTCAGTTTTTGCCTAAAATCCTTCTTCATGTTGAAAACCATTTTGATTATCCGAATTGGATTGCCTACGCTCTTGGCGACTGCTCAACAGACTGGCAAAAGGATTTGCTTGCTAAAACAATTTTTTTGATTTCTGATAATAAAAAATCATTGTATGCCATAAAGATACTTGCAAAAGCCTTGTGGCGTGTGAACGGCTTTGTGTTCAACTTGAATGCTGATAATGTCGAGAAAATTCTTTCGGCAATAAAATCTGCGCTTTATTCCAATGCAAAACGGAATTCCCAAGAACAGACTGCTGTATTTTCTGCTTGTCTTGAGTGCATTGTGGCTTTGTGCCGATTGAGAATGACAAAAGATGATGAATTACCAGAAGAAAAAATGCTCAAACTGCTTTCACCAGTAGAAAATGAATGTGTGAAGCATATTGTTGCAAAACTCAAAGAACTGAAAAACAGTAATGTTACAATAAAGACATTCCTTTCCTTTGATATTGACCGTCCTGCTGCTGACCGCACTCCTGAACTTTTGTATGCTGCACACGGCTACCTTTCTGGCGAGATTGATTCCAATTCAATCCGCGTGCTGGAAGCTGATTTTGGAGAATAAAATCTTGCATCAGTATAGAGGAATTTCTGGACGTGTTACAAAAGGGGTGATGTTACGAAAGGTATGTTGGGAAAAGAAATGTTTCAGGATTAATGAAATATAAAGCAGAAAGAAAGGCTTTAATGATGATAAAATAAAACAATTTCGTTGAAAAACAGCACGTTTTTTCTAAAAAATCTTCTGCATAAATGCCTTAATCTACAATTATTCTCTTCAAATCTTTTCGTAGCTCACTTTCACTAGGTACGGTAAGGGAGGAAATGTCTATAGAACTCGCAGAATCTTCTTTATCTGCGGTGTAATCGTCGTCATCACCGCTATCACTTGAGCAAGAGCAAAAAATCGAAGTCAAAATGAGAGCCAAAAACACTGAAAAAATCTTTCGCATAAAAAGCCTCCTGTATAAATATTACGAGTTAGCATATATTTTAACACAGATTATATTATCGTCAAGCATATACAAATAAATATTGTTAGCTTTTAGAATATATTTTCGTATGAGCTTACAAGATACGTTTGTTGACAACCTAAAACGATTTCGCAAAGAACGCCATCTCACGCAGGAAAAACTCGCCGAGCTTTGCAACACAGAAACGTCGTACATCGGGCAAATCGAGATAAAAAAACGCTTTCCGTCGCTGACGTTTGTCGAAAAACTCGCCGAAGTGCTCAATATTCCCGCGTATTATCTCTACAGACCCGCCGAAGATTTTTTGTCGGCGAAAAACCAGCAGATGCAGCAGGAACTTATTTCGGCGGTAACGCAAAACATTGCGGATATTTTCATCAAGCACGGAATGATTTAATATTTTTTGTTGCACAGGCACAGCCGCGGGCTGTTTTAGAAGGCACAGCCTGATTTATCCCCTTGTATCTGTGCGGTCTTTCAATTACAATACAGTCGAGGGCTGTTTTTAAGAAAAATTCAGAAACCAACTTTTTGGAAAAATGACTTTGTGAAAAATTCAGAAGGTTTCTTTTTGTAAAAGTGGGGTTTCTGAAAAATTCAGAGGCCTTCTTTTTGGGAAAGTAGCTTTGTGAAAAATTCAGAAGACTGCTTTTGAGAAAAGTGAGCTTTGTGAAAAATTCAGAAGACCGATTTTTTGAAAAAGTGGCTTTCTGAAAAATTCAGCAACGAATAGGAGTTTTATATGAACAAATTGAATAGCCGTCTGTTTAATGCCGAGCTGGACGCGTTTGTATCGACATCGGTGCGCACGTTTGAGGCGGACACAAAGGCGCAGAAAAATGTGTTTGTGAGTTCTCAGATTGGCGAGCTTAAAACGCAGCACACGGGTATGAACACCGCGATTCTCAAGGACAAGGGCTACAGTATGCTCTCCGACCTCGACAGCGCACGCGACGACAAGTTTTCCCGCGCGAAAAAGATTTCTGACGCGTACGACCTCTTCCCGATTGAGTCGAAGCGCGCCTTGAATGCGCCGATAAAGGCTTTGTTTGAAAAATACGCGAAGAGCGGATTGACCGCGGCGAGCTATAAAGCGGAATCGGCGTTGATTGAGAGCTTTAAGGGCGATTTGAAGCCGTATGCGGAGAATGTGGCGGCGCTGGAGGGTTTGAAAGAGGCGTTGGACGAGCTTTTTGAGGCGGAGGACGCGTTTTTGAAGGCGAGCGATGAGTATACGCAGGCACTGAACGGCAAGACGGCGAGCGCGTCGAGCTACAAGAAGCCGATGTTGAGCATTATCAATGATAATTTGGTGGTGTATTTGTCGGCGATGATTGTGGCGAATGACGCGGATTGTGCGGATTTTGCCAGAGCGTTCGCGACGGAAATCGACCGCACGAATGCCGCTGTTGCCAAGCGTTCCGCAAAGCCGCAGCCGCCGCAGGCTGATTCACCAACGGCGTAAACGGGGGTGAAACGATGATGAGCGTGAGGGGCTATTATAACGGTTCGTCTTATGTTGCGACTGAAAAAGCGGCGATAGAAAAAGACCAAGATGTGATTATAACGATACTGGATTCGCCTGTAAAAAAGCGGGAGCGAAAAGCGGTTTCGAGCGAAAAAATTGATTCGTTGCTGTCGCTTTTGCAAGGCGTAGAGCAAAGTGCACAAGATATTCACGCCGAGAGGCTTGGTCTTTTATGAAAGTGCTTTTTGACAACAACATAATTCTTGATATAATGCTTGCGCGTCCTGCTTTTTACGATAATGCCAGAAAGCTCTTGGAAGGCGCAAACAACGGAAATTATGAGGCGTATATAACTGCTGCGGCGACGACCGATATTTTTTACATTGCAAACAAAGCGGTGAAAGACAAGCAAAAGGTATATGAGGCGTTTGAAACGCTGTTGTCGATTGTGCGGATAATTCCTGTTGATGAATGCAATGTGCAAAGGGCGTTGGAATTGCGCTGGAAAGACTTTGAGGACGCGGTGCAATACACGGCTAGTGAGGCGAACGGGATTGATTTTATTGTTACGCGAAATGAAAAAGATTATGAATTGAAAAATATTCTTTCGCTTTCTCCAGAGCGTTTTTTGGAATTGTGCGTAGAGTTTAAATAACGCTCTTGGAGCGGAGAGAGAAAACACGGGCGCGATGAGATGTGCGCCCGTGTTTTTTGTTGCACGCTGCTTTGAGCTGTAATTTTACTTTGCCGTGAAATATCCCGCCCTTCCGTTCAACCCATCTATTCGGGCATACGTCGCGTCAGTGTGGCTTGAATCATATACCGTTTTATTTCCGCCTACAAGCGATGTACAGCCATAGAACATAATACTGCTATCGGCACTTGAAGAACTCCAGTCTGTACCACTCGTAGCATAAATTGTTTTAAGCGCAGAACAAGATTCAAACATACCTTCCATATCAGTAACTTTGCTTGTATTGAAACTGCTTAAATCAAGCGAAGTGAGAGAATTACAATTGCAGAACATATCGTCCATATCTGTAACATTACTTGTGTCGAAACTGCTTAAATCAAGAGATGCAAGTGAAGAACAGTCTTGAAACATTTCGTTCATACTTGTAACTTTACTTGTATCGAAGCTACTCAAATCAAGTGATTCAAGTGCCTTGCAACCTTTGAACATACCTCCCATGATAGAAACCTTTGATGTATCAAAGTTGCTAATAGAAAGCGATTTTAGCGCATTACAAGTAGCAAACATTCTGTGCATATTTGTCGAATTACTGGTATCAAAGCCTGTCATATCTATCTCTTCAAAGGGACAATGAGATTGAGAATCTCGATAAGCATAGTTAAAATCAAACATTTGAGCAGAAGATGAATTCAATGGAATTCCTTTATTAGAATCTGTATATCCTTCAGCGTAATAATAAATAGTGTTACCCTCAAGCCACATCACCGCACCAATTTCGCTATTCAATTCATATGTTGCAGTTGTTGCAGAGGGTGCCGTTTTTGACGGCAAAAACTTCAAAGAATCATCTGTACATACAGATTTCAGGTATCCAGCAATGGTTATACCAGAACGAGTCTTTTCTGCGATACTGCTTGTGCCTGTTGTGCTGTCTGTGCTTGTGTTGCTCGAATTATTCGTACTGCTTGACGAACTGCTAGAGTTGCTTGTTGAGTTCGTCGTGGTGGTGGTCTGTTGTGTTGTGTCGTCATCGTCGTCGTCGCCGCTAGAGCAGGAAACAAAGACAAAAGTTGTCAGAACAAGTGCCAAAATCGAAGCTAAACATCGCTTTAGGAAAAATGACATAAAATCCTCCTGAATCTGTCGGAGTTTTTCCGCAACAGATTTTTTTGCAGAATTACCAAAATATCGGTATTAAAATTATATACCGATATTTTGGTATCGTCAATCTTTTTTACCCAATATTTCGGTATCATAGGCTTATGTTTAGGGACAATCTGAAAGAGCAAATTGAGTATAAAGGTATGATTATAAAGGAACTTGCCGCAAAAACAGGCATAAGCAAGCGCACAATCGACACGTATGTTGACAGTCGGGCGGTGATTCCTAATGCCGAGATTGCGGTGAAATTGGCAGAAGCCCTAGATACGAGCGTAGAGTTTTTGGTGAAAGGCTCGGAGTATCAAAAGAAACTCGATATTCCTTGTAAAAAGTTGGAAAATTACGATAAATACAAAAAAATTCTTGATGACTTAAAAGTGATTCCGCAAGATTTTCTACCTGTTTTGGAAGCGATGATTCACGCCGCCGCAAAAAAAATTGTTTCATAGCGAGAATATTTTTAGATGAGGATTGCGCCGATTTTGCCAAGCAGGATTTCTACAACGGCGTAGGCGAGACGTAGTCAGGGGAACGCAAAAAAAAACACGGGAGCGAAATGAGATGTGCGCCCGTGTTTTTGTTTTACACGCAGCCACAGGCTGTTACAAAACCGCCTGCGACTGTTCAACAAAGTCTTAAGTTATTACAAGACAGCCCTTGGCTGTGGGCGACCTCAAAACCGCAGTTTGCTTCCATATTCAGTTCGCGCAGTTCCTTCACGCCGTCGATATAAAGCTGGTAGTTGATGCCCGTCGCCTCATAGCCGCAGCCGACATCGTAATCATCGCCCAAAGATTCGCGGACAATCTGCTCGCGCTGTTCTCGCGTGGTGTCTTTAATCAAAATACTTGCCATAAAAATCCTCTTGTTACAAAAGTTATTTTGCGGCAAAAAGGAGCTTGAAAACCGTGCGTACAAACGGCTGAATAAAAAACAGCTGGGTGAAAAACGCAAACGGGAAATTGAAACACATCAGCCGAAGCCATTGCACCAGTGCGGTGTGAAGGTGAAAGCCCTTGCTGTAGGGATAATACAAGAACGTGGCGATGAGGCTCATTGCAGGAACCATCAGACCGACGGTTGCGCAGATAATGGCAGTTTCAAAAATGACGGGGTGCGTTGTTTTGGGGTCAAAGTTTTTGCACGCGAGACGAAACGAAAGCGGACTGCCGTACACACATTCCATCGTGTACGCACAGCAGAACTCGACGAGCATGACCGACCACACGGGCATAACGCGACCGAACATATAAATGCCGCCGATTGTTTTGACAGCGGAAAGCACGCTTGTTGTGCCGACCGCGTGGCGCAGGGAATCTCCATTTACAACATAAATGCTGTAAAAAACATAGGCGTGAACGGTGATGACCACAGTGATGAATGCAAAGACCATTCGCTGAAATTGATTTCTTGGCATAAGAAATCCTCCAAAAAAGAATTCTTAATGTGCCGTAATCAGATTTACTTGAAAGTCATTTCAAAACGTGTGTTGTTTGCATTAAGGTGAATAAATTAAACAAAAAATCCGCAAAAAAGTCAAATCGCGACCGCAGATAGATAATCGCGCAAAAAATCTGTGCTATAATGACGCTATGGATTTTAGTTCTTTTTTTAGTGCGGCGAAAGCGAAAAACGGCGCGTTTGTGCAGTTCGGGTTTGAAACGCAGGGCGATTCGTTGGTGCTTCGGCGCGACCTTGCGGGGACGGATTTTTATGCGGCGTTTACTGTTCGCGGCGAAACGATGACGGCACAAGTGTTTGAGCGGGAAACGGGCGAAAAATATGCGCTGTTCGATGTGGAGCGGGCAGAAGGTGCGTTTGTGGGCGAGGTGCGCGAAAAAGTGCAGGAAATTGCCGGCGAGATTTTGCAAACCTGTTTTGAGGCGAACGATGTGCGTGCGCGCTATGTTGCGTTCATTGAGCGCGAGTTTGGCGTGAGCGCGGAATATCCGTGGGCGGCAAAAGAGGGGGAGGAAAAGGGCTTTAAGAGCGAGCGATTTTCTGATTTTGCGGTGTTTCGCTGTCCGAACAAAAAATGGTTTGCGTTGGTGATGTGGATTTCGTACAAAAATCTGGGGTTTGAGAGCGATGAGCGCGTCTGTGTGGTGAATTTGAAATCTGATTGTGCGGAAAGTGTGGTGGATAAAAAAGCGATTTTCCCCGCGTATCATATGAACAAAACGTATTGGATTACGGCTCTTCTTACGTCTGCGGCGGATTTTGACCAGCTGTGCGCGCTTACGAAGCAGAGTTATGCCCTCGTTTCTGCCAAAAAGCCGCGCCGCTGACCCGAATGGCTCTATTCCCGCGTTTTATCAATGCAAACGTAGCTTGATTGTAGACACGGCGAGTGCGTTTGATGAATATATCAGTTTGAGCGATATACAAGAGCGATGTGAGCTTTATAAAATCCCGTTTGATTTGGTGGAACTTGGCAAAATGTTTGCAGTTGACTTCATCATTGCGAACACAGACCGCCACACGAATAATTTTGGCTTTATACGAAACGCTTCCACGCTTGAATGGCTAGGCTTTGCGCCAGTTTTTGATTCTGGAACAGCGATGTTTTTGAACTTGCAGAGTTTTGAGCTTGAAAAAAACGGACAAGACTCGGCTATGATTGAAGCAAAGCCTTTTTCACTGAATCAACTTGAACAATTACGGCTTTTTCCTCTCAAAGAAATTGCAAAACTGCTTGATTTGGATAAGCTCAAAGGTATCGGTGATTTTTACAAAAACTTGTTGGCTCAAAACCAGCGTAATGTGGACAAAGAGAAAATCGAAAAGCTTGGTTCTGTTCTTGACGAGCGTGTAAAAGAGCTAAAGAGGATTTTTGAAAAAGAGCAAAGAGGCTAGGCTTGTTGCAATTTCTTTGCGGCAGAATGTATCATCGCTTCTAAGACTGGCAGAAAATCCTGCGGAATTACGCTCAAATCATCAAGGATTTTCTGATATTTTTTCGTATTTTTTGTACAATTTGTACAAATAGTAATATAGACTATTTTGATAAAAATTAATATACTATAATAAATGACTAAGGAATATATCCAACAATTACGCACTAAAAATGATGCATCGCTAGCAAATTTAGTAAATAAAAATTTGGTTCTTGACTAGTTAAGCTATAAAAAACTTACTGGTCAAGATAAGTTTTCTTGTACAATTTCTTAATCAAAGCAAGCAAATCATCATTACGATGATTGTATCGCCATTCACACTCTTTCAAATGTAGCACAAATGCCGACGAACTACAACCATTAAACTTCTCTAGCCGCCGC
>FLNX01001666.1_pt1 | contig 22905 bp, 18 predicted proteins | sample 1140341 | NCBI WGS metagenome assembly FLNX01 (sample SAMEA3878208, study PRJEB12797) | bioreactor metagenome | biome: Moose rumen | place: Sweden | collected 2011-10
ACTCAAGTTTCGCACATCCCTAACAGGATGTAAGAGATTGATTGTAGTTGTTTTACCGAACGTAAATCCCTACGGGATTGATAGCCCCTCCAAAATACAGAAACTGTTGTTTCGATGACGCAAGCATAACGTTCCCGGAGGGAACTGCGTTCGGTTGAATGTCAAAGTATTGTCTTTCAGCATCCTGTAAGGATGCTCCAAGACTTGCGAAACTTGAATAAATTACTGTTGTTCCAATCGCTGTTTTCAAGAAATCAACCTCTTACCAAATATCCGACCAAGTGACCGAAATCACGTGGTTGTAAGCTGTGCCTTCGCCGTGGAAGATGTTGGCAAGGCCGAAAGTGTAGCGCACTTCGACGAACCAATAGCTGAAGGCCGCCGTGAGGCCGTAGTCGAGGCGGTTGAAGGTGCCGCGCTCCCATGGGGTGATGTAACGATTGGTAGTGGTGCTTTTTAGGATTTGCACGTCGCTGCCGCCCAAGCAGAGACCCACTTGCGGCCCGACACGCAGGCACGGGATGCGCGATTCGTCCTCGTCGTCTTCCGTCCAACGGCGGAAATAGACGTTGAGCAGCAGCGGCACGTTGATGTAGTGCGACTGGACGACGTTGCGGATGCGGTTGCCGTCGGCGTTGGTGCCACGGAAGGTGCTCATGCCTTGCCGCGAATAGATGACATCCATTTCCGCTCCGACGACGAAACGTTTGGGTATGAGCGCGATGCGCACGCCGGCACAGAAGTCGGGGCGGAAGGTGGTGGTGTCGTTGAGGTTCATCTTCATCGTCGAGAAGGTGGGGCCAAGGATGAGACCGCCACCAAGCTTTTGTGCCACAAGCGGCATTACTCCTAAACCGATGAAAACGAACAGGATGGCGAGTTTCTTCATGCTTTTGGCGTTCATGGGTTTCATTTGGGTTGTGCGTGGCAAAAATACGCTAAAGTTGACGAATGTGGAAGCGTTTTTCTGTTTTTTGGCCGCTATTTTTTGGAGTGGGTGACTTTTTTTCATAATTTTGTGCCTTATTATCCTAAATTCATCAACAATGACCAACAACGAGTATTTTCCCAACATGCTTCCTGCCGACGAGCTTGCGCAGTTGAAGTACATCCCGACGCTTTCCGAATTTGTCGTTTGGATTGAGCAGAAATGGGCCGACCTACCCTGTCTCTCCGACACGGTGAACACATTGAATTACAAGCAAGTGTGCGACATTGTGGCCCGCAAGCGTGCCTTGCTCAACGGCTTCGGCTTGCAAAAGGGCGACAAGGTGGCCATCCTCGACAACACCACTATGGAGGCCGTCGAGATGTTCCTTGCCGTTACCTCGGCGGGCTATGTGGCCATCAATCTGCCTTCCCAGCTTCCGCCTCAGGCCATTGTGGGCTGCTGCATGAAGTTTGGCGTGAAGGTGTTGGCCGCAGGCAACGACTTCATCGAAACGGTGAAGGAAGCCCCTTGCAAGGTTGTCGCCATCGCCGACTGTGCCGACCATGCCGCTCCCGTGGCCACGGTTGACAAAAACGACCCCGCCGCCATCTTCTTCACGGGAGGCACGACGGGTGCGCCCAAGGGTGCCGTGCTGCCTCATCGCGCCTTGATGCGTGGCGCCTTGAACGGCTGCTATGCCCCCGGCAAACAACTCGGTTGCCATCGCTATGCCACCGTGCTGCCCCTTAGCCATGTCTTCGGCCTGATTGCCAGCACGCTTTCGGCTCTTTACAAAGGGGCTGAATGGGTGTCGGTCGGGAATGTTAAAGAGACCATCTCCAAATTCCCGATGATCAAGCCGACCTACCTTGTGGCCGTTCCCGGCATTTGCGAAATCCTGATGGGCCTCATCAAGATGTATGGCGTGGGCTTCCTTGGCGGCAACCTGAAATACATCATTTCGGGCGCGGCCAACGTGCCTCCGAAACTCATCGCCGAGTTCGACAAAATGGGCATCCTTCTCTTCGAAGGCTACGGCATGACCGAGGGAGCCAACCTGACCACGGGCAACATCGACGTGAAGGAAAGACCCACCTCCGTCGGAAAGCTCTATCCCGAACAAGAGGCCAAGGTGGTGGATGGCGAGCTGTGGTTCCGTGGCGACAACGTGTTTCTCGGCTACTACGGCGACCCCGAAAAGACCGCCGAGACGCTGACCGAAGACGGCTGGATCAAGACCGGCGACCTCGTCCGCTTCGACGAAGACGGCTACATGTACATCGTGGGGCGCATCAAGAACCTCATCATCCTCGCGAACGGCGAGAACGTCAGCCCCGAAAGCATCGAAGAGCCGTTCTACAAAGACCCCAAGCTCCGCGACTGCCTCGTCAAGGAAGAGGAAGTGGACGGGCGTGGCGTCATCGCCATCGAAATCTTGCCCCGCATGGAGGAGTTTGGCGACGACTGGAACGAAGTGGAGGCCTACTTCAAAGACCTTGTCGGCAAAGTGAACGCCACGTTGCCCAGCACCCACCAAGTCAGCAAAATCACCGTGCGCCACGAAGATTTCAAGCGCACGGGAGCCATGAAAGTCTCACGCAACCAGTAAGCCTTATGCAAAGAGAAACCATATTCGAAGAAACCAAGGAAATACTGATCCAAATCAAGCCCTTGATGGACTTTTCGGCCATCAACGACGACTCGCAATTGGTGCGCGACGTGGGCTTGGACTCGCTCACCATCCTCTTGCTCAGTCTCGCCATCGAGAACAAGTTCGGATTTAAGTTTGAAGGCACGCCCAAGTTCAACACCGTGGGCGAAGTGCTCGACTACATCGAATCACACACCACCCGATGACCATGGACATACATATCGTGAAAGTGGAAAGTCGCAAGCAGCTTAAGGCGTTTGTGACTTTCCCCTTGCGTCTTTACAAGGACTGCAAAAACTGGGTGCCCGCCCTCGAAGGCGACGAATACGACACCTTCAATCCGGAGAAAAACGGCGCCTACGACTTCTGCGAGGCTGACTGCTTCTTGGCCTATCGCGGCAACGACATCGTGGGGCGCGTGGCCGCCATCGTCAACCACAAGGCCGACGACGACAAGAACATCGTCCGCTTCGGCTGGCTCGACTTCATCAATGACGAGGAAGTGCTTCGTGCCTTGATCGACACTGTGGCCGATTGGGGCAAACAACGCGGTCGCACGGAGATGTGCGGCCCGTGGGGCTTCACCGACATGGACAAGGAAGGCCTGCTCGTGGAGGGCTTCGAACACCTCAGCCCGTTCACCTGCCTCTACAACTTCCCCTACTACGGCTCCCTGTTGGAACGACTCGGATTCACGAAGGACGTCGATTGGACGCAACGGACGCTTGTGGTGAGCAAAAGGCTGCCGCAGATGTTCCAGTTCGCCAACCTGATCGAGGAACGCTTCAACGTGCACGTCGTCGTGCCGCGCAACATGAAGGAGATGTCGAAGCGCTATGGCATGGAGATTTTCCACATGTACAACGAAGCCTTCGCTCCCTTGCACGGCTTCTCGCCCTTGACCGACAAGCAAATCCAGGCCTATCTGAAGACCTACGTCCCCATCTTGGACAAGGACTTCGTGGCCGTGGCCGTCAACGACGACGACAAGCCCGTGGGCTTCCTGTTTTGCGTGCCCTCGCTCTCGAAAGCCGTCAAGAAAAGCAACGGTCGCCTGTTTCCCTTCGGCTTCCTCCGCATACTGAAGGCCTTGAAGAAAAACGACACGCTTGAGGCCCTTATCATGGGTGTGATGCCTGATTACCAGCAATGTGGAATCCCCGTGCTGCTGTTCAAGTATTTGCACGAAAACTGCATCAAACGCGGCATCGACACCATCATCATGAACCCGCAGTTGGAAGAAAACTACAAGGTGCAGTCGCTCTTCGGCGAATACGAAACCATACCTTTCATGCGCCGCAGGGCCTACAAAAAGAGCATCTAACGCACCACTTTGCCGACAAAGGTCTGGCCCGCCGCCTGAATCGTCAACAAGTAGGTGGCCGAAGGCAACGCCTCGAACATCTCGCCGATTCCAATGCGGAGGATGCCGCTTTGGGCGCGACCCAAGCTCTTGTCAACGAGCAATTTCCCGTCTAAAGAATACACTTTTGCGAACAAAACGCCCGCCTCGTCAAGCTCGATTTCGGCGTAACTGGAAGCCGTAATCGGGTTGCCGACGATGCGGACAAGGTTCTCGTTTTGTGTGTTTTCCTGAATGCTGACGCCGGAATACTCGTAGGCGCCCAAGTCGATGCGGTCGCCGTTGACACGCGGATGGCCGTCCAAGTCGAGGCCGTCGAGTATTTCCGCAGGCGTTTCCATCGAACCGGCATTGAGGCACGGGCTGCCTTGCGTCAGTCGGAAGTCCTCGTTCCCGACATCGGCAAAGAGCGGGTCGGCATCCATGCCGTCTTCATAGACTTCGATGACATCATGTCCCATGACTTCCTCCAAGCCAAACTGAACCAGACAGTTATGGAACTTTGGGGCGTAGCCGTCCAACGTCCACGACCAAAGCTGGACAGGATGCTCCAATTCCGCATAGTTGGTGTTGCCATACACGATGCAGTTCAACAGCACGGGCGAGCTGTGCTGGTAGAAGAAGATGCCGCCGCAGGTGACGCCGACGGAGTGGTTGCCGACCACGGTGAGGTTGCTGACCACGGGTGAAGAATCGCTGATGGCCAAGCCGCCGCCGAAATGCGACGAGATGTTGTTGGCAAAGAGCGAGTTGGTGATGGAGCACGGGTTGTCGTAGCAACGGATGAGATACAATCCGCCGCCGTTGATGCCGTGGTTGTGTTCAAAAATACAGCGGTCGATGTTGACGCTGCAACTGTCGAGGCTCAAGGCCCCGCCGATGGCGTTTTGCCCGTTGTTGTAGCGGAAGCTCGTCGTAGTGAGGTCCACGTCGCATTTCAAGAAACGCAAACCGCCGCCATACATGAAATAAACCGTATCCAAACCGCTGTAAGTCAAATTGTTGTTCACCTCACAATCATGCATCACCACTTTCGAGTTTTCTGCGTTGAGGGCGCCGCCATGCTCACGCGAGAAGTTGCAGAACAAGGTGCTGTGGCTGATTGTCACGTCGTCGCAGTCGAAGATGCGGAAGGCGCCGCCGTCTTGGTCGTCGTCGAGGGTGGCTTTGGCGTATTGGAAACGGCAATAGTCGAAGGTCGCGCTTCCCGCCTTGTCTAAGCGGAGGCCGTTCCACCCGCCCCGGCCGAAATTGAACAGATGGAAGCCCGTGGTGTCGGCCACGGTGAAGAGAATCGAGTCGGTTGCGGTGCCGACTGCGTTCACGACGGCGCCTTTGGGCACCATGATGCTGTAATAGCCGTCAAACAGCACCGTCGTCCCCGGCATGATGCGCAAGGTGTCGAAAACCTTGACGTCGCCGGTGACCTTTATCGTTTCGGCCTCCCACACGCCCGACTGCGACCCGGAGACTTCTATGGTTTGGGCCTGAACCGCCATAGCGCCAAGCAAGAAGAGCAAAAGGAATCTCGTTTTCATGGTTATGTCGTTATTTGATATTGGCGTGCAAAAATAACGGTTATTTTGGAAAATCCCGCCATTTTGCCGAAAATCATTACCTTTGCAGCCCAAACCAATAAGAAAAATAATATGCCAATTCCAGTTTTGGGCGCGCTCGTGAAGGCCGCCGCCGAAATCAAGAACATACCGGTCGAAATCCGACAGAACCACACCGACCCCATCAAGGCGCAACGGAGAGAGCTGCGCAAGCTGCTCACCAAGGCGCAGTTCACCGAGTTCGGCAAGTTCTACCATTTCGACGAGATTCTGCTGTCGGGAAACCTCCTCGAAGAGTTCCGCAAGCGCGTGCCCGTGTTCGACTACAACAAGATGCACGACCAGTGGTGGCACCTCAACCTTGAAGGCAAGCGCAACATCGCCTGGCCGGGCAAGATCAAGTATTTCGCCCTTAGCTCGGGCACTTCCGAGGCCGCCAGCAAATACATCCCCATCACGCGGGCCTTGAACAACAGCATCACGCGGGCGGGCATCCGCCAGTTGGTGTCGGCCACGCGCTACGACTTCCCCGTCAGCTTCTACAACCGTGGCGTCCTGATGATCGGCGGCAGCACCGACCTGCAATACAACGAGGAGTTCGGCTACTATGCCGGCGACCTCTCGGGCATCTCGGCGGGCAAGCTCCCGTCGTGGTTCGAGCGGTTCTACAAGCCTGGACAGAAAATCTCGAAGGTGAAGGACTGGGCCGAGAAGATGGACTTGATGGTGAAGGAAGCCCCCAAGTGGGACATTGGCGTCATCGTGGGCGTGCCCGCTTGGGTGCAAATCCTGCTCGAACGCATCATCAAGGAATATAACCTCAAGACCATCCACGACCTGTGGCCCAATCTGATGGTCTATGTGCACAGCGGCGTGGCCTTCGCGCCCTACGAGAAGAGCTTCGAGCGCATCTTCGGCAAGGAGGTGCTGTTTGTGGAAAGCTACTTGGCCTCGGAAGGCTACATCGCCTATCAAGTCGATCTGAAGAAGCGCGTCATGCAGCTTTTGGTCGATAACGGCGTCTATTTCGAGTTCGTCCCCTTCAACGAGGAGAACTTCGACGAGGACGGCACCATCGTCGAGCATCCCAAGACCTTGCTGCTCAGCGAAGTGGAAGAAGGCGTTGACTATGCCCTCCTGCTCTCCACCTGCGCCGGCACGTGGCGTTACCTCATCGGCGACACCATCAAGTTCCTCGACACGGAAGACTGCGAAATCGTCATCACGGGGCGCACCAAGCAGTTCCTGAGCATCACGGGCGAGCATCTCTCGCAAGACAACATGACCCGCGCCGTCGATCTGATGGCCGAAAAGATGAACGTGACCATCACCGAGTTCACCGTGGCCGGCGTGCGCCACGACACGATGTATGCCCACCATTGGTACCTCGGCTGCGACGAGCCTATCGACAAGCAACAGGCCCTCAGGCTCATCGACGAGAACCTCTGCCGGCTCAACGACGACTATGCCGTTGAGCGCACCCAAGCCATCAAGGAATTGCGCGTGGATGTGCTGCCCACCCAGTATTTCTACGAGTTCATGGAACAGAAAATCGGCAAGTGGGGCGGCGCCACCAAGTTTCCGCGTGTGCTGAAAGGCAAGCGTCTCGAAATGTGGGAGGAATACGTGAAAAGCCTGAACCTGTAATGCCCTCTTGAGATGGAAAACACGCCTGAGATATTCGGCAAGATGCCGGAGATGACCCAAGTCGGCTCGTTCCGCTTCGTGATGTGGGCCGTGCTGATCGGCTTGTTCCTGTCGGTGGTCGTCAATATGGGGCCGGCCTTCATCACCTTGGTGCAGACCAGCCTCAACCGTGGCTTCAGGTCGGCGGCATGGTTTGCCTTGGGCGTCATCCTCAACGACGCAACGATTATCTCGCTGTGCATCCTCTCCTCGGTGCAGGTGGTGATGCGTTCGCCGCTTGAGGCGGCCTTGGCGAGCATCGGGGCAGGGATCATCCTCGTGCTTTTCGGCATTTTCACCTACCGGCGAAAGGTGAAGGAGCGCGAGGAGCTTGTGGAGAAGCGTTCCAACGAAATCATGAAAGACCAAGACGACAAACCGGCGTGGTTTGTGTTTTTCGGCAAAGGCTTCGTACTCAACATCTTGAATCCTTTCGTGTGGCTGTTTTGGTTCTCCTCCGTGGCGATTGTGGCGGGTAATATGGGCGGCAACAAGGTGAGCACCTTGACGTTTTTCGCCATCATCCTTGCCACCACGCTCACCTGCGAGCTGCTGAAAGCCTGGGGCGCGGCCAAGCTGAAGGTGTTTTTCAACGCCGAGCGCACCACCATATTAAACAAGGTGACGGGCATCCTTCTGATGCTCTGCGGAGCTTATTTCATTGTCTTTAGGGGAATCGTACATTTGGTTTGAATGCGGAAGAGACTCGTCCTGAAACAGGTTTACGGTTTTAGGGCTGTAAATGCAAACACATATCGGACAAGTCAAAGAAATAAAACGGGCAAAATCATGCCACCAATCAAAAAAAGCCTTATTTTTGCAATTTAAAGCATAAAATGGAGTTATAGTATAGAAAATCCAAATAACGATGAAAAACAGAATCACAACCGTCATCATGGTGCTCCTCGCGGTGTTCGTCACCCTCGGAGGCGCCACAAGCTGCAAAAGCAAGAAGAAATTGGCCAAGGAAGCTGCCGAGGCCGAGTACAAGTCGCGGGTTGACCAGGCCGTGAAAGACCTCAACGCCATCCTCGACGACGAAACCCTGTGGACCCTTGAGGAAAAGGACGCCCGTGTGCAAACCATCAAGGACTGGAACCTGCAAAACGCCGAAGTCGATGACCTGCTCTTCCAAGTGGAGAAGAAACTCGCCCGCGAGCGCGCCCAAAAGGAAGAGGAGGAACGCAACAAAAACGAGCAACAGCAACAAACACAGTCGGCCAACGTGACCCTTGAGAAGAACTTCGTCAGCATCGCCCGCGCCGCAAGCACCTCGCAGGCCAACCGCCTCATCAACGAGACCTTAGGGATGTTTGAGTCGAAAAACGTACCCGTGCTCATCATCATCAAGCAAAACCAAGGCTTCAACGACTACGACCGCCCGACGACCATCGAGAACTACCTCAACTACGTCAAGGACCAGAAGAAGGCCGCCGAGAAAGTCAATGAAATCAAATACAACGCCAACGGAAAAATCAACGAACTTGAACTGATAAAGAAATGAAAAAGATCATTGCCACATTAGCCATCGTCCTGTGTTTTGCAGGCGTCACCTTTGCTCAAGATGAACTGACACCCGAACGCCAAAAGGCCATCGACAGCCTCGCCTTGGAGAAAGTGCGCGACCTGAGCAAATACATCAAGATCGTCGGGTCGAAAGACACGCCTTTCAGCGAGGCCAACCGCGTCATCGACCGCGCCGAAGAGCTTTTCATGAGCGATGCCGAAATCGGAGTTTCGTCGCTCAGCTCCAACCAAATCACCTACTACCGCGTCCGCAAGTACTTCGAGCACCTGATGCGCCTCAACTACGACCGCGTAGAGATTGAATGGTACAACATCGAGTACGTCAGCGACCTGCAACGCCAGCCCGACGGCACCTACGTCGGCGTCATCACCATCTTCCAAACCTTCCGGGGCTATGACACCGAAGGCAACCTCGCCTACAAGGACACCACGAAGAAGGACATCACCGTGTATGTGAAACGCAAGGAAACCCAAATCGGCGGGCGCACCATCGGCTTCTGGGACGTGCTGCTCGGCGACATGCGCGTTAAGGAAACAACCGATAGATAGTTTAGAGTTTAGAGTTTAGAGTTGAGAGTTGAGAGTTTGTGGGTGGCATATTGTGCTTTTGGCGTTTGGCCTGCTGTTTGCTGACATCGGCTTCGCCCAGACGATTGGCGACTTCAAGATGGACGAGACCGAACTCTACGCCATGACCAAGCAGATGGGGCAGTTTATGCGCCGCTTCAACTACGAGGAAGACCAGTTCGGCGAACGGATCTATCCGAACGACCCGCGTTATCGCAACAACGAGCTGCGCCGACAGTCGCTGCCCATCCTCTTCGACCAAGAGAAATACGGCACCCAGACCGACTTGCAGCGTTACTTCATCGAAGACGTCACCAAGGGCGACTCGACCTACATGACCTTCCTCGGCGGACGTTGGTACAGCGAAGTGTCGGCCACGTTCAAATACAAAGGAAAACCCGTCAACGTGATGCTCTTCTTGGCCGTCGAGAAGGAAGGCTTGGGGTCGAAATGGGTGCTCACCAACGTCTATTTCTCCGAGTTCAACAAGATGTTCCCGACAGGCGAGATGGCCGAGAAGGAGAAGTATTTCCTCCACCCCATGAGCCACGAACTCGACTTCATGAACATCTACAAGGCCTTCCAAAACCCCGACGTCATCGAATACTACGCCTCAAAGGAATACCAACCCGACTACCTGACGCTGTTCTTCTACGAAATCAAGCAGGGCAACCTCGTGTTCCAGCACGTCGATGCGGTGAAGTTCCATGTGCTGCAAATCAAGGACTGGTATTTCGAGGTGTCGTGGTTCAACCGCTCGGGACTCAACTCAGGCTGGCTCATGTCGAACGTCGTCTATATGCCTGAAAAGGAAAAAAACAACCTCATCAAATTCTACCAACCATGAAAAAGATCGCTACGCTTCTTGTCATGACCCTCTGCCTGACGCTTAGCTTGCAGGCACAAAAACTGTCGAAAGACGAAACCGCAAAATATGAAGCAGAAGTGAAAGGCCTGCTGACCTATTTGGAAGAAACCCTCAATTTCATTGGCGACAGCACCTCGACCCAACAGGAAAAGGAAATCGTGTTCACCGAAAGCTGGAGCAAGATCTTCATCGACGACAAGGTGCAGGTGGAAGACGACTTGGACGCCAACCGGAAGACACCCATCAACAAGGACGTGCAAGCCTATCTGAAAGACATCGACTTTTTCTTCAGGCAAGCCCAATTCAAGTTCGACCTGCAAAGCATTTCCAACAGCACCAGGGAAGACGGCAGCGTTTATTTCAAGGCCACCTTGTCGCGCCACCTCACCGCCAAGACCATCAACGACGAGGCCATCGACAACATCAAGACCCGATTCGTGGAAATCAACCTCGACCGACAAAACAACAGTCTTAAGATTGCCAGCATCTACACCACCAAAATCAACGAGAAGGAAACGCTGCGCAATTGGTGGAACAGCCTTTCCATGAACTGGAAAAACCGGTTGGGAGAAGGCGTGAAGCTCTACGACAGCATCCCCATCGCCACGGTCGGCATGATCAGCAGCGCCGATTTCATGGCTTCCTACCCCGTCGTTGACCCGACGACGCACGACACCATCCTGAAAGACAAGTTCTTCAAAAACGACATGGACGAACTCGACAAGAAGCTGAAACTGATTTCGCAAAAGCAGTCGCTCGACATCTCCAACATCCGCGAAATCATCAGCCTTGAACCCCTCAGCGAGCTGTCGGACCTCGCCTATCTCAACATTTCGGGCACTTCCGTCGAAGACATCTCGCCCTTGCGCAACGCCAACAAACTGAAAGTGCTTTCGGCCAACTCCACCTTGGTAGAAGACATCACGCCGCTGAAATACGAAATCACGTTAGAAGAACTCGACTTGGCCAACACCAACATTCGCGACATCTCGGTGCTGAAGTCGCTGCGAAACCTCCATAAATTGGACATTTCCAACACCATGGTCAGCCGACTCCACGACTTGAAAAACTGCCAAAACCTAAACGTCCTGAACTTGAGTGGATGCAAAATGCCGAACATCGCGCCCTTGCAGGAACTCACACAACTCAGCACCGTCGATATCAGCAACACCGCTGTGCGCGACCTGATGCCCCTGTCGCAACTTTCGGCACTGCAAAGCCTCAACATTTCGGGCACCGCAGTCACCCAACTCCAAGCCTTGAGCCAGCTCGAAAACCTCCGCGAACTCTATTGCAGCCACACCAACATCAGCGACCTATCGCCACTGAAAAACCTCAAGAAACTGAGCAAAATCTACTGCGACCAATCCAACATCGACGATGCCGAAGCCAGCGCGTTCACCAAGGAAAACCGGTTCACCTTGGTCATCTACGACACCGAGGCCTTGAGGAAATGGTGGGACGAACTGCCCATTTACTGGAAAGCCATCTTTTCGAAACAAATCGCCCTCGACTCGCAACCCACCACTGAGCAGCTTCACCAAGTCATCAACATGCAGCAACTTGAGTTGGCCGAAAACCCCTACATCCAAAACCTCGCGCCCGTCAGCCGACTCACCAACCTGAAAACGTTGGACATCTCGCACACCGAAATCAACAACCTTTATGCCATACAAAACCTTGCCAACATCGAAGTGCTCGACATCAGCGGAACCCACATCAATTCGTTGGAGCCGTTGAAGGAAATGCGAAACCTGAAAAGACTCTGCCTCATCGACACGCCCATCACCGACTTGACGCCTTTGGCCGACGACAACAACATAGAAGTCATCATCGCCGACAACACCCGAATCGGCAAGACAGAAATCATAGCCCTCAAGGAAACACAGCGGCAAGTGACCATCGTTTATCAAACGGAAACCCTGCAACAATGGTGGGACGACTTGGACGACATCTGGAAAGCCATATTCATGAATGCCGTCCCCATGGCCTACGACGGCCCCAACGCCTTGGAACTCCAAAAAATCGTCGATTTGCGGGAACTTAACATCGGCACGGACTATCCCATCAGCAATTTGGAACCCCTCAAAGACTTCATCTGGCTCGAAAGCTTGACCATCAACAACCAAAGCGTACGCGACTTGGGCCCGTTGGCCAACAAGGAATACCTCAGGGAACTCAACACACAAAACACGCCCATCAGCAGCCTGAAACCCTTGGAAAACAACCTCATGCTCGAAGTACTCAACATCGACAACACGCAAATCAGCGACTTTGGGCCGCTTTCCAAACTCACCAACTTAGTCACGCTCAACGCCGGCGGCACACCTGTCAAGTCGCTCAAGCCCCTGCAAGGCCTCAACAACTTGGAAAACTTGGCCGTCAACAACACCAACATCAAAAACCTGTCGGCCATCGAAAACCTCGCCAAACTCAAGCACCTGAAGGTTTACAACACCAAGGTGAAGAACAAGAGCATCGAGTCGTTGCAGCAAAAACGCCTCGACTTGAACATCATTTTCTATTAAGCTTAACCTTCGCGAAGTCATCATTAATATTTCATTAATGGATTAATTAATATTGGTGATGATTAATGAAGGGTTGTGAATTGGTTGATAACTTTTCATTAAAAAACTTGCTATTTTGGCGCAGGTTTCGGTAAACCAGTTTCCGAAAACATTACCTTTTCAGTTTCAGTCTGATTTGCCCTTTTTCGGATATTCGGTGAAAAACGAAAAAATGGCTAAAATGATCTCGATTTTTCGAAACTTGTGTTCATTAATCCGTTTTTCGAGGTTGGTTTTTTCCTCTTTTCCGTTTTTATGAACAGAAGGAGAAATACACCGAACAAAGTTGGAAAAGTTATCAACAAAAACCATGTTCATAACTTCTTATCTTTTTGTATGTGAATAAGTTGAATAAAAAACGACGCATTTTCGACCATCGTCTAAGTGATTCAGAAATAATGAAATGTATAGTTGTCGAATGATGAAAAAGCGTACTTTTGCGAAATAATTATCAACAATCGTAAAAATGAAACAAATAATTCCTATAGCGAGCGACCACGGCGGCTTCGAGATGAAGCGTTATTTGATTGGGAAACTGCAAAAAGCAGGATATGAGGTGAAGGATTTCGGGGCCTATACCGCCGAAAGCGTCGATTATCCCGACATGATACATCCGTTGGCAGCAGCCATCGAGAAAGGCGAGTATCCTTTGGGAATCATCCTTTGCGGTAGCGGCAACGGGGCGCAAATGACGGCCAACCACCATCACGGCATCAGGGCTGCCTTGTGCTGGAACGTGGAGATTGCAGAATTGGCACGCCGCCATAACGATGCCAACATCATTTCACTGCCCGGACGGTTCGTTTCGAACGCCATGGCATGGAAGATGGTGCAAGCCTTCTTGGACACACCTTTCGAGGGAGGTCGGCACACGAGAAGAATCGAGAAAATAGAACCAATCGGAAAAGCATCATGAACGCACGACAAATCGCTTTCGAGAAAGCCTGTGAAATATCGTTTGACGACGAGCATTGGCAGAAAATCAACTATAACACAAGTTGTTACGAGAAGGACTTTGCCAAGGGCAAGGTAAACTATCGCAACATGGAATTGGAAAAAGAGCGTGCCTACAATCTGAGCAACAAGTCGCTGTTCAACCTCGAAAAGCTGTTGGTTGACTTCGAGACGCACTTCAACCTCAACGGCGGAAAGGTGCTTTGGGCGCGTGATGCCGAAGACGCCCGAACCTTGATTTTCGAGCTTTTGGTGCGCGAGAAGATTAATAAGGTGGCGCGTGCCAACTCCACCATCCTCGACGAGATTGACTTGAACGCCTTCTTGGGCAAGAAGAACCTTCGGGTGGTGGAGACCAGCATGGCACGCTTTGCGCTGCAAATCGACAACTCACGTCCGTATCATCCGCTTTCGCCGGCCATCCACCTCTCGAAGGAGGAAGTCAACGACCTGCTGAACGGGAAATACAAGCTCAAGAAAGACAGTTCGCTGAAGCAGATGACCAATTTCGTGCGCTATCAGGTTTCGGAGGAGCTGAAAGAGGCCGAGGCTTGCCTCACGGGTGCCAATTTCCTCCTTTCGGACGAAGGCGGCGTGGTGCTCACCGAAAACGAGGGCAACATACTGAAAGCCACCTCGATGGCCAAGTTGCACATTGTGGTGGCGGGCATTGCCAAGGTGATTCCTTCCATGCACGACCTGAGCGTGTTGTTGCCGCTGCTGTCGTCACATGCCACGGGTCAGAGCCTTGCGGCGTTCAACACGGTGACCTTTGGTCCGGCCAACAACGGAAGCCATCCCGAACAGATGTATGTCATTCTGTTGGACAACGGCCGATCCGACTTGCTCTCGCACGAGAAGCAGCGCAAGATGCTGTCGTGCATCCATTGCGGCGCTTGCGTGAGCGTGTGTCCCGTATATAAGAACGTCGGCGGACATGCCTACGGCACAAGTTACGTCGGTCCGATGGGCAGCGTCATGATGCCCTTGATGCACGGGTTGAAGGAATATGAGTTCCTGACTTCGGCGTGTTCGCTTTGCGGCAAGTGTGCCGAAATCTGTCCCGTCAAGATTCCGTTGGATGACCTGATTGCGGAAAACCGGCATTTGGTGATGACGGAAAAAGTGGGCGATGCCAAGATGGAGGCCATGTTCAAGCAGATGATTTGGCATTGCAAATCGCGCAAGAAGATGGACAGTCCTATGTTTATCAAGAAGTTACAGTTGAAACGCTTTTTGGGTTCCGTTTGGGGCCAGCGGCGCGAGCTGCCCGAGTTGGCTCCCAAGTCGTTCAGCCAATGGTGGAACACGAATCACACACCAAGCAAATAAAGGCTACTTCAGCAGGTAATACAACCCGACGATGGCGCCAATGCCAATCAGGATGGCGAGAATCACCCTCAGTGCCGAGACGGGTGTCTTGCCGCCTACCTTGCCGGTTTGCCCGTTCACGGCAAACTGATAGACCTTGTCCTTGAACTTGAACGACGAAATCCACGCCGGAACGAGGACATATTTATAGGTGATGTTGCTGTAAATGGTGGAAAACCTGACGTGGTTCACGCGGTCGCAATGCCATTTCGACCTGACGTGGCTTTTGATTTGTGACTCTATTTTAGAGTGGATGGACTCTTGCGCCATTGCCCAGCCTTCTTTCAGGCCTATGGAATAGCGTTCGGCGGCAAAACCCGCCAACGCCTGCGGCGTGTAAGGAATCAGTTTGCTCAGGTCGAAAGGCTCGCAGTCTTTCACGCCCGAGTTTTCCTGCCGCTTCGAGGCCATCACGGTTTCGTCGTCGATAAACTCTTGATAGACCCCCGTCACGGGACGCCAGTCGGTCTCGGTCTCATAGCTGCCGTCTTTTTTCTTCACCTTCCTATCGTAGCCCGCTCGTGCCGAGAAGTTGGACGTAGTTTGGGTGTCGTAGGTCCAATAAGGCATATAAACGCCTTGGAAGGCGTTGGGACGGGCGTTTTTCTTGGCCTTCCGTGGCGCAAACCATTTCTTCTTGAGCCATTTCTTGAAACGTTCGCTTGCCGTTTTCTTATCGACGGCGAAGGGGGCCACTGCGCCAGGAACAATCGACTTGTCGGTGGCGGCGGGCATCACGCTGGTGGAGCCACAGAAGGGACACACGGCGGCGGTTTCCAAGGCGTCGTAAATCGTCACCGCGCCGCATTGCTTGCATTCCACCGACTTCTTTTGGGCACCCCATTCAAAGCTCTCCGTGTTCAAGGCCGCCTCGAAGTCCATCTCGCAGATTTCGTTTTCCGACTCCGCCTTGGGAAGCTCGCACTCGTAGCCGCAATACTCGCAATGCAACTTGCCCAAGCTTGGGTCGAAGGTCACCGTGGCGCCGCAGTTGGGACATTTCTTGTCGGTTTCCTTCTCTGTATTTTCCGAAATGATCTGTTCTTCTTGGTTTTCAATGATTTCTGACATGGCAGTAGGTTTTTTGTTTTTCTGAGCGCAAAATTATGGGTTATGCAGCGAAGTGTCAAGAAAAAAGTTCATTATGCGCAAACACCAACGAAATTATTTTCTACTTTTGTCCCGAAAAGATAAAACTTAACGTATATGAAGAAGAAAACACTACTTTTTCTCTGTTTTTTTGCCCTGCTGACCCCTTTTACCGCCTTGGCGCAGTCGCTGATGGTGAGCGGTAAGGTGGTGTCGGGCGACGACGGCTTGGGTTTGCCCGGCGTCACCATCCAAGTGAAAGGCACACAAACCGGCACGGTGACCGACATCGACGGCCAGTACAGCCTTGCTGCCGACAGCCAAGACGTGCTGGTTTTCAGCTATGTGGGCTACAAGACCAAGGAAATCGCCGTGAAAGGCAAGAACAAAATCAACGTGACCCTCGAAACCGACGCGCAGCTGCTCGACGACGTGGTGGTCACCGCCCTCGGCATCAAGCGACAGAAGCGCGAGTTGGGCTATGCTACCGAGGAAATCGGCGGCGAGATGATTGCCAAGTCAGGCTCGGGCAGCGTCATCAGCGCGTTGAGCGGTCGCTCGGCGGGTGTGCAGATTATCAATCCGAATGGCGTTGACGGTGCCTCGTCGCGCATCACCATCCGTGGCAACAACAGCATCTTCGGCGACAACCAGCCCCTCATCGTCGTCGATGGCGTGCCGATGACCAACGAAGGCGGCATCACGAGCTGGAGCGGTGGCCGCGACTGGGGTACGGCCCTCAACAACATCAACCAAGAGGACATCGAGAGCTTAGACATCCTGAAAGGCCCCACGGCGGCAGCCCTTTACGGCTCGCGTGGCGGCAACGGCGTGGTGCTCATCACGACCAAGAAAGGCTCGAAGCAACGCGGCTTGGGCATCAGCTATTCGGCTGGCTTCAAGGTCACTACGCCTTATCTGTATCGCTCGGTGCAAAACAAATACGGCGCGGGCGGCCCCATCACCTTCAACACGCCCACTTTGACGCCCATCGACGGGATGTTTGACGAAAACGGCAACCAAGTGTATGAATATCCGGGCATCTACAGCGTCGATAACGGTCCGGCGGGCGAGCCCACCAACACCACCTTCGGCTACTACGGCGGTGCCCAAAGCTGGGGTCCCGAGATGAACGGCGAGAGCGTCCTCTGGTGGGACGGCGTGGTGCGCGACTATTCGCCCCAGCCCGACAACCTCAAGATGCTCTTCAAGAACGGCCACACGATGAACCACAACATCGCCTTGCAGAACGCCGGCGACTTCGGCAGCGTCCGCGTGTCGTTCACCGACTCGCGCACCGACGCCATCATCGACAACTGCAACCTGCGGCAGACCACCGTCAACGTGGGTACATTGATTAATGTGTCGGACAAAATCAAGGTCGATGTGGCTTTCAACTATTTGGACTACTACCGCCTCAACTCGCCTGAAATCGGTGAGTCGAACAGCAACTTCAACAAAGGCCTGCTCTACAGTTGGCCCCGCAGCTGGAAAGGACTCGAAGTCACGAGCTACGAGAACGAAGACGGCACGATGAACACTTTTGACGGCTATCCTTACATGTATATCTACAACAGCACGTTCTGGACGTTCTACAACAACAACACGACCCTCGACCGCGACAAAATGTACGGCTCGGTGCGCCTGATGTACGACATCACCCCGTGGCTGAGCGCGAGCGCAAAGGTCGCCTTGGACTGGACTGCCGACACCTACACCACCAAGCACAAGCCCACCACCATCGACGGCATGGCGGGCGGCTATTACTCGAAGAGCAAGTCGAACTCGGTGACCCGCGACATGGACTTCCTGCTGACGGCCTACAAGGACAAGATCTTCGGCTCGAAGTTCAATGTGCGCCTCTCGGCCGGCGGCGAGCAATACTACGGCTACCGCGACGGGCTGAACGGCACCTCGGGCACATGGGCCTATGCCAACCTCTACACGATTTACAACTACTCCAACGCCACCGAGCGCACCTTTGGCGAGTCGAAGTGGGAGAAGCAAGTCAACTCGCTTTACGCCTTCTTCAACCTGAGCTACAGCGACTGGATGTTCTTGGACATCACCGGTCGCAACGACTGGTCGTCAACCTTGCCCATCACGAACAATAGCTATTTCTATCCTTCGGCCACCTTGAGTTTCGTGCCGACTTCGGCTTTCAAGAACTGGAACTGGGGACCCGTCAACTTCCTGAAGCTGAGGGCCTCGTGGGCACGTACTGCCAGCGACACCGACCCGTATCAGTTGACCTATACCTACAACACCGGTTCGTTTGGCCACCAGCTTTCGGCCACCTTGCCCACCGTCGTTCCGCCCTTGGAGCTGAAGCCGCAACGCCAGCGCAGCTATGAACTCGGCTTCGACCTCGGCCTCGGCGCCCGCTTCAACATGGACTTCACCTATTACGACATCTACAGTTGGGATCAAATCCTTTCGTCGCCCTTGGCTCCTTCGTCGGGCGCCAACAACGTGACCATCAACACCGGCGTGGTGACCAACAAAGGCATCGAGGCCATCCTGACCTACGACATCGCCCAAGGCAAGGACTATGGCGTTCAGGTGGGCTTGAACTTGGCCCGCAACAAGAACAAGATCGTTGACTTGGCCGGCTCCAACATGTACCTGCTCTCCGAGATTTGGGGCTCGAACGGTCCCGCCATCGCCGTCGAGGAAGGCGAGGAATATGGCACCATCTACGGCTGGGACTATGTCTATGAGTACACGATGGCCGACGGCACCGTGATAGGCCCGTTCTACGACGAGAACGGCAATCCCATGCCGCTGCTCAACGAGACAGGCACCACTTATCTGAAGACCGACAACCGCGTGCCGATTGGCAACTGCGCACCTTTGGTGACGGGCGGCGTCAACCTGCGGGCTTCCTACAAGAACTGGTCGCTCTACGCCTTGGTCGATGCCAAGTTGGGCGGACAGATCTATTGCGCCTCATACGTGGTAGCCATGCAGACCGGCCAAAGCCTTGCGACGCTGTATGAACGCGAAGGCAACGGCTTGCCCTATTACGACGCCGACGGCAACTTCATCGGCAACTACGGTGTCATCCTGCCCGGCTATTGCATCAACACCGAGACGGGCGAGGCCGTCGAAAACGACAACGTGGTGCATTACCTTTACAAATACATGCCCAACTTCGGCGGCTGGGGCAACATCCTCAGCACCCCGGGCATCGTCAACAACACTTGGATCAAGCTGCGCGAGCTCTCGCTCACCTACGACCTGCCGCGCAAGTGGCTCGACAAGCAGAACCTCTTCAAGCAGGCCTCGCTTTCCCTCGTGGGCCGCGACCTGTTCTACATCTACAAGACCTTGCCCGACAACATCAACCCCGAAGGCACCCAAGGCTCAGGCAACGCCCAAGGCCTCGAATACGCCTCCTATCCCGGAACGCGGTCGTTCATGTTTACCTTGAAAGTCAGTTTGTAGTTTTTTGTTCAACCAAATGTGCATTGATATGGACGAAAAGAAACCCAAGGACGAATTGACCAATGCGGTGCAAGTGATAAAAGCAGCCATTCTTCAAAGTCAAGTTAAGGCGTTGAAGGCTGTCAATCAAGAGCAGTTGGCGCTTTATTACGGCATTGGTCGGTTTGTGTCCGTCAATACGCGCAACAAGAATTGGGGCAAGGGTGTCATAGAGGCCATCAGTGAGCAATTGCGAAAGGAAATTCCTGGCTTGCGGGGTTTTTCGGCTCCAAGCATAAGGAAAATGAGAACTTTTTACGAGGAATGGCACATGCTGTCGGACGATTCGGCAGTTGCAACTGCCGAAACTAATTCGTTCGATGAAACGAACAAATTAATAGGAAGTCCAAATTTGTTCGTTGCAACGAACAAATTGTCCCCCGTCACATTCAACATGCCGTCTGATTTTCCTATTTCTGCCTTTATGAGCATAGGTTTTTCACACCATTATGCCATAGTGAGCAAGGTGAAGGATTTTGAACAAAGGGCTTTCTACATCCAATTTGCCTCGGATACCAAGATAAAAGTGGAAGATTTGGAACAAGTGATCGATGACGACTTGTTCCATCACCAAGGCCAATTGCCCAACAATTTCAAAAAGACCATCCCCAATCAACTGCAAGCGTTCCGTGCCATTTCCATGTTCAAGGATGAATACCTTATGGATTTCGTCAACGCGGAGGAACTGTTCGTCAGAGACAAGGATAGGGACGAGCGAGTTGTTGAACAAAGCATCATACAGAACGTGAAGGAATTCATCATGACTTTTGGTAAGGACTTCGCTTTTGTCGGCAACCAATACCATCTCGAGAAGTTTGGCGTTGAGGAATTTCCCGATTTGCTGTTTTTCAACCGCGAATTGTCGGCTTTGGTTTGTGTTGAACTGAAGGCGGGGCCTTTCAAGACCGCCTATCTTGGGCAGTTGGCCGGATATTTGCGTATTCTTGACGATGAGGTGAGAAAGCCTAACGAGAACCCGTCTATTGGCATCATCCTGTGCAAAAGCGCCAACAAGAAATTCGTCGAATATGTCATTCAGGATTATGACAAGCCAATGGGAGTGGCCACATATAAAACCGCTGCCGACATGGATGAAAGACTGAAAAAACTGCTACCTTCGGTAGAGGATTTGGAAAAACTGCTATAATATTGAAATTGAATAGATTATAAAAACGAATACTTTTAAACAATGAAAAAAACAACCATAATTGCAACACTGTTGGCTGTAGGACTTGCCTCCTGCACCAAGAACTTCGAAGAGATGAACCAAGACCCGTTCTCGCCGACGGGGACGACCATCGAAGCACTGTTTAACGGCGTGGTAAGCTCGTTGCAGCAGAGCATGAACGAACAGTTCTACCTGCAAAACGAGATCTGGTACCCCGAAACCGAACTCGGCGCCTTGACTTCCGAGGCTTGGGGCAACTCGCAGATCGGGACTTCAGAGCTTTGGTCGAACTATTACCTCATGCTGTCCAACATCCGCGAGTTGGAACGCCGCTTCGACGCCTACGACGCGGAACAAGGCGACGATGCCGCTTGCGACAAGGTGCGCGCCCAACTCAACATCTTGAAGGCCTACCAGACCTTCAAGGTGACAGACATCTTCGGCGACATGCCCTATTCGCAGGCGGGCCGCATCTGGGAAAACGCCTCCTCGCAAGCCACGATGAAACCTGAATGGGACACCCAAGAGAGCATCTACAAGTCGCTGCTCGAAGAATTGGTGTGGTCGCGCAACCTGCTTCACGCCGACTCCGTCACCACGGCCAACGGCAACGAGTATTACAAGCTGCCCTACGACGTGCTGCTCAACAACGACTACGCGCTTTGGGCCGAGTTTGCCAACTCGCTCATCCTGCGCCACGGCCTGCGCATGTACGACAAAGACCCCGAATACGCCACGCCTGTGTTGGTCGAGGCCTACAACTACATCTACTCGAAAATGAGTGCTTCGGGCGGCTCGGCTTTGGGTGGTGGCATCTGCCTGTGGCCCAGTGTGTTGGGTACGAATTGGGACACCAACTGGTCGTTCCGCGAGCACAAGCACCTCCGCATGGGCGAAACCATCTGGAGCGTCCTTTCTTCGACCGACGACATGGACGGCAGCGGCATCTTCGACTACCGCGCCTTCCTCTTCTTCGACACGAGCCACAAGACCGACAGCTTCCCCGACGGCGCATGGAGGCCCTATCCCCAAATCCGCACCTTGGAAACGCCCACCGAAGGCGGCTCGCCCTACGCCCAGAGCCGCGACGGCAGCTACACCTTCAAAGGCCCGTCGTGCCTCTATTCACCGTTCAACTATTATCTGACGCGCGACGAGAAATATGTCCCCCAAATCCTCGTGACCTACGCCGACGTGCTTTTCATGAAGGCCGAAATCGAGGTGAGGAACATTGGCGGCATCACGCCTCCGCTCAACGCCGACGAGTCCATCCGTGCGGGTGTCTATCAGTCGTGCCTCTTCTGGAGCCACATACCGCAGCAAACCAGCCGTTGGATCTATTTCTATCCGCAATACACCAACTATATCGGCAGTCTTGACGTTTGGTCATGGAGCAACAACATGGCGGCCAACGTGATGAACTACGCCGTTTGGATGAATCCCGAATACGACGGCAGCCAAGAGTTCTACCTGAAGATGATCTACCAGCAGCGTTGGCTCAACCTGTTCCGCCAGCCGTGGGAGGCATGGGCCTTGGCGCGCCGAACCATGGCGACGCCCACCACCACCGACCACGCCAAGCTGACCTCCTTCCGCTTGGAATACCCGCAGAAGGAAATCGAGTACAACTACGAGAACTACGCCGCGCAGCTCGCCCGCATGTCGCATGGCGACACGAGGCAGACCAAGGTGTGGTGGAACGAATGATAGTTTTGAGGTTGGAGTTCCCGTTCTTTCGGATTTGCCCGACACTGTCGGATTGCAAATCCGCTGGAACGGGGGGGAAACTTTCATTGAAAAGGCCTACATTTGCTTCCATGGTAATGTTGCCAAGAATGGTTGGTGACGAAGGTCAAAAAACGCCAAAAAAAGGTAGTCAAGGATAAGCCAAAAAAGCGTATCTTTGCGGTGCGAGCCGAAACGGAGGAAGGCTCTGCTGTGGAGCAACCTTCCAAGGGATAGGTTCGTGTGATATCACAGCATATCAAGGGGGCGGTCGATAAGGCTGCCCCGTTTCTTTTGATATGCCGGATTTTCACCAATGCCTTAAAAAACCCAGCGTCATCCGTTCGGTAGGCTTGTTGTGCTCCTCTTGGTCTTGTTGTCCCTTTCCCTCCTGAC
>FLNX01004348.1_pt1 | contig 22881 bp, 21 predicted proteins | sample 1140341 | NCBI WGS metagenome assembly FLNX01 (sample SAMEA3878208, study PRJEB12797) | bioreactor metagenome | biome: Moose rumen | place: Sweden | collected 2011-10
CAACGCTGTGGAAAAACTCGATTACGGGTGCTTCTCAACCGTGCTGGACACTATGAGTAACCACTATGAGACGATACTGAACTACTTCATCAACAGACAGACAAACGCTTTCGCCGAGTCCTTCAACTCGAAGGTGAAGGCTTTCAGAAGTCAATTCAGAGGCGTTAGAGACATTCCATTCTTCATCTTCAGACTTTCAAAACTCTGCGCTTGACTATCTACTCGCTGCAACTGGGTTTTTACATTGACCCGTTATTATCTCGATGGCATCTCATCTGAAACCGAACTTGGCGTGGTGGTTGAGATGCTACACGATTGTTGGATGTATGCTTACCCGACGAGCATGTATGATAAATCATTGAAATCCGGATGTTTATGGACTGATGTTTTAGTGGGTGCAACTAAAGTCTTGGATGAGAACGATTATATTGATGTGCTTCATTTAAGATATGCTAGTGAATTTAACACAAACGATAAGTCAAACCCTAAACGACGTTCTTTTGAGGACTATGAGAAGTACTTCGTTAAGCTTTATCATATTGTCAATGATAGATGTTTGAACTTTGGTTTGAGGATAGATGGAAGATTTTTGATAACGCAATTATGCCGACAGATTTGAGCATGGATGTGTTGAAAGACATTTATCAGTATATAGTGAGCAAGAAAGACATCGAACCGAATAAAGAAGACGTATTTTTGGCAATCTTCAGCGCTTCGGTGATAGCATTGTCACAGAAATTGAGGTGGACACGTGGGACTAAGAGTGGATATACAAATTATTCTTGTTTGTTCATTCTGATGAGAACATTGGCAAGCGAGAAAGTTGATGACAATGAAGTCAAATCCGTGATCACGAGTGTGTTCTGCGAAGGAGACGGAAATACAATAGATGTGAGTAAATTGAAGAAACGAGGTGAGAGCGCAGACCAACAAGTATTCGATAAAGATATCCAAAAAATCATATCGAATTATGCGCCGAAAACAGGAAAGGGGGGTACATTGGGGGGGAGCACCCCATTGAATAAAAAATAAGTGACTGATTTTCAGCCACTTATAAAATTAGTTGTGGAGCATAGCGGACTCGAACCGCTTACCTCAACACTGCCAGTGTTGCGCTCTACCAGATGAGCTAATGCCCCGAATTGCGGTTGCAAAGGTAATGCCATTTTTTGAAATGGCAAATTTTTTGGTCGAAAATTTAAAAGTTTTTGATTTTTGCGACTTGTTTGGTCTTGTACCACGGGCGTGATGGCTATCCCGAAACGAACAATTTTGTTGCATTATGCCGAAATAATTCGGGTAATAGGGTGAAAATTTGAAAAAATGATAGTAATTTTGCAGGAAAATTGGCAAACTATGCCTGAAATGGAGCTGAAAGATAGAATGAAGGTCTTGACGGACAAGGTGGAATCCTTGGGCCGTCGGTATCTTGCGCTCCAAAGCGAGAGAAAGGAAATGGCGCGACAAATCGAGTGCCAAGATCTGGAAATAGCCCAACTGAAGAAGGAATTGGCGCAATTGAAGATTGACAATGAATTCCTGCGAGTGGCACATTCCGTTCCTGCCAACCCCGAGGCGGTTGCTCGCTACAAGAAACAGGTTGCCAAGATGGTGCGGGACATTGACCGTTGCATTAAACAATTGAACGCTTGAAACGAATTCCGTTATGGCCGACAATAATAAAGTGAAAATTTGGATACAACTTGCTGATGCAAACCAAATCGCCTTGAGTATCAACCCAGACGAGGAGGAGAGCTATCGCAAAGCGGAGGAACTTGTGAACACGTTGTGGACCAAGTGGATGAATCGCTTCAACGACACGTCCAATGACGTGCTTGCCAGAGTTGCATTCCAGTTTGCCCGCCTCTATCTGGAGGCGTATGGTGATAACCGCCAGGTCAATGAATTCCTGACTGATATGGAGACGCGGCTCGATGCCCTGTTGGGTAACGATGAGTGATTGTTGACAGGCGAAACCGTGTAATCGGTGCTTTGTCGCAATGACGATATGATTGACGAAATTAGGTTCCTGCACCACTTTAGGGATAATGTGACGTCTTGCTGACTATCAGCAGGGTGTGGCTTATTCTTGGGTGGCGCTATTTGTTTAATATTTAACCAATTGTAATGAATATAATAGTAACTGTGATTGTAGCCATCCTGGCGATGGCAATTGGCTGTGGAATAGCACTTTATTTGTCCAAAAAAAGTGCCAAGTCGCAAGCCAACGAGATTATCGAGAAAGCCCGTCTTGAGGCCGAGGTGCTCAAGAACAACGAGGTGATGAAAGGCAAGGAAGCCGGCATGAACATCAAGAGTGAAGCCGAGAAAGAAGCCAATGCGCGTTTAACCAAGGTACAGACCAACGAGGCAAAGCTCAAGCAGCGCGAGATGGCTCTCAACCAGCAGCAGAGTGAGCTCAAGCGCCGTAGCAATGAGGTGGAGAACCTCAAGGCAAGCGTTGAAACCTTGAAAGTCAACGTTGACAACCAGATGGCCCTCATCGAGGACCGCAAGAAAGAGGTTGACAAGCTTGAGAAGAGTGTTCGCGACACCCTGGAGCACGTGAGCGGTCTGTCGGCCGAGGAAGCCAAGGAGAAACTCATCGAGTCGCTTAAGGATGAGGCTAAAACCAGCGCTGCCAGCTATATCAATGACATCATGGATGATGCCAAGATGACTGCCAATAAGGAGGCTAAGCGCATCATTATCGAAACCATCCAGCGCGTCGCTACCGAGACGGCTGTCGAGAATGCTGTGACGGTGTTCCATATTGATAATGACGAAATCAAGGGCCGTATTATCGGTCGTGAGGGCCGCAACATCCGTGCCCTGGAGGCCGCAACTGGTGTCGAGATCGTGGTTGACGACACCCCCGAAGCCATAGTGCTGTCGGGCTTTGATCCGGTTCGTCGTGAGATTGCCCGTTTGGCATTGCATCAGCTCGTGAGCGATGGACGTATCCATCCTGCACGCATCGAGGAGGTCGTTGCCAAGGTGCGTCGCCAGGTTGAGGAAGAGGTGATTGAGACCGGAAAACGCACGGCTATCGACATGGGTATCCATGGCCTGCATCCTGAACTCATCCGCCTTATCGGTAAGATGAAATACCGCTCCAGCTATGGCCAGAACCTGCTGCAGCATTCCCGCGAAACCGCTAACCTGTGTGCCATCATGGCAAGCGAGCTGGGACTCAACCCCAAGAAGGCCCGCCGTGCCGGACTATTGCACGATATTGGCAAGGTGCCCGACGATGAGCCCGAGTTGCCGCATGCACAGCTTGGCATGAAGCTCGCCGAGAAATATAAGGAGAAACCTGACATCTGCAATGCCATCGGTGCCCACCACGATGAGGAAGAGGCCACGAGCCTCTATGCCCCCATCGTTCAGGTGTGCGACGCCATCAGTGGAGCCCGCCCGGGTGCTCGCCGCGAGATTGTCGAGGCCTACATCAAGCGCCTCAACGATCTGGAGCGTCTGGCCTTGTCCTATCCCGGCGTTGTCAAGACCTACGCTATCCAGGCAGGTCGTGAACTGCGTGTGATTGTCGGTGCCGACAAGATCAGCGATGCCGAGACCGAGAAACTCTCTAATGAAATTGCTCAGAAGATTCAGGACGAGATGACCTATCCTGGTCAGGTGCGTATCACCGTCATCCGCGAGACCCGCGCCGTGAGCTACGCTAAATGATAAACCGGCGTACCACGATGGACGAGAATAATATTATTCAAGTTAAGGAGCCCGAGGGCACCGACACCTGCGTGAAATGTGATGCCGGTGCTTGCAGCGGTGCATGTTGCAGGGACGACGTTGGGCGTTGTAACCTGACTTCCACCAACTGGCTTGACGACGTGCCCGACAACGAGTTTGACATTGTCGAGGTGCTTTTCAAGAACACCCGTCGCGGTTTCTATCGCAACAGCACCCACATACCCCTTGAACAAGGCGATTGGGTGGCAGTTGAGGCCAATCCCGGGCACGATATCGGTCGAGTGGGATTGACGGGGCGCTTGGTCAAGAACCAGATGAAACGCGTCAACCTGCGCAAGGACACTGAGTTCCTGCGTGTGTTCCGCAAGGCCAAGCCAACCGACATGGAACGCTACGAGCAGGCCAAGGCTCGTGAGGAGGATACGATGATCCGTTCGCGCAAGATTGCAGTGGACCTGGGCTTGAAGATGAAAATTGGCGACGTCGAGTATCAGGGCGACGGCAACAAAGCGATCTTCTACTATATCGCCGATGAGCGAGTTGACTTCCGTCAACTCATCAAGGTGCTTGCCGACGTGTTCAAGATCCGTGTCGAGATGAAACAGATCGGAGCCCGACAGGAGGCTGGCCGCATCGGAGGCATCGGCCCCTGTGGACGTCCCCTGTGTTGTGCCACTTGGATGTCGAGTTTTGTGTCGGTATCGACGAGTGCGGCACGGTTCCAGGACATCTCGCTCAACCCCCAGAACTTGGCAGGCCAGTGCGCCAAGCTCAAGTGCTGCATCAACTTCGAGGTGAATACCTATGTCGAGGCCATCAGGCAACTGCCGGCCAAGGATGTGCATCTCGAGACCAAGGACCACACCTATTACTATTTCAAAGCCGATGCCCTGAAGCGTGAAATCATTTATTCCACCGAACGCAATGCGCCTGTCGACACCGTGACGTTGACGGCGGCTCAAGCCTTCGAGATCATAGCTTTGAACAAAAACGGCATCAAGCCCGATAGCCTCAAGCCTGATGAAGATGGCAGGAAAGCCGCCTCGCCGTTTGGCGACTTGCTGACCCAAGACAGCATCAGCCGCTTTGATAAAAAGAAAAAGAAAAAGAAGAAGAAATCCGGAGGGAAACCGGTTGCTGAAGCTCAAGGCAAGCAAGCCAAGTCGCCAGCCAACGAGGATGTAAAGCCCGATGACAAGACAGCCCAGCCCAAACCTGAGCGCAAGCCCCGTCCTGCCAAGCAGCATCGTCAGGACAAGCAATTACCGCGCCCGGTGAAGACCTTCAAGCCGCGCAAGGACGCTGGGGCTGATGCGCCACAGAATGGCAATAATAATGCTCAAGGCAAGCGTGAAAACGGAGCTGACAAAGGATAACAACACCCTGACGGGTCGCAAAGTGATAGCACGTGCGGTGACAATGGTGATGGCCATTGTCGCCGTCTTGCTCATCGCGGCGGGCTGTGAGCGCAAGCCAGTGATGGCGCATGCTCAATTCAAGCATCTCCCGCCAGGAGGCTGGCAACGAGTGATGCCCTTGTCGTTCCAGCCGCAGTACGATGACTCGACAGCGACGTTTGACCTCTCGATTGCAGTGCGACATGACAATAGCTATCGCTATAGCAACCTATCGCTCATTGTGGACGTCATCGGCTCCGACTCGACCATCGCCAGGCATCCCGTCAATATTGCTTTGGCCGATGAGTATGGCAACTGGCTTGGAGGGGGTTTTGGCGCATTATACCAGGACGCAGTTGAACTGGTGAACGGTATAAATCCCGACCAAGCCCGCACGGTCATCGTGTGGCAGGCAATGGCTGGTTGCGACACCCTGACGGGACTGGTCAATCTGGGTATAATCGTAAATCCAGGGTAGATTTTTTTGTCAGTTCGTTAAAAAACACTAATTTTGTCGCTGTAAAATAACTATTGTCATGAAGATAGATAAGGCCGAAGCTCGTCAAACTGGCATACAATTGCTCAAGTATGGAGTGATAGGCGTGTTGAACACGCTCATCACGCTTGTGGTCTTCTATCTGCTCAACACCAAGTTGGGCCTTGCCTACGGCATTTCCAACGTCACGGGCTACGTCCTGGGTGTAATCAATAGTTTCCTGTGGAACCGCAATTGGGTATTCAAGACCAAGAACAACTTCAGGCGAGAGCTGCTGCTGTTTGTCTGCGGTTTCCTGTTGTGCCTGGCCCTGCAGCTTTGCGTCAGCTGGATTTTGCTCGAGGGCTTGGGCTGGAAGAGCCTGCCCGACGACATCATACCCTTCTTCCCGATGCAGAAGGCCGGCCAGAACATCGTCATGGTCCTTGCCATGGTAGCCTACACCCTGGCCAACTACATCTACAACCGCACCGTCACCTTCCGCGTCGACCCCAAGGGCACTCCCCGGGATTAATTTATTTTTTATGGAAAAGGTCATTCAGATTCCAAGGCAAATGATTGCAGTGGCCGTTGTGCTGGTTGCATTAGTGTCGTGCAGTGCTATGGCGCAGCAGAGTAATCCGTTGGCCGTTCCCGAGGTGGCGCTCGACGAGTACGGGTATTTCACGGTGGCAGACTGTCCCACTACCCATGACGTGCTTGAGGTGAGGCTTCACAAGGGGGAATACTGCATTGACAAGGTGGAGATTTATGCCGAAGGGATGTTGATGCAGAGCGTCCCCGTTAGTGAGGACGATGCTATCACCCGCGAGGTTGTGCATTTCATCGACGCCAATTTCGACGGCAATGTCGATATCTTGATTGGCCCAGGCTGCAACCGCGAATACAGTACTTTGATTTTGTGGGATAGGGAACAAGAGCTTTTCGTTCGTGCCTCTAACGATGGCTTTACGGTTTTCAACGGCGACTTTTACTATGACCCTGAACGCATGGTCGTCTATCGCTTGACATCCAGCTCGGCATTTGAGACTACTGGCACCATGATGGTGTGGCAGGGCACTGACCTTCAAAGTGAGGAAACCTTCCTCCAAGTGTTTGATCCCTTTCAGTATGACTATCATCATGTCACCCACCGCTATACTGTGCGCGGCTATTATTCCGGCGACGATGTCATCAGTACCGATAGCCCCAATGATATAGGTTTCCCGTGGGACCGATGGGTCATTACCAATTATAATGAGTAACGAATAAAGAAACCGCTTTCAGAAATGAGGCGGTTTTTCTGATGCTTACATTATGGTTATTGGTGTTTTTTCTCTAACGCCAGGAGAATTTGTTTCTTGTCAGGACCTGGGGCATAGCCGCCCAGGGTGCCATCAGCATTGATGATACGGTGGCAGGGAATGACAATGGCAACGGGGTTGTTGTGATTGGCCTGTGCCACGGCTCGTGAGCTTTTGGGCTTACCCATGCGCTTGGCTTGTTCGCCATAGGAGATGCTCTCGCCGTATGGTACCCGCTGCAATTCTTCCCAAGCAGCCATCTGGAACTCGGTGCCTGTGATGTGCAGGGGCAGCGAGAACTGGCGACGTTTGCCGTTGAAGTATTCATCGAGTTGTTTAATGGCTTGGGCGAGTAGGGGAGTGACCGCCTCAACAGGCTGCAGCTTGAGTTTGCTGGCCATCTTGTCGACAGCGGTTTCGTCCCACCCGATCAGGGCGATGCCCCGTGTGGTGGCAGCAATGTGCAGCAGGCCCACGGGTGACGGCATGGTGGTGTGGCACAGGTGTCCCTTGTGGATGGGCTCGATGCCCAGTTTGGCGGCCTTGTCGAGCATGAGGCGGTAGGCCGAGGCGTAGTCGTTGCTGATCACACCGTCGAGGATGGCGTCCTTGATGGCATCCTTGATGTAGCCAACGGGGCGCGACGGTGCCAGCCCGAAGGTCGTCATGATTTCCTCGCCGTCGACGGGTGGCTGGAAGTTGCGTACGCGGTCTTTCTCCTCGATATCGACCAGTTTTTGCTTCACCAGATCGAAGTTGTCGCGGTAGCGCTGCACTTTGTTCTGGTTCTTGCTGGTGATGTCGGCCTTGCACAGGGTCATCAGGTCGTCGATGTCGTCGCCCGCGTCAAAGAGCAGCCGCCTGACGGCACTGTCGGTCACCTCGTCCTCGACCAGCGCAATGGGGCGCATGTGCAGGCCCACGAGCTTCTTGACATACTTCATGTGCTCGTTGAGCGGCAGGCGCATCTTGCCGAAGATCTTGGGTACCATCTTCTCACCGATGAAGTTGTGGTTGTGGAAGGTCCACCCCAACTGTGGGTCCCACCGCTTGGTGCGGGCCTTGCCCACGTCATGGAGCAATGCGGCCCAGCGCAGCCACACGTTGTCGCTGGCCTGTGCCACATTGTCGAGCACCTGCATCGTGTGCATGAAGTTGTCCTTGTGGCCCCGGCCATTGACGGTCTCAACCCCCTTGAGGGCGGCCAGCTCGGGGAAGATGAGTGGCAGCAGTCCGCATTGGTCAAGAAGATGCCAGCCACGTGAGGGCTGGTTGCTGCGCATGATTTTCATCAACTCCTCGGCGATGCGCTCACGGGTAATGATGCTGATGCGCCCCGCGTTGCGGCGGATGGCGTCAAACGTCTCGGGATAGATGTCAAAGCCCAGTTGGGTGGCAAACCTCACGGCACGCATCATCCTCAACGGGTCGTCGCTGAAGGTGATGTCAGGATCGAGGGGTGTGCGTATGATTTGCCGTTGCAGGTCACCAATGCCGTCGAACGGATCCAGCAACTCGCCGTAGCGCTCCTTGTTCAGGCAGATGGCCATCGCATTGATGGTGAAGTCGCGACGCTTTTGGTCATCGTCGAGCGTGCCGTCCTCCACGATGGGGTTGCGGCTCTCGCGATGATAGGACTCGCGTCGTGCGCCAACAAACTCCAGTTCCCACCGTCGTGTCTTGACCTGGGCGGTGCCATAGGTGCGGAACACGGCCAGATGGGCGCGCTTGCCCAGGCTGTTGGCCACCGCTCGTGCCACCTCGATGCCGCTGCCCACGGTCACAAAGTCCATGTCGTTGCTGGGACGATCCAGGAAAATGTCACGAACAAAGCCTCCCACGACATAGCACTCGCGGTTCAGTTTGTCGGCCACCTCTCCCACCAGGCGCATAACGGGCAGGTTGGTGTGTTCGGCTATTTTTTGGAGGTTGATATCCATTTTTCGGTTTTTGGTCGCAAAATTACGGCTTTTTTCGCTCATTTCTTGTGCATGTTGTCAAAAAACACTAACTTTGCAGCGCAAAAACCGATATACATCGGTTGATTAAGCACTCAAGAATTAAGCATTCCCGCATTTTCCCGATTCCATTTTGTGACCGCAGCAATTGTTTTTTATTGCTTATCATAATTCATTAAATGAGAACAGGGCATAAGACACTTGCGGGTGAAAACAAATCACTGCCATTAATCATCGTGTGCGATAATGTGCTTGTCTTGCCATGACTGCACTGAAGCCAGATTGCAGGAAGTATTGCACGCGATAATAAAAATGAAATGATGTACATTATTGATCAATTAAATGAAATGAGCGAGGATCAGTTGCGTGAACTGGCCAAGTCCATGGGAATTAAACATGTGGATATGGACAATCGTGAACAACTCGTGTATGCCGTTCTGGACCATCAAGCCGAGGCCGAGGCCGCCAATACCCCAGAACCCACAAAACGTCGTCGTGAACGCATTCGCCAACCGGCCGCCAAGGCCAATGGCAACGAGGTGACTAAGGACGATGCCGTCGCTCCCAAGAACAAGAAAAAACAACAAGACAAAGAGAAAATAACCGAGGCCCCAGTGGTTGAGAACACTGAAAATGAGGTCGCAACTCCTGTGCCCGAAGTGGAGAAACCGGTTATTGAGCAACCCAAGCGGAAGCGCGGTCGTCCATCGGCAGCCGAGAAGGCAGCCCGTGAAGCACTCCTCGCCGATGAGAAGAAAGCAGATTCCGATCAACCCGAAAAGGCGCCTGCTGAACAGCAGGATGCCGTGACCGGGGAACCTGCAGTGGCCGAAGCACCGGTGAAGCGTCGCCGGGGTCGTGGTAAAACCAAGCAAAATGCCGACGAGCCGACCCTCCCCTTTGAGAACATGGATGTTGCTGACGAACAACCGGTCCAGGACGTTCAGGAACCGCAGGATGAACCGGAGCAGGCCAATGAGGCTCCCGCTAATCAACAGCCCGAGCGTGAAGGCGTATCGCTGAACTCATTCTTCAACACAGGCAGCAGCTTTACGTTCAAGCCCCGCACTCAGCAGGAACGCGAGGAGGCACAGCGACGTGCCGAGGAGGCGCGTAAACGCGCTGCCGAGGAAGCCGCTGCTGCCCCAATCGTCATTCAGGAGCCCAAGGTGGTGAAGGAGAGCAAGAACAAGAAGCGCAAGATGAAACAACAGCAACAACAGCAGATTGCCGAAGTCAATCCATATCTGGACCAGCCCTACAACTTTGACGGCATTCTTGAGGCACAAGGTGTGCTCGATATTGCTCCCGAGGGCTACGGCTTCCTGCGCTCAAGCGATTATAATTACCTCACGTCGCCCGACGACATCTATGTGCAGCAATCGCAAATCAAAGCCTATGGCCTCAAGACAGGTGACGTTATAGAGGGTACCATCCGCCCGCCCATGGAGGGAGAAAAGTACTTCCCGTTGAGCGAGATACGCCTCATCAATGGTCGCACCCCTGCCTATGTGCGTGACCGCGTGCCCTTTGAGCATCTGGTGCCCTTGTTCCCCGACGAGAAATTTGACTTGGTGAGCAAGACTCATCCCACCGTGTCGCAACGTGTCGTTGACATGTTCTCACCTATCGGCAAAGGCCAGCGCGGACTCATCGTTGCGCAACCCAAGACGGGTAAGACCATGCTGTTGAAGGAGATTGCCAATGCCATCTCTGAAAACCACCCCGAGACCTACATGATCATCCTGCTCATCGACGAGCGCCCCGAGGAGGTGACCGACATGGCTCGCAGCGTCAATGCCGAGGTGATTGCATCGACATTTGATGAGCCAGCCGACCGTCATGTGAAAATCGCCGACTTGGTATTGAGCAAGGCAAAGCGACTTGTCGAGTGTGGCCACGACGTGGTTATCCTGCTCGACTCAATCACTCGTCTGGCTCGTGCCTATAACACGATTGCCCCAGCCTCGGGCAAGATTTTGACTGGAGGTGTCGATGCCAATGCACTGCAACGCCCCAAGCGCTTCTTTGGTGCCGCCCGTAACATCGAGGGCGGCGGCAGTTTGACAATCATCGCAACGGCATTGACCGAGACCGGCTCCAAGATGGACGAGGTCATCTTTGAGGAATTCAAGGGCACGGGTAACATGGAGCTGCAGCTCGACCGCAAACTCTCCAACAAGCGTGTCTTCCCCGCTGTGGATGTCATGGCATCAAGTACTCGCCGCGACGACTTGTTGTTGCCGCAGGACACCTTGAATAAAATGTGGATTATCCGCCGCTTCTTGAGTGACCGCACCTCGGTCGAGGCCATGGAGTTTGTCAAGGATCGCATGGAACGCACCCGCGACAACGAGGAGTTCCTCGTTACCATGCAGCAAGAGTAATCCTTCAGGATCGTTGAGGATGATGGGACGCATCATGGGCATAGATTACGGGCGCAAGCGCACAGGTGTTGCCGTGACCGATTTGCTGCAGATTGTGGCAGGAAATCTGGCTACAGTCCCCACCCACACGCTCATGCAGTTCATCAAGGACTACATGGCCCGCGAACCAGTGGACAGCATTGTCATCGGTCTGCCCACGCAACTCAACGGGGAACCCAGCGAGAGCATGAAATACATCACCCCGTTTGTCAACCGCCTGCGCAAGGAACTGCCCGACATGCCCGTTGTGATGTATGACGAGCGTTTCACCAGCACGATTGCTCATCAGGCGATGATTGCTGGTGGAATGAAGAAGAGCGACAGGAGGGACAAGTCCCGCGTTGATGCCATTGCTGCCACCATCATCCTCAATGACTATCTGCAGAGTAAATACAACCAATAAATCGTTAATTCATCATTATGGTTTTACCTATATATATTTATGGACACCCCGTGTTGCGTGCCGAGAACGCAACCGTCACTCCCGACTTCCCGAATCTTCAGGAACTCATCGAGAACATGAAGGAGACCATGTATCATACCCAGGGAATCGGAATTGCAGCACCACAGGTGGGCGTGAATGCCCGCATAGTCTTTATTGACGTGGATGTGTTGGCCGAGGATTTTCCTGAGCTTAAAGATGTGCGCATGGTGCTTATTAATCCCGAAATCACCGTCGACGAGGAGTCTCCCCAAATCTCAAGAGAGGAGGGGTGCCTGAGCGTGCCTGGCATTCACGAGAATGTGTATCGTCACGAGAAAATACATCTTCATTGGCAAGATGAGCAGTTCCAGGAACATGATAAGGACATCGAGGGCTATCTGGCGCGCGTGATACAGCACGAGTGCGACCATCTGGAGAAAACACTGTTCATCGACCGCATTTCGCCCATTCGCAAGCAGCTTATCCGCAGCAAGCTGAATAATATGGTGAAAGGTAAGGTCTCATGCAACTACCGTTGCAAGGTGGCTCCTGCCAGACGCAGGAAATAAAAATGAAAGTGGAAGATGTCTCACGACAGCCTCCACAAACCTTAAATCTAATACCATGAAAAACACACGTACAAAAGTACAATGCTTTTTTTGAATTGTACAAATATTTTAAGATAATTTTATAATTTTATATATTTTTTTAGAATTAGTCAATCATGTGTAACTGTCAAGTGGATATTACCGACGATGACCGCCGGTTCATGAAGATGGCTTGTGATTTGGCGTGCGCTAATGTGGATCAGGGCGGTGGCCCCTTTGGCGCAGTCATTGTTAAGGATGGAGAAGTGCTGGCCGCCGCTGGTAACTCGGTAACAATCGATAACGACCCGACAGCCCATGCCGAGGTCAATGCCATCCGCCGTGCTTGCAGCCTCACCCGCAACTTCAAGTTGGACGGGTGCGTGGTATATACAAGCTGCGAGCCGTGCCCCATGTGCCTGAGCGCACTGTACTGGGCTGGAGTCAGCCGCATCTACTACGGCAACACGGCAGCCGATGCCGACCGCATCAACTTTGGCGACGATTTCATCTACAAGGAGATCGAGAAACCCCACCTCGAGCGTGCCATTCCCTGCATCCACATGGAGGGCACTACCGCCATCGACTCCTTCAACAAGTGGGTTGCCAAGGATGACAAAATCGCCTATTGATGTCTCCTGCATCTGTACCCGCAAGAATGAAAACGTGGCTGCCTTCTCATCGAGGGCAGCCACGCTCCGCTTGGAATAGCGATATTGAAATCGGCTATCAGAACTTCATGCCGAAGGCAATCTGGACGTTGCCGTTCTTGGTCTTGTCTTCATCGATGTCAAACACATGGGTCAGACCCAACGTGTAGCGTGCCTGAACAAATGCATTGTCGGTGATATTAAAGGTACCACCAAGACCCAGACCGAAGTCAACAGCCTTGGTGCCGTCCTTGATGTCGATGGCCTTCATGTCCTCGATGGTGTACTTGCTGTACACGTTGAAGCCCACTTGGGGACCAAAGTCGACGCTGAATTCAGGGGTTGCATAGTACTTGAACATCACGGGAACATTGATGTAATTGGTGTTAAAGGTGACCTTCTTGGAGATGTCTATACCAAACAAGCTCATATCAACCACCTTAAACTTGCCGCCCTGGGATGCGAACACAACCTCGGGAGCGATGGCGAAATTGGGATTGAACTTGTACTCCATCACCAGACCGGCCTGATAGCTGGGCTTCATGCCGTGCTCAATGTTCTTGCCCCAAAAGTTGGTCAAGTCAAAACCCACCTTGGCACCAAATTGAACTTGAGCCATTGCGCCCATCGACATGATTGCTGTAGCAATCAAAACAAATAATTTCTTCATAATCTTTTTCTGTTTTTTAAAAAAACCTATTAGATGTTGCTAATTTCATGCTTGATGATTTTGCATTTTGAGCAAAAACGCATCTTTGACCATCAGAAATCGGCAAGGTTTAACCTGAAGGCTAATATTTGCAACTTTTAGCGTGATATGGGACACTAAGCGAGTGATATGGGAAATTTTTACTTGTTGTACTGCTTGCAGTATTGCGTGATGCCGCAGTTCAGGCAGTCGGGGCGAAGGGCCTTGCACACATACCGGCCGTGCAGCAATATCCAGTGGTGTGCCTTGAAGCGCAACGCCTCGGGGATGTGCCGCGTCAAGTCCCGCTCCACGTCGTTGGGCGTCTTGCCTTGTGACAGTCCCAGGCGGTGAGACACTCGATAGACGTGAGTATCGACAGGAATCGTGGATTTGCCATAAGCGGCCCCCATCACCACATTGGCTGTCTTGCGGCCCACGCCGGGCAGCGAGGTCAAGTCCTTCATGTTGTCGGGTACCTGGCCGTCAAACTCATCGACGAGCTTTTGAGCCATCGCTTGAAGGTGAGCGGCCTTGCTGTTGGGGTAGGACACGCTCTTGACATAGCGCAGGATGTCCTCAACGCTGGCAGTTGCCATGGCTTGAGGGGTGGGGTAGGCCGCAAACAGGGCCGGAGTCACCATGTTCACGCGCTTGTCGGTGCACTGTGCGCTCAGCATCACCGCCACCAGCAACTCAAACGGGTCGCGGTGCTGCAACTCGGTCCCGGGATTGGGCTGTTCTTGCTGGAAGTACTTCAGGATACCCTCGTATCTCTCCTTGATCGTCATAGCCCTAAACTATAAACTCAAAACTTTAAACTATTTTGCCCTCCAAAGGACGAAATATCAATGTGCGCTCTTGAACTCGTCCAGGAAGCGGACATCGTTCTCGCTGAACATGCGCAGGTCCTTGACCATATACTTCAGGTTGGTAATGCGCTCCACGCCCAGGCCGAAGGCATAGCCGCTATAGACGCTGCTGTCGATGCCGCTGGCCTCAAGCACGGCGGGATCCACCATGCCGCAGCCCAGAATCTCGACCCAGCCCGTGTGCTTGCAGAAACCGCAGCCCTTGCCGCCGCACAGCATGCACGTCACGTCCATCTCTGCACTGGGCTCGGTGAACGGGAAGTAACTGGGACGCAGGCGGATCTCGGTCTCGGTGCCGAACAGTTCCTTGGCGAAGTGCAGCAGCACCTGCTTCAGGTCGGCAAAGGTCACGTTCTTGTCGATGTACAAGCCCTCAATCTGGTGGAAGAAGCAGTGCGCGCGCGCTGTGATGGCCTCGTTGCGGTAAACGCGGCCCGGGCAGATGATGCGGATGGGCGGCTGCTGGCGTTCCATCGTGCGCACCTGCACCGAACTGGTGTGGCTCCTGAGCACGATATTGCGCGTCACGTCCTGCTCGTTCTGCTCGACGAAGAAGGTGTCCTGCATGTCGCGAGCGGGATGGTCGGCGGCAAAGTTCAGCGCGCTGAACACGTGCCAATCATCCTCCACCTCGGGACCGTCGGCGATGGTGAAGCCCAAGCGGGAGAAGATGTCGATGATGCGCTTGCGCACCACCGAGATGGGGTGACGTGTACCCAGTTCGGCAGGGAAGGCAGGACGTGTGATGTCAATCTTGTTCTGCTCCTTGGCCTGCTGCTTGGTTGCCTCACGCAGGGCGTTGATCTTCTCGGTGGCGAGGTTCTTCAACTCGTTGAGCCGTTGACCCAGTTCGCGTTTCTCCTCGGGAGCCACCTCGCGGAACTCGTTGAACAATGCCGTGATTTCACCTTTCTTGCTCAGGTACTTGATGCGCAGGGCCTCCAAGGCCTCCTCATTCTCGGCCTTGAGGTCTGCGATTTGCGCCTTCAGCGCCTCTATTTTGTCCTTTAACATAGTCTTACTCGTTGATTTAACGTGCAAAGGTACACAAAATTTGTAGAGACGCAAAATTTTGCGTCTCTACCTTCATTTTTTTAATAAATCTATCACTTGGCCCCCTTGTGGCGGTTGCAATCGCGGCACAGCATCTGGCAGTTCTCGATGACTGTGCGGCCACCTTCGCGCCACGGCTTGATGTGGTCTCCCTCCATAAACTCAAAGTCAAATTCTTTGTGACACAGGGGACAGATGTGACCTTGTTTCTCCCACACAGCCAATTTGATATCCTCGGGGAACGCTCTCAGGTCAAGCTCCCGCTCGTCGCCCGTGAGCACATATGGGATGATGCCTCCTGGCCTTTGGATTTCGCTGTCACGCATCAACTCCGATATCCGCTTGGCCAGGGCCACGGTGTCGAGCGTCTTGTCATGGAAGTTGTCGTAATAGAGCGCCCAGTTCAGGCCTTTCATGATGCGCTTGAACCTCTTCATGTCAAAGTTGGTGATGGCCCAGTTCAGCACGTTTTGGAAATAGGTCCACAGGTTGTTGGCGTTGGGGTCGTGCTGATGCTGCGCCATGTAGCCCACACGGCTTTGTGACTTGCCCTCACGTTGCTCGTGCTCGGCCATCCAATTCAAGGCCACTTTCAGGAAATCCTGACGGTTGAGCACACCACTCACGAGGTCTTTGCCCAACTTATAGGCCCCGCAGTTGCTCTTGGAAAAGTGATGCTTAGCATCGCTCACAAAGGGACCCGCATAGATGGCATTGAGGATTTCCTGCTCGGTGAGTTGCTTGCCAGCGATGTTGATGGTCTTGAACCACTCCAGTTTCTCGCTGTGCTCACCCTCGCACACATACACCGTCAACTCATAGTCCAGAATACGCTTTTGGATGTCGGCAGGCTGATTGAAAAAGTTCTTGAACTCATGACTGAATTTCCCCGCCACATACTCGCACAACGACAGCGTCCGCTGCTGGCCGTCCATCACCTCGTAGGGGCACTCCGCATCGTCGTTGCGTTTCACCCAATACATCACGTTTAACGGGTAGCCCTTCAATACCGTGTTGATGACGGCCTGTTGCTCCTTGTCGTTGTAGATGAACTCGCGCTGATAGGGCGGACGGATGTCCAGTAGCCCATTATAGCCCCTCACACCCTGTTCATCGTTGTTTACATAACCCTGGGTAATCTCCCCTACGGTCACACTGATTTGCTTTATCGTCATCATAACTTCTTCGGATGTTTATTGCGGATTAATAATCTTGGTGATTTACGTTGACCTTTCAAATATGGTCTATCATATCTTAAAGCACCGTCTTTCCAATATTCTCTCATTTTGGGATTATTTTCTGTTATTCCAAGTAATTCAAATTGATCTGGATTGTATTTATGCATGAAAGTAATTGGAACACCCATAATTCCGTCATGATCATAAGGAATATCATTAACATTACTCACCTCAATAGCCTTGTAGTTATCATATTCATAATACTCAGTCAGCTTGACACTACGAATCAAATCAATGTATTCATGTCGTTTCTTATTGTCAAGGTTAGTAAACCAACAGATATTACCCAAATTCCTCCACAATCGTCCATCTCTAATCGCATAACCATTTGAACGAAGCTTTTTAGTATCTGTCACATCATAGAAATCTGGTATTTCGTAATATTCTGGAACCTTAAACCATGTATGACCAGAATTAACACCATTCCATACTTTTCCAGAAAATAGCAGTGGGAAAAAGTTTTTGTTTGATATTGCATAGTCATTGCCAACAATTAGGAACTTCTTGTCGTATTCTATCAATTGGGCGATATATTCCCTAAACAAGGAAAATGGTGGGTTGGTGACGACCACATCGGCCAGTTTAAGCAACTCGATGCACTCGGGGTCGCGGAAATCGCCAGTCTTGAGGATGGAGAGGACGTTTTTGTCGTTTTGCAGCAGATATTGCACGTCGCTTAGGTCAACCGCGCCGTCGCCGTTCATGTCGAGCACCTCGGTAATTTCGACCTTGTAGGCAATCTTCTTGGGTTCCTCGGTAAAGTCGCCCCAGTCAATCATCAGTTCGTCGCCCTGCACAGGGGAGCCATTATAGCAGGTGCAGATGAGTTTCTTTAGCCCTAACTGATTGAAGCGCAGGGCAAAGTATTTAAAAAAGTTGCTCTCGTAGGGGTCATCGCAGTTACACAGGATGGTCTTGCCGCGAAAGTGCTGCCAGTAGTGCTGCAACTCTTTTTCAATATCGGTTAGTTGAGTATAAAACTCATCATGTTTAGCTGCTTTTGCGTTATTTAGACTTTTATTACCCATATGTATTGATAGTTTTGTATACACATCCAACTATCAATCACGTCGCTGGACTAAACGAAAAGAGCGTGATGTCACCCTTACCGCGTCCAGCTATGAGGCAGCCTCGCATGGAAACCTCAGCAACCGTATAAGAATGCACCACACTCAAAGTGTGAATGCATCGCTACAAATACGATTGCAAAGGCACCCATACGGAATACCCTCACTCATTATTTCGGTGTTACGTTATTTCCAAATAGTTTGCGAGGCTTTTGGCTGAACGCGAAATAATAGCGAATGCTTGTTATCTTCATCGGGATTTCTCCCCCGAATCACCCACAAAGGTAAGAAATATAATCCAAATCATCATCATTCATCCCATTAAAAAATATTGATGACCTGTAGGGCCTCGCCTTGGCGTGGCCGTTTCCATCATGTCACAGTGACTAATTCAGCATTTCATTATTGATATGGAAATGCATTCCAGAGTGGGCGGCCACGCCAAGGCGATGCCCTACATAAACGACTGAGGCACATTATTTTGCGCCTCAGTCGTTGGTTGAATTCGTTCTAATTGGATGCGGATGCCAATTAGTATAATTAGCGAAATTCGTAGTTTAAAACTTGTCGTAATTGGTAGTTAAAGGCATCACGGTTCGCGGCCTTCGACGATGGCCTCGGTGTCGCGGGCAATCATGTATTCCTCGTCGGTGAGGACAACCACGACCTTGACCTTGCTGTCGGGCAGGCTGATCTCGCCTTCCTTGCCGCGCCACAGGGTGTCGTTCAGTTCCTCGTCGATCTTCACGCCCAGGTACTCTAACTGGCGGCAGACGCGCTTGCGGGTCTGGTACTGGTTCTCGCCCACGCCGCCGGTAAAGGCGATGATGTCCACGCCACCCAGCTCGGCAGCATAGGCACCGATGTACTTCAAGATGCGCAGCTCATACATGTCGAGGGCCAGCTTGGCGCGCTCGTTGCCATCCTTCTCGGCGGCGTCAACCACGTCGCGCATGTCGCTGCTCAATCCGGTGATGCCCAGCACGCCGCTCTTCTTGTTGATGATGTTGAGCATATCCTTGGGGCTCAGGTTGTACTTCTCCATGAGGAAGAGCAGGGCACCGGGATCAACGTCACCCGAGCGGGTACCCATCATCAGGCCCTCGGTGGGGGTGAGGCCCATGGTGGTGTCGATGCTCTTGCCGTCCTTGACGGCGCTGATGCTGGCGCCGTTGCCGATGTGGCAGCAGATGATGCGCTTGCCCTCGGGAGTGGTGCCCAACATCTCGCAAACGCGCTGGGTCACGAAGCGGTGGCTCGTGCCGTGGAAGCCGTAGCGGCGCACGTGGTCCTGGGTATAATACTCCATGGGCAGGGGATACATGTAGGCTGCCTTGGGCATCGTCTGGTGGAAGGCAGTGTCAAACACGCCCACTTGGGGCACACCGGGCAACACGGCCTCGATGGCCTCGATGCCTGCCATGTTCACGGGGTTGTGCAGCGGGGCTATGCCGTAGCACTCGCGTATCATGTCCTTCACCTCGTCGGTGATGAGGACGCTGCGCGAGAACTTCTCGCCACCATGCACCACGCGATGACCCACGGCGTCGATTTCCTTGAGGTCCTTGATGCAACCATACTCGGGATTGATAAGGGCATCGAGGATGGCCTTGATGGCACCCTTGTGGTCGATGAGGCCCAGGTCGATGTTCTTCTTGCTGCCGTCGTCAAACTTGAGCTTGATGAAACCGTCGGGCAGACCGATTTTCTCCACACCACCCTCGGCGAGGGTCTTGTTCTCCTTGATCTCGATGAGTTTATACTTGGCAGAGCTGCTGCCGCAATTGAGCACTAAGATGTTCATTGTAAATTGATTGTCTATTATCTTTCTGTTTTTATCTCTTATCTGTTAATGGCTTGGTTGCAAGTGAGGATTACGGTGCGGTAGATGTCGTCCTCGTTGCAGCCGCGAGACAGGTCGTTGACCGGAGCGGCAAGACCTTGCAGCACGGGACCCACGGCCTTGGCGCCTGCGATGCGCTGCACCAGCTTGTAGGCGATGTTGCCCACACCCAGGTCGGGGAACACGAGCACATTGGCATGGCCGGCGATCTCGCTGCCGGGAGCCTTGCTGGCACCCACGCTGGGAACGATGGCGGCGTCGGCCTGCAACTCACCGTCAATCTTGAGGTCGGGGTTCATCTCCAGAGCCAGGCGGGTGGCCTCGACAACCTTATCGACGCGCTCATGCTTGGCACTGCCCTTGGTCGAGAAACTCAGCATGGCAATCTTGGGATCGTCGATCTCGGCCAGGGCGCGTGCGGTGCGGTCGGCACTCACGGCAATCTGTGCCAGCTGCTGGGCATCGGGATCGGGAACCACGGCGCAGTCGGCAAACACCATCACGCCATTGTGGCCATAGGGCGAGCCCTCGGGCAGCAGCATCAGGAAAGCACCGCTCACCGTGCTGATGCCGGGAGCCGTCTTCAACACCTGGAAGGCGGCGCGCAGCACGTTGCCCGTGGTGTTCATCGCACCAGCCACCTGTCCGTCGGCATCGCCGGCCTTGATGAGCAGGCAGCCCAGATACAAGGGGTCGAGCACCTTCTTGCGGGCATCCTCGATGGTCACGCCCTTGGACTTGCGCAATTCGTAGAACAGTTGAGCATATTTCTCCACACCCTCGGCATCATTGGGATTGATAACCTGGGCCTTGTCGATGTTCTTGAGACCAAGTTCAGTGGCCTTGGCCAGGATCTCGGCCTTGTCGCCAATGAGCACGATGTCGGCAATGCCGTCGGCGATGATGCGCTCGGCAGCGGTCAGGGTGCGGGGTTCAGTACTCTCGGGAAGGACAATGCGCTGCCTCTTGGCAATCGCGTTACTCTTGAGTTTCTCAAACAGAGGTTCCATGTTTCTTTGATTAAATAGTATTTTAGGAAAACTTGATTATAGTCGATTTATCGCTTTACGTGTGCAAAGATAATGATTCTTTCTGAAATTGTTACAACATTTCGCTCAAATAATGTATAGACTACAACAGCCTTGGCTGTTTGGTGATTTGCCAAGGCTGTCGTCATAAATCGATCACAAGATCTGATTATTCTTCTTCCGTGATGCTGTTGATGATGGCATTGATGTCGGCGATAGTGATTTCTCCGTCACCATTCACATCATATATCAAATCACTATCATCGTTAATGATCGCGTCAATACCGCTGTTCACATCAGCAATGTTGATTTCGCCATCACCATTAACGTCACCAGTATTAAAGTTCACTCCGACAATGTGCTTAATGAATTTCCATGGAATAGTGCTCTTATATAGTTCCAAAGTCTGAATCGGGACATATAATGTTGTGATGTTTTGAATATTGGTCGATATGTATTCCCATTCTGGTGGTGTGAATGGTTTGCAGGTCAAATTAGTTAAAGCGTTGTCTTCGTAAAAAGCATGAGGAGAAATTATTGTTACAGCTCTTTCTAAGATTACCTTTGTTAAGCTCCTGCAGTATGAGAATGCATGCATGCCAATCACTTTTAAGCTCTTCGGTAAAGAAATGCTTTTTAATGAATAATTGTTGCTGAACGCATATCGTCCAATGAATTCCAATGAATTGCCAAATTCAATATTCTCAAGAGCATGACATCCATTAAATGCCTGAGATCCAATTCCTTTTAATGAGTTAGGGAGCTTCAGTTCTTTAAGATTCAAACATAAATAGAATGCACTGTCACCAATATTCTTGATGCCGTTGCCCAAGTCAACATTGGCAAGTGCCGTGCAGTTGTAGAAAGCATGGTCACCAACATTGTTTACATCATCGCCTAAAACGACATCGGTGATACTGGCGCACGAGTAGAACACAGAACTGCCCATTGAGGTCGTAGCACTTGGAATCACCACTCGAGTGATATTGGCACAACCATCGAAGGCGTGATTGCCTATTTTTTCGAGTCGCGGAGGTGTTGTCACTTCAGTGAGTTGCCCACATCCTTGAAAAGCATAATTACCAATGCTAACTAAACCATCCGGTAAAGAAAGATCTGTCACCTGGTTGCATCCCATGAAGGCTTTATCGCCAATGTTTACCACATTATCAGGTAATTCAATATAATTCAAGCTACTGCAGTTAAGGAAGGCCTCTTTTCCAATGGATGTCAGGGCTTCGTTATAACGTACATCAACGAGGTTAGTGCATTCTGCAAATGTCTGGGATGGAATAGATTGCATCCTCATTCCAAGTAACACATATCTCAAATTCTCACAGCCATAAAACACATAATTTCCCATGGAAGTCAAGTTATTGGGAATATCAACACTTGTAATTCCACGACATTCAGTAAATGCACCATGGCCAATACTTGTAAGATTGTTGGGCAAAGTGACGTTTGAAAGCCTAAAGCAATAGATAAAAGCCCTATTGCCTATTGAAGTGACCCCGTCTCCGAAGTTCACATCAGTCAACTGAGTGCAACCATAAAAAGCCTCAAAACCTATTTCTGTAACCGAGTTGGAGATGGTCACGCTCTTCAACCCTTTGAATTCATAAAAACAATAAGGGTTGATCGATTCCACCGTATTTGGGATAACCACATCACTGACTTCTTCGCCATTTATTATCAAATGATCGGCATAAGTAAGTGGGTTAGAAGTACAGTTTTGAAAACTAATTCCACACCAAGCTTCCATACTTGGTATGTGTACATTCTTCAAACTGTCACAATATACAAAAGTACTTCCCCCAATAGACTTCAAAGAAGCAGGAATAGTTATCTCCTCCAAATCGTAGCAATAAGAAAATGCCCAAGCATCAATCTTAGTCAAAGATTCAGGGAGTGTAATTGTTTTAAGACTTGTACATCCATTGTATCTATAACTTGTTATATATCAATGCTTTCGTTGTTAAACGGTAGAAAAGTGAAGTCGTAGATTCTGCGAATGATAAAAAAGTCGAAGATTTAACACTTTTAACTTTACGAAACCACAAAGTAACTATTCAGCGAAAAAATTATCTGTTGCTCAACTCTCTGAGAATTGAATATCCAGTATAAGTGTGCGAATGATTTCATTTGAGCGATTCTACAGAT
>FLNX01000168.1_pt1 | contig 22773 bp, 17 predicted proteins | sample 1140341 | NCBI WGS metagenome assembly FLNX01 (sample SAMEA3878208, study PRJEB12797) | bioreactor metagenome | biome: Moose rumen | place: Sweden | collected 2011-10
TATACGAACTATATCAAAGAGAAGATGACTACTAAGAGAGTCTTACTTACGCTACTTGTTGCGTTAATATGTACATTCTGTTTCGGGCAAAAGGTCATTTTGCTCACGAAACAGAATGGCATATATACAATTCCATGCTCAATCAACGGGGTCAAGCGTTCTCTTGTTTTTGATACTGGTGCCTCAACGGTCACAATATCCATGCAACTCGCAGAATTGCTCTACCGTTCAGGCAAACTCTCTGATTCAGACATAAAGGGATATGGAAGAAGCCAAACAGCAAGCGGTCATATTGTCGACAACATGGCTATCGTGTTAAAAGACGTAGAGATTTCAGGGCTACATCTAAAAAATGTTGATGCGGTAGTTATTGAGGGACAGAATGTTCCATTGTTATTGGGGTTGTCTGCTATACAGAAACTTGGCAAGGTGACATTGCTGGGAAACAAATTAATAATAGACAGTTCCATTTTGCCGAACTCCCAATTGGCAGAAATACGCTCTCAAATTGAATCATTTATCGAAAATGGAGAATACAGCGCAGCCATATCATCATTGAAAAGAATCGAAAGTCAAGATGCTATGGAAGAAAGGGATGTGTTCAATTTGGCACTGTGCTATTGTTATTCAAAGGAATACAACAAAGCCCTCATGTATTGTCAGCAGTGGATGGGAACTTACAAGGAAACTACCCCCTCTCATGAGCCAGACGTTTGCTATTTTATGGGATTATCCTATATGGGGCTTAAAAGTCATTATGATGCAGACACATGGTTTGCGAAAGCAATTCGGCTGATAAGCATTGACGCTGTGGAGCGAACAAGTCGAGAAGATGCTAACACATTGTCTTACTATTACAATCAGAAAGCAGTCAATTATTTAGAAGGTAATGCATACGAGAATAGCGTAGAAGCATTTGATATAGCAACCCAATATCGCATGAGGTATTTAGGAGTAAACGCCGAAGACCTTTGTGCAGGGAGAATAAAAGATGAACGCATTGGGATATGGCTATATTCTATAAGCAAGATGCAGGCTGTGTATCTTCATAATGACGCAAAATCTGAATGGTATGCTATTCTTGCTGCTTTATGTGGAAACCAAGAGGCTATCGCATTCTGCGAGCATTTCAAACTTGATTACAGTCCGAGACTATAGCGCAAATAAAATATTGGTGGTTATTGTGGCGGTGTCACACCTCTTCCCATCCCGAACAGAGAAGTTAAGCCCGCTTACGCCGATGATACTGCAACAAAATGTGGGAGAGTAGGAGGCCGCCTTTGTGATGAAGAGCCAATAATAATACGTCAATTGTCCGATAAGGCTCCGGAATGTCACAATTGGCATAATTGTTTGATATACGATGAAAATTAATAAGCAATTTTTGAAAGTGTGTTAGACTGAGTTAAAAAAGAAAGCTCAGTCGATTGGTAGGCTGGCAAATGACAATCCAGTCGCAGTGGGATGGATTTCTATTTCGTTTACCGCATTAGGCTTATTGAACATGTGGTTTGCAGTACCAAGTATAGTTTTAGCATTCATATAGATATATGGGGCTAAGATGAGAAAGGCAAAAGTCTGATTTCCACTAATCTAAAAGATAAAAGCATCTCCCTACGTTTCGGCGTAGGGTTCTTTTTTTCATAGGAATCGCCCTATTTCAGATTTAAACTTCTGACCTATGCCCTCTTGTACAAACTTGAATTTATCTTTATGCTCAATCAAAAACAATGTCATATATAATATTTCGTCATCACTAAGACCGTTAGCCATCTTCACGACCTTTTTCATACACTCCCATCTGTTATAATCTACGGAAAGGAATAAGGACACTTCTATTAAATCTTGTTTCGTTTGGGCGTCATTTGTAAATCCAATCAAGGCTTCACATGCAAACACAATTACATCAACATCTGTAAATTGAAGCCACGATTGTCCATTATCCTCTGTATAAACTCTCTTGATTAGAGAGGAAATTCCATCACCATAGTCTGGAGAAGTATGAACAATATTATACAATCTTGCAATTGTTAATGTCCTTAGATTGTCAACTAAATCAGTTATGTCGTTTGATTTCATTAATAAGGCATAGGCACGCTTTGAGAAATCAGAAGGCATCATGCTTTTTTGAGCATCAACAAGTGACTTCATGGAAAGATAGTTATCTTCTAATGTCATAATTATATGTATTGAACCGATAACATCCTCCACCTTTTGATACCTCTTTGAAGGTTCTGCTTCCATGCATTTTCTAATAATTGGTAATATCTCTACAGGCACAGAATTTGAGTTGATTGGTGAAGGAATCATTCCATCAGAGAATACATAATAAAGAAGTGCGCCTATCGAAAAAATATCACTTCTCGTATCTGCATCTTTAAAATGACCTTCATTTGCGATTTCTGGCGCCATAAAACCCGGAGTCCCTTTGGATGTTATGTCAGTAGTGATGGTTGTTGTATCTCTGTTCTCAAATTTCCCAAGCCCAAAATCGGAAACTTTTGCCTCTCCATTTGCTATTAAGATATTCCCTGGTTTTATGTCACGGTGGATAATGCCATTGTTATGTAGCTCTGCAAATCCATTACATGCTTGTAGAATATATGAGTATTTTTGTTCTTTGTCCAATCCTCTGTCAACAGCCTGTTTCAGCGATTCTTCACACATTTCCATTATATAATAAGGAGAATCCGCCTGTGTGTCTTCGTCTATTACTTTTACAATGTTGGGACTATTTAGTGTTTTAGTTATTCTCAGTTCACGAGCAAACCTTTTTAATGACTCTTCATCTAATTCTGCACATTCTTTTAGAGCGTAATGCGCAGAACCTTTTTGTACGTCATATACAATTCCCGCTCCACCTTGCCCAATATGGCTGATAATCTTATATCCATTTACAAATTCTCCTATCTCCATAGCACTATTTTAAAAGGTTTCTATTCTCATTGTTTTCCAAAACCATCATTTGCTGAATAGCAATCTGATTGAGTTTCAAAAGCCTTTCGCTTTGTGGTACTCCATCGTTGATAAGTACGGCATTGATATTCTCCATATTTGAGAGGCATATCAATTCATTGATGGTGGCATAGTCGCGGATATTGCCTTTTAGGTCTGGATTGGCATCTCGCCATTGTTTGGCAGTCATTCCAAACATAGCCACGTTCAACACATCTGCTTCTTCTGCATAGATAATACTGGCTTGTGCAGCGGTTATTTCTTCAGGTATAAGATGGCTTTTGATGGCATCAGTATGAATATGGTAGTTAATTTTGGATAGCTCTCTTTTTGCTGTCCAGCCTAACATCTTTTGTTCTTCGGCTTTCAAACGTTGGTATTCCTTGACCAACAATAGTTGGAACTTTGGGCTTATCCACATTCCGAAATGGTAGGCTATATCTCGATGGGCATAAGTTCCACCATATCGTCCCGCTTTGGAAAAGATACCAATGGCTCCAGTCTTTTCTATCCATGTCTTGACTGACAGAACGAAGTTGTTGCTGCCCGCCATGTTTCTAAATGTACCGAATTCGGTACAATTAAAATTGGGATTGTAAAGCATTTCCCATTCGCCAAGGTACTCAATCGTGCTTTTCAGACTGAGCCAACGAAAGATAATGTGCTCCTGCAATTGACTACGAGCCATATCGGTCAGCGAAATGTAGTCATCGTCATTGTGCGAAACGACGGTTATCTCCGTATTCTGAACTTTAATCTTTGCCATAGGAAAGTCTCTATTATAAATTATGTGTGCAAAGGTAGCACAAAAATATGAGACTAAAGAAGAAAGAGTGAAAAATTCCTCAAAAGTTTTGTTATCTCGTATATTCTGTGTACCTTTGTCCCCGACAATGAGCCATTAAACAGGCTGGTGGCTTTGCGTCGGGAGTTCATTGACAAGCAAATCAAAGCAGAATGCGGAATTGAGAACGGTCTCCATATCGTAACCCGCGACATTTCCCAATCCCCCGAACTGCCTTTATTTATTAGAAAGATTGCTTTTTCTTCCAAAATTACAAAATATTTGTGAATAATGCACTATGAATTATGAATTATTTCGTAACTTTGCACACAAATACGAAAGAATGCAGGAAAAGATGATACTATTGAGTTTCGATACGGAGGAGTGCGACGTGCCCCGCGAGCATGGCGTCGACTTCTCGTTGGAGCAGGGAATGGAGGTGTCGGTAGCGGGCACCAACCGCATCCTCGACGTGCTGAATGCCAACGGCGTTCGCGCCACCTTCTTCTGTACGGGCAACTTCGCCGAGAACGCCCCAGAGGTGATGCAGCGCATTATGCGCGAGGGTCACGAGGTGGCCTGCCACGGCGTGGATCACTGGCAGCCGAAGGATACCGACTTCGCCCGCTCCAAGGAGATTGTGGAGCGCGTGACGGGCCGCACCGTCTACGGCTATCGCCAGCCCCGTATGTTCCCCGTCGTGGAGTCGGAGATCAGGCGCGTGGGCTACCGCTACAACTCGTCGCTCAACCCCGCCTTCATCCCCGGCCGCTATATGCACCTGACGGCTCCCCGCACCTGGTTTATGAAGGACGGCGTGATGCAGATTCCCGCCTCGGTGACGCCGTGGCTCCGCTTCCCCCTGTTCTGGCTCTCGCTGCACAACCTGCCCGAAAGCCTCTACCACTGGATGGTGCGCCGCGTGCTGAGCCACGACGGCTACTTCGTCACCTATTTCCACCCCTGGGAGTTCTACGAACTGAAAGCGCACCCTGAGTTCCGGCTGCCCTTCATCATCCGCAACCACAGCGGCCAGCAGATGGCCGACCGCTTAGACCGTCTGGTGAAGATGCTCCTGCAGCGCGGCCACAAGTTCATTACCTACAACGAGTTCGTGGATACCGTCCGCCCGTGAACGTCATTTCTTCTTCGGCTGCTTGTTGAAGCGATAGACGGCGTGCAGCAGGGCATAGCGGGGCAGTGTGTTCGTGTAACTCTCTGACCGACTTTGGGCATTGATAGTACGGGTGACGTTGGAGAGTTGCCCGAGCAGGTCGAAGCCGTCAAGGGCCAGGAGTAGGCGGCCTTTCAGCAGCGGACAAGTGAGGCGGGCATTCCACACGAAGTCTGTGCCGTTCATCTCGTCGGCTGTGTAGCCACAACGGGTGTAGGCAGTGAAGTCGGTGGAGAGTTCTATCTTCAGCGGCAACTTTAGGAGTGCCGAGACTCCATAGGTATAATCCTGTGAAGTGAAGTTGTCGAAGCCCTGCATAGGACTCGTGACGTTATGGAGCCGGGCATCGCCGTTCAGTGTCAGACGATGATCGCCCAACTTACAAACCAACTTGAGCGTTTCCCTGAAACTGAGATCCCTGATATTGTAGCGTTCAGGTGTAGCAGAGGCAAGACTGCTGGTGCCTGTCATATTAACGTTATGCCAATACCCTGGAAGTGTTGTCGTTGTTAGCATGTAGCGGCGTTTCTTGTCGAGGGGCAGGGTGAGTGAATAGGAAAAATAGCCGTTCCAGTTGCCATTGACACTATAGGGTCGCCAAGTGCGTATGCCATTCTGTGGGTTATAGACATAACCCTGTACCAAAGCATTCTGATGGTAATACCAGTAGAAGCGAAAATCCTGAGTGATTTGTCGCTCTTTATCCATCTTCCTGATGCCGCCCCATGAGCCGTGGTTATAGGTGTTCCTTAGGTCTGGATTGCCTAAGTGGATGTTCATCGGGTCGGTGGCATCGCGGATGTTCACGAAGTTGGTCAGTTCGGGAGCCTTTACCTCTAACGTGTACTGAAACCATACACGATACTTCTTGTCCTCGCTATTCCATTGGAAGTAATTATAGGGCGACTCAAAGTAGGTGGTATGGCGCACGAAGCACGTGTCGATAGTACCCCTGACATAGTGGATCTGCTGGCGATGCACCGTGCCGCGGGCAAAGAGTCCGATGCTGGCCGTCTGATTGCCAATCTTTGGGAACCAGAAGAGACATGGTTGGACGGCATGCTTGATGTCGTGACTGCGATAGTCGTAACTGTTCTGCGCATCGAAGGTCTGGGCAAACTCTATCTCGGAGGGTGTCACGCCAAAGGAATCCGTGTCCATCAAGTCAAGTTGATAGAGCGACTGCCGTCGGTGGCGTTCTTCGTAGAGGTAGTTGTACTCCAAGTAGGCTTGCATATTAGTTTTGAGTTGCCTGACATAACTAAACTCACCAAAGAAGGCTGTACGCCAATAGGGATGGTTCTTGAAAAGTTGGTCGCCGTAGTCGCGTTGCTTCTCGCTCTGGCTATACTGGTAGTCGTAACGCTTGAAACGGTCATCATCCGTCTTGTCATAAGAGATTTCCGACTTGAGTTCCAAGTGCTGCTCTGGCGTCAGTTTGATGGAGGAACGGAGGTTATAGACGCTCTTCAGGTCGTAGCCCTTGGTCTTGCCCTGCGATAGTTGCTTATTCAGCAACGTGTCGTTCCAGGCGTAGGTGGCCGACTGGTAAGCGCTGCGCCAGTCGTAGTTCTGATAGGTAACGACCGGATTGACCTCAAAGTCGAAGCCGCCGAGGTTGGCATAGAACTTATCATCAGTAGTCAACTTCCAAGTCTTGTTACGGAGGTTGTTCTGGCTACGGTCTTGGGTGTCGCCCGTCTGTAGGAAGTTGGTACGCTCGGTAGTGGTCTTGCGGTCGAGGTCGGTGTAGGAGAACTGTACGTTGCCGTCGGTCTTCCATCGCTGGTCGCGGTCCTCTACGTTGAAGTCCACGCCTACCTGTTTCTCTGCCTGTCGGCCACTTTTCATATCCGTGGGCTGCCAGTCGTCGTTTTCACCAGGCTTGCGGTTGTCGTTCAGGTTGTTCACGTTGCCGTAGAGGGCCACACGGCTGTGGTCGGAAAAGCGGAGTGCGAAGAGACGTGCCAGATAGCGGTCGGCTGTACCAGCCCCCACCTCCACATTAGCGAGGCCACCGATGCGGTACTCCTTCTTCAACTGCACATCCATTACGAACATCTTGTCGTTCTCAAGTTTCCGTCCGAGGAACTCACTCTTGTCGCCATACTTCTCATAGGTCTTGATTTCCTTGACGGTGTAGGACGGCAGGTTGTCGAGCATCAGTTCCTGATTGCCTCGGAAGAAGTCCTTGCCGTTCAGCAGCAGGTTCTCTACGAAACGCCCGTTGAGGAATATTTGCCCGTCCTTCAGTTCTGCCCCTGGCAACTGCTTAATCAGCGCATCGAGCATAGAGCCTTCGGCCAATTGGAAGGCATCGGCATTATAAACGATGGTGTCGCCACGATGGTAGAACATCACCTTCGAGGCCACCACGTCCACGTTCTTCAGCACATGGCTCTCCTGCTTCATATAGATAGGTGGCAACTCACGGGTAATCTCGCTCTTGCGCAGGTTGTTGAGCGAATAGTTAAGATAAGTCGTCTCGTAGCCGATGTAACTCACGGCCAGGATATACTGTTCCTCCACCTTCGGAACCTCCAAACCATAGATGGCATTCTCCCACTTACGGTCACCCTCCTGACGGGTCTGATGGGCGATGCTGCGGTCGATGACGGTGCTGTCGCGGTTCATCAGCACAATGGTGGCACCGATGAGTTGCGAATGGGTCAGACGGTCGAGCACCTTGCCACTGAGCACAATCTTCTGATTAACCATACTTTTCTTGTATTGGATGAAGATGTCCTGATCCTTCTGCTTCACCTTCACAGGCTTGCCCTTTGTCACCTTGTTCACGGCATCGGGCACCGCCATATTCTGCACCTTGGCACTGACGCGGATGGAGTCGAGTTGCTCGTGGATGTAGTGGATATGGTAGTCGTGCGACTCCTCGCTGATAGTGTGCAGCACGTCAGAGAGCGGTGTCTGCTGCCAGTTGTGGGTGATGCGAGTAGGCACCCCGCCCTGGGGTGCTACCTGCGCATTCACCGTAATCAACAAAAGGGAGAGTATAAGTGTCGTAATCTGTTTCATTGTCTGTCTTTATTCTGCGATGATGGTATCCTGTTCTTCACGGAGGCTGATACCTTCGAAGTTATTAATCAGCGTGATGAAGTCGCTGAGCGGTGCGGCCTGGTTCCATTCAATATGGAAGTGCAGACGGCGAAGTCTGTCGCTACGGAAATCTACTTGTTTCTGATAGTGACGGGCAACGACGGCAAGCACACTGTCGAGTTGCACATTGTCGAAATGCACGATATCTCCTTTAGTCACTACGGGTCTGGAATCAGAGGGACAGGTCTTTGATTCCACGTGAGCAGGCTCAAAGGACTGCCCCCTTGATTCCCATGCTGCCCAGGCAATACCCGACAACATCAACACGCCGATGAACACGGCCGCCACCCTATAAAGCCTTCTCTGGCGGTTGACGCTCCCTTCGCTCCGCAGAGGTGGGGTCTGCATCTTCTCCAACACCCACTCCTCAAACCCTTCAGGCAGCGAGTCGTCCGTCACTTTCCTGTCGATCCTGCCAAGAGCCTCACTGAGGGCAGGGTCTTCGTATCGTCTGTCATTCGTTTCCATCATTTTCTATCGTTTTAATCATCACACATAGTCTTTTTCTGATTCGTTGCAGGCGGGTGGCCAGATAGGCGGCATCCCGCTCCATCACCTCACCGATCTGTTGCAGCCGCCACCCATTAGTATAATAAAGGTGTAGCAGCGCCTGGTCTTCAGGCGACAGGCGGCTGACGGCTTCCTCAAGCACCCTGATGTGCTGTTCCCGCCTGTCAGCCAACATACGGTCGGCCTCGTCGTCGCTAACCTGCAGGCTACCCGCTCTGTCGAGTTCATCCAACAAGAACGTTCTGTTCTGCCGTCGCAGGAACATCAGGGCCTCGCGGTAGGCTATGCGCAGCAGCCACGGCCTCAGTTCACCGCGATGGCTGTCGTAACTGTCCATCGAGCGGAAGGCTTTCACGAAGGTGTCCTGTGCCAGTTCCTCCGCATCCTGTCGGCTGGGCACGATGCGGCGGATAAACGTCAGCACCTCGCTGCCATACTGCCTGAGTATCTGCCTGTATGTTTCTTCGTTCGTCATATTGTCTGTTGCTATCTTTATATATGCAAAAGTAGCAAAAATATATCACCCGATAAAGAAAAAAAGAAATAAATCCGCCCTTTTTTCCGTTAATAGAGAAAAAAACGATTCAGTAATGAGAAAGATTGTAATGACATTGCTGTGCCTGATCGCCGTGATATGCGGCAGGGCGCAAGAGAGCGAGAAAGGAACGTGGACGCTGACGCCGAAGGTAGGCCTCAACTGGGCAAAGATGACCAATGCCGACATCTGGTATGTGAACGACAAGAAAGCATCGACCAAGGGTAAGGTTGGCATTGTCATCGGTGCCGAGGCCGAATACCGCCTACTGAGCGGACTGGGCATCTCCGCCGGACTGCTCTACTCGCAACAGGGCATATGCTACGAAGACGTGCCGAATGTATGGGAGGATATGAAGGTGAGCCTCGACTACATGAACCTACCGCTGATGGCGCACCTCTACATCGCCCCTGGCCTCAGCGTCGAGGCGGGTGTGCAGCCGGGCTACCTCATTCACAGAAACTCATCGCTCGAGGATTACCACCGCAAGTTCGACTTCGGCATTCCCGTCGGCTTCGCCTACGACTTCGACCGCCTGCGCCTTGAACTCCGCTATTGCTTCGGCCTCTACGACACGACCAAGTACGACCTGAAGGAGCACAGCCGGACAGCCCAATTGACCGTCGGCTACAGATTTAACTTATAAAAAATCGCGCTGCAAGTGCTACCTGGGCGTATAACTCGCTGACTATCAGCGCTAATACTTGGTGCTGGATGGCTAAAAATCGCGCTACCATCCTGCACCCATCCTGCACCAGCATCTGGACGTTGATTCCATTTTGCGTATAGGCGCAAGGTATTTTGCGTATAGCCGCAAGGTGTTTTGGGTATAGGCGCAAGGTTGTTTAGATGGCCTAAACTCCCTGTGCAGATAGGGGGTTCACCACGTTTAAGTAATCCCTATACCCAGTAAAGTGCTATTCCTTCGATGCGAAGAAGGCATTCTCAACAGTCGTAGAAGGCATCTTTTCAAGCCGCAATGATACCTCTCACGATAAACAATGACCATCATTGAGCAAGATTCTTGCAGCATAAAATAGTCTACAGGTAGCGCGATGGGTGTTGCAGGTAGCGCGATAGGTGCAGGATGGTAGCGCGATTTTTAGCCATCCTGCACCAAGCATCAGTTCTGATAGTCAACGAGTTACACGCCCAGGTAGCACTTGCAGCGCGATTTTATTTTTCTTATTCTTTGTAGTCCCAGTGATGCTCCGTTTATTCTTTGTGTATTTTGTTTTTTTGAGTTTGAAAATTTGTTTATCTGAAAGATATTGTATATCTTTGCAGGCAAATTATGAATATAGTATCTCTTTTTAGCGGTGCAGGCGGTTTTGACCTGGGGATGGTTCAGGCCGGGAATCATATCATCTGGGCAAATGATATCGATGCTGACGCTGTGGCTACATACCGCAAAAACATAGGCAATCATATCGTAAAAGCAGACATTAGGGATATCAATATGTCGGATATACCTTCATGTGATGTCGTTATCGGTGGCTTCCCCTGTCAGGGATTCTCGATGGCCAATCTTCATAGGTCTGTTGATGACGAGCGCAATGTGCTTTACCGTTTTTTCTGCCAAGTTGTGAAAGAAAAGAAACCAAAGTATTTCATAGCGGAGAACGTCAAGGGTATCTTGAGCCTTGGTAAAGGTGAAGTTATAAAAATGATACTCGACAACTTTGCCGGTCTAGGCTACCATGTTGAACTTCACAAGGTGAATATGGCCGATTATGGAGTTCCGCAAATTCGTCAACGCGTCGTTATTATTGGCGAACGTATTGACATCTATCAGCACATACATTTCCAATTCCCTATTCCAACCTATGGTAAAGGCGAGAACCTGAGGCCATGGGTTAGTATTCAGGATGCCATATCGCATTTCCCTGATCCTGACAAACCTAATAATGTGCTGAATCATGTCTATTCTGAATATAAAGTTGTATTCCGTGACTTCACTGCTCACAGGAAAACCGATCCCAACAAGCCTTCACCTACAATTTTGGCAAGGGGTAACGGCAAGGGTGGAGTTTGTGCCATCCCCCATTACAATGGCACCAGACGGCTTTCAGTCCGTGAGAGTGCAGCCGTGCAGACATTTCCAGATGATTTTGAATTTTGTGGCAGCCGTACGGCAGGATACAGGCAGATTGGAAACGCCGTGCCTCCATTGTTCAGCCGTCTGCTTGGTTCAGAACTGATAAGGATTGAGAAGGAGTTGGCAGCATGAATATAGTGTCTCTCTTCAGTGGAGCCGGAGGGCTGGATCTGGGCTTTGTTCAGGCTGGTCATAAGGTTATCTGGGCCAATGACTTGTTCGAAGATGCAGTTAAGACTTATCGACTGAATCTTGGTGACCATATTGTGTTTCGGAACATATATGACATTCCTTCGGAAGAAATACCAGAACCGGATATCGTGATAGGAGGATTCCCCTGTCAGGGCTTTTCGGTAGCCAACACTGGCCGGCATGAGGACGATGAACGAAATACGCTATATATGGAAATGATACGCGTCATCCGAGACAAGTCCCCCAAATATTTCCTCGCAGAGAATGTAAAGGGGATCCTAAGCCTGGGTAAGGGTCAGGTATTCCAAAATATTATGAGTGACTTCCGCTCTCTTGGATACAATGTACAATACAGGCTTCTGAACGCTGCAGACTACGGGGTGCCTCAGAAGCGCTTTCGTGTGATTATTGTCGGAGTGCGGAATGACCTCCATCAGAAATTCATATACCCGGAGCCAACTCATGCCGAGAGTGAAACTATGTTCTGCCAAAGGTGGGTCAGCGTTGCTGAGGCATTTGAAGGAATTCCTGATCCAGACATACCCAATAAGATTCCCAATCATGTTTATTCAAAATATAAAATCAATTTTAATGGCTATTTAGGACATCGTCCTATTAACCCCGACAAACCCGCGCCTACTGTAACGGCACGAGGAGACAGCAAGGGAGGCGTGGTCATTTTGCCACATCCCAATGGACTGAGGCGCATGACCTGTCGTGAACTGGCCACCATACAGAGTTTCCCTCTTGATTACCAATTTGTTGGTGGAATATCCTCCGTGTGTCGTCAGATAGGTAACGCCGTGCCACCGAGGTTGGCAAGGGCCGTTGCTGAGCAGTTTAACCATATCATTCCAGAATAATGCTTGACAAGAACTTCATCCCCCAGAAACCCTTCCCCGCCTTCAAATGGCAATGGGCCAGTTTTGCTCCGACAGAGAGCATCAACGATCCTGTAGTGCTTCTTGGTGTACTTTTCAGAATGGCAAGACTGGAGGGAAAATACAAATTTAGTTCAGAAGAATTTACGCGAGAGTTGGATAGCCTTTCCAATGATCTCCGTGATTCTGTCGGAATCAATCTGGCAGGCCGCGGCGGTGATCGCAATATTATGCGTAATTCGCAACAGTACTGGAAATCGCTGAACTTAATACCCAAGACCACTCATGGGCTTATAGAACTTACTGATTACGGAAGGAAGGTCGCAAACCACGAAATATCCCAGACGGAGTTCTCTGCCATTACGATAATGACTCATCAATTACCGAATCGCAATATTCAGTCGGAGGAGGTTTGCCGTTTGTGGGCAGACGCAGGTATTGCGCTCAAGCCCCTGAAACTGATCTTGTCGATAGCAAAGGAGACGGAATACCTTACTACAAAGGAACTGCGTACGGTTGTGATTCCTCTGTCGGGATGTCCTGAAACCACTCTTCAGGACTATGTAAATTTCATCGGCTGGTATCGTACAGGGAGTTTGGATATAAGCCCATGGCCCAACTGTTGTGAGGAGGCCAATGATGAACGTATGGCCCGTGAATTCCTTCTTTTCTTGGATTACTATGGCTATCTTATTCAGGAAGAAGGGAGTCGTGACGATGCTCATTTCCATTTCAACTTTGATCTGTCAGAAGAGATAGACACGATATTGAATGGCGTAATAACCAGTCCGACAATTGACCAGGCACTTCACCTACTGAATGCTACTGACGTCGTTTCCGATGTTGAGAGGAAGAGGGTGCAGACCGTGCGCCGCCGTCCCCATCAGGCTCAGTTCCGCAAGGCTGTACTAGCAGCCTGTGAACGCTGTGTAATTACCAACGTCACCCTGCCAGAAGTTTTGGAGGCTGCACATATCAAGCCGTACAAGTATCATGGCGAAGATACTGCCGCCAATGGCTTTGCTATGAGGCTCGATATACACATGCTTTTCGATACGGGGCATCTTCGTATTTCCCCCATTGGAGAAGTAGAACTATCCGGACGTGCTCGCTTAGACTATGGTTCCTTGATTCCCCCAAGGATAGTTGTGCCTGATTTCATCAATCGCGAATTTCTGAAATGGAGATGGGAGAATTATAATGGAATGTAGTCTTATGGAGAGTAATAATTGCTTTAAGAATGCAGATGAACGTCGGGCCGCATTCTTCAGCCAACTTAGTGTATCATTGGTAACTCAAAAGAATTATAGGTCTGCCATAAACAGTCGTTTTATGGCTGATTGCCTGGCCGCATATCGTGTAGACAGCCTATTTGAAATTACAGATTTGGAGCAGTTATGGAAGTTGTATTCATACATCAACCTTCATCCTGTTAATGTAAAAAATCACCGTGGGCACTCTGCAGCAGTAATGAAATATATCCGATTCCTGAATGATGGAAAGAAATATGGCAAACGAATTGACTACAAGAAGCCAAGGGAGCACCGGCGAAGTATGACCTGAAGGAGCGCAGCCGGACAGCCCAATTGACCGTCGGCTATCGCTTCTCGCTATAATGTCCGGAGTCCTATGAAGCACTCACCTTCAGCACATAGCCGCGCTTGATGACGGCCTCGATGCTAAGGGAAGTGTCGGAGCGGAGGGCGCGGCGGAGGTAGGTAATCTGGACGTTCAGGGCGAGGGAGTTGCTGTAGGAGTCATCGCCCCAAATCTGCTGGAGGATATGCTCACGGGAGACCACTTCGCCCTGAGACTCTGCCAAGAGGCGGAGGAGTTCGGCCTGACGGGAGGTGATGATGACCCGATCCTGTCCGATGCGCAGTTCGTTGAGCGTATAGTAGAAATCAGTATAACCGATGCGGATGACCTCCGTGTCGGCCGCTGGTTCTTCGGGCTGCTTCATCTCGTAGATCATATTCTTCATAAACTCGCGGCGGATGGTGTCGATGCGCTTCTGAATCAGAATGGTACGCATCTGATAGACCAGGCAGAAGGCAAGCACGAGCATCAGCAACAGACTGCCCGCCATCTGCCAGGCCATCGCACGGATGATGCTGCTGACGGGCACGGTTAGGTCGAAGTGGAGATTCTGGTAGTTGAAGGGATTGACGGAGAACTCCACGTGGAGCACCTTCCGCAGTCCGCCGCTGACGGAGAACCGTGCGGGCTGCACGCAGACAGTCGACCGATGGATCTGCGGATGCAGCATCGGCCCGTAGCCCTTTTCTGCTAATAGCGAGTCGATGAGATGGCGAGAGAGGGGAAAGCGCTGGGTCGTCAGATAGCGATAGACGTAGCGTGTGGTGTATTCCGCACTGGCATTGACCAGCGTAACTTTCCGGGGCTTGGGCATCCAGGGCGAGACCGAGAAGGTGTAGTTACCGTAACTCTCGCCCGAGCCACCCTTGTCCAGCCAGAGGCGGATGGAGTCGTTATGCTCTATCTTCACCTCGGAGCGCATTTGAGTGTTAGGCTTCCGCAGGTCTATGAACTTGTCATAGCGTATCATGTACTCCTGTTCCATCACCGAGTCGACCGACACCTGCATGTCCCTGACGGTGTCCTGAGTGGTGTACACATACTGATTGTAGAGCCAGTAGGCCTGGCCGCAAAGGATGAGCAGCATCGCGGCGAAACTCAATACCCATACTAATCTGATTCTTTTATCCATAACTGGCTGCAAAGGTAATAAAAATCCAACATTACGGCAAGGGGGATAATAAATTAGTAATACCAAAGTTAATATCTCAGTAACAAGAATCGCCCATTTCATCGGGGAATAGCGGTACCTTTGCCAGCGGATTTTAAACTCAGATGGATATGAAAAGGATTATTTCAACGACAGTGATGATGTGCCTCGGTCTGATAGCCACGGCACAGGTGATAGTGTTTAACGAAGACGACTTCAAGCCCGGCAAGGAGATTGACCAACTGAAGTATCGCATCCACTACGACATGACGTTCGTCAACGACACGACGAAGGTGGACAGTCTCGGACAGTACATCAGCGAGAAGGAGCCGATGATCTTGGAAGTAGGTACGCACGCGACCTCCTTCTACAGTTACACCAAGTGGCAGAGCGACTCGCTGGTGAGTGAGGCCAGAAAGCGGGGTGAGAGCAGTTTCCAGGTGAAGGGCAAGATCACGTGGCGACTCTACAAGCACTACCCCAAGCAGGGCGAATACACATGGCTCGACGGCATCTCGTCGGAACGCTACGCGATGAGGGAGCAGGTGGAGGAACCCGAATGGACGATTGAGCCGGACAGCACCTGCGAGATACTGGGCTACGCCTGTCAACTCGCCGTAGCCGACTATCGGGGACGGCATTGGAAGGCGTGGTACACCGATGAGATTCCGATGAGCGAAGGCCCGTGGAAACTCTGCGGACTGCCAGGGCTGGTGCTGCGGGCCAGTGACGCCACGGGGCAGTACGCCTTTGAGTGTACGGGTATGAAGCAACTGGACGGCACGACACCTTTATTATATAAGGGTGAGCATCACGAGGACATCAGCAAGAAGGCACTCAACGACCTCTACCGCCGATACTATGCCGATCCCGTGGGCTATGTGACCAGCAATCCCGACATCAAAGTGGTGGTAAAGGACGAGCACGGCAACGACATCAAGATGCCAGCCATGCCCTATAACCCGATAGAGAGATAACAAGGGGAGTATGAGATACAGACTGATTGCCCTGCTTCTGCTCTGCCCGGCACTCTGCACGGCCCAGCGAACCATCAGCGGCACCGTGATCGACAGTGCGACGAACGCGCCTTTAGAGATGGTCAGCGTGACGCTGCTGCGGAAGGACAAGCCAGTGAAGTTCGTGCGCACCGACCCGCAGGGCCGATTCTCGCTCAGCGTCGGCGAGAGCGACCGGCTCAGCGCCACATTCTTAGGCTATCGGAAGCAGAGCCTGCCCATTCCGACGGGCAACACCATCAGAATCTCTCTCGTTTCTGAAGACTTCCTGCTGAAGGAAGTGACGGTGAAAGGTGCGCCTCTCACAGGGCGTGCCGACACCATCACCTACGACCTGAGCCGCTATGCCAACCAACGGGACAACACGCTCAACGACATCCTGAAACGCCTGCCCGGCATCGATGTCTCGAAGAACGGCACCATCAGTTACCAAGGCCAGCCCATCAGCCGCTTCACCGTAGAAGGACTCGACCTGACGGGTGGCCGTTATGGTAGGATGACCAACCGGTTGAAAGCACAGGACGTGGACAAGGCCGAGATCATCGAGCACGACCAGCCCGTGAAGGCGCTGCAAGGCAAACTGTTCTCCGACGATGTGGCGCTGAACATCAAACTCAAGGACACCGCCCGCGACAAATGGCTGCCCACCGTCGCCCCAAGTGTCGGCATCGGTGACGGCCTCTATTTAGGAGGCTCGGCAGACGTACTCCAAGTGGGCAGCAAGCGGCAGCAGATGTATTCGGCGAGGATGGACAGGACGGGAAAGGAACTCAGTTACGACCATACGCGATTGGGCAGTTCTTTCTATTCATCGCCTGAGCAGGAGATGAGCGTGCCGTCGTGGTTCAGTATGCCGTCGCTCAGTGCACCGATCGATGCCGAACGTCTGCGCCGCAACCTCTCCCACGACTGGGGATTCAGTCGCATCCACAAGAATGAGCAGGAGCGTGAGACCCTCTGGTCAGCCAACTATCTGCACACGACGGAATGGCAGCAGACGGCCAACACCTCGCGCTACTACTTCGGGGATGAGCCAATTGTCACCTCTGAACAGGAGAATATGCGGCTAAGCCGTGATATGCTCAGCCTGACGCTAAACGAGAAAGTCAACCGTGACAGACACTACGGCCAAGAGTATCTGCACATCGTGGGAAGCCGAAATCAGGGGGACAGGTCGCTTGATTCCGGAGATCAAGGACCTGTCCCCCTGATCGCCCAGCAGACGAAAGCCAGTCAACTCTACTTACAGAACGCATTCAAGCGCATCTTCGTCTATGACAAATACCAACTGACCGCCTCGTCGGATGCAGAACTGGCCTATACACCGTCGCGGCTCATTATCGACGACCAGCGGCAGACGCTGAACCTCGCGCAAGGCTATACCCACAACTACCTTGTCGTCGCTCGCAACCGATTCCACAGCACCGTCAGTCTGCGGGCTGGTATAAAGGCCGACTATCTCGATGCGAAAGGCAGCCACCTGCACCTGACATCCTACCTACGTCCTGCCTACGAACTGAAACAAGGCAAGGCCGTCTGGCGGATGAACCTGCCGATTGAGTGGGAGGTGTTCACGAAACAACATCGGCACTTCGCCAACCTCAGCCCCTCGCTCAGCCTGAACATCCGACAGAGCAACCGCCGCGAGTGGTACGCTTACGGCAACTATCAGCAGCACTCAGGCGCTTGGCAGACCTTCGCCATAGACGACATACAGACCGACTACCGTACTTGGTGGACGGGAAGCCCGATTATCCCCCGCACCCGTACGCTCTCCATCGGTCTCAACCACACCTACAAACGTCCCATCCGCGAGTTCTTCTGGGTGGTCAGGACAAACTACAACCGCACAAGCAGCAACGTATCGACCGACCTACAGATTATCGATGGCCTCTATCGCTATGCCTATACTGAACAGCCGACCCGTGCCGAGAGTTACACGCTTAACACCGATCTCTCGAAGGGCATCTTCGACTGGCGGCTGAAGGCGAAACTTGGACTGACTTACGCTTACAGTCGGGGACAGCAAGCCTCAGCAGGCACGCTCCTCGACTATACGAGCCGTACGCTGAGAGCCACGCCGGAACTCACATGGTCGCCGGCGTGGTGCGACATCACTTACAGCGGTTCCTTCGCCCGCACCTCCACCAACCGCCTCACGCCCCTACTCTCCTGGCGGCAAGGTCTCTCGCTGACGAAGACCTTCCACCACCTCGACCTAACCGTCTCCGCCGTTCATTACCACAACGAACTTCAGGCATCCCCCACCCTTAACGCCCTCCTGGCCGATGCCTCCCTCGTCTGGCGGATGAAGAAACTACGCCTGTCGCTCAACCTCCACAACCTGCTGAACCAAAAGGAATACCGGCAGACCGTCTACAGCGGCCTCAACGCCTCCACCACCATCTATACCCTACGACCGAGGGAGATCATCGCCGAATTGCAATACCGCCTATAGGCGCAGAAACCTTACAAACTCTTTCCGAACGTTAAATATCGGCAGATTTTCGGTCGCCAATGGCCGATGTTCGAGGAAAAGCAGTAACTTTGTCGTCGAAAAAGCAAGGCAACTATGAGAGGTTACGTGATAGCAATATTAGGAATGTTGGCATTAGGCGCATCGGCACAGACAGAAGTGACCGACGGGAACTTGCCAGCAACGTCTGTAGACACGCTCCATCTGGAGAAGCCCGAACTCCTGCCGCAACAGAAAGAACAGGGGACGGGCAACTCGCTCATTAAGGACGGCTATTCACCAAACGGACAAGCCCGCCAGCCACTCACGCCGACGATGGATATGACGATTCCCAGATACCGGCCGACTACGAGTTTCAACCTCTGGAAAGGGGCTGGCCTCACGGTAAACGGCGCTCGGCAGGCGATGCCCGGGCTGATGGGCATCAACACCGGTAACCTGACACTCCATCAGGACTTCGGGCGACTGCACTTTACGGCATCGGGGCTGGCCAACAAATACTGGATGCCAGGCATCAACTCGATGATGGGGCCGATAGGTATGCCGATGCTGCACACCCAGTGGGGCTTCGGCGGAACGCTGAGTTACGACGTCTCCCCTGCCCTCTCGCTCCATGCCTTCGGTACCTACTACGCCACCAATCCACTGGTGGGTGCCGCCATGAGTCCCTACATCAACACCACGAAATTCGGCGGCTTTGCCGACATCAGCATCAATGAACATTTTGGCAGTTACGTCGGTGCGGAGCGCTATATCAATCCTATCTCCGGCAAATGGACAACCGACCCCATCATCACACCATACCTCAAAGTGGGCAAGCACAATAAGTCGAGGATAGAGTTCCCTGTCGGCCAAATCCTCAAGACCTTGATTTGGGGCGACCAGTATAATCCCACTCGCTTCAGGCCGCTGCCTCCGCGCCAACCAGCCGCACCGGCTCCCCGCCCACGCTGACAGCCATAAAGCATGAAAGAAGAAAGACGATCATTCTACGAACAGCAGGCTGGGATTCTGACGGCAGAGATCAGGAAACTCAGGAAGCGGAACACGGGCTTCGTGGTCGGTGAACTGCTGACGTTTGGGTTGGCGATAGCGGCCGTGGTGGCGTATGTATCGACGGATACGGGCTACACCTTTCTATATATAGGAGCCCTGATGCTCGTGGCGTATATCCTCATCAGACGGGCGGACATCAGCAACGCCAACCGCATCACGCAGCAGGAGGATATGCGCAGCGTCTACCAGAACGAACTAGCCTACCTCAGCGGCGACTTCAACGGCTTCGGCGACGGGGCGTCCTATAGTGACCCGCAGCATCCCTATACGTTCGATATGGACATCTTCGGAAGGGACTCACTGTTCAACCGAGTCAACCGCACGATTACTTCGGGCGGCAGCGACAGGTTGGCGAAGGAACTGATGACGCTCGGCTGTGAGAACATCCAGCAACGACAGGAGGCGATACGGGAATTGGCGGAGCAGGAGACGCTGCGCTCGCGATTCCTTGCATACGGCCAGCGGAAGACGATCAATACTTCGGAAATCCTGTCGGTACTTCACGGGATAGAACACCCCACCCATACAGGAGAGGGGCTGGGGGTGGGGGCAGCAATCCTCTCCACCATCGGCTTATGGATCGTCATCACCCTGGCCATCGCTGACGTCCTCCCCTCCTCCATCGCCCTGCTGTGGGTATTCCTCCAGTTCGGCATCGTGTTCGCAATGAACAACACCGCCTTCCGCCAGGCGAACATCGCCGCCAACCGAATGTACAAAGAACTACGTACATACGTTTCGTTGATTGAACTTATCACAGAATCTGGGCTGACGGCAAGCGAGAGTCAGAGGATTATCGGCAGACTAAAAGGAGAGCAAGGCGATGCCTTGGAATCCTTCACGAAACTGCAGCGCATCCTCGACGGCCTGGACCGTCAGGGCAATCCGCTCTACCGTTTCCTCTCCGATGCCTTCTTCTGCTACGACTTCTGGATCACCCGGAGGTTCCGCCAATGGCAGGGAGAGTATCTGCATCAGGTGAAAGACTGGATTGAGGCTGTGAGCCACTTCGACATGCTCGTGTCGATGGCGACGTTCCGCTATAATGAGCCGACGGCCATCGATGCCGAGATTATCGAGAATCAAGGGGACAGGTCCTTGATCTACGGCTCTGCCGTCGGAATCAAGCGACCTGTCCCCTTGATTCTCGAAGCCCAGGCCATCACCCACCCCTTCCTCGGCGAACGGGCCGTAAGCAACGACTTCACGCTGCAAGACAGCCACTACTATATCATCACAGGTGCCAATATGGCGGGCAAGAGCACCTTCCTTCGCACCATCGGCGTCAACTATATCCTGGCCCGCTGCGGTATGCCCGTCTTCGCCAAGCATTTCCGGGCCTCTCGCTTTGCCCTGTTCAGCAGTATGCGCACCACCGACGACCTGACGCAGGGCATCAGTTACTTCAATGCCGAACTGCTGCGGCTTCAGCAGTTAATCGACTTCTGCCGCAACCAGCCCCACACGCTCATCATCCTCGACGAGATCCTGAAGGGCACGAACTCACTCGACAAGTTGAACGGCTCACGTCTCTTCTTAGAGCATATCCGGCAATTGCCCGTAACAGGCATCATCGCCACCCACGACCTCGCACTCTCGAAGATGGCCGACGAACACCCCGACCGTTTCCACAACTATTGCTTCGAGATAGAACTCAGCGACAACGTCACCTACACTTATAAAATAACAGAAGGTGTCGCCCGCAACCAGAACGCCACCTTCCTCTTGAAAAATATTGTTTTGAGAGAGATAAACGCAAGGCCGCCATCTACCAAATTTTACTCTGGAGAGTAAAAAAATGGCGAATAATTTGTTCCTCTAAAGTAAAATTTGTATCTTTGCCACGTTTTAGTTAAGGAAGATATGGATAGACTATTTAAGACTTATGGCCGACTACTGGCAGAAACAGATTTAAGTTTCACCCGATATCTTTATGAGAAGATCAATTGGGATAATCGTCTCATTGTCATCAAAGGTGCCAAGGGTGTTGGCAAGACAACTATGCTGCTACAGCATATCAAACGATCGTTTCCCCATGCAGAAGAAGCCTTGTATGTATCTCTTGACAACCTGTGGTTTACCACACACACAGTCCTTGAATTAGCGGAATACCACTACACCCACGGTGGCACCCACCTCTTTCTGGACGAGGTACATAAATATAAAGGATGGCAGCAAGAGGTCAAGAACATCTACGACTCCTACCCAAAACTACATCTCGTCATCACAGGATCGTCGATGCTGAAACTTGACGAATCGCTGGTAGCAGACCTTTCTCGTCGCCACCGACTTTATACGATGGAGGGGCTGTCTTTCAGAGAATATCTGCTTCTGGAGCAAGTAGCAGATATTCCTGTCCTCTCGCTTGAGACTATTCTCCAGAGCCACTTTACTGAAGCATCGCAGATCACATCGAAAGTAAAAGTTCTCCATCACTTTGAGAAATATATCAAAACAGGTTATTATCCATTCTATCGTGAGGAAGGTGACGGCTTCTCAGACCGGTTACAACAGGTCATCGACACTATTGTCAGCAGCGAGATGCCCTCAGTCAGCAACATAGAATATGACTCGGTCTATAAGACAAAACAACTCTTGGGCATCTTGGCAGAGCGTTCGCCATACACACTGAATATCTCCTCACTCTGCAATACGCTTCAGTCATCGCGTAACAATGTACTGAAATTAATCGACTTGTTAGATAAAGCAGCACTTATGCGCCGACTCTATTCTGTAGAGAGTGGTATGAAACAACTGACCAAACCCGAAAAGATTCTCTTTTACAATACAAACCTAATGTATTGTCTTACCCCCAATGCAGACGCCGGAACCAAACGAGAGACCTATTTCGCATCGCAACTGGCTATGGGGCATACATTGTATATGCCTAACCAAGTAGATTTAGTAGTAGATGGCAAATGGCTGTTCGAAGTTGGTGGAAAGCGCAAAGGCTTTACGCAGATCAAGGATATCGCTGACAGTTATGTAGTTAGCGACGATATTGAGATCGGCTATGGCAACATGATTCCTCTCTGGCTCTTTGGATTGCTTTACTAATTAGGGGAAAATTTCAGTTAAGGGGGTGATGATTTCGCTCCCTTAACTGTATAATAGGTAAAAGCGACAACGAAAAGATGCAAGACAAGACAGAACAGTTCGAACAACTCTTCCATTCGGAGTACGGCAGGATGTACCGGGCAGCCTACCTCCTGCTGGGCGACGAAGACGAGGCG
>FLNX01003650.1_pt1 | contig 22729 bp, 21 predicted proteins | sample 1140341 | NCBI WGS metagenome assembly FLNX01 (sample SAMEA3878208, study PRJEB12797) | bioreactor metagenome | biome: Moose rumen | place: Sweden | collected 2011-10
CCTCCGCCTTGAACATGTCGCGGTGCGCCGTCTGCGCCTCGGTGCGCGGGTTGTGCACCACCGGCTGGTACGAACGCACGCACCAGCGTCCGTTCCACATATATCCCACGGCAGGCCCCAGCTTGCCGCAGAAGCCACCCATATATCCTCCGTATAACTTTGCCATAACGAGCGGTTTAACATTGTTCTTGTACTTGTCATAACGTTGTCTTCGCCATATTATTGCCTACTCGAGTAACTTTTTGTAAAAAGAAGACAAGCAGAAGAGTAAGAGCAGAGTAAGAGCAGATGCGGTAAAGACCTGTGCTTGACGCCGTTCCGACGGCGCTTTTTTGACGCTTGAATCGCGAATTGCGCACATTTTGTATCACCCTTCCAGGGGGCGTTGTCGCAAACATCCACTGGGTGTCACTTCACACTCGTGAATTTTTTCGTTTTTGGAAAATAAAACATCCAATGGCGCGTTATATCCCCAAAAACAGACAAAAACAAACTCGAATAGCCATGACCCTACTCGACGACAACACACCCGTGCTGCTTGCTGCGGCAGTACAGCCGCCCGACAGTATGCAGCCCAAGGATGAATTCGGCCAGATGGTACATACCCAGGACAGTATCTCGCGAGCCTTGAGCGACAGCCTCAAGAACATGGACGTCACCGACTTCAAGGCTGTCATCACTGGCGAGAACACCCTCATCAAGGACGGGCTGCACGAGCTGACACAGCTGACGGTGGCCTTTGTACCCAAGCTGATTGTGGCGATACTGATACTGTGGGGTGGCCTGAAGCTGGCCAAGATGTTGAAGAACGTCATCGTGCGCAGCCTTGACCGTCGCAATGCCGAACCCAGCCTGAAGACTTTCCTCGGCTCGTTGACCGACGTGCTGCTCAAGGCGATGATCATCATCATGGCCATGGATGTCGTCGGCATCAAGGCCACCTCGTTCATCGCTCTGCTCGGTGCCATGGGGTTGGCTGTGGGCATGGCGCTGCAGGGCACCCTGCAGAACTTCGCCGGCGGCGTCATCATACTGCTGATGAAGCCCTTCAAGGTGGACGACTATATCGAGTGTGGCAACTACAAGGGCTACATCAAGGAGATACGCATCTTCCACACCATCATGCGCCCCTTCAACGGACGCACCATCATCATCCCCAACAGCGAGTTGGCCACCAAGAGCCTCATCAACCACACCAAAGAGCCGCAGATACGACTCGACGTGGTCGCCTCGGTAGCCTATGGCACCGACCTGAAGAAAGCCAAAGAGGTGCTGTGGGATGTTGTCAAGGCCGAGCCTATGGTGAAGTGGGACCCCAAACCGCCCGTCATCGCCGTCAGCGACCTCTCGAACAGTTCGGTAGACATCTCGGTGTGGATGTGGACAACCGTCGAGGACTACTGGGAGGTGTGGAAACACATACGCGAAGACATCTATATAGCCTTCAACAATGCCGGTGTCGAGATACCCTTCCCACAAGTCACTGTGCATCAAGGCAAGAACGACAATCCCGTCCACATGGAGCCGCGCGAAGCAGTGGAACGTCCCTCCGAGGTGGCCGACGAAAGAATAGGCACAGGTGCATAATCAATAACTATCAGCCCGTCGCCAATCGCTAATCACCAGTCTCTAATCATATGCACAAGGGTCATACAATTGGATTTTTTGCCGTAATACTCCTCGTCTGGCATGCCGGATGCCAGAGTATGCATGCGCAGCCTTTGAGCGACAGTGCCACTGCCAGCGTCGTCACCTGCGGCCCCGGCGACGACTTCTACCTCAGCTTCGGACATTCGGCCATACGCATCTGCGACCCGAAGCAGGACATCGACTATGTCTACAACTACGGCACTTTCGATTTCGACGCGCCGCACTTCTATTGGAACTTTGCCCGCGGCATGATGGACTATTGTCTCAGCCGCACCTGTTTCGACTATTTCATTGAAACCTACGTCTATGAGGGGCGATGGGTATGCGAACAGCGGCTATCCCTCTCGACGCAGCAGGTGAACAACCTCTTCCTGATGCTGGAGTGGAATTACCTGCCCGAGAACAGATATTACCGTTACGATTTCTTCCGCGACAACTGTGCCACGCGTGTACGCGACATGGTGGAGGGGGCAATGGGACACAGTCCTGTCGCTTATTGCGAAGGGGAAGCTGGCATGAGCTACCGTAGCATGGTTCACCGTTCGGCTTGCCAGCAATGGTGGTTGATGGGCGTCGACATGCTGCTCGGCCTGCGAGCCGACCACCGCTGCGACGTGCGCGAAGCCATGTTCCACCCCATAGCAATGATGGAGACCTTCGGTTGCAGCACCCACACCGACGACGGGTCGGACATGGTGCTGTCGACCACACGCCATCTTGAGGACCGTCGCGACCCGCTGGCGCGCAGTTTCCCGCCGCTGGTGGTGTTCGCACTGCTGTTTGTGGCAGTGGCGCTGCTGACATGGAAGCGTCTGTGGCCAGCCTGGGCCGACAGGGTGCTGTTTGTCGTTGCCGGTCTGGTGGGACTCTTCCTCTGCTTCATGTGGTTCGGCACCGACCATTGGTGCACACGATGGAACCTCAACATACTGTGGGCCTCGCCCCTGCTGCTGCTGATAGCCCTCCGTCATCGACGGAGCCCCCGTTGGGCGCTGTGGTTTCAGGAGGCCTGTTTCGCTGTGGCGGCGGTGTGGGTCGTGGTGTGCGGGCTGTCGGCGGCCATACTGCCGATAGTACTCACGCTGGCGCTGAGGGTGGCTTGCCTAATTCCCAGAAAGCCACGGCTGCGGCGGCAGCCACGTTGAGCGAGTCGACGCCGCGCTGCATCGGTATACGCACCACGTAATCGGCCCTGCCGACGACGCTTTCGCTCAAGCCATCGCCTTCGGTGCCAAGCACGACAGCCATCTTATCGACGTGTTTCAGCGACGGGTCGTCGACAGGCAGGCTACGTTCGGTCAGCGCCATCGCCACAACAGAGAACCCGTTGTCTTTGAGCTGTGCATAGCTGTCGAGGAACGTCCACGGCAGCTGGAACACCGTACCCATGCTCACGCGGCAGGCACGTCGGTTGAGCGGGTCGCAGCAGGTGCGCGTGAGCAGCACGCCGTCCATGCCGAGCGATGCGGCGGCGCGGAATATGGCGCCAGTGTTCTCCGAGTTGACCACAGTGTCGAGTACCGCCACCCGGCGTGCCGTGCGAAGCACCTCCCCCACCCTTGGCAATGGCGGCCGCCGCATGGCGCACAGCACGCCGCGCGTCAGCTCGTAGCCGGTCAGCTCGCACAGCACCTTGCGCGGAGCGGTATAGACAGGCACCCCGCAGAGCGGCACAGCCGCCAGGTGCTTCTCCTCGCACAAGAACGACACGGGCACCATGCCATGAGCCAACGCCACACGTATCACCTTCATGCTTTCGCAGATGAAAAGACCCTCCTCGGGATGAAGGCGGTTGAGGAGCTGTGCCTCGGTGAGACGGGCATACGGCGCCACCTCCGACATCGAAATATCATTTATATGTACAATATTATTATCCACGGGGCAAAGATAGTAAAAAAGGGTCGGATACAAAATTATATTGCGCACAATATAATGTTAAATAATCCTAAATATCGAAAAATCAGTTGCAGATATAAATACAAGTTGTATATTTGCATCGTACACAATATAATTTTTTAACCATTAAAACATTAAAGTTATGGATTTTACAACAACATTGCAAATCTCACAGATGATCGTAAACGACCTGACGACGGGTGCTTATGTGCACAAGATGCAGGGACTCCTCTTCAAGTCGAAGGGGTTCGACAAACTCGGACAGAAGTATATCGACCACTACAACGAGGAGATGGAATGGGTCGAGAAGTATGCCAACCGCATGCTTGACCTGGGATGCGTGCCGGAGGTCAACATCAGCAAGCAGTGCAAGCTTATCGACGACGCCAAGGCCTACATCGAGGCCGACCTCAAGATACAGCGCGAGGGTGTGGAAAGTCTCTACAAGGTGATGCCTGCCCTGGCCGGCGACCCCACCACGTACGACATCACCAAGGCCTACCTTGCCGACGAAGAGGAGGACCTCTACTGGAGCGAGGAGCAGCTTGACCTGATCGAGAAGATTGGTATGCAGAACTGGCTTGTGAAACAACTCTGACATCGGCGACATCATGGCTAGCATATACGACTACAAGGCTGTTGCCAGCAACGGCAAAGAAATCGACTTCAAAGAGTTCGAAGGCAAGGTGCTGCTCATTGTCAACACCGCCAGCAAGTGCGGCTTCACGCCCCAGTTCGATGGCTTGGAGAAGCTCAACGAGAAGTACCGCGACCGCGGACTGGTCTGCATAGGCTTCCCCTGCAACCAGTTTGCCAACCAGGACCCTGGCAGCGACAGCGAGATCGAGGGCTTCTGCCGTCTCAACTATGGCGTCAGCTTCCAGATAATGAAGAAGGTGGATGTCAACGGCAAGGACGAGAATCCTATTTTCACCTACCTCAAGGAGCAGGCTCCCGACGAGGAGTACCACGGCATAAAGGGCAAGGCCGCCGCCACCATGTTCAAGACCATCAGCAAGAGCGTCGAGAAACCGAGCGACATCAAGTGGAACTTCACCAAGTTCCTCATTTCGCGCGACGGCAGTCGCATAGAGCGCTTCGCCCCGACCACCGAACCCAAGGACTTCGAGAAAAACATCGAGGCCATGTTGGGCTGACTAAATAAAGTAAAAACAACAACATGTACGACCAACTGAAGCTCGACAACCAAGTATGTTTCAGACTGTACACAGCCTCGCGGCTCATGACACAGGCCTATCGCCCGCTGCTTGAGCCGCTGGGCTTGTCGTATCCGAAATACTTGGTGATGTTGGCCCTATGGGAGAAAGACAACCAGTTTGTCGGCGAGCTGTGTCATCGTCTCTGCCTCGACACTGGAACCATGACGCCCTTGCTGCAGCACATGGAGAAAGACGGCCTGGTGGTCCGTTCGCGCGGTGTCTCCGACGGACGGCAGACGCTGGTGTCGCTGACGCGTCGTGGCGCTCATCTCGAGGAGGATGCCAAGGACATACCTGCCTGCATGGCGGCAAAATATTCCGGCTCGTCGGAAGACGCGGCAGCGCAGTTTGTGGCTGCCCTCGATGCACTAATCAACAACATTCGGCAATGATGGACCTGCAGCAATTTATGTCGGACAACCTGCACTCGCTGGTGCAGACAGCCTATCGCAGCGTGCTATCCAACCCGCGTGAGGCACGTTTTGCGCTGAAGCTGCAGACCATCCTTGCCAAGGGCGAGCGGCGCCGGAAGGCGGTGCTGAAAAAGGAGGGCCTCGAGGTGCCGCCTTTTCTCATCGCCAGCATCGCCACCGAGTGCAACCTGAAATGCAAGGGGTGCTATGCCCGCAAGATAGGCATAGCGTCCGACAAGCCGGAGCGCACCATGCTCAGCGCCGAACAGTGGCGCGCGCTCTTCGTCGAGGCTGCCTCGATGGGGTTCAACGTGGCACTGCTTGCCGGCGGCGAGCCGCTGACACGTCGCGACGTGCTCGAAGCCGTTGCCACCGTGGACGACATGCTCTTCCCCGTTTTTACCAACGGGACGATGATAGGGGCGGTGTATACCGAGTTTTTCAGGCGTAACCTCAACATGGTGCCCGTCATCAGTCTTGAAGGCGATGCAGGCACAACCGACGACCGTCGGGGACAGGGCGTCTATCGGCGGGCCGTGGAGGGTATGGAGATGCTGCTCCGCGACGGCCTGTTCTTTGGCGTGAGCATCACCGTCACCACCCACAACAAAGCCATTGTCACCGCGCCAGAATACATCGAGCATCTGCGTTCGTTGGGATGCAAGATGATATTCTATGTGGAATATGTCCCCATCGACGAGGGCACCAGTCACCTGGCATTCGGCGACGACGACGTGGCATGGATGGAGCGTACGCTCGAGGAGCGTCGCACCGCCTTTGGCGACATCATCTTCGTTTCGTTCCCCGGAGACGAGAAGCTGCTCGACGGCTGTATGGCGGCCGGACGCGGATTCTTCCACATCGGTCCCGACGGTGCTGCCGAGCCCTGTCCGTTCTCGCCGCAAAGCGACACCAACGCCGCGCACGACGGACTGCGTGCCGCGCTACGTTCGCCGCTCTTCACCAAGCTGCGCAACGCCAGCGCACTGAGCTGGCAGCACACCGGTGGCTGCACGCTATTCGAACATCGCGACGAGGTTGACGCCATGCTGGAGCGTGATTAAAAGCTTCCTTTGTTCGATGTCGCGAACAGCTCGCGTCCGCGGGCGGTGAGTGTGCGGTTTTCCATAAGCATAGTGACGGGCAGAGCCACTTCCTGTATGCCGCAGGCGTAGGGCGCAAGCCAGTAGAGGCTATACACCATGAAGAGCGTGTCGAGCGTCGGGTTGACGCTGAACACTTGTGACACCGGCAGCGACGAGGCTCCGACAAACTCGTCGAAGAGGCACCCTTTGACGCTGGCGTTGGCTTCGAGCCGGTTGACGGCACGAGCCACCACGCTGCCCAGCTGGCTGGTGTCGACGATATCGGTCAGGTGGAGCACCTCACCGCGTTCGAGGTCGACCACGATGGGCATGATGTTGTACGACCCGTGGGCGGCGCCCAACGGGAAGATGTACGAGGTCACCGTCATGGTGGCCAGCCGTCCGTCGGCATGGCATACTGTGCGCAGCTCCTGCACGGTGCATCCCACCGTGTCGGGTAGCCTGTCTATCTGGTAGCATGGGTAGCGGATGCCCTCGACCTCTTCGAGCATCCCCTGCGAGTTGAGGTAGTCCTCGCATTGGCGGTACAGAGTGCCTGTACCCTCGCCGCCAAACACGGCAGCCAGCAGCTCGCGTTCGACCGACGACGGCACCACCCCCTTGTCGGGCCACTGCATCTCGTAGCTGTTGTGCACATATTCCGTGGTGCTGTCGTCGATGTCGAGCTGCCAGATGCGTTCGCCTGTGAAGGTGGTGTACGTGAACTCCTTGGGCTGATGGCCGCAGCCGACGGCGAGCAGTGCGCCGACGGCAAGCGTCGCGATGTATTTCGTTTTCATAACGGCAGATGTATTATTTTCTTTGTCTCGAAGTATTCCTCGTCGAAGAAGTCGGCGATATCCCATGTGTGCACCTTCTTTCGGAACGGGCGCAGCTCGGCTTCGAGGTCGCCGCCTTTGAGGCAGAGGATGCCGTTGTGCAGACGGTGGTACTGCGTCTTCGACACCTTGCCGCGCACCCACGGCACAAGGTCGGACAGTGTGGTGACAGCTCGCGACACCACGAAGTCGAACTCGCCGTCGACGGTCTCGGCGCGAGCCTGCACGGCTCGCACATTGGTCAGGTCGAGCTGACGGACCACGTCGGTGGCGACCTTGATTTTCTTACCTATCGAGTCGACCAACACGAAGCGTGCGTCGGGAAACATCACCGCGAGCGGTATGCCGGGGAAGCCTCCGCCTGTGCCCACGTCGAGCACCTCGCACATGGGCTTGAACGGGCACACCTTGGCTATGGCCAGCGAATGCAGCACATGGTGCTCGTAGAAAGCATCCATGTCCTTGCGCGAGATGACGTTGATCTTCGTGTTCCAGTCTTCGTATAACGGCAACAGAGCGGCAAACCGTTCACGTTGCCGCTCCGTCAATTCGGGGAAATATTTCAATATCTTGTCCATTTCTTTCTGTCGACGTAGCCCCTGTGGCTTTTCCCCCTCGCTCTAGAGGTACTGCTTCAGGTGTTTGCTCTTGCTGCTTGACTTGAGGCGTTTGATGCCTTTCTCCTTGATTTGGCGCACACGTTCGCGTGTGAGGTTGAACTTCATCGCTATCTCGTCGAGGCTAAGGGGGTGAGGCAGGCCGATGCCGTAATACATCTTGATGACGTCGCGTTCGTAGGGTGTGAGTGTCGACAGCGACCGTTCTATCTCCTGCGAGAGGCTTTCCTGCATCAGTTTGTCGTCGGTTGGCGGGGTGTCTTCGTTGGGGAGCACGTCGACGAAGTTGACATCTTCGTCGGAGGCCAGCGGCGCGTCGATGCTGACGTGGCGACCGCTGATGCCAAGTATGGCCTTGATCTTGTCTTCCGGTATGTCGAGCATCTCGGCAAGTTCCTCTTCCGAAGGTGGGCGTTCGAGCTGCTGTTCCAGCTTGCTGATTTCTTTTTTCAGCTTGTTGAGGGCGCCAAGCTGGTTGGAGGGCAGGCGTACAATACGGCTGTTTTCGGCGATGGCCTGCAGGATGCTCTGGCGTATCCACCACACGGCATAGCTGATAAACTTGAATCCACGCGTCTCGTCGAAGCGTTTGGCGGCCTTGATAAGGCCGACGTTGCCTTCGTTGATGAGGTCGGGCAGTGAAAGGCCCTGGTTTTGATATTGTTTTGCCACGCTGACCACGAAACGCAGGTTGGCCTTGGTCAGACGTTCGAGAGCCTCTTGGTCGCCCTGTTTGATACGCTGGGCAAGTTGCACCTCCTGTTCCGGCGTCAGCAACTCCTCGCTACAGATATCCTGAAGGTATTTGTCGAGCGATTTGATGTCACGGTTGGTGATAGAATGGGTAATCTTCAGTTGTCTCATACACGTCCTGATTTTGTCTCATCACGTATTCTATCCCCTATAACGGAAAAAAATATAAAATGTTGCAGCTTGGGCAATTTTTTTTTTGCCCAAAGGTCATTTTAACATTTGGCGACACACATCGATCAGTGTACCAGCTCGTAGCATCGTCCGGGCAAAGCTCGCACCACTTTGTTCATCTCGAGGGTGAAGAGCACGGAGGCCACCTTGGACAGGGGCATGGCCGAGAGAGAGGAGAGCTGGTCGAGATCGAGGCTCTGATTTTCCTGAAGCAGGTCGACGACAGCCTGTTCGTCGCGTGTGTAAGTAGGGAAAAGTTGTTCCTGTGCAGCCTGGCGTCCTGGCAAAGGCCAGCCTAGTTGGTAGGCTATGTCGTCGGCCGAGCGGACGAGCGCGGCGCGGTTGGTGGCTATCAGGTTGTTGGTGCCGCACGAGTAGGTGTCGGCAAGGCGTCCCGGCACGGCGAACACGTCGCGGCAGTAGCTGGCGGCGATGGCGGCCGTGATGAGGGCACCGCCTTTCTCGGCCGCCTCGACGACGACGGTGGCGTCGCCGAGCGCCGCCACGATACGGTTGCGGGCCGGGAAGAGACGTGGGGAGATGGCTGTGCCGGACGGATATTCGGTGAGCAGGGCTCCGCTGTGGGACAGTATCTCCTCGGCCAGATGACGGTTGACGGGGGGATAGATGCGGTCGAGACCGTGTCCCAGCACGGCGACGGTGGGCAGCCCGTAGTTGAGAGCGGCGCTATGGGCGGCAGTGTCGATGCCATAGGCCAGCCCGCTGACTATGGTGGCGCCGAGCGGCACCAGCTGGCTCACTATGGCATCGGTGTTGTCGCGTCCCGAGGCTGTGGCGTGGCGTGTGCCGACGACACTGATTGTGCGTGCAGCGTTGAGGTCGGCCTGCCCCAGCTTGTAGAGCAGCACCGGCGCGTCGGGCGTGTTGGAGTCGTTGAGGCGTCGGGGGAAGTCGTCGTCGGTGAAAAACAGCGGCCGTATGCCGCCACGCTCGCAAAAGGCAAGCTCCTCTTCGGCACGGGCAAAGGTGGTGCGGCCTATGATGTGTTCGGCGACAGCGCGATGGCCGGCGAAGGCGGCACACAACTCGGCAGGCGGCAATGCAAAGATGTCCTCGCCGGGGTAATACTCGACAAGACGGCGCAGCGACATGGGTTTGAGGCCGGGTATCATCGCGAGGGCTATGTTGCTTAGGATGTCCATGTGAAGTCAGTAAGGTTGATCGGATTTAGTGAGCCCGGGCAACGGTGAATTTGCGTGACACTGTTTTCAGTGTGCCGTAGGAATGTTGCAGGCGGTTGTACCATTCGTCGGGGGACACCCACTCGACAGCGGTGATGCCTTCGTCGTCCTGCGGATGGCCTTTGGGACGCACACCGGCGCAGCGTGCCGTGAACCACGAAGTCTGCTTGAGATGCCAGCCACCGTAGAGGTTGAAGATGTGATAGGTCTTGACAGGTACGGCCGACGACGGTGCGGCGACAGGCGACACGTCGAGACCGGTCTCCTCGGTCGTCTCGCGAAGGGCTGCCTGCAACAGTGTCTCGCCCTCTTCCACCTTGCCTTTAGGCAAGTCCCAGCGTTGGTTACGACGGATGAGCAGCATGTTGCCCTCGCTGTCGTACACGACGCAGCCGGCGGCACGCACCCACCGCATGCGGCACTTGAGGCAACGCAGCATGCCGACGGTGAGCGGCACGGTGGCGTATTTGTAGCTAAGTTTCATTGCAGTTCGAATATGAGGACAGCCTTGTCTTTGTTGCCGAGCAGCAGGGTGTTGCCGGCATCGGCGAGGGCCAACCTGTTGCACTGGCGGAGGCGCGCCAGATAGCGAGTCTCCGCATTCATGTCGGCTTCGGGACAACGAATGCTGTCGGCCGCCACGTTGCTGATGGCGAGGGCGCACCAGTCGCGGTCCGACCTGCCGTCGGCGACAAGCGGCGACAGGGTGTAGACGGCGCTGTAGCTGTTGCATGCGGCATGCCCCCTGAGCATGCCGGTGGCGGGGTTGAAGGATATGGTGACCGTGGCGGCATTGCGACCGACAGGACGACCCTGCATCTCGACGAGTCGCCACACCTGCTCCTTGTCCACAGGCGGCGGCACCACCTCGACTTTGGCGGTGTGGCACCCTGCGGCGAGCAGCATCGACACGACGAGGACGACCGGGACGACGAGCCCCCTGCAATCGGAATGGTACGCTGTCGGGATTTTCAACATCACTGTCTGTATGTGTAAAAAATTTTCGATGCAAAAATACGAAAAAAAAACTAACTGCGTTATATAAAAGTTTTGAATAGTAAAAACAGACCACGGATTGTGATGGCGGCCGTCAGCGACTTGGTGACCGACCGCCGTGTGATGCGTCATGCCGCGACGCTTGGCGAGGCGGGGTACGACGTGGTGTGTGTGGGTCGCAACGACCTGACCGTCAGGCCACGGCGCGGATGGCGTTTCTATGCCGCCTACAACATGGCCCTTGTGCGACGGCTGTTGCAAGAGTGTCCCGACGTGGTGTGGGCCAACGACGTGGACACGCTGCCGGGTGCATGGATAGCGGCACGGCGCTGCAAGGCCAAGCTGGTGCTCGACGCACACGAGCTCTTCTCCGAGGTGCCCGAAATACAGCACAAACCCGTTGTGCGATGGGTGTGGCGCACGGTGGAGCGGCGGCTCATCCCGCGTTGCGACGCCTGCCTCACCGTATGCCAAAGCATTGCCGATTACTATGGCAACCGCTACGGAGTGAGGATGACGGTGGTGAGGAACATTCCGGCGGCCTGCACCCGCCCCAAGGCTGCAGATGGCGGACATACCGACGCGACGACATCTGGACAGAAGACCCTTCTCTACCAAGGCAGCGTCAATGTGGGACGCGGAGTGGACTGGGCTATCGACGCTATGGAGTGGCTGCCGCAGTGTCGCCTGGTGGTGGCCGGCAACGGCGACCTGCTCGATGCGATGCAGGCCCGTGCCGCACAGAGAACTTGGGCGGACCGCATAGTGTTCCTCGGCCGCGTGATGCCCGACATGCTGGAAGGGCTGACGGCGTCAGCCGACGTGGGGCTGGTAATGCTCGAGGACATGGGGCTGAGCTACCACTACGCACTGCCCAACCGCATTGGCGACTTTGTGGCTGCCGGGGTGCCCATGGTGGTCAGCGACCTGCCCGAGATGGCCGCCGTGGTGCGACGCTATCCTGTTGGCGAGATAATGACGGCCACAGGCGCACGCAGCCTGGCCGACGCTGTGCAGCGTGTGCTCGACAAGGGGCGCGACGCCTACGACTTCGCCGAAGCCCGCAGAGACATGGATTGGAACAACGAAAAAAAGCGCCTGACAGCTGTTGCCGATAGCTTGCAACACCACAAGCCTTCAACCAACGACCAGCTCCCCCACCCTGCCGCCCGTATGGACTTTAAATTACTTTATTAAACCTTGCGAAACTTAAACCTTACCCTAACAAACCGAATCATTATTCATTAAACAATCACTTATGATTTACGACATTCTGCTTGTGCTGTACTTTGTCGGGACCGTAGTCGGCCTATGGTTCGTGTTCAAAAAAGCCGGACTGGCGCCGTGGAAAGCCCTGGTGCCCATCTACAACATAGTGGTGTGGATACAGATGTGCAACAAGAAATGGACATGGTACATCTATTTCCTGATACCGGCCATCAACATCTTCATGTTCCTGCTGATGGTACAGGAGACGGCACGTGTGTTCCGTCGCTACAACTTCTGGGAGCAGCTGCTGGCCGTCATCTTCCCGTGGGTGTACCTGCCCATCGTGGGTCTCAGTCCCAAGACAGAGTACCACGACCCGCACACCGACCCGCCTGCCAAGGTGAGCGAAGGGCGCGACTGGCTCGACGCCATAGCCTTTGCCATCGTGGCGGCGGTCATCATACGTGGCAATGTGTTCGAGCTGTACGGCATACCGTCGTCGAGCATGGAGAAGAGCCTTATGGTGGGCGACCACCTGCTGGTGAGCAAGATAGCCTACGGGCCGCGGGTGGCCATGACGCCGCTATCGTTGCCACTGATACACAACACCATCCCCGGCACAGGCGACCGTGTGGAGAGCTACCTGAGCTGGCCGCAGCTGCCATATCACCGCTATCCGGGCTACACCACCGTAAAGCGCTTCGACGCCGTGGTGTTCAACTTCCCCGAGGGCGACACGACGCTCAACGCCTCGCCCACCAACCTGTACACCTACTACGACGTTGTGAACAGCGGCATCGAGATGCGCTATCTGCTCAACGAAGGCTACCGTGTGCGTCCTGTCGACAAACGGCAGAACTACATCAAGCGCTGCATAGGCATGCCCGGCGACGACCTGCAGGTCATAGACAGGCAGGTCTACATCAACGGCGAGCCTTTGCAGCTGCCCACCGACGCACAGTTCAAGTATTTCCCCGTCTTCCGCGAAGGCACCAACGTCGCTCGTCTGCTCGAGAACTACGGTGTCAGCAGCGAAGACATACGCCGCTTTGCGCAAGGCGAAGGACTTCCGCTGACGATGGCGCAACACGAGGCTCTCGGCAAGAGCGACCATATACTCTCGCTCGAGCCGTACGCCTACGAAAACATACCGCAAGGCATACACATGTTCCCGCACACCACCAGCAACACATGGTCGATGAACAACTATGGTCCGGTGCACATACCGGCCAAGGGCGAGACTCTCGTGCTGAACGACAGCACCCTACCCTTCTACCGCCGATTGATAACCGTCTACGAGGGCAACACCCTCAAGGTGACGGACGGCAAGATATACATCAACGGACAGCAGACCGACACGTACACCACGCGGCAGAACTACTACTGGATGATGGGCGACAGCCGCCACAACTCACAGGACAGCCGTGTGTGGGGCTATGTGCCGGAAGACCACATCTCGGGCAAGGCCCGCTGGATACTGTGGAGCTGGGACAAAGACCATAAAAAGATGCGCTGGAACCGCACCTTCCGCAACGCCAGCGCCTATTAGGATGCCGTGGAGAGCAACCGTCAGCCAGGAGCATCACTCCGAAGGTTGCCTTAACGGAAGCCCCCTCTTGCCCCCCCCCACCGGAGGGGGGAAGACAAGAAATAATAAATCTTTTCTACTTATTAATACATCACAGCTTTGACCGAAGATCTTGAAGAACATGTGGCCCTACCGGCCGCAAAAGCCACTGACGACAGCGAGGGTGGCACCATGTCGCTCGACGGCATGTTCCACGACTATTGGATAGACTATGCATCCGACGTCATCCTCGACCGCTCGGTGCCCGACATCGACGACGGGCTCAAGCCGGTGCAACGACGCATACTGCACGCCATGAACGAGCACGACGACGGACGTTTCACCAAGGTGGCCAACATTGTGGGCAACACCATGTCGTACCACCCCCACGGCGACGCCTCGATCAAGGACGCCCTGGTCAACATGGGGCAGAAAGAGTTGCTCATCGACACCCAGGGCAACTGGGGCAACATACTGACCGGCGACGACGCGGCGGCAGGACGCTACATCGAGGCCCGCCTCTCGAAGTTTGCCAAAGAGGTGGTGTTCAACGCCAAGACCACCCAATGGAAGCCGAACTACGACGGCCGCAAGAAGGAACCCGTCACGCTGCCCATCAAGTTCCCGTTGCTGCTGGCACAAGGCACCAAAGGCATCGCCGTCACACTCACCAGTGTCATCATGCCCTACAACTTCTGCGAGCTGCTGGAAGCCAGCATCAAGATATTGCAGAACCTACCGTTCGAGATATACCCCGACTTCCCCACCGGCGGACTTGTCGACGTGAGCAAATACAACGACGGCGCCTTGGGCGGACGCCTACGCATACGTGCCAAGATGCACTACGACGAGAAACGCAAGGCCATCGTCATCACCGAGCTGCCCTACACCGTCACCACCGACGCTCTTATCGACAGCATCCTGAAAGCAAACGAGAAGGGCAAGTTCAAAATCAAGAAAGTCGACGACAACACTGCTGCCGACGTGGAGATAGTGGTTAGCCTGCCGGCCGGCGTCAGCCCCGACCAGACCATCGACGCGCTGTATGCCTTCACCAACTGCCAGACGAGCTTCTCGCCGCAGACGTGTGTCATCATCGACGACAAACCCGTCTTCACCACCGCAAGCGAGATACTGCGGCACAACACCATGCGCACCCGCGACCTGCTGCGCCAGGAACTGGAGATACAGCTTGGCGAACTGGAAGAGCGTTGGCATTGGGTGAGCCTCGAGAAGATATTCTTCGAGAAACGCATCTATAAGCAACTGGAGAAAGACCAGGCCACATGGGAGGCACAGGTGACCTCCATCGAGCGGGCCTTCGACCCCTACCGCAAGATGTTCAAACGCGAGATCACACGCGACGATGTGCTCAAGCTGTGCGAGAAGCCTGTGCGTAAGATCTCCAAGTTCGACATCAAGAAAGCCGAGGAGGAGCTGGCCTCAATCGAGATGACCATCGACGAGGTGAAGAACCACCTTGAGCACCTGACCGACTATGCCATACGCTACTTCCAAGACATACTGAAGAAGTACGGCAAAGGACGCGAGCGGCGTACCGAGATACGCAACTTCGAGGACATAGAAGCCACCCAGGTGGCAATGGCAACCGAGAAGCTCTACGTCAACTACCAGACGGGCTTCGTCGGCTGGGGCATGAAACGCGAGGATGGCGTCGAGGTGGCCTGCGAGTGTTCCAAGATGGACGAAATCATCGTCTTCCGCCGCGACGGCACCATGATGGTCACCAAGGTACAGGAGAAGGGGTTCGTGGGGTCGCAGGACTGCAAGGAGCTCGTCTTCGTCAGCGTGTTCCGCAAACGCGACGAGCGCACGGTGTACAACATGATTTACCGCGACGGGTCGGCAGGCTACGCCATGGTCAAGCGCTTCAGCGTCACCTCCGTCATTCGCGACCGCGACTATCAACTCACCAAGGGGACACGGAATAGCAAGGTCATCTACTTCACCGCCAACCCCAACGGCGAGGCCGAGGTGGTCACCATACACCACGTCAGCAACCCCAAGCTGAAGAAGGTGTCGTTCGACTTCGACTTCAAGAGTCTGGCCATCAAAGGCCGTGACGCCATGGGCAACATACTGACCCGCAATGCCGTGCGCAGCATCAACCTCAAGGACGAGGGCGTATCCACGCTCAGCGCCCGCAAGATATGGTTCGACGAGAGCGTGGGCCGCCTCAATGTGAACGAGGCGGGACGCTACCTCGGCGAGTTCTGCGGCACCGACAGGATACTGGCAGTGATGCGCAGCGGCACCTACCGCACCACCGGGTTCGACCTGGCCAACCACTACGAGGACGACCTCGTCGAACTGCGCAAATACCGTCCCGACGGCATCGTCACCGCACTCTACCGTTCGCCGGAAGGCTACCCCTACCTCAAGCGCTTCGTGCCCGAAGCCACCGACCGCAAGACCGCCTTCCTCGACGACGACGGGTCGACGTTGACCGACATCTGCATGGACTTCTACCCACGTCTCGAGGTGGTGTATGCCGAAGACAGCGGCAAAAAGATACAGAGCGAGATAATCGACGTGGAGGACTTCATCGGTGTCAAGAGCAGCAAGGCTAAAGGCAAGCGCATCACCACCTTTGCGGTGGATAGCTTCCACTGGCTGACACCCGTCAAGGAAGACCCGGAACCCGCCGAGGCTCCCGCAGAGACGACACCCGCCGAGGCCGACGACGACCGCATGGGCTTCGCCGAAGGTATTCAGACACAACTATTCTAAATCCATGAGAATACTCGTCGTCTTGCCACGCTTCCCCTACCCTCTCGACAAGGGCGACAAACTGCGTGCCTACCATCAGATTGTCGAGCTCGCCAAGCGGCACGAGGTGTACCTCTTCGCCCTGTCGCACAAGCGGGTGCCACACGACGCCTATGACCACCTGAACACCATTTGCACAGCCGTGGACTACGTGTGCATACATTGGTGGGAGAGTGCCTGGGGGGTACTGAAAGCTTTTCTAGCAAACAATCCCCTGCAGGCGGGCTACTGGACCTCGCACCGTGCCCGGCAAGCCTATATCCGCTGGGAGCGGCAAGTGCAGCCCGACGTTGTCTATTGCCAGATGGTGCGGACCATACCCACCATAGAAAGGTCCTCCTGCCGCAAAGTACTCGACTTCCAGGATGCCCTCTCGCTCAACACACGCCGCCGCATGGAGTACTCGCACGGTCCCCTGCGGTGGATACTACGCTACGAGTGCCGCGCCCTGCAGCGCTACGAACAGCAGGCCCTCGCCCTCTTCGACGCCACCACCGTCATCGCCCCGGCCGACCGCGACACCATCAGCCCCTCCGTCCACCTCGTCCCCAACGGTGTGGACACCTGCTACTTCAGCATGGAGCACGCGGAGAGCGGACAGGAGGAGATGCCACGCCACTACTCCATCGTTTTCACAGGCAACATGTCGTATGCCCCCAATGTCGACGCAGCCTGCTGGCTGGTGAAAGAGATTATGCCATTGGTATGGAGACGAAACCCCTACGGAGTCAACGTGCTGATTGCCGGTGCCGACCCCAAGCCTGCCGTCAAGGCACTGGCCGGTAACAAGGTCACCGTCAGCGGACGGCTGGACGACATACGCGCCGCCTACGCCTCGGCCCGGATGTTCGTGGCCCCCATGCGCATAGGCAGCGGCATGCAGAACAAGTTGCTCGAAGCCATGTCGATGGGTCTGCCGTGCGTCACCACCACAATCGCCGCCACCCCGCTGGGAGCCGTCCCGTGGCAGCATCTGCTGGTGGGCGACAGTGCCGACGAGATTGCCGACAGGATAGCGAAACTCACCATAGAAGAGACACATGATGCCATCGCTGACGGTGGCCAACGCTTTGTGCGGGAGCGCTTCTCCTGGCATGCGGCCGTCAAACCATTAGAAAACATCCTTTATGGCCAACTGGAATCCAAATAAGCAAGGCAAGTTCCGTAACAACATCGGCGACGAGTCGCGCCGCCCCTCGCCGCAAGAACGCAATACCTTCAGCACCGACGCGGTGCCGGAAAAAGCCATACTGGTGGCTGTCTGTCCGGCGGGACAAAGCATGGAACGTACCGAAGAATACCTCGACGAGCTGGCGTTCCTGCTCGAGACCGCCGGTGGCGTCGCCATGAAGCAGGTGATACAGAAACTGGAACGTCCCGACACACGCACCTACGTCGGCAGCGGCAAGCTGGAAGAGATAAAAGAATACAAGGAGGCGCTTGAGGCCGACTTTATCGTCGTCGACGACGAGCTGTCGCCGGCACAGCTGCGCAACCTGGAGAAAGAACTCGACTGCCGCATACTGGACCGCACAACGCTCATACTCGACATCTTTGCCAAGCGAGCCCGCACCTCGACGGCCAAGACCCAGGTCGAGCTGGCCCAGCTGCAGTACATGCTGCCACGTCTGACCCGCATGTGGACCCACCTCGAACGTCAGCGAGGCGGCATCGGCATGCGCGGCCCCGGCGAGACACAGATAGAGACCGACCGTCGCCTTATCAAAGAGAAGATATCGCTGCTGCGGCAGCAGCTCGCCTCAATCGACAAGCAGAAGACCTTGCAACGCAAGAACCGCGAGAGCCTTGTGCGTGTGGCACTGGTGGGCTACACCAACGTCGGCAAGTCGACACTGATGAACCTGCTGAGCAAAAGCGACGTCTTTGCCGAGGACAAGCTCTTTGCCACCCTCGACACGACGGTGCGCAAGGTGGTCGTCGGCAACCTGCCCTTCCTGCTCACCGACACTGTGGGCTTCATCCGCAAGCTGCCCACACAACTGGTGGAGAGCTTCAAGAGCACGCTGGACGAGGTTGTCGAGTCCGACCTGCTGCTGCATGTGGTCGACATCTCGCACTCCAACCACGAAGAACAGATTGCCGCTGTCGAACGTACGCTCGACGAGATTGGCGCCGCCGACAAACCCACCATCATGGTGTTCAACAAAATCGACGCCTACACCTATGTAGAGAAAGACAAAGAAGACCTCACCCCCGCCACACGCGCCAACTGGACACTGGAGATGCTACAGAACCACTGGATTGGCAAACAGGGCAAATGCATCTTTATCAGCGCCTCGGAACGCCAGAACGTCGATGCCCTGCGCGACATGCTCTACAGCGAGGTGGCGCGCATACACGCCATACGCTATCCGTACAACAACTTCCTGTATTAAAATCCTAACTATCGGTTTGGGTTAAACCGGTTTGGGTTTGCCAAATGATATAACATAAATGATTATCCGCATTCGACACAAAGAAGCCTCGGAGAGGCTTAACCTCAACAACCCAATACAAGAAAATCTCCGGTTTTCGCAGTGTGGGGGTAAGGATAACCCAACAATATGCGTCTCGGAGAGACGCAACTACCTTGATTCGGATATTTGCGGATAATCGTCTAACAATATTATAGAAAATGGAGACCATCAAGAAGATATACAAGGTGGGCTACGGTCCAAGCAGTAGCCACACCATGGGGCCGCACCGTGCGGCCGAGATGTTTGCCGCACGCACCCGCAACGTCGCCGTGCGCTACCGCGTCACCCTCTACGGCTCGCTCGCCGCCACCGGCCGCGGACACCACACCGACAAGGCCATCGTGCGTGGTCTGGCACACGACGACGTAGAGATTGTGTGGCGCGCCGACGTCGTCAAGGCGTTCCATCCCAACGGCATGCTCTTCGAGGCCCTTGCTGCCGACGGACACGTGGCCGACACATGGCTCGTCTACAGCATCGGCGGCGGCTACCTGGCCACCGAAGAGGGTGACGTGCCGCTAGGCATAACACCCGACGGCGAGGTCTATCCTTTGGGCACCATGCACGACATCATGGAGCACATCGACCGCGAGGGACTCTCGTTCTGGGAATACGTGGAGCAGTGCGAGGACGACAGCCTGTGGCCTTACCTCGACGCAATGTGGCAGCAGATGCAGCGCACCATCGAAGAGGGCTTGCAGGACGACCGCGTCATCGAAGGTGGACTGCACCTGCGCTCCAAGGCGCACCAGTACTTCGTGAGGGCCAGCGGCTTCAAGCCGTCGCTGCAGAGCCGTGCCCTCGTCATCGCCTACGCCCTCGCCACCAGCGAGCAGAACGCCTGCGGCGCCAAGATTGTCACCGCCCCCACCTGCGGCTCGAGCGGTGTGCTGCCCGCAGTGCTCTACCACCTGAAGACCGCCCACGGCTTCAGCGACCGCGAGATACTGCGAGCCATGGCCACCGCAGGCCTCTTCGCCAACGTCATCAAGACCAACGCCACCATCAGCGGCGCCGAGGCAGGCTGCCAGGCCGAGGTGGGCAGCGCCTGCGTCATGGCCGCCGTGGCCAGCAACCAACTCTTCGGCGGCAGCCCCAAGCAGATAGAATACGCCGCCGAGATGGCTATGGAGCACAACCTGGGCCTTACCTGCGACCCCCTCTGCGGCCTGGTGCAGATACCCTGCATCGAGCGCAACGCCATGGCCGCACTCCGCGCCCTCGACATCAACATCTACGCCATGATGAGCGACGGACGCCACATCATAAGCTTCGACAAGGTGGTGCACACCATGAAACTCACTGGCCACGACCTGCCTAGCCTCTACAAGGAGACCTCGCTTGGCGGCCTGGCTCTGAAAGAATGATTTAAGTATAATGTTTAGAGTTTAGTGTTTAGAGCAGTTTCGAAGTTTCTCCTTCAGATTGTAAAAGATTTCAAAAGAAGAAGTTGTCGACCTCTTTTCCAATCTTTTAAAATCTAATTGAAATTAAATATAGTGAAATCTCACCACTACTCTAAACCCTCAACTCTCAACTGATTCAACTACTCTAAACTCTAAACCCTAAACTCTCAACCAATCACCGAGAATTGTTAATTATTATTTTTTAACTGTCAAAAATTTGGCTGTTCGGGAAATATCAAGTATCTTTGCATTTGTGAATATAAAATATTTTACCCACCAAATTAAATTCAAGACTATGAAAACCAAGAAGTTTATTTTCCGCACACTGCTGGCGATGCTGGTAATGGCGGTCACAGTTCCCGCCATCACTGGCTGCGAAAAGGACGACCCGAACGTCACTCCGAGCGACACGACAGCGCAGGGTGGCGACAACCCCACACCCACACCGCCCCCCGCACCCGGCGACAACTACGTGACCTACAACGGAGTGACCCACAACGCCACCATACTCTTACACAACGAAGAGGATGGTATGGATGCTCTCGCAGTGGTCTTCGGCGACGGCAACGCCATGACCTTTGCCAAGATGGGCGGCAGCATCGAGACAGGCACCTACAACGTGGGCGACTACACAGCCGCAATCAGTGGAGGTCTGCTGTGCATGATAACGATGAACGGCAGCAAAGACCCAGTGTTCATCACAGGTTCGCTGTCCGTGACCCACGACGGCAACCACTACACCCTCGACCTGACATCGACAGAAGCAAGTATGCACTACGGCGGCGATGCCATTGGCAACGACAACCCGACGGGCGTCGGCACGATGACGTACGGTGGACAGTCAACCGACATCCAGTTCGCTTTCCGTACCAGCACGACCGAGGCCGGAATCGCCTTTGAGGCAATGGTATTCGAGGCCGAGGAGGCCGAGGTGACGATTGTGACAGCCAACGCATTCACCAGCGGCACCTACAACCTGGTGTATGTCGGAGACGACGACGTCACCCCACTTCTGACGCCCAACACTGCGGGTTGCCTCATCAGCATCGAAGACGACGACGACTATGTCGACATCACACTGACGAGTGGCACCGTGACGGTCGACATCGACGCCAACACATACACGGTGAGCGCCACGGGTGTGGACAGCAACGGCACGCAGGCCAGTCTCAGCTACAGCGGCGAACTGCCCCTGTTAGACTACTATAAGAAGTAAACAAAACAGACAACACCTCGTCTGATTTTCTTGCTAAAATCATAAAACATCGGGGCGGCCAATAGGCCGCCCCGATGTTTTATCACCCCTGCTCGATGGGTGGGGTGCTAGTGTTCGCACACTTGGAAAGAGACGGAGGTGAGGGCGGTGCAACCCTGCAGGACGCCCTCACCGAAGTGGGTCACCGTGCTGGGGAAGGTGATGGTGGTGAGACCACTGCAACCGGCGAAGGCTTCGTTGCCAATGCCGGTCACCGTGCCGGGAATAGTGACAGAGGTCATGCCGCCACAGTTGTATAACGCCCTGTCTGCAACTGGCGGGACCGCCGCGGGAAGAATGAAATAGACCTCCTTGCCCTCGATGAGTTCGACAAGACAGGCGTCATCGCCGAAGTGAGGCGCAACGCCAATAAACTGAACATCGAGACCCTCTCCGCCAAAGTCTCCGCCCTGTCCTCCGAGTTCTCCCAGTACCAGTTCGCCCTGCGACTCCTTTCATTGGAAGACATGTAGCGGCATCGCCCAACGACGTAACAGATGTATCCTACAGAATGCAGTTTGATGCAATATTTGATATAAAAAAGATTCAATTATTCGATAAAATTGACTGAAATCAAAAACATTTCGTATATTTGCAGCGTAAACAAAATGTGAATACCTATGGACAAACTCTTGCAAAGGTATAATAACCAACTTGATAAAACTGCCACGGATTTCGTGCGTTATCCGCAGAAAACCATTCATTGGGGTGCACGGCTGAACGCCATCCTTGGTGCACGAGGGGTAGGCAAGACGACATTGCTGTTCCAGCATATCAAATTGACTGGACAACGAGATGTCTCGCTGGTTGTATTTGCCGACGACATTTATTTCGCCACCCATACCTTGTTGGACCTGGCCGACACTTTCTACAAGAACGGCGGCAAATACCTTTACATCGACGAGGTGCACAAGTACGCCAACTGGTCTACCGAGATAAAAAACATCTACGACCAAATACCGGAGCTTAACATCGTCTACACCGGCTCGTCCATCCTTGACCTTGAGAAAGGTGGCGCCGACCTCTCACGCCGTCAGCTGAAAAACTACATGTACGGCATGTCGTTCCGCGAGTGGCTGCTAATGGTCAAAGACATCGAAGTGCCGATACTCACGCTGGAGCAGATACTGGATGGCAAGATTGTGTTTCCCTACGACCTGCATCGTCCCCTGCCGTTGTTCAA
>FLNX01000169.1_pt1 | contig 22724 bp, 14 predicted proteins | sample 1140341 | NCBI WGS metagenome assembly FLNX01 (sample SAMEA3878208, study PRJEB12797) | bioreactor metagenome | biome: Moose rumen | place: Sweden | collected 2011-10
ATATACTGCCCGCCCTCCCATTTGATTCCAGAGAGGAATTCGTAACAAGTCTCCTCAGAGACGAAATGCTGGTAAAAACGTAGTGAGTTCACACCTCGGAATTGAAATCTTTCTAACATGCTACAAAGGTAGCAATTATTATACAGAATAATCGAGTATTAACAATTATTAGTGCGCTCTAAGCGCCTAACCCAATCTAAAGATATGATTACATTATTTACTATCGGTTTTACCAAGAAGAGTGCAGAGCGCTTCTTTACTCTTCTCAAAGACAATGGGGTGAAGTCTCTCATAGATGTCAGGATTAGCAATAGCAGCCAGTTGGCGGGTTTCGCAAAAGGTAAGGATTTGGAATTCTTTGTGAAGGAGATATGCCATATTCCCTATAAGCCTATTACAGACTTTGCTCCAACTAAGGAATTGCTCGATCAGTGGCATAAGAAAACAGTTAGTTGGACTGAATATGAGGAAATTTATACCTCAGCCATGAAGCAGCGGAATATTATCAAACGCTATGGAGTCAAGCAGTTTGATGGGGCTTGTTTCTTGTGTAGTGAAGAAACACCGGAACAATGTCACAGGCGATTGCTTGTAGAATATATGAAAAAGCATTCGACAGAAGAAGTAAGAATCATACATCTAATATAATAAAAACAGAAAACTATGGAAAAGCATTTTGTTTGCCTTGCTAATTCATTTAAGCACGGAGGCCGTTGTATTGCTGGTATAGAAATCAGTATTGACGAAAAAAATCAATGGAAAATTAAAAGGAAGCAAGACGGATCACCTCAATGGGTCCGTCCCTTGTCGAAGGAGACTCCAACAGGAGAAATTCCGATAGAAGAGGCCTTCAATATTCCCCTGTTATCAATCGTTGTACTAGAAGGTGCGGTGCCACATCCAGATTGCGCTCAGACTGAAAATGTCTATTATGACGAGATGAAAGTGATAGAATATTTGGAAGAACGGAAGAGTCAGGTACTTGACAAATTAGTTGATTTGTATCATCATACATTATTTTATAATACAGGAAAGTCTATTACCTCAGACGTGTATATGCATGGTGACTATTCATTGATGATGATTAAGGTCGATGAAGCCATTCTGTATCTTGACAAATCTCAGGAGAAGAAAAGGCCGCGACTAAAGTTCAACTACTATGGAGCAGAATATGATTTGCCTATTACGGATCCACAAGTCTGGGAGCAAACAAAGGTTGCCACCATTAGGTTAGGAAGGCATACCAATCTCTATATTACCCTTTCATTGGGACTGATGCATGAAGGATATCACCATAAGTTGGTAACTACCCTTATTGAAGGGTCGAAGACGGAGAATGCTGTAGTTGAAGACAATGTTGTCTTGCGGAATGCCTGGGAGTTTGTTGAGCATACAGGACGGAGCATCTTCCTGACTGGTAAGGCTGGGACAGGAAAGACAACCTTCCTTAGAGCGGTTGTGGAGCGGAGCAAGAAGCGATTGATAGTGGTGGCACCGACGGGTGTGGCTGCTATTAATGCAGGAGGCGTGACAATCCATTCTTTTTTCCAGTTGCCGTTTACGCCATTCATACCCAATTCTCAGATCAAAAGTAAGTATGATTTCGGAAAAGAAAAGCGCCGCATCATCGCCTCACTTGACTTGTTGATTATTGACGAAATCTCGATGGTGCGGAGCGACTTGCTGGATGCCATCGATTCGGTGTTACGACGTTTCCGCGACAGATACAAACCATTTGGAGGTGTTCAATTGCTGATGATTGGTGACTTGCAGCAGTTGACACCCGTTGTAACGCCAGAGGAAGAAACGCTGTTGAATCAGTATTATGACACACCGTATTTCTTCGGATCAAAAACACTTCAACAGATAGATTATGTAACGATACAATTGGAAAAGGTATATCGACAGCAGGATGATCGCTTCCTGACCATCCTGAACCATATCCGAGAAGGCCACCCCTCTGCTGAGGATGTAACCTTATTGAATAGCAGGTATGATCCTCATTTTGTACCTAAACCAGATGAAGGCTATATCCGACTAACTACTCATAATCATTTAGCCAGTCATTATAATGAACATGAACTGGCAAAGATTCAGACTCAGTCTTATTCTTTTCAGGCGGAGATTGAGGGCGTCTTCCCGGAATACTCTTATCCGACCAATGAGTTGTTATTATTGAAGGAGGGGGCACAGGTGATGTTTGTGAAAAATGACCCGACGGGCGACCACCGTTATTATAATGGCCGCATTGGTCAGGTTGTGGAAATCAGTGAGGGAAAAGTTTCTGTCCTTTGTCCTGGTGATGATGAGGCAATCAGTGTAGAGCCTCTGGAATGGGAGAATGCACAGTATATGATAGACCCCGAAACAAAGGAGATTGAGACTAAAGTACAAGGCGTGTTCCGTCAGTTACCACTCCGTTTGGCTTGGGCTATCACGATACATAAAAGCCAAGGCTTGACCTTTGAACATACCATTATCGATGCAAGCCTGTCGTTTGCACCAGGACAGGTCTATGTAGCCTTAAGTCGGTGCACGACACTTGAAGGTATCGTACTCTCATCGCCAATCGAACGGCATGCTATCATCAACGATTTGCGAGTAGAGGATTATATCAGTCATCAAGATACAGAGGCACAGAAAAGCATAGCAGCCCTACCGCAACTGAAAGAGGAATATTATCGTCATCTGCTGCTTGAACTATTTGATTTCCATGACATACTTTATCGTGAAGAATACTTGCTTCGACAGATGTCCGAATTCTTCTACAATAGTTTTACGGACATTGTTGAACTTCATAAGCGGTCACTCTCTGATTACCGCAAGAAAGTAATGGATGTGTCAGACAAATGGGTTATGATGATTCGCAAGAAGACATTCAATGAGATGCTTGCCAAAGACTTTCAAGAGCGTGTCCGGCGCAGTGCTTCCTATTTTGAGGCAGTCATAGCAGATATTTTCACACGTCCGTTGAAACTTGCTGCTCAGATTAAGAGCAATAATAAGCAGGTGATGAAACGCTTCAGTGAAATCTTACCAGAACTTCGTCAGGCTGTACTCTCCCGGCGCTATCTACTTTCAAAGATTTCTCAACAGGGCTTTACCATCAGTATTTACCTGCACGAAAAACAGTTTTCACTTCTGGAGGCCATTGACGAACAACAAATTAAGAAGTCCCATCGTGAGCGAAAGGCAAAAACTCCCAAGCCTATCAAGGAGAAGACCTGGAACATCACCTATCAGATGTATAAACAAGGTATGAGTCCCGAAGCGATAGCCAAAGAACGCGGCTTTACCGTCGGCACTATATTCGGGCATTTGGCAAGGTTTGTCAGCAGTGGAGACATACCTCTGTCAGACCTTCTGTCGCCAATACATCACGATGCCATCCTGAAGGTGATCCGTATGGTTGGTACCGCAGAAGGGCGTACCGCCATTAAAAGCCTCTGCCCGCCTGAAATTACTTTTGAGGAGATCAATCTCGTGTTGCAGACTATGGAATCATCTGACTAATACGGTGAGATATTGTTCAGTTCGCCGATTTTGCCTTCGACGACGGGCGTGGTCATCAGGCGCTGGAAGTCCTCGAGGGTGATGTGGGTCTTGGGGGCGAAGTCCTTGGAGATCATATACTCGAGGACGCTGCGATAGAAGGCGCGGCCTTCGGGATAGGCGGAAGCCTTTTCCAAGTCGGCCATACAGACGAGCAGACGGCCCTTGCCGACGGCAAACTCGAAGAGGAGACCGAGTTTGTGGTTGCGCTCGATGTTGTCGATGACCTGCACGATGGGGCGGTAGTCACGGCCCGTATTGTCGAGCATAAACGGATGGCTGGCCTTGATGACGGGGAACCACTGCCAGTTGGTGTGCATCTGGGTGGGGAAGCCGTGGAAGATGGGGTGCATCGGGTCGCAGAAGATGCCGAGCGTACCGGGGGAGACGGTCTTCTTGTTGTTCTCCGAGATAGTCTTGAACATACGGAAGTTCCAGTAGTCGGTCTGGAAGAGGCCGTCGACGGTGAGGCTCGAGGAGTCGGGCATCAGCAGCACTGACTTGCCTTTCTCCAACTGGCGGGCAATCTTCTCTGTCAGTACATCGGTCACGATGACTTTCTGCTCCAACTTGCTCAAGTCGCTCCAGGCGGGGTAGACCCAGAGGTCGTAGGTGTTATGATAGGGTGCGCCGTGATAGGCTGTGTCGTCGATGGTGAGACAGAGTTGCAGTTGTGTTGGCTGGCTGAAGGCGGAGAGGTCGATGTCGAGCGCTCCGGCGTCGATGAGGCCTTCACCATCGGGCAGAGTCAATTGTCCTTTCTGACCGCCGATTTCCCATTGTAGGGTCTTGCCCTTCAGGCTCTCGCCGCTATAGTTGGCTATCTGGATCTTGGCGTGGAGGCCTTCCTCATTGGTGAAGCAGAACTTGTCGGCAATCAGCAGGGGAACGACGGGGGCACACCACTCACGCCACTCGCGCTCCGTACAGAGACCCTTGGAATCCATAAAGGCATCGAGGATGCCGACGTAAGCGCTGCCTTGTCCGGGATAGTCCTGCAGGTCGAGCAGTTGGAAGCCTGCCATATTCGGCGTACGCAGATCCATCTCGATGTCCTGCTTGTAGAGTTGGAGCGACCAGAGGCCGCTGGCTTTATGGAAGGCTTCTGCCTGATCCAGCATACCGGCCTTCTCCAGCCGTGAACGGAACACTTCCATATTATAAGGATAGAGCACACCCGTGTACTTTTTGATCTCGGCGTAGTCGGGGTAGGTCTGGAACTGGGCCGTCTCGTGACTGATGATGGGGACGTTGGCCAGCGAACAGCCTTCCTGGAAATTCATCTGCGTGTTAGGATAGAAGTGGTTGATCATCCCGCCGTCAGCCGCATCGGCAAAGGAGAACGAGCCTCGGGTATGGGTACCGTAGTTGCCCCAGCCCTCACCGCCTACGCGACAGGTCGTGAAGTAGTCCATCCCCGGCTTCACACCTTGATAGCCGAGGTAGTAGTTAGAACCGAAGGTGTAGACCTTATCGGGTGCTATCTTGCGGAAATCAGCGATGAAATCGGCCATTTTGTCAATCGAGCCCCACAGTTCGTTGCCGAGGGCGAACATACGGAACGAGGGGTGGTGGCCGTAGCAGCGCAGGATGTTCTCACCCTCCTTATGCAGGAAGTTCATCAGCACGGTGTCCTTGTCGTTGAAGTCGCCCCAGAAAGGGAGTTCGGGCTGGAGGACGATGCCGAGTTCATCGGCGGCGACGAAGGCTGCCTCCGGCGGGCACCAACTGTGGAAGCGCATATGGTTGAGACCGTAGGCGGCACAGGTGCCGAGGTAGTCGCGCCAGGCGTCGACATCCATTGCCACGTGACCTGTCAGGGGCCAGACGCAGGCATCGTGCTTGCCCCGCAGGAAGATCTTATGGCCGTTGGCATAGAAATGCTGGCCCTCGATGTGGAAGTCGCGGAAGTTGGGATGTATTTCTCCCACAGCCGCAGGAGAAATACAAGTCGTTAATTCTATCCTTCCGATAATGCCGTTCCAGTTGGTCTGCGTATCCTCGGTATAGGCGTGGCTGCTGGCATAGAGTTGCTCAGGCACGCCGCTGCCGTTGTCAACCATTATGGCGAGGGTATGCTGACCGGGAGTAAGCACCTTCGAGAGGTCGAACACCTGGGGCGTGGAGATGTCATTCGAAGTGCCCACGCATTTGGCATCGACATAGACCTCTGATGGCTTCGTCCGCTCCAGGAAGAGATAGACGGGCTTTCCCTGCCAACTGGCGGGGATTTCTACCGTACGCTTATACCAAGCGCGACCTTTGTAGGACCAGGGACGGGTGAGGTGGGTCGTCTCCTCGCTCTTAGCGATGAAATCGCCCTTTTTGTTCGTATCCGTCGTGCCGGGCAGTTGTACGGTCTCCGTCAGGATGTAGTCAGGATGAACCAGTTGCTGGCGGTCGAGGGCAAACTGCCACGTGCCGCTCAGGTCGATGGTAGTAGGCTGATCCTCTGCTTGAGCGTTCAGGCAGAGGATAGCCGTTAGTAGTAAAGTAGTCAGTTTCTTCATTGTTTTCAGTCTATTTGGCATTGATTTCTTTCAGCAGTCGGTCGGCCTTGCCCCAACTATCCATCATATAGAGCACGTAGCGGATGTCGACACCGATGCAGCGGGCCAACTGGGCGTCGAAGAAGATGTCGCTGGAGAGGCTGTCCCAGTTGCCGTCGAAGGCGAGGCCGATGAGTTCGCCCCGGCCGTTGAACATCGGAGAACCGCTGTTGCCGCCCGTGATGTCGTTGTTCGACAGGAAGCAGAGGTGCATCTTGCCGGTGGTCTTATCGGTATACTTGCCGAAGTCTTTCTTCGAGAGCAGTTCCTTCATAATGGGCTCTGCCTCGTAGTCGATGACGCCCTTCTCGCCCTGTTCCATCTTCTCGATGATGCTCTCAGCCGTGGTGTAATAGCCGGAGGGCTTGCCGGCCAGCAGGTATTCGCCCACCTGGCCGTAACTGAGGCGCATCGTGAAGTTGGCGTCGCTGTAGTTGGGCAGGTCTTCCTCCATCCGCAACTTGGCGGCGCAGAGATAACTCTCCATCGTGTAGATGGAGTCGGTGGTGGCGTCGAGGTCGGCCATAATCTCAGCCAGCGTACTGACGAGGCTCTCGCCGTAGACCACGCCCGGGTCGCGGTGGTAGTTCTTCTTGTTGACGTAGATCTTCTTGTCGCTCTTCATCAGTTTCGACTTCTTGTAGAGGCGGTCGGCAAACTTCTGGTAGTCGCCCTTGTAGTCGTGGTCGATGACATTGTAGAAGTCGGGCTGGTACTTGATTTCCACCTTGTCGCGGTAGTTCTTCAGCAGGGCGGCGATGATCTCGCGGTCGGTGTCGTAGTCCCACTCGTCGCTGTTGTTCTTGAATTCGATGTAATAACTCTTGGGCTTGCCTTCCTTGCCGTTGATGATGGCGCCGTTCTGCACGCGGATGGCGCGGCGGGTCATCTCGTCGCTGCGGCCGAAGGTCTCGCGGTAGTAGGTCAGGGCGCGTATGGCGGCAAAGCGCTTCTGGTAGAGGCGTTCAAGCACGGTGAAGTCGAGTTTGCCCTTCAGGTAGCCCGTAGAGTCCTGCCACTGGCGGATCTTCTGCTCGAAGGCGGCCTTCTGCTGGATCAGGCCGATGCTGTCGATACACTTGTTCATACCGATGGAGTTCTTCCAGTAGTTCGAACTGCTGGCGTACTTCGAGTCGTACTTGATGCGCACCGCTTCGGAGGCCCGCATGTGGCGGAGCATAATCTCCTGCTTCACCTCACGGGTCTGATACATCGGTGTGTTGCGGGCGTCACGGCGCTCACGGATGCCGTAACTTGACAGGTAGCGGCTGGTGCTGCCGGGGTAGCCGATGGTCATCGAGAACGAACCTGGCACGTAGCCCTGCAGCGAGACGGGAGCCCACTTCTTGGGGTGATAGGGCACGTTGTCCTTCGAATACTTCGCAGGGCCGCCGGTCGTGGGATCGACGTAGATGCGGAACACGGAAAAGTCGCATGTCTGGCGGGGCCACATCCAGTTGTCGGTCTCGCCGCCGAACTTACCCATCGACTTGGGCAGGGCGAACACCAGGCGCACGTCGGGGTAGTCGCGATAGGTGGTCAGGTAGTACTTGTTGCCCTCGTAGAAAGGAAGTATCTCCACACGCAGGGTGGAGTCCTGTTTCTTGATGTCCTTCGACATCGCATTCTGCAGTGAGTCTACGAGGCGCCAGCGCTGCTGGTTGGTCATCTCCAGGGCCCCGAGGGAGTCGAGACAGGCCGTGATGTCCTTCTGCTCAATCATAAAACTGACGAAGAGGTTCTTGTTGGGCAGTTCCTCCTCATAACTCTGTGCCACGAAGCCGTTGAGCATATAGTCGTGCTCCACGGTGGAATGCGAGCGGATGGCCTCGAAGCCGCAATGGTGATTGGTGAATACGAGGCCGTCGGGCGATACCACCACGCCGGAGCAGAAGCCGCCGAAGTTGACCACGCAGTTCTTCACGGCATCGTCGCCTTCGTAGAGTGCCCCGTAAGGCAGTTCGTAGTTCTCCTGCTTCATCGTCTCATAGACGGCATTCGGCAGGTTGTAGAGCGTCCACATGCCTTCGTCAGCGTGGGCAGTGAATAGTGAACAGTGAATAGTAAATAGTAAAACCAGAAATTTTTTCATACGATATTTATTTTTTGAATTTCTTTCCAATGATGGGGAGACTGCTCAGGGGGAAATCCTTCTTCACCAGATACACCGTGAAAAGGAGTATCAGCACCGTATTCACCACGATCGCCCCCCACATAGGTAATTGATCGTTAGAGAGGCTGATACCGCCATAAATCACCAGCGCCAGCACGACGTATAGCGCCATTTCCTTGATGGGATAGGCGATGGGATAGTATCGCTGGCCGATGAAGTAGGAGAGGACCATCGAGGTGGCATAGGCGGCGAATCCCGCCCAGGCACAAGCCATGTAACTATAGTGCGGAATCAGCAGGATGTCGATCACGATGAGCACCACGGCACCGATGCCGGAGAAATAGGCACCCCAGATGGTGCGATCAGTGAGTTTGTACCAGAACGAGAGGTTGAAGAACACGCCGAACATAATCTCTGCCGCCATCACGATGGGCACGACGCGCAGACCCTCCCAGTAAGTTCTGCCGATGATGAATTTGAGTACATCGAGATAGCCCATAACGCAGAGGAAGGCCAGTAGCGTGAAGATGAGATAGAACTTCATCGCCTGAGCGTAGGTCTCACGATTGTCCTTGTCCTTCGACTTGCCAAAGACGAACGGCTCGTAGGCGAATCGGAAGGCCTGGGTGATCATTACCATAATCATCGCTATCTTGATGCAGGCGCCATAGATGCCCAACTGTTCGCGGGCCGCCTCTACGGAGCCGTCGTACAGGTAAGGGAAGAGTATCTGCGAGGCGGCTTGGTTCAACTGACCGGCAACACCCATGACGAGCAGCGGCCAGGTGTATTTGAGCATCCGCTTGCAGGTAGATTTGTCGAATGCGTAAGGCACCGTGCCCCATTCTTTCCAAAGCATCAGCAGGGTGGCAACCGTGCAGAAAAGGTTGATGTAGAACACAAAAGCCACGTCGAGCGTGAACTGTTCGTCGTAGATGCCGAAGGGATTCAGCCGCAGAGCAGGCAGCACGATGAGATAGAGCAGGTTGAGCGTGATGTTCAGCAGGATATTGATGATTTTCAGCGTGGCAAACTTGATGGGCTTGTGCTGATAGCGCAGATAGACAAAGGGAATCGCCATAAAGGCATCGATGGCCACGGTGACGTACATCACCGCCACATACTCGGGATGGTCAGCATAGCCTATAGCCGCTGCTATCGGATGAATGAAGCCCAGCACCAGCAGCGACGAGAGGAAGGAGGTGACGAAGACCATCGAGAGGGTAGAGGAGTAGACCTTCTTCGGATCCTCGCCCTCTTTGCTCATAAAGCGGAAGAAGGTGGTCTCCATACCGAACGTCAGCAGGATGACCAGGATAGAGACGTAGGCATAGACGTTGGTGATGACGCCATACTCACCACCCGAAGCCGCGAAACGCGCCGTCTGGATAGGCACCAGCAGGTAGTTGATGAAGCGGGCGACAATGCTCGAGAGGCCGTAGATGGCCGTGTCCTTTGCGAGGGATTTCAGATTTGCCATAATTATCCAAAAAATAAGTAAGCAATTGCGATAGCCGCGATGACACCGGCGAGGTCAGCCAAGAGTCCGCAGGCGACGGCGTGGCGGGTCTTCACGATGCCCACGCTGCCGAAATAGACCGCTAAGATATAGAATGTAGTATCCGTGGAGCCCTGGAAGATACAACTCAGCCTTCCCACGAACGAGTCAGCGCCGTAGGTTGTCATCGCATCCACCATCATACCGCGGGCCCCACTGCCGGAGAGCGGCTTCATCAGGGCCGTGGGCAGGGCACCCACGAAGTCGGTATTGCCTCCACAGGCTTCCACCCCGTATTTGACACCGTCGATGAGCAGATCCATCGCACCGGAGGCACGGAAAACACCGATTCCAACGAGGATGGCCACCAGATAGGGGATGATGCGGACGGCTGTCGTGAAGCCCTCTTTCGCCCCCTCGATGAAGGCATCGTAGACGTTGATCTTCTTCCGCAGTCCCGCCAAGATGAAGGCGATGATGATCGTCATCAGCAGGATATTCGCGGCTGAGGTGCTCACCTTGTTCATCAGCACGGAGTCCAACTGACCGAAGCCCCAGATGATGCCTGCCACCAGGAGGGCTGCCCCGCCCAGCGTCAGCAGCATCGTACGGTTCAGCAGGTTGATCCGCTGATAGAGGCTCGTAATGATGATACCGGCGAGGGTCGAGAAGAACGTGGCCAGCAGGATGGGGATAAAGATGTCGGTAGGCTGTGCGGCTCCCATCTGGGCGCGATACACCATAATGGAGATGGGTATCAGCGTCAGGCCGCTCGTGTTCAGCACGAGGAACATAATCATCGGGTTCGAGGCCGTGTCTTTCTTGGGGTTCAGTTCCTGCAACTGTTCCATCGCCTTCAGACCCAGCGGCGTGGCGGCATTGTCGAGGCCGAGCATATTCGCCGCGATGTTCATAAAGATGGAGCCCGTGACAGGATGGCCTGCCGGAATATCCGGGAATATCCGGATAAAGACGGGACGGAGTATCCGCGCCAGGATATTCACCACGCCGCCCTTCTCGCCAATCTTCATAATGCCGAGCCAGAGGGAGAGCACGCCCGTCAGGCCCAGTGAAATCTCAAACGCCGTCTTCGACGTGTCGAACGTCGAATTCATCATTGCAGGGAACACGTCGAAGTCTCCCCAGAATACCAGTCTCACCAGCGCAATCACGAAGGCGATGATGAAAAAGGCTACCCAAATATAATTCAGTACCATATTCTTATTATTGTCTGCAAAGGTAGGGATTATTTGTGAAAGTTCCAAATCTTTTGAAGCCTTTCTGCATTTTATTGAGCGCCTTCGTTTGTCTGTAGGGAGGCTCTATGGAAATCTATAGAGGCTTCGTGGAAGTCTACGGAGGCTCTATAGAAATCTACGGAACCTCTACAGCATGCAAAACAACTTGTTTTACTTTCCTATGAATGTCGCCGTTGTATGTCTGTATGTCTCTGATTGTTTTTTGGTACACGCGCGCGTATAGTAGGCTTTTCCTGTTTTTATCCAGCACCTCTTACACTTCTTACACCCAATTAGGTGTCAGAGGTGTAAGAGGTGCTAGATGATTTCGTCTTTCCCTTATATCGCACGCGTGCGCGTGAGGCTTCAGACTCTATTTGGAGAATAAAATAAAGGAGTGTCTGCTCTCGCGGACACCCCTCCATCTTCTAGTTATTTAAGTATTTGATGAATTTTAATACCATCTTGCCTTGCTATCCTGTACCCAGCCAGCGAATTTGGGGTGAACAGTCTCGATGCTCACGCGCTCGCTCATCCAGTTGAATGTAGGAATAACGGCGATCTTGTGGGGAGCCTTGCCAATAGCTGCGGTCAGCGTTCTGGTCGTGCCGTCGGGCAGAGTCACGATGACGGGAATGTCGTTGGCATCTGTGTACAATGTACCCAAGTTAATCTTAACAGGATTTTTGCTAACACCACCAGTGTTCACCATCACGTTGGTATCTACACCAAACTTAGCGTGAACCTCATTTCCAGCAACAGTGAGAGGCCATGTACCACCAGCAGCGCGGAGTATGATCCATGTAGAGCCGTTAAAGTTATAGACTACATCGAATACGGCATCGTTGAAATCAAAGTCACCAGTAAAGGTCTGGTTGTTATAACTCTCAGTTACGTCCAGGTCTTCAGCCAGTACGCGAACGTCTACATCGTCATCGCCGGGTTCGTCGGGATTGGGAGTGTCGATGGCCTCAGCTTTATACAGGCGGATAATCCAGTCGGTGTAGTCGTTGTTGCCGTTAACCACCTTATTGCCGCCAGTCACGTTGCCAAGTGCCCATTCCGTTGTACCTTCAGCACCAACGGTAGTGGTTCTCTCCACGTTTTGACCATCTACATAATCCCAATATTTAACAGTCATACCCTGCACATCGCTGAGACTTGTCCATCCACCTGCGATGGTGCCATTATGGGGAGTATTATTTGCATCGCGCCAACTGATATTGGTGTAGGCATTGTCATCTGTAGCCTCGAAGTCGAAGCAGATGTAGTAGTAGTTCTTATACTGCTCACCTACGAGTGCGCCGTCGATACCAATCCAACGGTTGTGATACTTGCTGTCAACACTGCTCTTGTAGGCAAAGTCAAAAGTACCGCCGTTTTCCACAAGCGTGTTGCCGTTCCAGTCGGTGTTGTTGGCATTGTTGAAGTTGTTGATGTGAATCCAGTCACCCTGTAGAGTGCCGTCAGCATTGATGACTGCGCTTGCCTGCATAGCAAAGGCTAGTTCGTCCATCTGTGCTCCACCGACGTAGGTGTTGGTACCGTCTACAGACGATTGTGTGTTGTAAGTTTCATTACCGTCGTGAATCTGGGTGACGAAGTATGTTTCCCAACTGGGAGCAGCCTTTGCGGGCAGCACGGTCAGAGCGTGTACGTAAGCCTCTACGTCAGTTTCCTCGTTATCACCCACTGTGGGAGCATTTTTGTATTTCTCCATGTTACCATTCATGTAGGTAGTGGCACGTGTACGTGCGTTTGCACCCTTCTTGAACTCGCCGAAGCCCCAGTCATGGTTAGAATCAATCTTGCCATACTTGGACACGAAAGCAGACTCGTAATTAGCCTGGCTAATCATCTCCGGTGTAATCTGCTCAAATTCAGTGTCCTTCGAGCAACTTGTGAATGCAGCGCTAATTGCAACGGCTGCGATTCCTGTCATCAAATACTTTTTCATTTTACTTAAATTGTTAATAATTTGGTTATAGATATTGTTAATTTATTCGTTTATTATGGTCTCTTTATCTGAAAAGATGCTGCAAAGGTATATAAAATATGTGGAACTAACAAGAGAATCAGTGTTAATTTTACTAAATTTAACAGTAAACGTTTGCGTACACAGTTATTGTGTTACGATATGTCCTTTTATGTCATCAGAATGCTTAAATTTTAAATCTCATATACAATTTGAAGGCACCTGTTTATGCAGGTGCCTTCAAATTGTGTAGTATTATGTGATCCTTTACCACCAGATAACTGGATTTCCATCCGTTACCCAACTTGAGAAGTTCTTGTATTTTGTACTAATTGCTTCACGTTCATTACACCAGTCATAGGTTGGTGCAACGCCAATTTTAGATGCAGGAACTCCCTTTGCTGCACTTAATTCAATCCATTTTCCGCCTTTTTGTACCCAGACAGGGATGTTAGATGCATCTTCGCCGAAAGAACCTGTTATGTCGTAAGAAACAGGATCCAAGGATACACCTGAGCGCCAGTTAGTGTTAACTATAACATTGACTGCTACACCAAATTGCTTATGTACTTCATATCTCTCCCAGTCATTGTTGACAGTTGGATCTACACCAACTACCAGAGGCAGAGTACCACCAGCAGCCTGAAGTGTGATTTTGGCTCCACCGCTAATCCATTCCACATCGAACACTACGTCGTTGAAGTCGAAGTCGGTTGAAGCAGCTTTGCCTTCATTGTCTACATCGCTGACAGTGAGGTCCTCGGCTATTACTCGGATGTCCGCATCCGGATTGTCATTTCCGCCGCCACCATTGTCATCATCATCGTCGTCATCGTCGTCGTCGTCGTCATCAAGGACCTCGATACTATAACCTGGTGTACAGCCACTTGTACCAAGAGCGAAGTCATTGTCTCTTGGAATGATTTCCTTATTTCCTGCTTTCACTTTAGTCACATTGCCATTACCTCGACAATTGGCTACTATGTGCCAGAATTTATAATTTGCTGTTGCTGTCTCTCCTTCCTGGTATCCATTACCTCCAGGTATGTTGCTCCACTCGTCTGCTTCTACGTAGATGTTGTTCTCGAAGTAGCCACCGCTTGCTGGAGCATCCTGCTCCCAGTTCAGGAAATCAAATTGTCCAGTATGCAGAACAGCCCATCCACTTGTGGGGCCGCTCCAACTGGTTCCGTTGTTGTAGAGGCTTCCACAATCCAACAATGCTCCGGATGCCATACCTACATATGTGGGAGTGGTTGTACCATCCTCACTACCGCTGAGCATTAATTGACCGCCTACGATGAACGAGGAGCCGCCAATCAGTTCAAGATTGCGGGCGCGCATATCTCCTGAACAATACCACTGGCAAGCATTGAAGATTCGTGCATTGGGTGTCTCACTGCCCAGACCTGTATGCTCAATGCTTACAAGAGAGTGGTTGTAGAAATTGCTTTCCTGAGCACCTCCCTGATATTCTGTGACGAGGAATTTGCCGTAATTATAGAACTTTCCGAAGTTGTTGTTGAATACGGCTACGTCGATGGTACCACCATTGTAGTTCTCTAGTCCTGCTGCATTACCGTTGTTAACTTCTACTTTACCGCCTCCTGTGAGTTTACCTCCGGGGAGAACTACGAGGCGAGCCTGATTCACCATATTCAATGTTGCTCCAGAACTAACATCCACTGTACCGCCATTAGCAATGACTATAAGTCCCTTGGAGCCTACGCGCTGATCCTCGGTGATGTTCCAAGTTCCAGTTACCACAACAGTGCGCTCAGCATTTGTGGCTGCTCCACCGTCGGTGAGACCTTCAGATGCCACTACAGCGATACTACCATTGTAAGTATCAGTAATTTTAAAGTTGCGGACGAAGTCCTCGTCGTAATCCCAGTAGCCCTCGGTTCCTTCTGTAGTTTCTACTACAATCCAGTTTTCCTTGCCTTCAGTCTTGAGATAATCGTAAATTTCCTCTGAAGCCCATGTGTAATTGTCCCAATTAAACTGTGTGAATATAGGTCTCCAAGCACTGTCGCCTGCCTCGTTCATGATATCCCAATTCCATTTGTATGTAGTTGATCCAGGTGTTCCATCGTGCCATACAGAGTTGTCATAGTTGTCAACAACATTTGCTGTTGTCGGAGCCTTTGCTGTCTCGATGTATGAAGTGACCCATGATCCATCATAAGGTGCACTGATGTCTGGACATTGTGGAGAGGATTGGCTACGTGTTCTGATATTACCAGTTTTATAACTTGAAATGCCAAATCCCCAGTCTTGAGTTTCTGATGGTGTGCCGAAAGCCTTGACGAATGCTGTTTCGTAGGTCTGGACAATTCTGTCCTGTACAGCGTTCTCATCGAAATCGGTATCATGCGAACAACTCGTGAATGTGCAGCCCATTGTAAGGGCTGCCATTCCTGTTATGATATACTTCTTCATTTTCATCTGATATTTCGATTGTTATTTAATGGCAACCTTTTTGCCGTTGATGATATAAACACCCTTTGTCGGGTTCACAACGCGCTGACCCTGGAGGTTGTAGATGACGGTATCGCCCTCGATGGCTGCTTTAGCGGCATCGATGGCTGTCACGTCGTTATCCCATACGATGTTGATGAACTGGATGCGGGCGCCTGATGCAGAGGCATCGAGATAGGCGTGGCCGGGATCCACGGTTGCACTCTGATGTGCAGTCTCGGCGAATCGCACGCCTGTTCCGTATGTGGTCAGTACATACTTGCCGCTGCCTGAGACAGACTGTGAACTGCCAAGCACTGCCTGTAGCAGATTGTTGCTGTAACTGGTTCCGCTGTCTGCAATGGGAACGCTGGTGGTTGAGCCTACGATGAGCATGCCTGTCTCGGCTGCCACCGTTCCTGTCACCTGCTCCAGATATGCATAGTTGCCGTCAACCTCTGTTACGACGTATGCCTTGATGCCGCTGAGGCCCGTGAAGTCGAGTGCGTTAGAACTGCTGAAGGTGGCATAGCCCGTGCTGCCGATGGTGGCTTCCTCATATTCTACGGCTGGTGCTGTAGACTCGAATGACACATTGACGATGACATTGCCTTCCGGCATATTGAAATAGTAGGCATCGTATCCATTATAGTCTCCATAGTGTTCAACTGCCGTAGCAGGATTTGTTGTCACACTGCTCACTGCATAGCCGTCGTTCGGAGACACATAGACCCACATTGTGTCGTCTGCTTTACCCGTTTGCTTTTCCATCGTAACGCTACCCTGGTTAGCATTGTAGTTCAAGGTGACGGAATATTCTGTCTCTACAGGCGTATCCTGTGCCGGCTCAATTGTAATCGAACTGATAAATGTCTTATTGCCAAGCATAATACCGGCATCACCGTTGGCCTGAACAGTGAAGATATAAGTGCCGTCACCGCTCGGATCGGTAGTCAACTCCACGTTGGAGTTCGCTGTGGGATAGGTCTTTGCTCCATCACCGCCGACTGTCAGCGTAATCTTGATGATCTGCCCTGCAGTGACATTTTGTATACCAAGCAGACAACTGCTATTGTTGGCATTGAGCGATCCACCGTTAGTTCCAGGAATCAGACGCCATTGCTTTTCGTTGTTACCCAACACAATCTTGCTGTTTAGTGCCTTACTACCATTATCCCATGAGGCCGTAGCCATACTGATACCGCCGATGGTTGCTCCGGCATCTGTCAGTGAAAGTATCGTATTTCCACTTACTGTAGCAGCGATGGTATTAAAATCAAATGTCCAGGTCCCGTTCGACTCTGTTCCGTAGTAAGTTACCTGTACAGGCTCTGTTGCCGTTTGCTTGAAGGTAGCAGTAACTGTCACATCGCCGACTGGCATCGTAAACTTGTTGTCGGTGACTGTCACATCAGTGTCACCTGCCTTAACGGTCAGGGCATCGAGTTCATAGCCTTCGGCTGGTGTAATGGTCAGCGTCACTTCTGTTCCTGCTGCTGCTCTCTCAGCACTGGCTGTAATCGTTCCGTTGGTAGTCGGACTGACAGTGATGGCGTAGGTGATGGGTTCCTCGGTCTCATTGGAGATATACGACACCTTGACAACCGTCATATACTGGAATGACATCTGTGTACCATTGGTCTTGAAGTTCGTGGCAGACGTCTCGCTGCAAGTGAATTCGAAGTAGCCGTAGCCGTCTTCAGCGTGATAGTGTGAAGAGCCTGTGTTATCCTTAAGAATGTCGCCACCATCCCAGTCTTCAAACACCTGTGTACCCCAACCGTTGACGTCGTTGGTGATATAGAGTTTCCAGTTCTGGTTGGTATTGATGTCAGAGACGTACACGCGGAAGGTGTCGCCAGCCTTGATGTTTGTGAAGAGGTCGGCAGTGAGGTTGTACACATGTCCGTCACTACCTTCTGCTGATTCTGAACCTGTCCATAAGATGGTCTCATTCTCGACATCTGGAATCGTGGGGCCAACAGGCTCTGTCGTAGTCTGCTTAAAGGTGGCAGTGACTGTCACGTCGCTGGCGGGCATCGTGAACTTGTTGTCGGTAACGGTTACATCGCCATTGTTGACGGTCAACTCATCCAGTTCGTAACCTTCGTCGGGTGTTACGGTCAGTGTGATCTCTGTGCCTTCTGTGGCACTTTCAGCACTGGCTGCGACGGTCCCGTTGGTAGTGGAACTTATTGTAATGGTGTAACTCGTAGGCTCAACAGGGTCAGTCCCCGTATCCGACCCTGGGTCAGTACTATTTCCACTAATCAAAACAATTCTTGTTAAAGTAAATTGATCTGCGAAGACGGCTAAATAGCTATGGCTTTTTAAAGCGTCAGCTTGTTCCTGAGTTAAAGTGATGTCAAAATAGCCTGCCTCGTTGAAATCCGGTTGTTTGATGTAATCCCCCATTATGTCAGTAGTGCTGCCTCCATCGGAGTCAGCTACTGCCAACTTGGCTTGGGCATAACCTCCACTTGTTCCTTCTAGGCGCAAAATGTATTCTGATTGCGCTCCGGAAAATTGTCCTTCAATGGAAATGAAAGTAGGTGGCCAATAGCCAGGAGAGACATTTCCTGACCAAATCTCAATCTCATCAGCCATTACATTGTTAGCTCCCATTAGCAGTACCACTGCCATGAGAAGCATTCTGAAAATATTCTTTGTCTTCATATCTTTTGTTCTCATTTTAAGGAGTTAAACATTAATCGCGCTTACGGATAAGTACCGGCTCGCCCTGTTCGTAGCCACCAGAAGACTCTGTTCCACCGTCAATCCATCGGGACGGGGTGCTTGAGGTCTCTGTGCTGGATGACTCGATAGTGTCTGGGAGCGGGTCATACTCAATGTTCGTCAGGGCACTGGCATCTTTCTCCCCATTCCAGAAGTTCTCACCCATGCTCACATAACTGCCGAATGACTTGTATGCATCTGCAATGTTGACACGCTCAATGACCCACGGCGTGCCGACGGGAACGCAGAACTTATGGGGAGCATTTCCTTTGGCGGCTTCCAACTTGAGAGCCTCAGTGGAGAACTTCACGTAGATGTTAATATCGTTAATTGAGGAAATGCCGTCGATGCGGGCAATGGTGATGGTGTCTGATGTAGTCCAAGGATTCAGATAGGCACCATTCTCATCGAGTGCCGTATTTACCAGTGTTCCGGTGCTGACGCCAAACAGGTCGTGTACCTCGAACTGGTTGTCAAGTTGGAGAGTCAACGTACCACCTGCGGCGAGTACTACGACTGTGGCGTAGTACTGGGGATTAGTTTTACTCGTGGTTCTCGAGCCGTCTATCTCTGAGCCGTTGGCAGTCTCGTAGGTAATAGTGGTTTCCACCTCTTCATATATATACGCGTCGAACACGACGTCGTTGAAGTCCAAGTCGCTTCTGGAAATCTGTCCGAGATCCTCGCAGAACACGCGGCCAGAGTCAATGAGTTTAGCCTCCTTGTGCTTCTCGGTGACTTCGTAGACGGGAATCTGAGTTGAGGTCTCCGTATAGTTGTCAATAGGAATGACGCTCGTGCCTGGGGTGTCGTTGTTGCCGGTGTTGGAGCCGTTGACTTTATTAGCCTGTGTAACCGTCACGATCCAGTCGCTGAAATAGCCGTCGCTCACGCCGGGCTTCACCCATTCTGTAAGGCTCTTGTTGTTGACGGGCAGATAACCTTGGTCGAGCAGGCCCTGAATGGCGGGCAGGTTGATAAGTGCCTGATATTTGACGTCGTCTATTGTAAATTCCTTCAGAATGACGCTCTCGTCAGTGAGACTGCCCTGAGAAGAGCGATCAATGGTTTTCTCAGTTCCGGCTACATAGAAGTTCTTATTGGTATCAAGCCAACCAGCCTTCGTGCCGTTTGTCTTTGTAAGCGTCTGGTATGCTGAATAATATGTGACATTATAGCTGGCATCTAATTCGCCAACCTTGATGACTTTGCTGCCATCCCAAGCCACAACATAGTTCTTCTGGTCTGCTTCGCTCCACCATGTGCAACCTTCGGGTAGTTGGCTGTAGTCAGCGTAAACAACGTTTCCACTTTCGTCGAGCATAAAACATTGATCACCCTCCTTGATGGCCAGATCGAAGCCTATGAATGAACGGTTCCATTTGTCTACAACTGCTGCACCGGGATTGCCGTGAGAAGCAGCCCAAGAGTCTATCACGGAAGCAGAAACCAGTGCCCACTTGTCGTTGTGGTTGACGGTGCTGCGCTCGTTGCTGCTACCTGTCTCGTGGTAGCCGAAGCAGGAGGTGTCGTAGATGTTGACCATCAGCATAATCTCATCATCATGATAGGTCTCACCAGTATGTTCCTTGATATTGGCACCGTTGTCAAGCACGCTGACAGTGGTAGCCGTACCATGGTTGAAATTATTGATGTGAACATTATTTTGGCCGACGGTCAGCAGGTTCATATTTTCGCTGGTGTATGTCGAGCCATCAGCAGCCGTGACAACCTCCGTAGAGTTGGAACCAGGATCGGTTGCACCCTTGTACACCTGCTGCACGAAGAAGTTCGTCCAGTGGGGATCCTGATTAGTAAGATTGGGATTAGCCTGGAAATAGGCCTTCACACGCTCTTTCTGACCCTCTGTCAGGGGATCGGGTACAAGCCAGCCACCAAAGCCTGTGCTATTGGTCACATCAGCCCATTCATTGGCATTAGCGTTTTCACCGCGAGTTCTTACGGCAGCCGCACTATTTCTTGCTCTTGCCTGGATACTAGCAGTTCCGAAACCCCAGTCCTGATCTGGGGAGATAGTTCCAAATTCATCCTTGAAAACCTTTTCGTAGGTCTGTAGTTTGTTCTCTACAATGGAACCATAGAAGTTTTCTTCTTGCGAGCAACTGGCCAGGCATCCACCAAGGACTAGAGCCAATACACCCTTTAATAAACACTTCTTCATTGTCATAAGATCTTTTAAATTGTTACGTAACTTAATAAACTCAAATCGATTCGATGGCGCAAAATTACTACTTTTTTTGGAAACTTGTATCATTTATTAAGTTAAATTCTGTAAAACCGGGGAAAATCTATGCTGACTATGAAGATAATTTTGTAATTTTGGCGCAAAAATTAAGAGCGATGAGAAATAAGAATAGATTTATGATGTTGCTGGCGGTTGTCGCCGTGTTGGCGGTTGCTTCGTGCAGGCGTAATGTATTTGATGAGGATAAGTATATTGAACTCGTGAAGATTCAGTCGCCTGTAGACAGTATCGACGCGAGTCATACTTTCAGTACGACTACAGCCTATCCTTTGAAGGTTTCGGCTACCGTTATTACGCAGCGTGGTAATCAGGAAACAACGGTAAATGTGGGGGCCAAACGCCTGCGTATTTTGACTGGAGATCCTGCTTCTGGCGAGGCTGCTACCATCTTGGCTGATGTCTATTGCAAAGATGGTGATCAATTGGACTTGACTTTTGCGGCTCCCGTTGGCCTGACACATTTCTATGCTGCTTTGGTAGACTCTGTCTACTATACCGTGAAGCCTTTTACGGCTGATGAGACGTCCATCAATTTCACTAACCCAAGAGTTACTCACGCCCGTCGACTAAGAGAGCCGACAAATCAGGTGTACACCTATTGCTATGAAGACGAGCAGCCCGAGGCCAATGAGTATTGCTACAACGACGTTGTGCTCCGTATGTCGTTTGAACGAACGGGCGAGACGGAAATCAATCTGAATGTGTCCTTGGCAGCCGTGGGCTCTTCGAAGAAACTTAGTGCTGCCATTCGTCTGCCGGGCTATCAATATGCTGATATCGAGAGCGTTACCACCGTCGGCGACGAGAAAGGCGAGGGGGAGACTTTCGATGGTGATTATAACGTAACGGGTCAGGCAGGATTGCCGCAGGATGGGCTGTTGATGCGGGCGAACAAAACCAATGAGGCGGTCATCCGATTGTTTGAGGATGCCCACTGGGCCATCGACCCGAATGTTACAATGGAAAACGGATTGATCACGCGAAAAACATATAATGTAACAAAGACCACTAGTGTGGATAATGAACTCGTCAATCCGCGTTCCATTACCTATAAGATAAAGTTCAAGAGTGGCGTTGACCTGAATCAGTTCCGGCTTGACAACATTGATCCTTTTGTGGTCAATGACTATAATGGCCTTATGTGGGAGATCCATCTCTATCCTTTCCAGGGCACGGAGGTGTTTCATGAGTACAGCCTCGTCAATTCCGTGAAATTGTTGCCGTGGGCGATTTTGGTGCCGAAGGGTGACTTCCGCTATCCCATCCTGGGTTACAACATCGGCTATTTCAAGAAAGGGGCTCTCTTCGGAACCTATATGACGAGGGGACATTCTTTCGGGGAATGGGTGGAAAACCAGGCCACTTCAACTGACTGGTATAATTACCCGACGCTGAATATGGCCTTCTAATAAATTGTGGGAAGTGGACCAGCCAGGGCTTGAACCTGGGACCTCCAGATTATGAGTTGGTTTTGCACATATTTCATGAAATTGCAAATAATGTTAAAGCACTGAAAATAAACGCTTTAACATGTTTGACTATTTCCAAGAATTTCGTAAATTTGCAGCAGTTTTCGGGCGTAAAGGTCACCTGAAGGTCACCCCAAATGACAACCGACTATAGTCTGTAAGCCCGATAAAATAAGGACTTTTTAAAGAGCAACGTCATGAAATTAGAGAAAAATAAGGCAATAAAAGACCAAAATTTGGCTTCTAACACCACGTCTAAAGGTAGCCGAGGCGAGAAATGCTTGGCAAAATTCACATCCTCCAACGGAAGTGTTTTTGGTTCATTGATTCTTGATATACGCAAGGCTGGCGATTATAGTCAGCCCTTACCTGTTGCAGTTAGGATTGCCTATGAGGGCAAGAAGGCTTTTTTCAGAGTTGGCGAGAAATATACGATGGAAGAGTGGATTCAACTCTGCGATTATGAGAAAGCTGGAAGAAGGATTCAGCTGGCAGAACGGAATGAACTGAAAGCATTGATGGATAAAGTCAAAGAACTGACAAACCAACTTATCAGCGAAGGTACTTTCTCTATCAAGCGGCTTCAGGACCGTTATCAAGGGAAGAAAGATGACACGACGAGTATTTACCGGATTGGGTTAGGCGCTTAGAGCGCACTTATGAAATGCCCTATTTTAGGCGCTTTGGCTCATAAAATACCATTCTACGAATGAGCACATCGAAGATTGTGTCCTTGAATGCTCGCCGATTGAACCTAAAGTGATACTCGTCCAAGTACCCCTGAAGCCTCTCTTTCGAGCAGTGATGGTGGATACCTCTGAGCCACCCCTTGATATTCATAATGTGTATATGCAGTTGCGGAAAATTA
>FLNX01000170.1_pt1 | contig 22628 bp, 15 predicted proteins | sample 1140341 | NCBI WGS metagenome assembly FLNX01 (sample SAMEA3878208, study PRJEB12797) | bioreactor metagenome | biome: Moose rumen | place: Sweden | collected 2011-10
ACCACTTTCTTGACCGTGCCGTTGGCGGATTTCTCGATGCAGAGACCCTTGGGAGTCTTCAGGCGGCGGCCCTGCAGATTGTAGTAGGTCTTCGGGCTGTCGTCGTCGGCTATGGGCTGTTCGCTGATGGCCGTACCGCCATTGTCGATCATAAAGATATAGGTATTGAAACTGCGGGCGGGCAGACTGACGATGATCTCGTCGGCAGGCTCGCTGATGTCGATGGGCGACTCCTGGCAGAGCGACTCGTTCGACGTGGAGAGCAGGTGGATGCCGCTCTTCACCTTCACGGGCAGTTGGATCTTCAGGTCGTGGGCATTCTTGGTGGTGTCGATGGCCATCACGATGAGCGAGTCGCCCTTGATGTAGGCCGAGGTCTCGAAGGCGGAGTTGGTACCGGTAGTGACGCTGGCGTTCGTGCCGAGACGGGTGGAGCCGGTGACGTGCTTGGAGAAGTGCGACATCACGAAGGCGCGGGGCAGCAACTTGTTCTTGGTGTTGCCGGGGTTGTACTTCGCCTCGCCGGTGCCTAGGAAGGCCCAGTGGGCCCGCATATACCAGTAGATGTAGCCCGTGCAGCCTGCCAGCATACACTCGTTGAGTTCCTCGGCGAAGATCAACTGCTCGTGCCAGTTGGGCAGGTGGTCGATGTCGTCGGTCACGGAGTGCTCCGTCATCCACACCTCCTTGCCGTACTTGGCGGCCTTGGTGGCCACGTTCTTCAGGTTCCCCAAGGGTGGATGGCCGTAGATGTGACCCGCTACGATGTCAATCTGGTTGCGGGCTGTCTCGTCGTTAAAGAGCGGGGTGAAGTAACTGGGGTCGAAGCCCAATGGCTCGGCGCTGATCAGCCGTACGCCGTTGTAGGTCTCGCGGTCGAGCATCTGGGCGTAGTTCTTCACGAGTTTCAGTTGTTCCTGCGGCGTATAGAGACAGCCGGAGTAACTCACCCACCAGTCGGGCTCGTTCTGGACGGAGACGGCATCCACCACGACGCCCTTCGACTTCATATACTTCAGGAACGAGTTGATCCAGGGGAAGAACTTCTCGTAGCAGTCATCGCGCAGTCGGCCGCGCTTGTTGCCCTGATCCTCGCTGTTGCCGCCCTGGGCCGTACCGTTGGTCTTGTATTCACCGGGAGGCGACCAGGGGGTGCCGAAGACGATGCCGCCGCGCTGCTTGACGATCTTGGCCGACGGTACCGATCCCTGCCAGTCGTAGGGCGTGTCGTAGTTGCCCCACTCCTTGACGATGACGTTGCCCTCAAAGTTGGGGGATATTTCCATACGCATGATGTTGAGGCCGATCTGCGACTCCGCCCCGTAGAGCAGTTTCACCGGTTGCGTATCGTTGCCGAAGGGACACATGGCACCGTCGCAGCAGGCGGCGCCGAAGCCGGTGATGGTCTGATAGCGGGTGTCACTCACCTTGACGGTGATGGTGGCTGCCTGGACGGCCGTGACGGCGGCCAGTGCAAGAATAGTTGTAAAGACTTTATTCATTGTTTCGATTTTTATTCGGAATTCGGCTGCAAAGGTACGACATTCCCGCGAAACGGTCATTGTGTCACGTCTCAAAGATTTTTTGTGATGTTACAACGTGAGAGCCAGAGGCCGAGAAAGGTGAGCAGACCGTTGAGCATCAGCAGTTCATAGCCGAAGTGATAGGCCCATAGACGCTGGGCGACATCATCGAGTGCATAGCAGAGCAGGGGCGAGGCGATGCAGATGTAGGGCACCAGACGGTCGTTGGGCTGTTGGCGGGTGAAGAGGCCAAAGGCGAACAGGCCGAGCAGCGGGCCGTAGGTATAACTGACGAGGATATAGATGGCATCGATGAGCGACGTGGAGTTGGTGTAGCGGAAGAGCAGGATGAAAAGCACGAAGAAGAGGCACATTGCGATGTGCGTCAGTTTGCGGAGTCGTTCGTTTTCTGGCTCCTGTCGGATATCCACGCAGTAGCAGGTGGTCAGCGAGGTCAGGGCAGAGTCGGCACTGGAGAAGGAGGCGGCTACGATGCCGATGATGAATAAGTGAATAGTGAACACTGAATAGTGGTGAGTGGCTGTGCCTTGGACGAAGGTGGGGAGCAGCGTGTCGCCCTTCATCTCAGTGCCGAGCAGCATCGTCAGCAGGATGCCGAGCGAGAGGAAGAGGAGGTTGGCGGGCAGGAATGCCACGCCATAGGAACACATATCCTTCTGTGCTTCCTTCAGCGTGCGGCAGGTCAGGTTCTTCTGCATCATATCCTGATCCAGCCCCGTCATCACAATCACGATGAAGACGCCGCTAATGAACTGCTTCCAGAAGTTGTGGGGCGACATCCAGTCGTCGAACACGAAGATGCGGCTCATCTCGTTGTTAGCAATGACATTGACGGCCTCTCCCATCGTCAGGCCCAGACTGCCCGTCACCTCGCGGATGATCAGGATGAGGGCCGTGAAGAGGCAGAGTGTCTGGAAGGTGTCGGTGAACACCAGCGTGCCGATGCCGCCCCGTCGGGTGTAGAGCCAGATAAGCAGCACCATCCCCACGACATTGGCGACGAAGGGAATGCCCGCCGGGTCGAACACGAACTGCTGCAGGATCATACAGACCACGTAGAACTTGACCGCCGATCCCGTGATTTTCGACAGCAGGAAGAACCAGGCACCCGACAGATAGGAGCGTCGGCCCAGCCGTTGTCCCAGATAGGCATAGATGCTCGTGAGGTTCAGCCGATAATAAAGTGGTAGCAGCACGAAGGCTACGACAACGTAGCCCACGATGAAGCCGAGGCACACCTGTAGATAAGTCATCTGCGACGTCAGCACCATACCCGGTACAGAGACGAAGGTGACGCCAGAGATGGACGCGCCAATCATACCGAAGGCCACCATATACCACGGTGCCCGACGGCGGGCCCGGTAGAAGGTGCCGTTATCCGCCTTCCTGCTTGTCAGTCGGCTAATGCCGAGCAGAATGGCAAAATATATTAGTATGGTCAGGAGAATCATCATAACAGGGTGCAAAATTTCTCCAGGATTCACTTACTCGAAAAGACTATCGAGTGTAACAACCCGTTGGAAAACACCACTGTGGATGCCATGTTTCAATCCATAGGTGGTGACGAGTGTCATCTGTACGTTGTGGCGACGGCTCACATGGGCCGTCATCCAATTCAGACGCCCACGGAGCGTCATCTCATAGTCATTCTTAACTTCAAACTCGGTGTTGACAAACTTCATCTCACATAGATTGACCACACGGTCTGAACGGTCGATAATCAGGTCTATCTGCATACCTTTCTCTCCCTCCATACCTTGCAACGTCCACGCTGAATTGTCAGAACTCACACCTCCTATGCCCATTGCCGACTTGATTTGGTCAATGTGAGAAAGACAGGCATTTTCGAAAGCCCGTCCACGCCATGTATGGAATTGTGGCAGATTCTCATGGTCACGCCAGAAATTCTCACCTCTGTTCAGGCCATCCACCTGGTTAAGGTAAAATAGGCAGAACGGATCAGTCAGACGATACAGCATATTACGCTTGTTATTCTCAAAAGGCTTGTAATGTTCTATGAAGTCACTGGCCTCCAAAGCACGAAGTATCTCAGAGAGGTTCTTGCCTGAAGGAATGCCCGTTTTTTCTGAGATTTCCTCGCGACTGTATCCTTTCTGCCGTTTTGCTAATAGACGGACAATGGCCTTATACTGCTCTGGTGAGCGGAAGATAGAGTTAAACAGGCGATCAAACTCGTCTTTCAGTTTTGCCTTGCGGTTGAAGTAGAGATTGTCGATAATCTGTGCAAGGCTGAGGCCAGGATATACATAACTCAAATACATAGGAATGCCACCGGTAGTCATATAGAGTTGGAGAATGTCATAACGGGAGAGGGTGACATTCTGCATCTGAAGCAGTTCTTCTGTCTCACGCAGGGTGAATGGCGACAGTTGTATCTCAGCATTGACGCGGTCGTAGAACCCACCGTAGGAATTTATCAGATTGTCCTGTATCCAGGAGGTGGCGGAACCACACACAATAAGCATCAGATTGTCCTGACCTGCTGCCCATCCGTTCCAAAAGTGTTCAAAAGCCGTCATGAATCCTGAGCGTGGAGTATCCATCCAGGGCATTTCATCGATAAAAGCCACAAGGCGTTTCTCCCTGCTTTCCTTGCTGATTAAGGTGGCGAGACGTTCGAATGCTTCCATCCAGTTCTTGGGCCGTGCCTCTGCCTCTGCACCGTAACGAATCAAACTGGAATTAAAGGCTGTCAATTGGGCTTCCAATTGGTTGGTGTCTCGTAGTTCCAGAGGCGACACACCTGTATGATAAAACACGAATTGATCCTTGAAGAGTTCCCTGACGAGAAAGGTCTTTCCTACCCGCCTGCGCCCATAAACCGCTATCAATTGCGACTGTTTGCGATGATAGATGTTCATAAGTTCTTCTGTCTCTTTCTTCCGACCTATGATTGTAGCCATATACTTTTATTCGAAATCCACTGCAAATTTACAACAAATTTCGAATACCAACAAATAAAAAGGCATTTATTTGTCCACGAGACATCTTTTTTATCGTTTCGTGGACGAATAAGACACCCATAATGACCCGCGAGATGGTGTTTTTGCTGTTTCGTGGACGAAAATAGCAGATTTGTTATCCGCCTTCCGGCTTGTCAGTCGGCTAATGCCGAGCAGGATGGCAAAATAAGCAGCGCGGCGGGCGACCATCAGCACGGCGAAATAGAGCAGGACGGTGGTCAATATTGCCATAACGGGGTGCAAAGGTTGCAATAATATATATCTACTAAATTCGTTTTTTTAGGTTGTAACGTTGTAACATCGTCTTGCCACAAAGGGCGTGCAACCTGTTTGGGAGGTTGTGAGGTTGTAACGAGGTTGTGACAGGTTGGCAGGTGGGTGACAGCGACTTTCTGTCAGTGCTGTGGACTCTCCTGGTTTCTGCAAAAAACAGTTTGAGAAGCATTTGGAACCTCCGTGGGTCTGAATTTACTAGTAAATTGGGGCAAAGGAAGGTTCCTGCCATCCGAAAGTGGCATAATGTTTGCAGTAAGGAACTTGCATAATATTACTACAAGCATGATAACAGACAAGACAAAGTTGATGATGACGTATCTCTACCGCCGGGAGCGGAAAGAGAAGGGTGTGACACTGAGAGAGATCCTTGACTGGACCCGCAACGGCAAGTATGCCCAGCGAGTGGAGGCGGTGCGTGGCCACGCGGCAGCCTCGACGGGTTATGGGCTGGCCTCGGGGCCGTTGGTGGCGGCGGAACTTCCGCGCATTCGGCCCGCCCAGAGTGACAAAGGGGCCTATACGGGCTTGGTACTGCTGTCGCTTCGTGTAGACGGAGGACTGGAGCAGTTGGAACAAGTGCGGCGAATGGTGAATGTGTGGGAACAGACGTTGATGTCGTTTATGGGCAGCAGCGGACGGTCGCTGAAGGTGCTCATCCCCTATAGTCTGCCTGGCGGCGGACTGCCTGAGGACTCACGGCAAATCGCTCTGTTTCAGCAGTATGCCTACAAACGGGCGTCGGAGTATGTCTTCCAGTCCACTGGCATCCGTCCAGAGGAGGTGCCTCACGACGGCAGTGAGGGATTCCGCATTTCCCACGACCCGCAAGCCTGGCTGAACCTCGACGCGAAGGCCATCGAGATGAGCCAGCCTACGGAGCCGCTCTCGGAAACCACAGCGGGAGTCGTCAGCCGTGAGCCGGAGCCGGGACTCGACACCGAGGTGCTGCCAGGCTACACCCGCCGCGAGATGGACATCACAAAATACAACACCATCTGTCGCCATCTGGCCTTCGATCGCTATCGCCAGCCTGACGAACACCTATTGTTGTTGGCTGCAGAATGTCGGAAGGCCGGCATCGATCAGGAACTGGCCATAAAACTCACCATCTATCGTGGGGACTGGGGCGACAAGGACACGCTGGTGCGCTCCTGTTTCGAGAATGCCTATCAAGGGCATCGCCTGGGAATGGCCAGTCCGCTGGACAAGAGCCTGATGCATCAGCAGTTGCTGGAGGCTTTCCTGAAACGGCGCTATATGTTCCGCAGAAACAAGGTGACGGGCGACGTCGACTATCAGGAGAAGGATCGCTACCAGTTGGACTGGCGCCCGTTGACGCAGGAGGTGCGCAACGACATAAATAATGCTGCCATCCGCGAGGGCATCAAGGTGTGGCCGCAGGACCTGGAGCGCATCCTCGTCTCTGAGCGCATCAGTCAGTATGACCCCGTGCGCGAATGGCTTGCAGGGCTCCCCAAGTGGGACGGCCGCGACCGTCTGGGTGAACTGGCAGACCGCGTGAAGACAAAGATGCCAGGATGGCGCGACAATTTCAAGGTGTGGATGCGCTCGATGGTGAGTCAGTGGCGTGCTGGCCAGGATGCACTCTACGGGGCTCAGATGGTGCTGATGCTCGTCGGCGGACAGGGCACCCGCAAGTCGACCTTTATGCGGATGCTGCTGCCCCGCGAACTGATGCCGTTCTACATCGACCGCATCGACTTCGCCAACAAGAAGGAGGCCCTGCGCGCACTGAGCCGCTTCCTGCTCATCAACATCGACGAGTACGACCAGATCTCGAAGGCGCAGACGGCTTTCCTGAAGCACCTCATCCAGCGTACCGACGTGAAGGAGCGCAAGATGTACTCCACGATGTTCGAGCAACAGCAGCGCTATGCGGCCTTCTGCGCCACCACCAATTCGCTTATGCCGCTGAAGGACGAGTCTGGCTCGCGCCGCTACTTAGTGGTGGAGGTCAGCGACAAGATCGATACAGACACCCAGGGCGACAAGGCCATCGACTACCAGCAACTGTATGCCCAGATTGTCGCAGAGATAGAGAGCGGCGAGGAGTATGCCTTCACGGGCGAACGCGAGCGGCAGATCGTTGAGCGGAATGCCGACTATTATGAGGTGCCCAATGTGATTGCCATCTTTGAAGACCACTTCCGCCAGCCACAGGGAGATGACGAAGTGCTGTTGCTGAGTCCGACAGAAATCCTGACAAGGCTGAAGATGGATCCCCAGAATCGCTCAAATGCCACGCTCTTAGGCACTTACCTGCATCGCAACGGGTTTGAGAGGGGCAAGGGTCGCCAAGGGAGACGCTATCTGGTAGCGATGTATGCGTAGCAACCTCGTTGCAACCTTGCAACCTTCGAAACAGGTTGCACCGCCTTTGTGGCAGGGCGATGTTACAACGTTACAACCTATTTTTCAATAATTAGAAGCAGATGAAATACAAGATTGTTAAAGAGAACAAGCCGACGCTGAAGAACTTCGGCCGATATAAAGCGGTAGCCGACCATCCCCAAGGAGAAGTCGACACCGCCCGCATCATTGAAGAAGTGGGGAAACTCAATGGCGTGATGCCAGGAGCACTCGGTGGAATCCTGACAGACTTTATGACGGTTATCAACCGACACCTGCGACGTGGCGAAAAGGTACGCATAGACCATCTGGGTCTGATGAAACTGGAAATCCTGAGCGACAAGGTAGATGCGCCCGAGGACTTCAATCCCCACGAGCATATCAAGGGCGTGCGTCTGCATATCCTACCGGAGAGCAGCAAGGGCAGTCCGGCGCTTTACAAAGGAATCCGCTTTGAAGCCACGTAGAATGTTCTGAAAATGTTTTGATGTTTCGATAAAAAGCATTAACTTTGCACCCGATTTCGAGAATAACTTAAAAGCGACATAAAAGAATGAACTTGAGAAAGATGCTTTGTCTGGCAGTCTTATTGCTGTCAATGTCAGCAACCTCGACTGCAGAGAACTGGGCCAATGTGACCAAGCGGTATGTAACCAACCCGAACTTCGACAACAACAGTCAGGAAGGCTGGACTTGGGAGAGCAATGCCTCCACGCAGGCGGTGCGGGTGAACTGCATCAGTTTCTACAATGGTAACTTCAACCTCCACCAGGAGTTGAACCTGCCCAAGGGCCACTACCGCCTGTCGGTGCAGGGCTTCTACCGCACGGGCGACAACGCGTCGGCCTATGCCAGTCATCAGAACGGCACGGAGAACCTGACGGCCAGTCTCTATGCGGGCAAAGCGTCCAAGTTGCTCATGAGCCTCTATTCGGCCTCGATGAGCACGAATGCCAGTGGACGCTGCTGGACCAACGACAACAAGCACTATTATCCCGACAATAAGGAAAGCGCGCTGGATGCCTTCGACGAGGGACTCTACTGGAACCAACTGGAGTTCGATGCCGACGGCAAGGTGCTGATCGGCGTGGAGTGCTCGGAGTATAACGGCAACAACTACTGTGTGCTCGACAACTTCAAACTGGAGTATGCCGGCGGGGCTGATGCCAGCGGCAAGGCCTGGATCGACTTGACGGACCAACTGCTCAACAACCCAAGGTTCGACGGCAACGAGACGTCGGGCTGGACTTGGGAAAGCAATGCCAGTTCGCAGACGGCACGCTGTGAGTGCCTGGAGTTCTGGAACGGCTATTTCAACGTCTGGCAGACGCTGAAGGATATGCCCCAGGGAAAGTATCGCCTGAGCGTGCAGGCCTATTATCGTACCGGCGACAACTGGTGGGCCTATAATGAATATAAGAATGGTAATGAGGACATTCCTGCCTATCTCTATGCGGGCGATGCCAGACAGAAGTTGGTGAGCGTCTATTCCGAGTGGCTGAACTATGAAATCGGCTGGGGAAGCGACGGCAAGCATTTCCCCAACTCGATGGAGGACGCCCGGGTCTGCTTCGACCGGGATATGTACTGGAACACGATGGAGTTTGAGGCCGGGGGCACGATTGATATCGGCCTGTCCTGTTATCAGGTTGAAAGTTCCAACTGGTGCATCTTCGACAACTTCAAACTCGAATACTACGGCGAGGTGGTCGGCGTGAGCAGCATTGAGGTGACTGCCGACAAGACCGAACTGATCGTGGGCGAGACCACGACGGCGAAGGCCAAGGTGCTGCCCGTCAACGTGACGATGCCCTGGGTGGAGTGGTCGTCGGACAATGAGCAGGTGGCCACCGTCGACGACGAGGGCCAGGTGACGGCTGTCGGCATGGGTACGGCCACCATCACCGCCACGGCCATCGACGGCTCCGGGGTGAAAGGCTCAGTTACCATCACCGTGGGCCGCAATCAGGCCACGGCCAGTTCGCTGATCATCAATGAGATCATGGTTTCCAACGTCGACGAGTACGTCAGCCCGGCCTTCAACTTCGACGGCTGGATGGAACTCTATAACCCCACTGACCGCGCCGTGGAACTGGGTGGCCTCTACCTCAGCGATACCACCAACGGCGAAGGCCCTTGGCGCATGCCTGCCAAGATGGGCATCATCCCCGCTAAGGGTTTCCATGTGGTCTGGTTCGACAGCAATGACATTGCGCCGACGAACGCACCGTTCAAACTCGATGTCGACGGTGGCACCATTGCCATAGCCGACGAGTCGGGCACGGTGATAGCCGAACAGGAGTATCCGGCAGGAATGGAGCGCGTGAGTTATGCCCGCCAGCAGGACGGTACGGGTGAATGGGGCTGGACGGCCCAGGCTACACCGGGCAGTTCGAACAGTGGCTCGACGTTTGCCACCGAGCAGTTGAGCGCACCCGTCGTCGACCAGCCGTCGAAACTCTTTACGAGTCTGGTGGCCGTCAAGGTGACCATCCCCACAGGCTGCACCCTCCGCTATACCACCGACGGCACGCTGCCCACGCTGACGAACGGCAGTTCGAGCAGCACGGGCCGCTTCAACGTGAAGGAGACGTCCGTCTACCGCTTCCGCCTGTTTGCCGACGGCAAGTTGCCTTCGCCCGTCACGTCGCGGTCTTATATCCAGCGCGACAACGACTATTATCTGCCCGTCGTGTCGGTCGTGACCGACTGGGACTTCCTTTACGACCCGGAGATCGGCGTGATGACGACCGGCCCCAATGGCCGTCCCGGCAATGGCCAGAGTGCCAACTGCAACTGGAATATGAACTGGGAGCGCCCCGTGAATTTCTCCTATCTGAATGCAGAGGGCGAGATGGTGTTCAACCAGGACGTGAACCTGGAGATGTGCGGTGGCTGGAGCCGTGCCTGGACACCCCACTCCTTCAAACTGAAGGGTAACAAGGAACTGGGCGGCGAAAAGAACCTGCCATATACGTTCTTCGACCAGAAGCCCTATATCCGCAACCGTACGCTGCAGATCCGTAATGGCGGTAACGACACACAGGGCCGCTTCAAGGATCCGTCGCTCCAGTATATCGTGCAGTCATCGGGCATCGATATGGACTGTCAGAGTTATCAGCCCGTCCATGAGTTCATCAATGACTGGTATGTCGGCGTGTTGAACATGCGTGAGCCGAACAACAAGCACTACGTCTATGCCAACTATGGCTGGGACGACGACGAGATCGACCAGTTCGAGATGTCGCCCGACTCCGGCTACGTACAGAAGTGTGGCACGCCTGATGCCTTCTTGGAACTTGTCGACGTGCTCTCGCCCAATGCTGCCGACGACGACACCTACGCAGAGATCTGCCGTCGCCTTGACATCGACGAATATATCAACTACATGGCCATAGAACTTTACTTAGGTAGTAACGACTGGCCCAGGAACAACTTAAAGGGTTTCCGCCATCGTGACAACGGAAAGTTCCGTTTCGTGCTCTACGACCTCGATGCCGCGTTTAACTCCAATGACCCGTTCACTGACTTTATGAATAAGGAGATGTGGACGTTCGACCAACTCTATCCCACCTCGCTGGGACGCATCAGGGCGCAGATACGTTTCGTCACCTTATTTAAGAATCTGCTGAAGAATGCCGACTTCCGTCGGAAGTTCATCGATACCTACTGCATTATAGGCGGTAGCGTGTTCGAGAAGACACGTGCTTCGCAGATTATCGATGAGATGCTGAATCGCGTTGAGCCTGCTATGAATATCAACTGGGAGTCTTCTTCTTGGTCGGCCAGCGACGTGAAGAACAATCTTAACAACCGCCTCAGCCGTGCGATGAGCGCCCTGAAGAACGAGAGCCAGATGAAACTCTCCGTCTCGGCCCGTCGCGTCACGATGAAGAGCGATACCGAGGGAGCCACCCTCTACATCAACGATGTGAAGGTGCCTACTGGCAAGTTCGACGGCCAGATCTATCCGCCGGCTACGCTGCGGGCACAGGCTCCGGCCGGTTACGTCTTCAACGGCTGGCTCAACAATGCCGGTAACGTGCAGTACACCACCGAGGAGATCGCGCTGCCCGCCAGCACGGCCATCCTGACGGCCAGTTTCAGCCCGATGAGCGATGCTGAGCGTAAGGCAGCCGGTGTCACCCCGGTGCGTATCAACGAGGTGAGCGGTGCCAACGACAGTTTCATCGACGAGAACGGCAAGAAGGGCGACTGGGTGGAACTCTACAATACGACCAACGAGGAGATCGACGTCGAGGGTATGTACCTGTCCGACAATCTCAACAAACTGGATAAGTATCAGATCACGAAGGGCAGCACGAAGGCCAACACCCGCATTCCTGCCCACGGCTACCTGATCATCTGGTGCGACAAGCGCGAGACGAGCGACAACGGCCTGCATGCCTCCTTCAAGATCAGCGACGACGGCGGCTCGGTGGCCCTGACGGCAGCCGACAAGAGTTGGACGGACGTTATCGACTACTGCGCCCACGACGCCAAGTACACGGTAGGCCGCTTCCCCGACGGTACGGCTGACGTCTACCTGATGAATGTGCCCACCATCTCGAATGCCAATATGAAGTCGAGTTACCTGACGGCCGTGGAGCAGACAGGTGCAGGGACTGACATCCGCACGGCTACCCAGGACGCCAGCGACCTGAACCTCTGCTACGGTACTGACCAGTTGATGATGAGCAGCAAGACCGTCCAGCGGGCTGCCGTCAGCATCTATACGCCGGGTGGCCAGTTGGTCGAGGAGGCCGAGGTACGCTTTACTGGCGGTGCAGCCCGTCTCGATGTGTCGCACCTGCAGTCAGGCTTCTACGTAGCCCGTGCTGAAGGCGACAATGGCGAGCAGGCTACCTGCAAGTTTATGAAGTGACATTAAAATATGTAGTTATGAAAGTGAGATTCTATCGTTGGTACAACGCTGTGTTAACAGCCCTGCTCGCCATGCTGGGCTATGGATGTGAGGAACCGATGGATGAGTATGGCACACCGGTGGAGTATGGCGTGCCCAGTGCGGACTATATCGTCAGGGGAACGGTCACCGATGAGTCGGGCAATCCTATTCAGGGCATCAAGACGACGCTGAAGGCTATTCCCGACGAGGTGCCTGAATATACCCAGGGCATCGACTCCATCAATACCGACGCTGCCGGGAAGTTTGAACTACAGACGCGTTGGTATGCAGGCATCCCCGATCTGAAACTCATCGCGGAGGATATCGACGGTGAGGCTGGTGGCGGGGCGTTCCAGAGCGACACCGTCCGCCTCGGTGATCTGCAGAAGCAGAAAGTGGAGGATGGCCAAGGCTGGTATGACGGTAAGTTTGAACTGAAGGCTGACATCAGGCTGAAGAAGAAAGAATGAAGGCCACTCCCCTGACTCTCAAGAAGAAACTGGCTCTAGAACTCTGGCGGCAGCAGGAGGCCATGGTGCGCGAGGAGCATCCCTTGAAGCAACTCTTCTGGGAATGTACGTTGCGCTGCGACCTGAAGTGCCGGCATTGTGGTAGTGACTGTAAGATGCAGGACGCCTCGAAGGATATGCCGCTTGAAGACTTCCTCCGCGTGCTCGATTCCATTGCTTCAAAGACAGATCCCCATAAGGTCTTTGTGATTGTCTCCGGCGGCGAGCCGCTGATGCGGAAGGACATCGAGCAGTGCGGTGCCGAGATCTACCGAAGGGGATTCCCCTGGGGGATGGTGACCAATGCGCTCCATCTCACCCCCCAGCGCTGGCAAGGGCTGCTGCGGGCTGGCATCCACTCGATGGCCATCAGCCTCGACGGGCTGGAGACGGACCATAATTGGATGCGGGGCAACGACCACAGTTTCCAGATGGTGAGTCAGGCGATCGATATGCTGGTGGCTACGGAGGGTTTCCTCTTCGACATCGTCACCTGTGTCAACCGTCGCAACTATCCCCATCTCGACGAACTCAAGGCGTTCCTGATCAGCAAGGGCGTAAAGCGCTGGCGGCTGTTCACCGTATTCCCAGTAGGGCGCGCTGCCCTCGACCCTGATATGCGACTGACGAATGAGGAGTTCCGGGGCGTATTCGACTTTATCAAGCGAACCCGTGAGGAAGGACGCATCCGGGCGGACTACGGCTGCGAAGGCTTCCTCGGCAACTATGAGGGCGAGGTGCGCAACCGCCTGTTCGCCTGTCAGGCTGGTGTGACGGTCGGCTCCGTGATGGCCGACGGCTCCATCGCTGCCTGTGCCAGCATCCGTGCCGACTATAACCAGGGGAATATCTATGAGGATGACTTTATGGAGGTCTGGGAGAATCGCTATGCAGCCTATCGCCATCGGGAATGGATGCGGACGGGCGAGTGTGCCGACTGCAAGTATTTCCGCTATTGCCGGGGCAATGGCATGCATCTGCGCGACGGCAACGGCAAGTTGCTGCTATGTCATCTGAAGCGCCTGAAGGCTGCCGAATAGTTATTCGACGGAGTCCGTGGCCTCAACGGCTTGCAGGGAGTCAGCCTCGGCATTGAACTCTGTCAGCACGCTGTCGGCTTCAGCCTCTCCCCGATAGTTCGTGGGCATCGTGCCGTAGCAGGCGGCAAAGACGAAGGCAGCGGAACTGAAGCCCAGCAGGGTCAGCATCTTCGCAATGGCTTGTTTCTTGAATAACTTGATTCTCATATCGTCTCTCTTCTATTCTGCTGCAAAGATAAGCAATATTTCCCGTTTCGGCAAGAACAGGTGACTTAATAATTCTTAAAAGCGTTAAATAGAATTAAAACTGCGCCTGCTTTTCGCTTTTCACTTTCCACTTCTGATTAATATTTGTACCTTTGCAGTCCGATTTGGGGGAGAGACTTAGAATCCCCGTGAGTCTTGGTGTGAATAGCGGCGTCTTTGGCCGGGCGTGGCGGTTCGTGAATCCTCGATTCAAGCGTTCGTTAGACTTGCAGCCGGGAGTTAGACCTCGGATGTGGGTTTATGTGCGTACATTAATTAATAAGTTAAACTGTTTTTTAGTAGTAAAATTTAAAAATGAACACTTTAAGTTACAAGACTATTTCCGTGAACAAGGAAACAGCAAAGAAGGAGTGGGTGGTGATCGACGCCACAGACCAGGTTGTTGGTCGTCTCGCTTCTAAGGTAGCCAAGTTGATTCGCGGAAAGTACAAGCCAACTTTCACCCCGCACGTTGACTGCGGTGACAACGTCATCCTTATCAATGCCGATAAGGTAGTATTTACTGGTAAGAAGGAGACCGACAAGGTCTACACCCGCTACACGGGCTATCCCGGTGGCCAGCGTTTCCAGACGCCCGCTGAACTGCGTAAGCGCAACGGTGGTGTGGAGAAGTTCCTCCGTCACGCCGTGAAGGGTATGCTGCCGAAGGGTCCTCTGGGTCGCAGCCTGCTGAACAACCTCTACATCTATGAGGGTACAGAACATCCGCACGAGGCACAGAAGCCAAAGGCAATTGATATTAACCAGTATAAATAATTTGAGGAAAGATGGAAGTAATTAACGCAATAGGTCGTCGCAAGAGCTCAATCGCCCGTGTTTATGTGACAGAGGGTAGTGGCAAGATCACGATCAATAAGAAGGATTTAGAAGTTTATTTCCCGTCAGCCATCCTGCAGTACGTGGTGAAGCAGCCGCTGAACCTGCTGGAGGTCGCTGAGAAGTACGACATCAAGGCCAACCTCGACGGTGGTGGTTTCACTGGCCAGAGCCAGGCTCTCCGCCTCGCCATCGCCCGTGCCCTGGTGAAGATCAACGAAGAAGACAAGAAGAAGTTGAAGGATGCCGGTTTCATGACACGTGACAGCCGTGAGGTAGAGCGTAAGAAGCCAGGTCAGCCCAAGGCTCGTCGCCGCTTCCAGTTCAGTAAGCGTTAATCCGACTGGACTACGTTTAGTATCTAAACCGCTGGGATTCTTACTGGAACTTTCGGTATTCCGGATTTTCCGGGTGATGACTACCCTCCGGCTGATTCTAACAAGAATTAAAAAGAAAGTAAACATTTTAAAAGCAAGAAAATCAAAATGGCAAGAACAAATTTTGACCAGTTGCTCCAGGCTGGCTGTCACTTCGGCCACCTGAAGCGTAAGTGGAACCCCGCAATGGCTCCCTACATCTATACCGAGCGTAACGGTATCCATATCATCGACCTGCATAAGACAGCCGCCAAGATCGACGAGGCTGCCGATGCACTGAAGCAGATTGCCAAGAGTGGCAAGAAGATCCTGTTCGTCGCTACTAAAAAACAGACAAAGGAAGTGATTGCAGAGAAGGCTGCCAGCGTGAATATGCCTTATGTCATCGAGCGTTGGCCGGGCGGTATGCTCACCAACTTCCCTACAATCCGCAAGGCCGTGAAGAAAATGGCGAACATCGATAAGTTGATGAATGATGGTACATTCGGTAACCTCTCAAAGCGCGAGTTGCTGCAGATCACCCGTCAGCGCGCCAAGTTGGAGAAGAACCTCGGTTCTATCGCCGACCTGACCCGTCTGCCGAGCGCACTCTTCGTAGTCGACGTGCTGAAGGAGCAGATCGCCGTCCGTGAGGCCAACCGCCTGGGTATCCCCGTGTTCGGTATCGTGGACACCAACTCAGATCCCAACAACATCGACTTCGTGATTCCCGCCAACGACGACGCCAAGGACAGCGTGGAGGTGATCCTCAACGCATGCTGCGCCGCTATCGCCGAGGGTCTCGAGGAGCGTAAGGCTGAGAAGGCCGACGAGAAGGCTGCCGACGCTCAGGCTGAGGCCGACGAGGAGGAGAAGCCCCGTCGCCAGCAGGCTCGCAAGGCCCGCAAGGATGCTGAGGCTCCCGCCGAGGAGGCTGCTCCCGCTGAGGAAGAGGCTCCCGCCGCTGAGTAATTATGCATTATGAATTATTAATTATGAATTAAATATTATGGCAATTTCAATTGACGATATTAAGAAACTTCGCGCTATGACCGGCGCTGGTCTGGCTGACGTTAAGAAGGCACTGACCGAGGCTGAGGGCGATTTCGACAAGGCCAAGGAACTGCTCCGTGAGCGTGGACTGGCTATCGCTGCCAAGCGTAGCGACCGTGAGACATCTAATGGTTGTGTACTCGTAAAGAGCGTGGATGGCTTCTCTGCTATGATCGCCCTGAAGTGCGAGACCGACTTCGTGGCCAACGGTGCCGACTTCATCGGACTGACCGACAAGATCCTGACCGCAGCCATCGCTGCCAAGGCCAAGGACCTCGAGGCTGTGAAGGCTCTCGACATCGACGGCCAGACCGCTCAGGAGGCTGTCACACAGCGCAGCGGTATCACTGGTGAGAAGATGGAACTCGACGGCTACCTGACCCTCGAAGGCGACAACGTGGAGGTTTACGACCACATGGGCAAGCACACCCTGTGCACCATGGTGCAGACCAATAAGCCCGCTGCTGAGCAGGGTCACCTCGTAGCCATGCAGGTGGCTGCTATGAAGCCCGTGGCTCTCGACGCTCAGAGCGTTGACCAGAAGATTCTCGACGAGGAGTACAAGACTGCTGTTGAGAAGACCAAACTCGAGCAGGTAGAGAAGTTCGTGGAGATGAAGTTGAAGAAGGCTGGCCTAAACCCCAACCTCGTTGACAGCGACGACCACATCGAGAGCAATATGGCCAAAGGCTGGCTCACCAAGGAGCAGGCTGACGAGGCTCGCAAGATCAAGGAAGAGGCCAAGGCCGAAGGTGAGGCTCAGTTGAAGATGCAGATGATCGAGAACATCGCCAAGGGCCGTGTTCAGAAGTTCCTGAAGGAGAATTGCCTGGTTGACCAGGAGTTCCAGTTCGGCGACGGCGACAAGGCTACTGTAGCCCAGTGGCTCGCCAAGCAGGACAAGGATCTGAAGATTACTGCCTTCAAGCGCTTCACGCTCGTTGCAGACTAATCCTTACAGTAGTGATTATAAAAAGAATCGGCATTGCTTGTGCAGTGCCGATTTTTTTTGTACCTTTGCCGAAAAATCAGTGCTATATGAAGATTTTTGCCATCGGCATGAACTATGCCGCCCATAACCAGGAACTGCACGGCACGCTCAAGCGGCCCGACGAACCAGTGATATTCACCAAGGCCGACTCAGCCCTGCTCAATCAGGGCAAGCCCTTCTTCATCCCCGACCATCTGGGACGCATCGACTACGAGACGGAGGTCGTGGTGCGCATCTGCCGTCTGGGCAAGAACATCCCCGAACGCTTCGCCCACCGCTATTATGATGCCCTGACGATAGGCATCGACTTCACGGCCCGCGACTTGCAGCGCAAGGCCAGCGAGGCCGGCCAGCCCTGGACCATCTGTAAGGGCTTCGACGGCTCTGCCGTCATCGGCGAATGGGTGCCGAAGGAAAAACTGCTGACGGCTCCCGATACGGTCTGTGAGGCGTCCGGCCTGCAGCGCCTGCACTTCCACCTCGACATCAACGGAAAGACCGTGCAGGAAGGCTGCACCAGCGATATGCTCTACCGTGTCGACGAGATCATCGCCTATATCTCCCGCTTCTTCACCCTCAAGACCGGCGACCTCCTCTACACCGGCACCCCTGCCGGTGTCGGCCCCGTCCACATCGACGACCACTTAGAGGCCTGGCTCGAAGAGCGAAAGGTCCTGGCGTTCAATTGCAAGTAAACCGGCTAAATGTAATGGCGTTTATACAATAAACGACACATAATATCCGTTATTAACATTAGTGAAGAGTTACGGACGACTGATATTGAGTCTGATGCTCTTGTGGTTCTGCCAGAGTGCAGGGGCGCAAGAGTTTATCAACTTGACTGCTGATGAGGTCAGGATCGACTCGCTGTTGCCCGTCTTCACGTGGCAGAAGCCGCTGGGGGCTCACTATGCTGATTCCACTTATACCATCAGCATCGAATATCCTGAGTTTATCGAGATGTCAAAGGGAGATGTCCGCCGCTATCAGCAGATCAGCGGCGAGCAGTTGCCTGAACTGCCCGTGGTGACACAGAGGATCGGTGTCTCGCGGAAGCAGGGCGTGCTCGAAGTGTCGCTGGTGCCGCTGGTGTATCGCGATGGCAAATACCAGAAACTGGTGAGTTTCAAGTTGAATGTACAGGCTACGGCTGTCAGCCGTGCCAGAACCCGGGCCGAAGACGGGTCCCGCTACGCCGACCACTCCGTGCTTCAGACCGGCTCCTGGGCGAAGATACGTATTCCGGCGAGCGGCTTCTATCAGTTGACGGATGCCCTGTTGAAGTCGGCGGGCTTCTCTGATCCTTCGAAGGTGAAGATCTACGGCTACGGCGGTGCCTTGCAGCCCGAACAACTGACGGGCGACTATCTGGCCGCAACGGACGACCTGCAAGAGGTGCCGACAGCGACGATCGGCGGCAAGCGGCTCTTCTATGGCGTCGGCCCTGTCACGTGGGACTCGAAGGAGACAACTCTGCGTACGCGCAATCCTTATTCAGACTATGGCTACTATTTCCTGACGGCGAGCGATAACGAGCCGCTGACGATGGACGCTGAGGCATTCACTGCCGCCTACTATCCCGCCAACGAGAATTACCATTGGCTCTATGAGGTCGACGACTACGCCTGGTATCACGGCGGTCGCAACCTCTTCCAGAAGACCCCCTACACGACAGGTACGCCTCAGACTTATACCTTCCAGTCGCCCGGCAACACAGGAAAACTGGCCCTTGCCTTGAGTTACGACGCGGATTTCGAGGCGACGGTCAGCGTGAACGACGTGGAGGTGGGACAGATCTCCGTCCGCATCTCCCTCGACCAGTACACCCACGGTGCCGAGCAGGTGTGGACTTATCAACTCGACAACCTGCAGGAGGGCGACAATACGGTGAAGGTGACGCAGACCTCCGGCGGCACGGTACGCCTCGACTATTGCGCCCTGACCTTCCCCGAACCGTTCCCGATGGCAGACCTCGCCACAGCCACGGTGGGTACGCCAGAACTGATGTACCGCATCACCAACCAGGACCACCACGCTGACGAGCCGGTGGATATGATCATCCTGATTCCGACCACGCAGAAGTGGCTCAGTCAGGCAGAACGGCTGAAGACGCTACACGAACAGCGCGACGGACTGACGGTGCGCATCGTGCCCGCCGACGAACTCTACAATGAGTTCTCCAGCGGCACACCCGATGCCTCGGCCTACCGCCGCTATCTGAAGATGTTCTATGATCGTGCAGCGTCTGATGCGGAGATTCCCCGCTACCTGCTGCTGTTCGGCGACGGCGCCTGGGACAACCGGATGCGGACGGCCGACTGGAGCAACTACGATCCCGACGACTATCTGCTCTGCTTCGAGAGTGAGAACTCGTTCAGTGCCGTCAACTGCTACGTGAGCGACGACTTCTTCTGCCTGCTCGACGACGGGGAGATGATCGAGCAGACGTCAGGCGGTTCGAAGACCTATAAGGGCAAGCCCGACGTGGCCGTGGGACGACTGACGGCCCGAACGCTGGAAGATGCCACCGTGCTGACCGACAAGATAGTGAGTTATGCCAACAACGAATATGCAGGCGAGTGGCAGAACACCGTCTGTATTATGGGCGACGACGGCAACAACAACTCCCACATGGCCACTGCCGACCGCGTGGCCCAGATGGTGGAGAGCACCTATCCTGGCTATACCGTGGAGAAAATCTACTGGGATGCCTATGCCCGCACCACCTCGTCGACGGGCAACAGTTATCCAGACGTGACCCGTCTCATCAAGGAAAGGATGAACAGCGGGGCACTGATTATGAACTACTCTGGGCACGGTGCCGCCTACGCCCTCTCTCACGAACTGGTGGTGCAGACGGTTGACTTTGCAGAGGCCACATCCCTCGGTCTGCCCCTGTGGCTGACGGCTTCCTGCGATATCATGCCCTTCGATGGACAGGAGGACAATATCGGCGAGACGGCGATGTACAACAAACGGGGCGGGGCCATCGCCTTCTTCGGCACCACCCGTACCGTCTATGCCAATTACAACGAGGCGATGAACCTGGCCTTCACCAAGTATGTGCTGGCTACCGATGATGACGGACAGCGCATCACCATCGGCGAGGCAGCGCGCCGGGCCAAGTGCGACCTGGTGAGTCAGGGCAAGGATGCCACACAAAACAAACTGCAGTACACACTCTTGGGCGATCCCGCCTTAGCCTTGGCAATCCCCACACTGAGTATGACCATCGACAGCATCGGCGGACGCAGTGTGGCGGAAGGTGATATCCGCTTGTCGGCGGGCAGCGTCGTACAAGTGAAGGGACACGTGACTAATGGCCAGGCGGCTGCCGACTTCCATGGCGTGGTGTCGGCCACAATCCGCGATGCCGAGGAGACTATCACCTGCCGGCTTAACAACACGTCGAATGACGGGGCCGAAGTACCGTTTGTCTATCAAGACCGCACGAAGACCATCTACCACGGTTCCGACAGTGTTCGTGGCGGCGCGTTCACCTTCACCTTCGCCGTACCCAAGGACATCAGTTATACCGAGGGCTCCGGGCTGATCACGCTCTACGCCGTGAACGCTGACAAGACGGCGGCCGCCCACGGTCTCTGCGACCGCTTCATCCTCAACGGCAGCGGTGCAGTGGCCAACGACTCCATTGGCCCCAGCATCTACTGCTATCTCAACAGTCCGTCGTTCACCAATGGCGGACGGGTGAATACGACGCCCTATTTCGTGGCGGAACTGTATGACGACAGCGGTATTAACGCCTCGGGCAGCAGCATCGGCCACGACCTGGAACTGGTGATCGACGGGGAGATGTCGAAGACCTACAACCTGAACAGTTACTTCGATTTCGACTTCGGCGACTACCGCAGCGGAACGGTGAAGTACAGCATACCCGAGTTGTCGGAGGGCTGGCACAAACTGCTCTTCAGGGCCTGGGATGTGATGAACAACTCGTCGACCTCGGAACTGACCTTCCAGGTGGTGAAGGGCGAGGCGGGTAGCATCAGCATCGACTGCCTGCGCAATCCTGCCAGCGGCAATACCACCTTCATCATCACCCACGACCGGGCTGGCTCACTGCTCGACGTGCAACTCGACATCTTCGACACGGCAGGCCGTCAACTCTGGCGGCATACGGAGTCGGGCGTGGCCTCCGGCAACACCTACACCCTTGACTGGAACCTGAGTATCAGTGGCGGCCGTCCGCTGATGACGGGCGTCTATATCTACCGCATCTCCGTCAGCAGCGACGGTGGCGAACCGGTCTCTGAGGCTAAGAAGTTGATTGTGTTAGGCAATAAATAGATGTGCAATAACGTTATTAGATAGTATGAACAGAAAAGAAACAGATAACACGTGGATACTGAGGGTGATAGTGATCTTATGCACTATTCACTATTCACTATTCACTTTCTCCGAGGACGACGATACCAGGATGATGTTCAACCCCGTGGAGCACGCCGTCATCTCGCAGACCATTGCGCCGGATGCCCGTGCTGCCGGTATGGGTGACGTGGGTGCGGCGACCGATCCCGACGTCAACTCACAGTACTGGAACCCCGCCAAGTATCCGTTCTGCATCAGTCGTGCCGGCGTTGCCCTGAACTATACGCCGTGGCTGCGCAAACTCGTCGGTGATATCGACCTGGCCTATCTTGCCGGCTACTATCGCATCGGCGACTATTCGGCCCTCTCCGGCTCGTTGCGCTACTTCTCGCTCGGCGAGGTGTATACCTACGACGGCAGCGATATGACGGTGAAACCTTACGAGATGTCGCTCGACGTGGCCTATTCGATGATGCTCAGTGAGAAGTTCTCGCTGGCAGCAGCCATCCGCTGGATCTACAGCGACCTGCGCTACGACTACAGCGAGGACTCCAAGCCCGCCTCGGCCTTTGCTGCCGACCTGGCGATGTACTATAATAACTACGTGATGCTCGGCAGTCGCGAGTGTCAGTTGGGTCTGGGTATGAACATCTCCAACATCGGTTCGAAGATCTCCTTTTTCGGCGACGAGGAGAGCCAGTTCCTGCCTGCCAATATGCGTCTGGGTGCCTCGCTGATGATTCCCGTCGACGAGTACAATCGCTTCTCCATTTCCGCCGATGCCAACAAGTTGCTGGTGCCGACGGTGCCCAAGCAGGAGGAAGGTGAGTCGAACACCGACTATCAGGACCGTGTGCGCCGAGAGTACAGCGATGTCAGCAGTATCAGCGGTATCTTCAAGAGTTTCAACGATGCCCCCGGCGGTTTCAAGGAGGAGTTGGACGAGGTGCAGTGGAGCATCGGTGCCGAGTATGTCTACCACGACCAGTTCTCGCTGCGTGCCGGCTATCACCATCAGGCGGAGTCGAAGGGTAACCTGAAGTACTTCACCGTCGGTGGCGGCTTCCGTATGAATGTCTTCTCGCTCGATGTGGGCTATGTCATCTCCACAGCCCGCTCGAATCCGCTCGACCAGACTCTCCGTTTCACCCTTGCCTTCGATATGGATGGCATCAAAGATTTGTTTA
>FLNX01000171.1_pt1 | contig 22548 bp, 20 predicted proteins | sample 1140341 | NCBI WGS metagenome assembly FLNX01 (sample SAMEA3878208, study PRJEB12797) | bioreactor metagenome | biome: Moose rumen | place: Sweden | collected 2011-10
TCGAAGAGATGGTCAATCTCGGCGATCTCATCCTCATCGAACCACTTGGACAGTTTCTCCTTGGCCTGCTGCATAATCTCAGGGTCGATGCCCGTCCAGACACGCTTCAGCACATAGAGCAGTACGGCGAGGTCGTCGGTGAGTCCCGCAATGGGGATGGCATCGGGTATGACGTCGAGCGGACTGATCATATAGCCGAGGGCACCGATGATGATAGCCTTGTCGGCCTTCGACACCTTATCGCTCTGCAACGTGTAGTAGAGGATCAGGGCTGCATAGACCAGTTTGGAACCTGCGCGCTTAGCAATGCGGGCTATCTTCTCCACAAACTCTGACTGCGAGAATTTGTTGGCATAACTCATAAAATCGGGTAATTCCATCATATTATTTACATTTTATTGATTTTCAACTTATTTATTGATTCTGATGATTCTGATACCTGTGTGGGAAGGGTGCTTGGAGAGATACTGGCCGAGGGTCATCGGCTCTTCCACCACCTTCTTATGTAACTGCGAGGCATTGAGCAGATGGAGGCCATCGCGCTGCCAGACGGCCAAACCTAAATGAGCAATGTCAAGGCCGGGCTTATTGCAGGTGATGGCGATGATGTCGCCGTCGTGGACAGCCTCACGCATAGCAGCCGTATTCTTCACCTCCTGCTTGGGAATGAAGCGATACTGTCCGCCTGTAATACGCTGCTCCATCTGACGGATGTCAGCCACGTATTCAGGATGGGCCTTCAGGGCCTTATAGTATTCCGGATGCTGGCTCATAAAGTCGACCTTCACCGTCTGGATAGCGGTAAAGGGAGGATTGGGCTGCTGGATCTCCGTGACGATGCCCGCCTGGGTATTTTCCACAATCCACTCCGTGAAATAGTGGATGCGACTGGGATAGCCATTGATGTGCCCCTCCCGATAACGCATAGACACCAAGGCATTCAGGTAGTCGCGGTAGGTGTAGAGATTGCGATAGGCACAGAGTGTAAGCGCCGTCACATTCTCCACCAGCGTCGTACAGTCCAGTTGTCGGGTGTTCACCACGAGCGTTTCTTCATCGGTGACCTCAAGGGTATGTGCCACGTAGGGCTTGCCAAGGAACTTGCGGGCAAAGTAAAGGGGGAAGTTGACGGTGCGATCCTGATGGCGCGCCTCGTCGAGCAGTTGGCAGATGGTGATGCTGTCAACTGTCAGGGCATAGGGTACGACAAAGACAGCCGCTTGTGCCTGCATAGTTACAGGCAGCACAGCCAAAACGCATCCTATCACGAATATCCTAATAATTCTCATCTCAATCTCTCAATGATCAATTTTTCAATATCCTATATTTTTTCTTCAATCCAAAGTTATAGCCGACATACGCATTGAACGAGCCGAAGATGTTATTGGCCGTGAAGCGCGATGTGTGGTAGTTGTTGGTTCTGAGAATCGCACTTGCGCCGACATACCACCTTGTATTATTATAGACCACGCCGAAACGCCCGATGCCGTCAAGATTGACCTTAGCGAAATCGAAACCTTTCTTCTCATCGGCCGTCTCGCCGTAACTGGTCTTATAGGCGAGCGCCACCTGTCCGCTGGCACAAAATAGCCAGTTGCGGGCGAACACCCAGTTGTAGGCATAGCCACCTGAGAGGCTGAAGTCGCTGTACTTGATATTATAGAACAACATACCACTGTCCAACATCACTTCCTGCCCTTCCTCAACCCTGCTTTCTACCGTCCGCTGCAACTCTTCAAAATCAATATCCAGCGTATTTATCGTATAGCCTGCCCCTGCCATCCACGAGCCGCAACTCACTTTCTGACAAGTGGCCTGACTGAAGGCAGCCGGATAGGAGAAGCGTCCGTGATTGAAGATATAGTAGGCATTGATGCCCGTAATCCCCACATTCACCTTGGAAAAAGGGAGGCCCTCAAAGAGTTCTCCGTCGATGCCATAGCCCAACTTGGCATCACGTATTTTATAGTCATTGCCCGTGCGGCGGTAGAACAGATCAACTCCCACCTGGGAACTATAGATACTGAAGTCGAACTCCTTACGGAGACCGCTGGTATTGAAGCCCAGGTTCTTGATGTCGAACGTATAGCCGAAGAAGAACCACCGCCAACCGAAATAGGGGCCGACCTTCGTCAAGCCATCGGGAGCCAAAGTAATCGACTGACCGTTGCTGCCCAGGATGAAACTCTCGAAGGTACGCGTCATTTGCAGCATCGCCGTAAACTCATAGTGCTGGGGCTCAATATATTCATCCTCCAGACGGTCGAAGCCCCGGATAGTACGCCTCACCACACCCAGTTCCCTGTGTTTGGCAACCATCGCCGTATCATTCGCTATGGAATCATCAGCCATTCCCGTCACGTCATCAGCCAGGATGATGTCCGACATCATCAGCAGCACAATCAGCATAACCAGGAACCTCACCTCCATCGCACGTCAGAATTTACCCAGAATACGATCCATCACCCAATTGACGGGCGTGGCCGACACACTGGTGCAGGTGCATACCGAGATGCCTTGCAGATGTTCTATCACATTCTTGATGAGCGGATACTGCACGTATGGCGGATTGGGTACCGTAATGCTTTCGTCGCCCTCACTCGTCTGCAAACGGATGGGTTTATAGTCGAACACAGAGAAACTAACCTGCCCCTCAGTGCCGATAATCTCAATGCAGTCCTCTCGCGCACTCTCGTGGGCTACATAACACCACGAGCCACTGCCAGGCAGTCCATTCTCGAATCGGAAGCAGGCACTCACGGAATCCTCAGCCTTATAGTACCCTCCCCTATTGGCACAGATACCACGGGCCTCCAAGATGACACCAAACATATCCTGAAGCAGATCGAGTTGATGGGGAGCCATATCGTAGAAATAGCCTCCACCGGCTATCTCCGGCTGTAGTCGCCAAGGCAACTGATGCAACGGCAGCAACTCGGCATCTGTCCTTCGGAGTGGTTCGGTATAGCGAATCTGAACGTTCAGGATATTACCTATACGCTTACTCTCAACAATCTCACGAACCTTTTGGAAATAAGGCAGATACCGACGATAGTAAGCCACAAAACAAGGCACGCCCGTCTGTTCAGAGATACGGTTGATGCGGGCACAGTCCTCATAACTGGCCGCCAATGGCTTTTCCACATAGACAGGCTTGCCGGCCTTCATCGCCATAATGGCGAAAGTGGCATGGCTTGACGGGGGCGTGGCCACATAGACGGCATTCACGTCAGGATCATCTATCAGTTCCTGAGCGTCAGTGTACCATTTGCTGATACCATGACGCTCCGCATAGCCACGTGCACGTCGCTCCGTACGACTCATCACAGCCGCCACGCTGGAGCCTTCGACCTCGCTAAATGCAGGGCCGCTCTTGGTCTCCACCACCTCACCGCAACCGATGAAACCCCATTTCAATATCTTCATCATACTGAATTTTGGTGCAAAGATACGTAATTTCTCTTAATTCTTAATTCTTAATTCTTATTTTTTAATTAAAAAGTGTAACTTTGCAGCGCAAATACGCAAAAAACAAGAAGAATTATGGAATATCTCAGACAACTTATCAAGCGTAAATGGTACTGGTTCCTGCTCTATGCCATCACCTATAGCGCACTGACCACGATAGCCATCTACAAGTTTTCACTGATGCCGCTACTGCCGCTCGGTGTGGCCCTGCTGCCCCTGCTGCTGATCCCCCTACTCTACTTCGCAGCACTAATCTATATCGGCCTCAGGAAGAAAGCGCTCTCCACCCGTATGCTCCAGCGACTGACAGAGTGCACGGGCATCGCCCTGCTCACCACCGCCATCGCCATCCTGCCTGCAGTCATCCTCTCGCTGGCCAATACCCAGGCACACTTCGGCGAGTTCTTCGGCGATCAGTTGGGGCTGCCCCCCTATATGCTGGCACTCACGCTCGGCGTGCTGGTACTCGCAGGACTGATACAGGCCACCACGGCCATCCTCTCCTACCAGCCTGCACGACTGACTTACAAGGAGACACTGGAGAAAAAGAACAACCAAGCAAAGACCCAACAGCAATGAACAAGAAACGCATCCTATTCATAGACCGCGACGGCACCCTCATTGAGGAGCCTGCCGACGAGCAGATCGATGCTTTTGAGAAACTGAAGTTTGTCAAGGGCGTATTCCGCAACCTGAACTTCATCCGCCAGCATACCGACTACGAACTGGTGATGGTGAGCAATCAGGACGGACTTGGCACCGAAGCCTTCCCTGAAGACACGTTCTGGCCCGTACACAACTTCATCCTGCAGACACTGGAGGGTGAGGGTATCACCTTCGACGAGATACTCATCGATCCGCATTTCCCTGAAGACAACGCTCCGACACGAAAGCCCAATACAGGCCTGGTGAAGAAGTATATGGACAATCCCGACTACGACATAGAAAACTCGTACGTCATTGGAGATCGCGAGACCGACAGGCAATTCGCCAAGAACATCGGATGCAAGTCTCTGATACTAAGCGACGAAGGCATCACATGGGACAAAATCGCAGAAATCGTCTTTGCAGGCGAACGGACTGCTGAAGTTCGCCGTACGACCAAGGAGACTGATATATATATTAAGGTGGATCTCGACGGCACTGGTCGCTGTGACATCGAGACGGGCCTCGGCTTCTTCGACCATATGCTTGAGCAGATAGGCAAGCACGGCAGCATCGACCTGACCATCCACACCAAAGGTGACCTGCACGTAGACGAGCATCACACAATAGAGGATACCGCTCTGGCACTTGGAGAGTGCATCCTGCAGGCCCTGGGCAACAAGCGGGGTATCGAGCGTTACGGCTATTGTCTGCCGATGGATGACTGTCTGTGCAGCGTGGCCCTCGACTTCGGAGGACGCCCCTGGCTTGTCTGGGATGCAGAGTTCCATCGTGAGAAGATCGGCGAAATGCCTACGGAGATGTTCCTGCATTTCTTCAAGTCGCTCTCTGATGCAGCCAAGATGAACCTGAACATCCGCGCCGAGGGAGAGAACGAGCACCACAAGATAGAAGGTATCTTCAAGGCACTGGCTCGTTCGCTCAAGATGGCCGTTCGCCGTGACATCTATCACTTCGAACTGCCAAGCACCAAAGGAATGCTATAACATTTTTTTTATTTACATACACTAAAACAAATACGATTATGAAAGAACTGAAAGGAACTAAGACAGAGAAGAACCTGCAGGAGGCATTCGCAGGTGAGAGTCAGGCACGCAACAAGTACACTTACTGGGCTTCGAAGGCAAAGAAGGACGGTTATGTACAGATAGCCGCCATCTTCGAAGAGACCGCTGCCAACGAGAAGGAGCACGCCAAGATGTGGTTCAAGTTGCTGGAGGGCGGCGCCATCAAGAGCACGCCGGAGAACTTAGAGGCTGCCGCTAACGGCGAGAACTTCGAGTGGACAGACATGTATGCCCGTATGGCCCAGGAGGCTCGTGAGGAAGGCTTCGACGAGATCGCCGACAAGTTTGAGGCCGTCGGCAAGATTGAGAAGGAGCACGAGGAGCGTTATCGCAAACTGCTCGACAACATCAATAAGGAGCGGGTGTTCTCAAAGGACAACGACGTCATCTGGCAGTGTTCAAACTGCGGCCACATCGTCATCGGCAAGAAGGCCCCCGAGGAGTGCCCCGTCTGCAATCACCCACAGGCTTACTTCCAGGTGAAGGCTGAGAATTATTGAGAAATTGGGAGATTAAGATATCAATATCTGTACGATACGTTCGGAGGTGCGTCCGTCCCATCTGTCGGGAAGGGCGCACTTCTTCCATTCCCCACTGACCATCTGTCGGACAGCCTCACCCAGCCTGACGGGATCTTCGCCTACCAGCACATTCGAGCCTACGGAAATAGTTTCCTGATGCTCTGTGTAATTGTTCAGGGTGATGCAAGGGACACTGTTGAAGGTAGCCTCTTCAGCGACATTGCCAGAATCCGTTATGATGCCTAAGGCGTGAGCACTCAGCCAACCAAACTCCAGGTAACGTAACGGGGTTATAATCTGTATTTTACCAGAATAGAATTCAAGTTGTTTGCGGGCTGAATCACGTAAGGGAGCAATGACTGGAACATCCCCTGCAGCAGCCAAAATAGCATCTACCATCCGTTTCAGGTTATCAGGGTTGGCCAATAGCGCATGGCGGTTCAGTGTGAAGACAATATAGGGTTTATCGCCAGCAATCACAGCAGGCCGTTCCAGCCGGTTATGGTTGTAACGAAGGGTGTCCATCAGGATATTACCCACCATATAGGTGTTCGATGTATCTGACTGCTCACGAGTAGCCACCCCGGTACTGCGCACGCCTGCCGTAAACAGATAGTCGCTGAGGGCATCGATGACGAGCCGGTTGATTTCCTTCGGCATATTAATATCAAACGACCGTGTGCCTGCTACCAGATGCGCCAGTCGTATGCCGCGTTTCTTGGTGACAATGGCAGCCGCCATAGTCGAGGCCAGGTCATCAACGACTATCACCACGTCTGTTGGATGTGTATCCAGGAAACGGTCAAACTCTCCCATCACCCGACTGGTGATCTCATTCAGGCTCGTACTATCAACACCTAAATAGACATCAGGGCGTGGCATCTGCAGATCCTCGAACAGTGAAGGCTCCAGCGTCGGGTCATCCTCGCGTCCGGCATAGACCATTAGATACTCAGCCTTTTCCGACTTGCGGATGGCCCTTACCAATGGGGCAACTTTCATAAAATTAGGCCGTGCCCCGGCAACGATACATATTCTTTTGTTCATCATTTATGCAATTTTGTTGCAAAGATAATGAAAATCTTCGATTTTCCTTTGCTATTTCACAAAAAAACATTATTTTTGCACACACAAATATAAATTTACTAACAACTCTATGCTAAAGCGAATCATCTCAGGTCTTATGCTGACCGTATGCCTACAGACGGCTCACTGTCAACAACTCCAGGCTTCACTCTCCCATTTCTCAACCGATGACGGAATGGCCAGCAACGCCATTGCCGGCATCTATCAGGATGACTACGGCTTCATCTGGCTGGCCACCTGGAATGGCTTGTCGCGTTTCGACGGCTATGATTTCTACAACTACAAGACCGGCAACGGCAGTCATATCAAGAACCTGCACAATCGAATCCTTGATATCGCCATTGACCAGTCGCAGAACATCTGGATGCGGATGTACGATGGACGCGTGTTTGTGATGAACCGCTCCACCGACCAGATCATCAATCCCTTCGAGGGAAATGCAGGCTTCGAGGAATTCCGCACCAACTCTCCCCTGCTCGTTACCAGTACTGGCGAAGTACTGATCACCATCGAGGGGGCAGGCCTCTATATTATGCGCCTTGACCGAAGGGGGCTGAAATCAGAGTTGGCCACGACCAGCGGACTGACCATCACGAGCCTGGCAGAAGGTTATCAGAACGACATCTGGCTGGGCACGGACAAGGGTATACACCGCCTTGACAGGAGCAATCTGACGGTTGAGAAGAAAGGCATCCTGCCCGATGAGCATATTTCGTGCCTACAGTCGAATGGCTTCAACATCTATGCAGCCACCGACAAGGGAAGCATCTATTTCTTCGCATACGGCAAAGAGCCGGAATTGGTGCGCCAGCCTAACGGGATGCAGATATTCAGTATGTATATCGACAGTCACGGACTGGTATGGTTCTGCGATGACCGTATGGGTGCCTACCGCCTGGAGCCGAAGACAGGGTCTGAGAAATTCTTCGAGCAAGAAGTGCTCGTACCTGAGTTCGACGGTCGTGGCGGTGTGTTCAGGGAAGCCAGCGGAACGGTTTGGGTACGCATGAACCACGGAGGTTACGGCTACTACAACCGTGAGACCGATGAAGTGGAGTATTTCCATAATGACCCGTCGAACCCCTGGAACCTGTCGAATACCGTCAATGCCGCCCTCGAACTGCAAGAGGGTGTGGTATGGATGTCAACCAGCCGCCGTGGACTGGAAAAACTCGATATTCTGAAGAATAACATCGTACGTGTACGGCCTGTTCCCAATGCCACCTCGACCCTGGAAAACGAGATCCGAGCCATGTATTACGACAGCCAGCGCAAGTTGCTGCTGCTTGGTAATAAGAGTAACTGCCTGTTCTTGTTCAATACCGACAGCACCTATACCACCATCCATCATGATGATGCGGGTCACGACCTCGGCCGTCTGTATGGCATCTCGAAGGATTCGAAAGGCAACTACTGGCTCTGCTCCAAGGACTATGGCCTCTTCAAGATGTCGCCTCGCGCTGGTGGTGGTTGGTCACTGAAACGCTATTACCACAACGATAGCGACATCTACAGCCTGAGCAATAACGGTGCCTATCTGTCGATTGAGGACAATCAGGGCAATATCTGGGTGGCCACCTACGGAGGCGGCGTCAACCTGTTGGCCAAGAAGAATGGACGCGAGGTATTCCTGCATCACGACAATGATATGCACAAGTACCCCTACAATTCGTTCCTGAAAGTGCGCACACTGGCTCTCGACAAGTACGGCAACGTATGGGCCGGCACTACTGACGGCATTCTGGTGATGTCGTACAAGAACAACAAAGTCAGCATCGAACGGCTTCAGAATCCCGAGAACTCTGATCAGGTGCTGATGAGCAACGACGTGGTCTGTATTACCCGCGACAAAGAGGACAATATGTGGGTTGGCACGATGGGAGGCGGCATTTGCCATACGATCGGCCAAGACTCCAAGGGCTGCTGGCTCTTCGAGACCTTCGATGCCTCGTCAGGTCTGCCCTCTGAGGAAATCCGCAGCATCACGTTCGACCAGCGCGGCAATGCCTGGTTTGGTACTGACCACATCATTTGTTCATTCGACATCAAGAAGAAGATCTTCACCACCTTCTCCAGCCTTGACGGCGTTGATGAGACGATGTTGTCTGAGGGTAATTCCGCAGCCATCCCTGCAGATAACGATCGTATCCTGTTCGGTACGCTCAACGGCTATTACATCGTAGACCGTAAGAAACTGATGACCAGCACCGGTTCTCTGCTGAAACTACGCATCACCGACTTCTTCGTTAACGGTGAGATACAGAGTCCGCGCTACAACAATAACTACAAGGACTATCCGGCAGAGAGCAAGGAGATCAAGTTGCCCAGCCACAACAGCGTGTTCAGTTTCCGCTTCGCCGCCCTCAACTACCAGTTGCAGCATCGCGTACATTATCAATATATGCTTGAGGGCTACGACGATGACTGGCAGAATGCGCCGAAAGACCGTATAGCCACCTATTCAGGCGTGCCTGGCGGCACCTATAAGTTCAAGGTGAAGGCCTTCCTGCTGGAGTCGCCCGACAAGTACGATATGCGCACCATCACCATCATCGTCCCGCCTCACTTCCTGCTGTCTACCACTGCTATCTGGATCTATCTCATCCTGCTGGCAGCCCTGGCCATCTTCCTGATGATCCGCTATCAGGACAAGTTACGCCGGAAGATCGTTGGCGACAAGCCGACCATTGCCAGTATGAAGAAGGAGGAAGAGGCCACCGATGAGTATGAGGTGATCGACGCTTCAGACTTGGAGGAGTGAGGCGTGAAAGAGCCACAGATTACACAGATTAACACAGATTAATAAACTTTTTCCGTGAATATCTGTGTAATCTGTGGCTTTTTTTGTACCTTTGCACCCACAATACGGGTCGTGCCGCATAGATCGGGATACTCTACATTAAAAATCAAACTTGGGTCAGCTTCTCTTGCCAATGGCGGGCCACATCCCTCGGGAGAGCAGCAATGCCGGTGGATTACAACGACGGAGAGCCCCCACATCGTGTGAAACAGGAGTTTTCACCAAATCATCGGCACGAACCCGCTTTTTTAATTGCGAATTATTAATTGTGGATTAATAGATATGTTTTCTGGAATTATCGAAGAGTTTGCTACGGTTGTAGCGATTAGGAAAGACCGTGAGAATATTGACTTCACGCTGACGTGTTCTTTTGTCGACGAACTGAAGATTGACCAGAGCGTCGCCCATAATGGCGTGTGCCTGACTGTTGTTGCCATTAAAGACAACACATACACCGTCACGGCAATGAAGGAGACGCTCGACCGCACCAACCTCGGTTTACTGCAAGTAGGCGACAAAGTCAACGTAGAGCGCTCCATGCTGATGAACGGACGACTGGACGGCCATATCGTACAGGGTCACGTTGACGAGACGGCTCGTTGCATAGCAATGGAAGATGCCGACGGCAGCACTTACTTCACTTTCGAATATCCCGAGAACCGCGAGATGGCCAAGAAGGGCTACTTCACCGTCGACAAGGGCAGTGTCACCGTCAATGGGGTCAGCCTGACAGTCTGTAACCCTACTTCGAACACCTTCCAGGTAGCCATCATCCCCTATACATTTGAGCACACCAACTTCTGCGACATCCGTATCGGCACGGTCGTGAATTTAGAGTTTGATATCCTTGGTAAGTACATCGCCCGCCTACAGCAACTGTAAGACGGGCGATATTTCTATACTATCAGTTTTCGATCTGTCATTCACCAGAGCCTGCTTTCTCGTCGATGTCCTTGAACCAGGCGTTGATCTCCTGACCTTCCGGCACCTTGTCGAAATAGGCCTTGCCTTCTTCCTTGCTGATATCCTTGTCGTTGAGCATGCACTCACTGATTTCACCATAAATCTCCAGGACAAAGAGTTTCCAGAGCCGTTCGCCACCCTTGTAGGCATAAATAATGTGTTGATAGGAAGGGCCACCGGCAGACCCACCAAATTTTAAATAACTGACACCGTCTTTTTCTGCTCGTGAGGGCTTCTGATGGACATTTTCCACATCGATAAGTTTGAACTTGCCGTCCTTTCGGATAAAGAAGGCACCGTTTTTGTTTTCCTTGTCGCGCAACCAGATCCACTCATTTTCAAAGTCGATATGGCAGTGGGCCCATTTGGCAAGTTCAATGGACTTATGACTATGCGGATCATCAGCCAGATAGAGTTTCTGCATTTCGGCGATGTCGCTCTTCCAGACAGGGATCTCCTCGTCGACCATGTTATGATAGCCCTCATACTCATGTTCAATGAGTTTACCTTCCCTCAGGTAAAACATGCCAACCGTGCTGCTCTCAGGTGCACCGCGATAGTAGCACAGTTCCAGGCCCTTGGGTCCTTCGAAGGCGGCCAGCAGGTTGCAGCCCACGTCCGTCAGAGCCAAATTCATCGATATACCAGTCGCCGCGTTCGAAGACAAGAGAGAGTGTCACGTCGATCTTGTTGCCGAAGTTGATGACCGTAAGGTCGGCCATGGCCGTCGAATCGGTGATGTCGTAGACCTTCTGTATCTGATAGTTCCAGTCTTGGGAAAAGTCTTGTCCGCATACCCAGTGGTCGTAATCGAAGACAATGTCGCCCGTCTCGTTGGTGATGTCTATGGCCTGCTTCAACAGTCCGTAATAGAGCGAAGAGCAATAGGCACTGTCTGGATTGAAGCCGGAGTCCATATAGGGGTGATTGTCGTCGGTCTCGTTAGTTACCCGCTGCCTAATGTTGCTATAGATAGTGTCGAGCCGCTGTCGGATATAGGCCTCGCTGTGCTTGTCGATACCAGCGTCGGTAATCGAGTCGGCCGTCAGCGAATCCTTGCTGCCGTCAGGAGAAGCCGTCTGCCCCTTCTGCTTACAACTGATCATCACTGCCATCGCGCAGACGGCCAGAAGCATAAGTTTCTTCATATCAGAATTCACGGTTCATCAAGTTGTTGAATGCACTCGTCAGTTCCTGGGCCAGACGGGTGGCGAAGACCTCGTCCATCTGCTTCTGGCCCTTTATCAACTCATAGAAGAAATTATTAGGTCCCCAGTAGTAACGCGTCTCGTCGTTTCCACTTTTGGTGAAATAGAACACGAGATCGCCCTTGTCGAAGAGAAACTCCTCATAGTACTCTCTGGCTCCAACATTGTACTTACGTGTGATGAAATAAGGGGTGTAGAACACATTACCGAGGTTTTCATCGAACTCACCCGAATAGTAATAGTGCGTCACATCCTTGGTGGGACCGCCACCAGGAGCCATATAGTTGCTCGTCACTACCGTCTCGTCGGGGGGCACCTCAGCCTTCTTCTTGTTGGCCATGATTTCCTTGGCCCCGGCATACATCTTCCGTATCTCTGCCACACGGGCCTTTGCCTCGGGAGATGTCTGGGCACCTGCCGTCAGCGTTGCCATCAATAAGGCCATCAGACTAAAACATAATCTTCTCATACGCGCGTACCTTATTATATTATTATTCCTTCACGAACTTGCTGCCGTTCCAGGTCAGCCGCTTGGAGAATTTGCCTGACGACGTGTAAAAGTTATAGACGATGGTCTTCCCCTGACGAGGCAATTCATGCGATATAGCCTTGGTTCCTGGAGGCGCATCAAACTCAATCCCCAGATCCTGATCATAGGCCAGTTGCATCTTGCGGGTGGCATTGTCGAACAGGTAGAAGGTGACTCCCGAATATTGTCCGGCTTCGGCTTGACCATTCCGATACATGTCGTTGGAAATGGCCACCAACTTATGCTTCTTGTCAGTGTAGTTCCAATAGCAGACCTCTATCACCTGTCGCCAACTGTCATACGGGTCGTTATCTTTGGATTCATATCCCACGAAGCCATTCTGAACGTCTACCGTCAGGTCGACTCCCTGCCTCTGTTTCTGACCTCTCTTATTGATTCTCCACGCTTCCTTCAGTCCGTTCAGCGACTCGTCTTCATCTGCCTGTGAGAGCAGGGCCTCAACGAAATCCTTCACATTGGGAGCGGCCCCCTTATAGTTGACGGGGATGTTGAAGGCGGCTTCCTCAGATGCCACTTCCACACGGCTGAACACAGGTCGCATACCGTCCCAGGCGAAGATATAGATATCCTTGCCACCATTGCTATAGTCGCAGATCTTCAGATCCTTGCCTTTACGGGGCAGGATATAACTGAGGCGGCCGTCGGCAAAGCGCTGCGACAGCATCTCGTCGATCTCCGTCTCGGGCGTAAGGGTCTTCTTCTGCGGGTCATAGTCGTAGAAGCAGGCGAACTCTATCTCCGGGTCTGTGGGCTTGCCTATGCAGACGGCGAAGAGTTTGTGGCCGTTGCTGCGGTTCCAGACACAGGATGACATATATTCCATGTCGGAGCCGTCGTTGACCACTTCTACATAACCGTTCTTAGCATCGCTCACCACCTTGTAGCCCACATTCGCATCGAGCACTTTCTCAGAAAGTCCCTGTTCCATCACACTGCGGGCATCTTCCACAACGTAGGTAGGCCACGTCTCGTCAAACCGCTCCAGCATGATGCCGATGCCACCGGTTACCACATTGTCGATGGTCTTTGTCCGCCAGCCACTCTGGATAACCTCCAGGGGACAGTACTGCTTGAAGGCTTTCTGTGCCTGGACAGTGCCAAGCGACAGACCCATCATTAATGCTAATCCTATCAGTCTTGTCTTCATAATTTCTCAATTTCTGAATCTCACAATTACTTCGGTCCAATCCCTCTTGGTTTGATACTCGTATCGAGCGGATTCTCCGAGAACCAGTTCTTAGCACCCGACTGGTCAGCACGGTTGATAGTGCCAAGTTTCTCCGTCGGATGATAAATCAGACAGCCTGCCAAATAAAACTCATTGTCGAGATTGAACAACGGCGCATCGCCCCAGTTGGCAAAGATACGGCAGTCCATAAATGAGACGCCCTCACAGCCCCGGGCCTCAATCAGGTCATACTCGCGGTTGTTGAAGAAGTCACAATTGCTGAATCTCACGGCCATGCAACTCCGCATCTGGATGATGCCGTAGGTGCAGTCGTGGATGTTGGAGTTGATGATGCCGAAGTCGGTCGTCTCCATCAGGTCGAGGCCGTAAGTGCCGCAACCGTAGAGGTCGCAGTCCTTCACAACGTTCTGCCGTCCGCCCTTGACACCGATGACACCGCCCGAGCAAGTGCCCAGTTCTGTGTGCCCGATGGTCAGGTTCTGAACCTCACAGTGGTCGCAGTTGATGAAGTAGAGGCAGTAACTATAGCGCGGATCCACCTCGATGCTCGCATTCTTGCCGCCCTTGATAACCAACTGGCTCATATTGACGAGTGCCAACTGGCGGCCGTCAGTCTCCGACTCGCTCACCACGAGCGGCTCCTTGCTGACGATGGCAGAGGCATCCGATGCCCAGCGGCGACCGGGGCGGTTGATGAAGTCCTTCTCATTCTCCAGGATACGCGACAGGTTCAGATGCACATTGTCGGCGATATACACCGTACGGCCCGGGCGCAGGTTGGCGATGAAGTCGGCCTCGTTGGTCACCACGTACACCTCTTCGCCGTCGATCTCGTCCGGTCCGCGTCCGTCGTCAGCCAGTCCACCGGGGAAGTCCTCGGGCTTGGGGAAGTAGCCACGCTCATCATCGGGCACGGCCTCTTCGCTCTTAATAAGTTGTACATTGGTCTGCTCGATGATGTTCAGTTTGATGCTGTTGTTATTGGCCACAGGCTTATACCAAGGCTGCGTCTCGAAGAAGTCGCGCAGGTCCTGCGACTGGAACTTCCAGCCGTGACGCGCCAGGATCTCATTGCGCATCAGGCGCAGTTGAGGCTTCGCAAACTGGCTCAGGTAGGTCGTGTTCAGCAGCATACCCGTGATAATATCGCTCACAGGCTGCTCCTCAGCCCACTTCTCCTGTGCGACACAGTTGTCAAGATTATCGGGAGTGAGCACCAGCGTATGACACACGTCACCGTTGTCCTTACGGATAGCGAGGAAATTCATACCCTCCTGACGGATATAGTTCACGGTGGAGCCAACATGACCTCTGACAGGCAGAATGACATCGATGCCGTAGGAGGTGATTTCATATTGTCCCTGCTTGCCGTTTACCTTCGACAGTTCGAAGTTGAATCCACCCTCGTGCGGGCCGATACCTTTCATCTGCACAGTTCCATCTGCTTCAATCGTGGCTGTATAGAGCACGCTGCCGTCCCACCACTTCGAACCGTTCTGAATGGTCTGTGCCTGTACGCCACAGAGGGCGCACAGACACATCACTATTGAAAGCAAAATCTTCTTCATACGTCAACGGATTATTCTGCCACTGGAGCAGGTGCAGGTTCTTTTTTCTTGGCATTGGCTGCCAGTTCCTTCAGTTTGTCCTTGCCCTTGAAGGCGAACACCCATACCAGGAATCCGGCAATGGCCAGCAGGGCAATGCCGATGATCGGACGATAGAACAGCCAGGCAATGGCGATGATGATCAGCGACCAGGCGACGCCGATAACGGTGCAGACCACGCCGACACCCCATCCGATGATATTGGCCACGAAGGGCACCACCTTGAGGATGGTCTCGATGAAGGCGAAGATACCCTTCAGGCCACTGATAACCAGCACGATACCGATGATGCGGAAGATCCACATCATCATGTGGTTGCTGTCGTGAGCCCCCTGATAGATCTCTTCTGCATCGCGCACTCCCATCTGAAGCGTCGAGAACGTCTTGCCGTTCTTGGCCTTGAAGTTGGTAAACGTATTGCCCGTCTGCTTGGCGATGATCGTCACCTTGGCAGGCAGCACCTTCGTCCAGGTGATGCGCACATCACCAATATTGGGCGACGACGGATTGATACCGAAGTAGAGTTGGTTCTGGCTGACGTGCACGGCATTGATGTTCTCCGTACTGCCGCCAAACTTCACCCGCAGCGTCTGGCGGATATCCTTCTGCCAGGCCTCGATGCGGGCCGAGTCGATGGTAAGGTCTACGGGCTGGTCGCCGCTGATACTGCGTATCTGATTCTCGCTGAGCACGAACGCACCAAACGTCACCTTCTCTGCCTGCCAACTGTCCGACTCAGCCGTGTTCAGCACATAGTTCTTCGTCTGATAGGCAGGATCGTGGAACTGGCTCGACTGCACGGGGCTGCTCGTCCAGGCCTCCTTATAGGTATAGGTGGTCACCGTCTCCTGCTTGCCGCCCAGTTTGTCCTTCGTCTCCGAGTGGCTTTCCTCCACATACTGGTAGTACTCCACCTGTCGCTTCAGTTTGATGGCCGTTGCTCCCACGCCGAACTGCGTGTCCTGCAGCGAGTCCTTCGTGTCGGCCAGTCCGAAGGCATAGACCAGTTTGCCGTTCATCTCCGGGTCAACGCGGTCGATGGTCTCCAGCGCCTCCGTCTTCGACTCAGCCTCATTGAGCATCTTGTCCGTTTTCACTACTCGTCCCTCATTCCACCACAGCAGGGCCGTACCTGCGAGGAACATCATAAAGCCCGCTCCGATCCCACGGAACGAACTACCCACTCGTGAGCCGTAGCCCACCGTCTTAGTCTCTGTGTATGCCATACGCTATACTTTTTTTAATGGTTTTGGGTTAATTATATCTATTCTTAATCTCTTATTGGCATATCCTTACAAGGTGCAAATATACACATTTTTTCGGATATACACACCATTTTTGCAGAAAAATGTACCAACCAAATTCTCAATTTTGGTATTCGTAGTAATACCAGTAGGTGCCGCGGTACTGATCTTCCACCTTTCCCTTCCGCTCAGTGGGATCGGGGTATTCCGACTCCAGTTCCTGTAGGTTGTTGAAATCTTCCTCCATCACGGGATTGTGGTAGACAATGCGGGGATTGGCACGCAGATGGGTGTAGAGAGTTAGGGCTTCGCGATAGTGGCGGGGCAGACGATCGGCTGTCAACGAGTCGTCCATCACATAGTAGTGGCAGAGCCGGCTGACGAACTCATCCATCCGCTTGTCGATGAGGAGGCCACACAGTTCATAGTCGGCCAACGTCATATTGACCACCGAATCCCGGCGAGCCATCAACTGGAGATAGCGCATCGGGGACATCGGCGAGGCAGGACGCGCCCCAAAGTAGCGATAGAGACTGTCGACAGGATAGAGCGTGGTGCGCGACTCGCCGCCGGTGGGCAGCATAGCACTGCTGCCGGCCACGATCGGATAGCGGAACAGGCGCTCGCCCATCTCACCCGTCCTGGAGAGAGCGTACATGCGCACCATCTGAAGGTTGGCGTCACTCTCGAGCGACTTCTGCCCAGCCTGGAGCGCCCCCTCCCAGTCGCCCCGGAGCAATGCGGCCTCGGCCTTCATACGGTAGTGGAACACAGCATTGGTATTGCCCACAAGGGCGACCATCACAAACAGCGCCAACATCTGCACCATATTGATCCATATGGCCCGCGAGAAGAATCCCACAGGCTCATGAGCGGGTTCCACATCCTGCAGCGAGCGAGCCAACAAGGCCAGCGGAATCCACGCCACGAAGGCCAGTGCAAAGGCCCACCACCAGATGCCCCCGGATGACTCGACGTCGATGTCGCGGCTGATATCGGTCAGCATGGCCAGTATCAGCAACGAGGGGAAATAGGTGAGGGCATGGGTGCGCTTCCGCAGACGCAGGAAGGAGTAGACCGCCACCTGAAGCAACTGGAGGCTGACAACGACGATGATGGGCGACAGCAGGCGGTTGTAACGGGTCAAACCGCCGCTGAGCACGTGCTGGGCGGCCGCCATCAGGTCGGCCTGGAAGCAGAAGAACCAGGCGAACGAGAAAAGGAGAAAAACAATAGCACACGTCAGGCGTATGCTAACGGTGCTACTGTTTCGGTTGGGATGGTTGTAGTTCATCTTCTAATTCTTCTTAAGGACAACGGCTGAGCGGGCGGGGATATAGAGTTTCAGCCACTCCTTCTTGTCCTTCACGTAGAGCGGATCGTAGTTCGTCACGTGAGTCATCGCGTCATCGGCGAAGCCATTGCCACCGAAGTCCTTCGAGTCGGTATTGAGCACCACGTCGTAGGAACCTGTGGGTACGAGGAAGCCGTAGTCGGTATAACTGCGCGTGGGCGAGAAGTTGAACACGAAGACGAGGTCGCCGCGCATGAAGCAGAGCACCTGGTCGCCATCGTCGTGCCAGATCTCCACCACGGGCTTGTCCTGGAAGTTGCGCACGCTCTTGATGGTCTTGAGCATCTCGCGGTCGAAGTCGCCCAGCCAGTGATAGCAGAGATCCTTATTGTCGACAAGGTTCCACTGACGGCGGGCGTACTTGTAGGACCAGCCGTTGCCCTCGCGCGGGAAGTCAATCCACTCGGGATGGCCAAACTCATTACCCATAAAGTTGAGGTAGCCGCCGTTGATGGCTGCTGCGGTGACGAGGCGGATCATCTTGTGGAGGGCGATGCCGCGCTGGGCCATATCGTTGACGTCCTTCTTGGCGAAGTGCCAGTACATATCGGCATCGATGAGGCGGAAGATGATGGTCTTGTCGCCCACGAGTGCCTGGTCGTGGCTCTCACAATAGGAGATGGTCTTCTCATCGGGACGACGGTTCTTGACCTCCCAGAAGATGGAGCACACGTTGAGATCCTCGTCACGTACCTCCTTGATTGTCTTGATCCAGTAGTCGGGGATGTTCATCGCCATACGGTAGTCGAAGCCGTAACCGCCATCCTCAAACTTGGCGGCCAGTCCGGGCATGCCGCTGACTTCCTCAGCAATCGTAATAGCCTCAGGATTGACCTCGTGGATGAGTTTGTTGGCCAGCGTCAGGTAGCAGATGGCATTGTCATCCTCGTGACCGTTGAAGTAGTCGCCATAGCCTCCGAAAGCCTCGCCAAGACCGTGACTGTAGTAGAGCATAGAGGTGACACCGTCGAAGCGGAAGCCGTCGAACTTGAACTCCTCGAGCCAGTACTTACAGTTGGAGAGCAGGAAATGGAGCACGTCGTCCTTTCCGTAGTCAAAACAGAGCGAGTCCCAGGCGGGATGCTCGTGGCGGTCGCCGGGATAGAAGAACTGGTTGGGATCGCCAGCAAGGTTGCCAAGGCCCTCAACCTCGTTCTTCACAGCGTGGGAGTGGACGATATCCATGATGACGGCGATGCCGTTCTTATGGGCGGTGTCAATGAGTTCCTTCAGTTCCTCAGGCGTACCGAAGCGGCTGCTGGGGGCAAAGAATGAACTGACGTGATAGCCGAAGGAGCCATAGTAGGGATGCTCCTGGATGGCCATCACCTGGATGCAGTTGTAGCCGTCCTTGATGACGCGGGGCAGCACGTTGTCCTTGAACTCGGTGTAGGTACCCACCTTCTCGGCATCCTGCCCCATACCCACATGGCACTCGTAGATGAGCAGCGGGTTCTTCTTCGGCTTGAAGTTCTTCTTCTGGAAGACGTAGGGTTTCTCGGGATTCCAGACCTGGGCGGAGAAAATCTTGGTATTGTCGTCCTGTACGACGCGACGGCACCAGGCGGGGATGCGCTCGCCCTCGCCACCGTTCCACTTCACCTTCATCTTGTAAAGTTGGCCGTGCTTGAGGGCCTTCTCGGAGAGTTTCAGTTCCCAGTTGCCCGTACCCTCGATGCGCTTGCAGCGGTACTTCTCATCCTCCTGCCAGTTGTTGAAGTCGCCGATCAGATAGATGTCGGTGGCATTGGGGGCCCACTCACGGAACACCCAGCCCTTGGCGAGTTTGTGGAGTCCGAAGTAGAGGTGGCCTGTGGCGAAGTCGCTCAGTGTCTTTTTGCCGTTCTGCGTCAACTGGCCGATCTTCCACACGGCGTGATCGTGGCGGCCGCGAATAGCACCCTCGAATGGCTCCAGCCAACCATCATTGCGCACCAGTCCAATATGCTCTGGTGCGGACTGGTCTACTATCTTCGTTACCTTCTTGGCAGCGGGTTTCTTGGGGGCTGCCTTCTTGGGAGCCGCAGCCTTCTTGGCCACTGGCTTCTTCTCGGTTGTCTCTTTCTTTGCCATATTGTCTTAGATTACTTTTACCTTGAAAATTGCCTTTTTGATTTCGGGTTCATCAGCGATGCAGGGAGCGTGGCCGTCCTGCGGGAAGAAAATGCCCATCTGCATCGGCTTCAGCGTGACGTAGGTCTGGGCCAGTGTGTCGTCGTATTTGGTGATGTCCTTCTCGGCGCTGTACTCGAAGTCGGGCAGGTCGCAGAGCGGCGTGTAGCCGAAGGTCTCGCAGCAGGAGAGCGGGATCTGGATGTCTATCATATTGATGTGGGTCTCCAGCGTGGCGGCCTCCTTGGCACGGCCTTTGGCGACAGTGAGGTTGAGGAACAGGTCCTTGTCCTTGATGGGATACTTGCCAGCCTCCATCGTGTTGAGGTCGTGGCTCTTCAGAAATTCAATCACGTCAGCAAAGAGCGGGTTCAGGGCCACGTACTTGCTGAGATTGTCGAGTTTGTCGATGATCATAATGATTATATTTTTAAGTTGTTGTTATTAGTCCACTTGTCTGTGGCCGCGAATATAGGTGCCCGAGGCGGTCACCTTGCCGTTGCGGTCTTTCTCCACGAACTTGCCGTCGCGCATATCGTCACGGTAGGTGCCTTCGAAGCGGTTGCCGTTCTTATCCTCCTCGATGGCGGAGCCATTGCGCTTGCCGTCCTTGAAGGTGCCCTTGAACTTGGAGCCGTCGCTGTAGCGGGCAATACCCTCACCATCGATCTTGCCATTCTTGAACTGTCCCTCGAACACGTCACCCTTTTTCGTGAGAAGTTTTCCCCTGCCATTGGGTTTGTCTGCCTTCCATAGACCAAAGTACTGGTCACCGTTCTTCCAGACCATCGTACCCTGGCCCTCTTTATCACCCTTTATAAACTGCCCTGTATAGCGGTCGCCGTTGGCATAGCGGGAGATACCCATACCCGTACGTTCGCCATCAACATATTCTCCCTCATAGACATCGCCATTCTGGAACTTATAGATACCGCGTCCATTCTGCAAGTTGTTTGTCCACTGTCCTGTATAGACGTCGCCCGAAGCATATTTGAAAGTGCCTCTTCCCTGGCACTGGTTGTTCACCCACTGGCCTTCGTAACTGGAACCGTCGGCCCAGTCGAAGTAGCCATAGCCGTTCTTCTGGTCATCGCGCCACTCGCCCTTATAGTAAGCACCATTGGCAAAGGTATAGGTGCCCTTGCCCGAGCGTTTGTCCATCTTCCATTCACCATCATACTTGTCGCCGTTGAAGTAGTACATCACGCCGTGTCCGTGCTGATAGTCGCGGAACCAGAGACCGTCGTAGCGGTTGTTGTTGGCGAAGTAGTAGACGCCCTTGCCGTGCTGCTGGTCCTGATACCACTCGCCCTCGTACTTCTCGCCGTCGAAGAAGGTATAGATGCCGAAGCCCTGGCGCTTGCCCTTCACGTACTCGCCCTCATAGAGGTTGCCGTTCTTATAGTGGGCCTTACCCTTTCCGTGGGGTTTGCCCATCTCCATTTCGCCCTGATAGTCGCCACCGTCCTTCGTGGTACACGAGCCGAGCGTGATCTTCTGGGCACCGGCCAGCAACGGGAGCATTATTGTGAAAGCCAGTATATATCTTCGTAAAGTCATTTTGTCGCTATTTATAAATTCTTTGCAAATGTAGACAAAAAAAAAGAGAAATCCAAATATTCATCGATTATTTGCCGTAAACTAAGTTTTTTTAGCAATTTTTTGTTACCTTTGATTTTTTTCGTACCTTTGCACCCACTATGAAGTTTGCAGCAATCATTCCCGCCCGCTATGCGTCGACACGCTTCCCGGGCAAGCCGCTGGCAGTACTCGGCGGCAAGACAGTGATCCAGAGAGTGTGCGAGCAGGTGCAGAGCGTGCTCGGCGAAGTGTATGTGGCCACCGACGACGACCGTATCTACCAGGCCGTCAAACAGTTTGGCGGCCGGCCTGTGATGACGCGTACTGACCACAAAAGCGGTACGGACCGCATTGAGGAGGCGGTGGAGAAGACAGGCACCGAGGCCGACGTGATTATCAACGTGCAAGGTGACGAGCCGTTTATCCAGCCCTCACAGATAGAGACGCTGATGCACTTGTTCGACGACCCGCAGACACAGATAGGCACCCTCGGGAAACCCTTCGAGGCGATGGAGGCAGTGGAGAATCCCAACTCGCCGAAGATCGTAGTGGACAATCGCGGCTTTGCCCTCTACTTCAGCCGCTCCGTGATACCATATATAAGAGGTGTAGAGCGCGACGATTGGTTCGGGCACTATCCCTTCCTGAAGCACTTAGGCATCTACGCCTATCGCCGCGAGGTGCTGCGGGAAGTAACAAAACTGCCCCAGAGCAGTCTCGAAAAGGCCGAGAGTCTGGAGCAGTTACGCTGGTTGCAGAATGGCTACCGCATCCGCGTGGGTCTGACTGATGTGGAGACGGTGGGCATTGACACGCCCGAGGACCTGCAGCGGGCAGAAGAGTTCCTGCAGCACATTTAATTGCCCTGACGCATTTGCCGCAGCAAGTCTTTCTGATGCTCCGACAGGTTCACAGGCAACTTCACCTGATAGGTAATGATCAGGTCGCCGAAAGTGCCGTCACCCCGGTCGTAGCCCTTGCCGCGTAGCCTGACCTTCGTGCCGGGCTGCGTCTCAGGCTTGATCTTCATCTTCACCTTCTGGCCATTTGACAGCGTGATCATCACCTCGCCGCCCAACAGGGCCGTATAGAGGTCGATGCTGACCGTCGCATTCATCTCACCCGTATTCGT
>FLNX01001906.1_pt1 | contig 22517 bp, 23 predicted proteins | sample 1140341 | NCBI WGS metagenome assembly FLNX01 (sample SAMEA3878208, study PRJEB12797) | bioreactor metagenome | biome: Moose rumen | place: Sweden | collected 2011-10
CAGTTGGATAACAGATAAGAGTGCCAAGCCAATACAGTATATCCACTATCTGCCTTATGGAGAGATATTGGCAAATCAAAGGGCAAGTGGTTATGATGAGCGGTTTAAGTTCACTACCAAAGAGTTAGATGCCGAGAGCGGATACTATTACTTCGGTGCAAGGTATTTAATGTCAGATTTGGGATACTTCCTCTCTCCCGATCCTCTGTTGGACCAATATCCCAAGTTGCAACCATATCTATACTGTAACGGAAATCCGTTGAAGTACATTGATCCGGATGGAAGGGATATATATCGTTATGATAGTGAAACTGGAGATGTAAAATTATACAAGGAAACAAATGATAATTTCGATCAGTTCGGGAAATTTAAGTATAATAAAAAGGTGGGACAATACGAACCAAGAACTAATAGAGATGGAAGTATAAAAACTTACACAGATCATCGAGGAAACAACAATACGATAGCAAAGGGAATATTGCGCGATGGGTTAAACATTAAACAAAAAGGCATTAACTTTGTATGCGACAATGATTTTGGACCGACATTGAATGATTATTATAATTTCGCTCTTATGCTAGATGAAGTAGCAGGTGTGGAAATTTCCGGATTTGTACTTGCAATACCATCTAAACAAGAAAAGCAAATAGTTCGTTTTGAGCCATATAAAAATAACTCATATAATAGGAGTAAAACTCTTTTAAGGAATTTTGCTCCCTACAATGTTTTACAACATTTCCATACGCATGGTCATGCTAATACATATATTGATGCCACTACTCCATCTGAAGATTTTGACATACCTTTTAAGAATAAGGCATCTGATTTGTATCCGAATATTCAACTTATAATTTTGCATAATTATGGGCTGCCTATTAAGTATTAGTAATAAAATATTGGTTTTGCTTATAGCAACATCTATGTTTTGTTCGTGTCGTAGCACAAAGAACTATGACTATAAATATATAGAATGTCAAGAGATACCTATAGAAGCAATAAATATCGCCATAACCGATTATAGCAATAGATTACGAAAAAGGAAAGATATAGATAATATTACTGCTGTTGAGGTATTTATCGTCTACACATCAACTGATTGGTTTTATATAGCTACAAAACCATGGTTGCCATCAATCGATGAATCTGGAAAATATCACTTAACAGATGATAAATTTTCAATAGAAATGTTTGATAAATACTTGGGGCAAGTTCCTCCTTCTTGGATGCCGACACAATATGTTGAAAAGGATAATGTGTTATACGTATGGCATGACCCTCAAGCAGAATTGACAGAGAATCTTAAAAACGCTCTCGTGAAATATGACTTATTTTACGATCCTGAAGACGAAATGATAATAACTACAGACGGAGGAGATATTTCGTATATATTTTGTAAGACCAACTACAAAAGAAAGTATTATCGAAGAGTAAAAGCACCATATAATACTCCATTGCCATCTTGTGGTTGCCACTAATGGAAATATATAGGTCCGTGCAATGGTACATAAATTACTTTGTCTCATATTAACTCTCTTCCTACAACTGACAACTATAGTTTTGTCAGCAAGTACCTGTCCAGCCATCTCTTCTACGAAATGCCTGCAAGAGGTTATGTTCCATTTTGCCGACCATCAGAGTGGTGATGAGGAGATCTATTTCTATCATGGCGACCACCTCGGTTCGGCGAGTTGGATAACGGATAAGAGTGCCAAGCCAATACAGTATATCCACTATCTGCCTTACGGGGAGATATTGGCGAATCAAAGGGCAAGTGGTTATGATGAGCGGTTTAAGTTCACTACCAAAGAGTTAGATGCCGAGAGCGGATACTATTACTTCGGTGCAAGATATCTAATGTCGGAGTTGGGATACTTCCTCTCTACCGATCCGCTAACCGATAAAACGCCGGAAATATCTTCGTACCTGTATTGCAACGGCAATCCGTTGAAATACATTGATCCTACAGGAAAAGAAATAGAAGGTGTATCTATTTCAGATGCAATGCGTTTTCGCGCAGATATAAAACGGATTTTAAATGATACTAAATTTTCTTCGTTCACTAAATTACTTAAATTATCTAAAAATAAATTTCGTTACATATCTCAAGACGCGTTAGAAAAATCCTTTAATGGCATCTCTCTTTCAGAAGACGAAGCTCATTATATTAAAATGCTAACAAATACTATCAATGACAAAAATCATACTTATAAAATTGAGTATTTTTCGATGGATATTAATATTTCAGAATATGGCAAAGCAATATTAGCACAACATAATCCTAATTATGCTACTTTGCCGGACAATGTTATAGGAGTCATTGTAGGAAACCCTGACTCAGGATATGGGGGTGGGATTACTATGCCAACTGACTTGGGGAGTTATAGTCTTATTGTTCCTACCATGAAAACCAGATTAGAAAATGCCATCGTATCAAATCATGAACTATTAGGGCATGGCTTACCATGCTCATTTGGCATAACCGGAAGCCCAAATAATTCAAATGCGATACAAACTGAGAATATGATTCGACGTATCCTTCAAATGGGGCAAAATAATGGTAAGAACCATGCCGGTCCCATAATATCTCCTTATATTCTTCCAAGCATTTATTAATATAAAAAAATGAAACGAGTATATTTTTGTATATTGTTATCTTGCATATATTGTTCTGCATTAATTGCTGATAATATTGACAGGGATTTCTTAATTATTCAATTTTCTTCAGTTTTCCCAAATGAAAGTAAACTGATAGATATTTTTGGTCAACACATGGAGTGTGGATATATGATGTCCTATAATGATTTTACGTATAAAGAAATTGCAATCTTTGCCAGTCATCCTGATACCATTTATTATATTATTCTTAACGAATTTGAAAGGAAGAATGATGATGTGCATCTTGCGCTCAAAACTCGTTCCAAAAGCTTTAAAACAACTCATAATCAAAAATTATTATATAATATATCGTTAGCATATGATTCATTATTCATCAATATTTTCCCTAAAATCACCTTACGGAAACCACAAATATTTTTTCCGTGTCGTGAGGTCAAGATGCCTAATCGATGTGTTTTAGCAGATAGGAATAATAATATTATAGCAGAAACATACGAGGAATATCAACTTGAGTGCCCCGAATGGATGTCTGAGGCTTTTTTTATCGGTTTCTTGCAACGAACCAGTTCTCTTCGTGTGTTAGCTTGGCAAAATGCTCTAAATGAGAATTTTGGTATGGAGCATCAAAAGAAAGAGACCATTTTTTGGAGTTCAAGATTTTACAAAGCTATTGATTATGAAGGCAATTTAATTGTAAGAGCACAGGGCGGAATGTTTGTCCGAACACACTAATATTGCTGAATACCTCAAATAACGTTATTACATATAATGCCCTTGATTATAATGAAGCTCAGTATTCATTCTTTATAGGTGATACTATTATTTTTTGGGGGAAGATGAAAGCACAAATTGGAGGTTATAGGATATAGAATTAGGAGAATATTGGAAAAACAAACAGGACTTAAATAGTTACTGATGCGTTAAAAATGAAGGCAAATCTTTTTATGCATAGATATCTATGCCCCATATTAACCCTTTTCCTGCTACTGACAACAACATTCTTGTCAGCAAGCATCTACCCGCCCATATCTTCTGAGAAATGCCTCCAAGAGATCATGTTCCATTTTGCCGGACATCAGAGTGGCGATGAGAAGATATATTTCTATCATAGCGACCATCTCGGTTCCGCCAGTTGGTCTGTCGATTTATCGGAAAAAACGCAAATCTACTTAAATCTACCTAAAATTCGCAAATAAATTTGCATATCTCAAAAATTTATTGTACCTTTGCGCCGTTTTTGGATGAATGCATCGAAATGACAGAATCAAACCGCATAGACTTTAACCGCGAACTGATGCGGAAGCAATACTGAATCATGTAACATAACTACCATCCGCCTATGTAGGCAGGCAACTTGTTCCATTTTGGAATTAGTTCAACAAGAAAGCAATCGTATGGTACGCCTCCTTGTTGTGCACCACACACCTAAAATAACCTCATTCAGCCTAATTCCCTGACAAAATGCAAAAATATTTGCATATATGCAAAAAAAGCAGTACCTTTGCCGCCGAAAGTTGCAAAGGAACGATATGAGCAAGTATGAAATTCCTTTTTTGACGAGTGCGATACAGGCATTTGCGAATCAGTTTGGCATGACACGGCAAGCCGCATTCCGCTATTTGCAGCAATACAAAGCACTTGCCTTCTTAATAGAGTTCTACGATGTAGAGCACCTACAATCAATGGACGACACCATTGATGATATGCTCATTGTTTGTCGCCAAAACGGAGGAACACAGGCATGATACTATTCCACGGTACCAACACAGATATTGAAACAATCGACCTTTCCCGCAGTCTCAACCATAAAGATTTCGGAAAAGGTTTCTATCTCACGGATTCGCGAGAGACAGCTATGCGTATGGCAACCAAAAAGGCTCGTCTTTTCGGAGGTAAGGCAACATTAATCATATATGAGTTTGATGAAACGGCTTTGTACTCGGACTTAAAAGTAAAAATATTTCCCGAGAAAGCAACTGTAGAATGGTTTCTGTTTGTTGATGCCAACCGTGACAGGGAAAATCAGCAACCAATACATGATTACGATATTATTGTTGGACCCATTGCCGATGACGGCGTAGTTATGCAGATTACTAATTATAGGGAAAATATCTTTACGGCAGAACAAGCTGCAAAATGTCTTCAAGACAAGTATCTTGACCAGCAGTATTATTTCGGTTCAGAGAAAGCATTGCGCTATCTCAACAAATCAAACGTTCAAATACTATGACGCAAGCAAATCATCATCAAATAGCGACCTATTTGACCGACTACGCATTGAGTGAGTTGGTGCGCTATGTCATGGAAGATACCGGCTGTTGTCTGGAGCAAGCTATGGAAAAGGTTTATAATTCATCGCTCATGTCGGCTCTGCAGGACGAAGAAAATGAACTCTACATCCAAAGCCCTGCGTATTTGTATGAGATGATGAACACAGCGGCTTCCAATGGTAACTGATAACAAAATAAAACAAACAAAATTTAATCCGCCTATGGCATAAAACAACAGACAAACAACATACATAAATAAAGCGTAATAAGCCCAACTTGATTGTTTGAAAACTGGACACTTTCAACAACTATTGATTCAAGCATGGTTTTATGTACGCTCACGCGTGGCGTGAGTTTTCCGTGCATAAATTTGAATCAATAAGGTAGTCCAGAATCCTCAAACAATCAAATGAAGCAAATGAAAGCTTGCGCTTTTTGTGTCGTAATTTCTGCATAAAACAAAAACTATTTTTAATACTAAAAATTATGGAAACTAATACTGCTTCAATCAATGAATTGGTTAATTGGCTAGATGAAAAGATGCCTAAGTATCTCCGATTAAATGGAGGAGAAGAATATTATGTGCCTATTATTTACAAACATGAATGGACGGGGCATGATAATTCTTGGATTGCAATGTTTGCTAAAGAAGGTAGCAAATATTTTAATCCAACTAATTGTATTTTAGCCGTTGAAGGTCCTGATTTCTTTACAGCCATCAAAAAGTTCCATGACGAGTTTAAACGTTTTGCAGCACAAGGTGTATGTGTGGGTAAAGAATATCACCCTGAGAACTTACCAGAAGTGGAGAAAAGAACGCGTTATGCGTATGACTCAATTTCTGGACGAATAATAACTAAACATATTTAAATTCAGCGATTTGTATAATCTAAAATCTATAATAATACGATGAAAAAATTATATCTTTTATTCCTATTATTTCCTTGCTTGGTCTTGGCATCGCCGGTTGATCCTGCTACAGCCCAACAAGTAGCAGAGAATTTCTTTGAGAACTCTATTTATGAGAATGTTGTTCGGCAACGAAAAGCGTCCTTTAGACGCGTTCAGCAATCTACCGCCAAGAAAATCCGCAAATCTACAGGGCGAAGTTATGAGCCTTATTATATCTTCAACAATACGGATGGTGGTTTTGTAATTGTTGCAGGTGATGACCGCGTCCAGCCAATTTTGGCTTATTCTGCAAATAATGAATTCGCACAAGACAGTATGCCTATACAAGTTAAAGAGTGGCTGGATATGTATAGTGAGCAAATTCAATATGTCGTGGACAACAATATATCTAATGATAGTATCGCAGATTTATGGAGAACCAATGCTCCTGCTCGACATAATGCGATAGATGTAATTGCCCCTCTTATACAAACCCATTGGAGTCAATCACCATTATATAATGACAAGTGTCCTTATGATACGGGGCTTTCTCCATTAGGCTCACATCCGACGGTAGGTTGTGTTGCATGTGCAATGGGACAAATAATGAAGTACTGGGAGTTTCCTGCTATGGGTATAGGCAGCCACTCCTACAACTCTGCAAATTATGGAACACTATCGGCAAATTTTGGCAGAACGCAATACGACTGGGCAAATATGCCAGTACAACTTGATAATAGTAGTACGCAAGCACAAGTAGATGCCGTTTCAACATTATTATATCATTGTGGAGTCTCGGTTGATATGAACTACAATAGCGATGGAAATGGCTCTAGCGGTGCCTGTACGGTAGGAAATACTCTCGTAAAAGCCCTAAAGGCTACCGCTGAAGAAGCTTTTATTGACTACTTTGGTTACAAATCGAATACAGTAAAAGGTGTCTTTATGAAAGATTACACATATACTAATTGGGTATCATTACTAAAGAGCGAGTTGAATAACAACCGACCTATCCTGTATTCAGGAGGAGCATCTGATGGTAGTGGACACGCTTTTATTTGTGACGGATATGATTCCGATAATAAGTTCCACTTTAACTGGGGATGGGGCGGATCTTATGATGGCAATTTTGCCCTTAACTCAACGCCAGACCTCATTCTCTATCCACAAGGTCAGGACGCTGTAATAGGCATCATACCGGATCAAACGTCACAGTTGTACGATTTAGCAATGTACGCTGACTTAGCAACCGCAAGCTCTTCCTATACGTTTGGAAATGATATGACCATCACAGGACAAGTGGAAAATAATGGAACAGGCACTTTTATGGGGGAATTCAGAGTTGGCCTATACAATTCCAATGACCAATTTGTCGGATGGTCAAATGAATCTTACTCTTTCACTCTTATCGGAGGGAATCACACTGTGGCAAAGACATTTACATTTACAGGAGGAACGCCTTATATAACAGGGAAATATACTGCGTATATGTTCTATAAAGAAAGCGGTTCGACCATATGGCATTCCGTAAGAAGCGATGTGGGTGTTTTCTTAACTGAATATAACAATGTGTCCTTCAATATTACATACAGAACGAATTCGCTAAGGACATACTCTGCGTTCTCCGTTTTAGAGAATAAGTATATAGTAGGGAATACCACCCATGTGAATGTTGATATTCTCAATGCCGGCAGTTCAACCTTCTATGGAAAAATAAAACTTTGCTTAGAAAATACAGATGGAACTATAGCCCAAGATATAGATGTCTATTCTGTCACCTCTGGGCTTAATGCCAACACGCATTATACGAATGGCCTGAATTTTACTGGAGTCATTTCTGTTGATCCCGGAACATACTATTTAACATTGTTGTTCCAACGGACAGGAGAAACGACATGGTACTATGTGGGGTGTGACCAATATCAAAATCCTACCCCCATCAATGTAGTTGCACCTCCTTTGGTGGCTGACGATTTTGAAGTAAATGATACCCAACCTACAGCCGCTAACTTGTCAGCAGATTTTGAAGAAACGGAAATGCCGTCTTTTGGAACAGAGAAGGTTTCCCTGCACACGACAACAGATGTCGATTATTATAAGGTCAATTTCCCTGCAGGGTACAAATACTACGTTACTATCGATTTATACGATTGCTATAATCGAAACGGTAGTAACTATTACTCAGGCGATGCAAAAATGGCCTATTCTATTGATGGGCAAACATACTCTGAATATTTTGATAATGGGGTTAGCGAAGCCAACCAAATCGTTTTTGAAGGTCCGAAGACTATGTACATTATGGTAGAGCCATATATAACAGATTGGATTGGTACATACGAATTGGCAGGGCATGTCACTCGAGAATATTTAGGTAATACCTCCGAGAATAACTTAACTCCCGGCAAATATGTCATTGTTGCAAGCCGTAATAAAACAGGAGACAAAAACTGGTATTATATGACTTCGGATCTCGGAACTGCAAGCACTAAACGCTTTCAAGCAGAAAGCACCGGAACGGAAAGCATGGATGCAATAGATATTACTGATTTGGAAGATAAATACGTGTGGACACTTGAAGCGGATGGAGATAATTGGAAACTGAAGTACGGCACTCAGTATGTTACATGGATTTCCGGCAACTCTGCAAATCTTGGTGCGATGGCTAAATCTTTGACATTTGAGGTCGCAGACAATCAAGTACAGGCGCATTTCAATGACGGTACGGCAGAGCGTTATTTGTCACTCAATGCCACTACGAATAACAATTATTTCGCGTTCTATGCCAACACAAATCAAATAACACACCTATATTTCTTGCCTTATGATGATGGTTCTACACCACCACCTACGCGTGATTGCAAGTCCGTGCCATACACAGAGACATTTGCTTCCTCACAAGGCGACTTTAGTGTTGATAACTTGACATTACCTGACGGTTTTACGTCCATTTGGAATTGGGATTCACAATATGGAATGGTTGCTAAATGTATCAAAGGTTCCACTAAGTACGAATCAGAATCATGGCTTATCTCTCCTTGTGTAGAACTGCCTGAGAATGAAACATGTATTCTTTCTTTCAGCCATGCAGCAAAGTTCTTCCAAAGTACATCACAGATGTCTTTGTGGATTTCAACGGACTACGATGAATCAGATCCTGAGGCGGCTCAATGGAGTAGACTTATTATCCCAACGTATCCAACCGGCTCCGACTGGAATTGGTACGAATCGGGAGATATTGACTTGTCTGCGTACAAAGGCCAGAATGTAAACATTGCTTTCTGCTACAAGAGCAGTACAAGTTATGCACCGCAATGGGAGATTAAGAATTTTGCTGTAAGGAAACAGAGTATTATTACAGGAATAGAAGACACTCACAGCGACAAACCTTCCGCGATAAAGATTCTTCGAGACGGCCAGATCTGCATCCTCCGAGGGGATAAGACCTATACCGTTACCGGTCAAGAGGTGAAATAGTTTCGTCCCTTCCCCGTAATATTATTCGGTTTCTTCGTCACCTGCGCAGGTCGTCAGACCTGCGTTTTTTTTCTTCCTTTCTTGGCAAATCCGATTTGCCGAAATTCCTGCCCTGTTGCACACCAAACATGTACACCAAACATGTTCACCATACATACCTAAAACAACCTCATTCAGCCTAATTCACTGACAAAATGCAAAAATATTTGCATATATGCAAAAAAAGTTGTACCTTTGCACCCAAAATTGGTGCAAGGATGAAAGCAGACCAACATACCGAGTTCAAACGCCTGTGGAAAGATGAGTTCTTTCGCGAGTTGAGTGCGTTCGCCAACAGCCAAGGCGGCACGCTCTATATCGGTATGGAAGACGATGGTACTGTCGTTGGGGTGAGAGATGCCAAGTCCTTGCTCCAAGACATACCGAACAAAATCAAGAACAATCTGGGGTTCTTGGCGGATGTGGATCTCAAAAACGAAGATGGCAGGGAATATATAGCCGTCCATGTGACACCGCAAGAAAACGCCATTTCATACGAAGGCAAATACTATGTCCGTAGCGGCAGTACCGCACAAGAACTGCGTGGACCACAATTGGCGTCGTTTCTCATGCAGAAAGCAAAATTGCATTGGGACGCGCTGCCCCGCCCGGAAGCCAAATTGAGCGACTTGAACAATGAGGCTTGGAATTATTTCATCACCACCGCTTGGAGAACAAGCGTTTGAACAAAAGTGCTCAAACGGAAAGCCAAGAGACCGTCCTGCACAAACTCAATCTGATGACTGAAAACGGCGAATTGACCAACGCTGCACTGATGTTGTTCGGCAAGGATATGGAGCGTTGGAGTCCGCTCTCTGCTTTCCGTATCGGTCGTTTCGGCGTCAATCGGGCGGACTTGATAATCCATGATAATATTGTTTGCCCGTTAGTGTTGATGCCGGACGCGGTGACTGATACCTTGCGTACCAAATATCTGCCACTATCGGCTATGAGGGCTTGCATCGCAAAGAGACATTGGAAATGCCGGAAGACGGTTTACGAGAGATGATTTGTAACGCCATCATACACCGTGATTATTTGGGTACGTTTATCCACATGCGTGTATGGGCTGACCGCATCCAATTATGGAATGAAGGCACATTGCCGCAGTCTATCACGATAGAGAAACTGATGGAGGACCATGAATCCATGCCGCGTAATCCGCTTATAGCAAAGGTGTTCTATATGATGGGCTTTATTGAGAATTGGGGACGTGGCTACGAGAAAATCCGCGATGCGTTCGAGCAAGCTCATCTGCAAGTGCCAACTTTCGAACAAGTCCGTGGTGGCTTTATGGCAACCATCCAACGCGAGGTCTTCCAAAAGGTGCAAGGCGGACAAGGTTCTGCTGAGAATGTCCTGGAAAGTGACCAAGAAAACGGCAAGGAAAGTGCGCTGAATGCCCAAAAGTGGCCTGAAAAGTGGCCTGAAAAGGCACAACTGATAATAGAGACTATTTCGCGTAATAAAAGCGTGTCTATTCAACAATTAGAAGAACAGTTGACAATAGGTCACACCACTATCAAGAAAATATTGCGTGAGATGCAAGTAGAAGGCATCATCCGCCGTGTCGGACCCGCTAAAGGCGGTCATTGGGAAATAATATCAACAAAATGACAAACATAACCACCCCGCCTATGGCATAAAACAACAGACAAACAACATACATACATAAATAAAGCATTCGGCTAAGAACTTGGATTGTTGAAATCTGGAACATTTCAAAAACAATCTGCCAAGAACAAGGCTTCTGAGTGCTCATGCGTAAGCGTGAGCCTTGTTCAGTAGATATTTGGCAGATTAAGGTAAGTTCCAGAACCTCAGCAATCCGGATTGAAGCTAACAAGCCTCACGTTTTTTGTATGGATACATACAACTCCTAATAATTAGCCAATCCCGGAAGGCGTAAGAAGGGAAATTATATCTATGAGTATGAAAAAGACATTTTTATTTATCGCAGTAGCGATTACAATCTCTCTTTTCCTTGCATGTACAGGAAAAAACTCCACGATTAATCCAGAAGACCCGGATGATCCGCAGCCGATAGTGAAAGGCGAGCCATGCGGCAAAAATCTATATTGGGTCTATGACGAGCAGACATTCACCTTGGATATAACTGGAGAGGGAGCGATGTTTGATTTTGACACTATTGGTCCATGGAGTTATATAGAAGAATGGGGGGACCCACATATCTTTGAGATTAAGGAAATCCACTTACCGGAAGGTATCACCCATATCGGTAGCAGAGCTTTTCACGAAGCAGCAGTTACCGATATCGTTATTCCCAACAGCGTAAAAACCATAGGAGACCGAGCATTTGAATCCAGTGATCTTGAGAATATTATAATCGGTGAAGGATGCACCAATATAGGTGATTACGCATTCGGCTCCTATGAGATCAAGCGAGTGATATGTTATGCTGCCATTCCTCCTGCATTGGGATCGTATACGTTTTATTATAGAGGTGGCACCCCATCTTATTCTATCTACGTTCCAAGCAGAAGTGTAGATGCATATAAATCAGATTCCCGATGGGGAGAATACAATATTGTAGCATTGCCATAAACAATTAAATCCATAAAATTATGAGAAGACATATACTCCTCTTATTGATTGCAGTTATGGCCATTACTGCAACTTCCTGCCAACAAAGGAATGAGCCAAATAATAATGGTGAAGAGGAAACAAACTATGTGGATTTAGGATTACCATCCGGCACATTATGGAAAAATGCCAATGAAACAAATGCGCAAAAGGAATACAATTTTTTTACGTTTGATGAGGCGGTGAATGCCTTTGGTTATGATCTACCAACTAAAGAGCAATGGCAAGAACTGATAGACGAATGTACTTGGTCATGGACTTTCGGTGGCTATAAAATTATAGGTCCTAACCATAACTACATAATTTTGCAGGGAGATGGTCGTTATGATTGTGATGGGGGATACAAAAATAAAACCGGAGATGGTGATTATTGGTCGGCAGTTTCGGATGAAGGGAATGGCGCATATGGATGTTCATTTGATTCTGGTACAAAAGGATACATTAGTTGGTACTATGTTTGTGAGGGCCTTTCTGTGAGGTTGGTTCGCTAAGTAATTAATACATTTTTATATCAACCTCAATAGGTGTAGGTGCCGCAAGAACACAGAACAAAACCAAAAAGCCAATCCCCGAAGGCGTAAGAGGGGAATTAAAAATCTACTAATATGAAGAAAACTTATTTATTGTTAGCCATCGTGGCTATTGTTCTGTGTTCTTGCGGCACCTACACCTATCAAGAATCTACAGCACGTTATGTAGAACCTTCGCGAGCAGGATTTGTAACTCCTGTCGTAGCAGACATGGAAGTGCAAGAAGCCAAAATTACTAACGAAGTGGAGATATTTGCCAAACTCAAAAGCCGTGAAATTAACCAAATCATGGCAGCAGAAATGCGGGGAATGGAGTCGCCATTAGTCTTGAGTTGGAAGAAAAACGCACTTGCTCAGACACTCAAGAAATTCAAAGCCGATGACATTGTTTCTCCTACTTTTGAAATTGCTCCGAGCCGTACGCAAAGAAAGATGTATTGGTCGTAACTGTTACCGGACATCCTGCAACCTATACCAACTATCGCAAAGCCACACAAGCTGATGTGGAACTGATGAAGCCATTTATCGAACAGAAAAACAATGTTAATCTCCAAGGTGGTCTTATTCTTCAACACGCTAAATAACAACTACTATGAAACGAAATGTTTTTATACTACTTACCGCACTGTGTATTTGTGGCATAGCCCAAGCGCAAGTTGGTGTATATCGCAGTAGCGGCGTGGGAGTGGTCAAAAAAGAGGATGTCGGCGAAAACGGACCGCTCACGCGTAACGGGAAAGTCTATTTCTATCATGGGAAACCAATGACCGAAAAGGAAATGGTGAATTTTGTACAACAGAATTGTGAAATGGCTTATCAACACTATAAGAAAAGTAAATCAATGGAGATTGCCGGGTGGTCGCTACTCGGAAGCGGAATAATATTGTCTCCGATATTAGGCTCTGCACTATTAGCTGTACCAAAAGATGAAAGTAATCGTAATCAAGTTATAGGCGCATCAATGTCCTTTTATGTTATAGGAGCCGCTGTCGCAATAGTTAGTGTTCCGCTGATATGTGTGGGCTCAAAGCACAAGAAAGACACTCATAAGGTCTATAACACATGGTGTGGTTACAAGGAATTGGAGCAAGAGACAAGCCAATTAGAATTTCAGCTACAGACAACCAGTAACGGCCTCGGATTTGCACTTTCGTTTTAGTACTACGACTTCTGCTATCTCGCTCCCCGATTACTCGATTTGTCGGTTTAACTCTCGGCACATTTGCCGAGCCCCATTCACTCCAGCCTGCTCCACAATCCAAGCAGGCTGGCTCTTTCTTTTTTTACGCGGAATAGTATTCCGCGCGTTAATATTCTTGGCAGTTGCGCCGTCTGCCAGACGGCATCTTCTTTCTTCGTCTATTGCGTCGGAATACTATTCTGACATCGGACTGCCGACTTGGAATCGTTTTTGCTGTTTTATGTCACTCTTAATTAGTCTCGGCTTTTTTCACAAGTGTAGTCGGTTTAGCATCATCAACTACAGCAACAGTAGCAGCAACAACAAACGCAAGTTTATACCGACATCAGCACCAATTGATGGGAGAGAAGTCACAAAACAAAAGACACCCACTATTGGTGCCTTTTGTGTCCCCCGAGGGACTCGAACCCTCGACCCACTGATTAAGAGTCAGTTGCTCTACCAACTGAGCTAGGGAGACAAACTATTTACGATGTGTATGTTATGATGCTCAACTTGCGCTGTCTCAAAAGCGGGTGCAAAAGTACAACAAAAAAATGACACTGCCAAATTTTTTTGCGTTTTTTTTGCTTTTTTAACGATTTTTGACGAAAAAAGCCGATTATATTTGCAAGATTCAAATATTTTATATACTTTTGTAGGCGATTAGTAGCAAGATTAAGCCGGAATATACTAAAAATACAATAGATATGGAATTCCACTATGAACCAATGTTCCAACTTGGTACAGACGAGACCAAGTATTATCTGCTGACCAAAGACTATGTGTCCGTCAGCGAGTTTGAAGGCGTGCCGGTCCTTAAAGTAGACAAGGAGGGCTTAACGATGATGGCACAGCGCGCTTTTCAAGATGTGAGCTTCATGCTGCGCCGCTCCCACAACGAGCAAGTGGCTAAGATCTTGCGCGACCCTGAAGCATCGGCTAACGACAAGTATGTTGCCCTCACTTTCCTGCGCAATGCGGAGATAGCAGCCAAAGGGCAATTGCCGCTCTGCCAAGATACCGGTACCGCTATCATTCATGGGGAGAAGGGGCAACAAGTGTGGACCTATGAGAAATGCGATCCCCGGAAGGCTATGCACGATGCAAAATGCGAGAAGGAGGCTGAGTCCGATGAGGCGTACCTCAGCAAGGGCGTGTATGAGACTTATACACAGTGCAATCTCCGGTATAGCCAGAATGCTCCGCTGAGTATGTATGAGGAGGTTAATACCAAGTGCAACCTGCCTGCACAGATAGATTTGGAGGCAACAGAGGGCATGGAGTATCGGTTCCTGTGCGTGACGAAAGGTGGCGGTTCAGCCAACAAGACCTACCTCTATCAAGAGACCAAAGCCCGTATTCAGAACGAGGGTACTTTAGTGCCTTTCCTCGTTGAGAAGATGAAGAGCTTGGGTACTGCCGCTTGCCCGCCTTACCATATCGCTATCGTTATTGGCGGTACCAGTGCCGAGAAGAACCTTCTGACGGTTAAACTTGCTTCCACACACTACTATGATTCTTTGCCGACCAGCGGTAACGAGCATGGCAGAGCTTTCCGCGATGTAGCGTTGGAGGAAAAACTGCTGCAGGAAGCCTACAAGATAGGTCTTGGTGCGCAGTTTGGCGGTAAGTACATGGCGCACGACGTGCGCGTGGTTCGCTTGCCGAGACATGGTGCCAGTTGCCCGATTGGCTTAGGTGTCAGCTGTTCCGCTGACCGCAATATCAAGTGTAAGATTAACAAGGACGGTATATGGATTGAGCAGATGGATAATAATCCTGGCGAGCTTATTCCTGCCGAATGGCGTAATGCAGGTGAGGGCGATGCTATTCGCATTAATCTAAACCAGCCCATAGATGATGTCTGCAAGATACTGACCAAGTATCCTATTGGTACGCGTTTAAGCCTGAACGGCACGATTATTGTCGGACGAGACATAGCTCACGCTAAGATTAAGGCACGCTTGGACGCCGGCGAGGATATGCCTGAGTACCTCAAGAACCATCCTATCTACTACGCAGGACCGGCTAAAACACCTAAGGGTATGGCTTGCGGCTCGATGGGTCCGACCACAGCAGGACGTATGGACCCCTATGTGGATGAGTTCCAAGAACGCGGAGGCAGTCGTATCATGCTGGCGAAAGGCAACAGGTCGATTGATGTGACCAACGCTTGTCAGAAACACGGAGGTTTCTATTTAGGCTCTATCGGCGGACCGGCAGCTATCCTCGCACAAGAGAATATCAAATCTATTGAGTGCGTCGAATATCCGGAATTGGGTATGGAGGCTATTTGGAAAATCGAGGTTGAGAACTTCCCTGCCTTCATCTTAGTGGATGATAAGGGTAATGATTTCTTCAAGCAACTTAAACCGTGCGAGGGTTGCACGATCCTGAAGTAAGATGGACGGCAAAAAAAGTATCTGGCAACGGTTGAACTTCAAGTACCGGCTCATGCTGGTCGATGAAAACACGATGGCGGAAGCCTGGCACACGCATATCAGTTGGCTACGACTGATAACCTATTTCGTGTTGCTGTTCATCGTGACGGTAGTACTCATCTCCGTACTGATAGTCTATACGCCTGCGCGTAATCTGCTACCGGGTTATAGTGCTAGTATCCGTAATCAGTTGGTTTCACAGAGCCTCGTTGTGGACTCTCTCAGCACGGAGTTGGAGGTGCAACGACAGTACACCAATGTTCTGAGAGGGGTGCTGTCCGGCGAGACACCCGCTGACACTATTCAAGCCTTAGACAGTATGCAGATTTACATGCGTGAACAACTGTTAGAGGCGCAGAATGAGATAACGGAAGCCTTCAAAGCCCAGTACGAGGAACAGGAGAAAGAGAACCTACAACTATTCTCTAATGTTCGCGGCAAACAGAGTCTGCTAACCTTCTCCGCACCTCAACACGGCAATACCGTTTGCTCTGTGCTTTCGGGACAAGTGGTACTGGTCACCTATGAACTTAACAATACCTACACCGTTGTGGTGCAACATGCACCATATATTAGTATCTATCGGGGCTTGAAGAAAGCTCTTAAGGCTGCTGGTGACGCTGTACGAGCAGCAGAGAGTCTCGGTCTGATAGAAGACGGACGAGAGGTGGATTTTGAGCTCTGGGATAACGGTAAACGCATAGACCCTGCTAACATGATAGCACTATGAGAAAACAAATCGCCATATTAGGTTCCACAGGCTCCATAGGCACGCAAGCTTTGGATGTCATACGGCACAACAGAGACCGATTTGAGGTGTACGCTTTGGTGGCGCACACGAGCGTCAGCAAGCTTATTGAACAGGCGCGGGAGTTTAAGCCCAATGTGGTCTGTATAGCCGATGAGAGTCTGTATGAGCCTTTGCGCGATGCGCTTGACGGGTTAGATATAAAGGTCTGGGCAGGCAATCAAGCCATAGCCGATATGGTGACTTTGCCGAGTATAGATATCGTTATGGCGGCCATGGTAGGTTATGCAGGCTTACGCCCCACGATGGCGGCTATCGAAGCAGGCAAGACCATTGCTCTCGCTAATAAGGAGACCTTGGTTGTCGCAGGAGAGCTTATTACCAAGCTCATGAACGAGCATAGGGTGGTACTGTTGCCCGTTGATAGCGAGCATAGTGCAATCTTCCAATGTCTAGCAGGAGAGGGTAATAACCCTGTCGAAAAGATTCTGCTGACCGCGAGCGGAGGACCGTTCCGCACCTTCACCCCTGAGCAACTTAAGACGGTGACCGCCGCCCAAGCCCTGCAACACCCCAATTGGGAGATGGGAGCGAAGATAACCATAGACTCGGCGACCATGATGAATAAGGGTTTTGAGGTTATTGAGGCGCACTGGCTTTTCGGGGTAGGGTATGACAAGATAGAGGTGCTCGTTCATCCGCAGTCGATTGTGCACAGCGCGGTGCAGTTTGCCGACGGAGCGATTAAAGCGCAATTAGGGGCTCCTGACATGCGCTTGCCGATACAGTATGCTCTGACATACCCCGAACGGGTAGAGAGTGAGTTCCCCAGAGCCGACCTGTTCCAATTAGGGGCACTGACTTTTGAGCGACCTGACCTTCATAAGTTCCCGCTCTTGGCATTGGCCTATCAAGCGATAGAGCGTGGAGGAAATATACCGTGCGTGCTTAATGCCGCCAACGAAGTGGTTAATTTGGCTTTCCGCGAGGGACGATGCACCTTCCCGCAGATGAGCGAGGTGATTGCTCGCACCATGGACACCGTGCACTTTATACAACAACCAACCTATGAGCAGTTGGTCGAAACAGATTTAGAAACAAGACAAATAGCAAATAAATGGCTTTCTTAACATCACCGACATTTTGGATTAAACTGGTACAACTCTTACTATCTATATCCTTCCTTGTACTTATTCATGAGGCGGGGCACTGCCTTATCGCTAAACTTAATAAAGTGCGTGTAGAGCAGTTCTACATGTTCTTCAACCCGTACTTCTCTATCTTCAGGATGAAGAAGTTTGATGGTCAGTGGCACTTCCAGTTCTTTCACCGCAATGAGGAAAAGGACGAATGGGCAGAGCAAGAGCCTGATAACACCATCTGGGGTATCGGTTGGTTGCCGTTAGGCGGTTATTGCGCGATAGCGGGTATGGTTGACGAGACACATGACGCTGACCAATTGGCTGCCGAACCTCAGCCGTGGGAGTTTCGGTCTAAGAACGTGTGGCAACGCTTGAGTATCATCATAGCAGGTATAGTGGTTAACTTCATCACTGCGTTGCTGCTCTTTGCCATCATCTTCTATACATGGGGGGATACACGCTTGCCGCTCAAGAACGCCACCAACGGTCTCTATTACAGCGAGGTCTTTACGAGACAAGGTTTTGAGCAACGCGACAAGATATTACTGGTCGACAGCTTGCAGCCTGAGACCCTCAGCGATGTATTAGAGTGGATGGTTATAGAAGGCAAGCGCCATGTGACGGTGCAGCGTGGTGACTCCGTCTTTCAGCTCGTGATGAGCGAGCGGTTAGGACAGGATTTCTTAGCGGCACAGCAGACCTTTGACCGTAATGAGCGTGACCATGCTCGTCGCGACGATACATACCGTAAAGAGTCCTTTATTCCCCTGAGTGAGTATTTCCCGATGGTGGTGGTCGATGCCGCGGAGAATTACCCTGCAGCATTAGCAGGCTTACAAACGGGAGACAGTATCGTCTCTATTGACGGTATTGCGACGCCTTCTTACTACGAGGTGCAGAACGAACTTGCCAAACACCCTGTGGACAGCATCACCATAGGCTATTACCGCGAGGGGGCGTATCAAGAGGCACAAGCGTTCATCGGTGACCAATGTCTGTTGGGCATAACAACTCAGCCCAAGACGGTTTTCTGCCCCGTAGAGACGGTCTATTACGGGTTTTGGCAGTCTATACCTAAGGGTATCGCCCATGGCTGGAACGTGTTAGTAGGATATGTTAAGCAGTTCAGGCTTGTCTTCACGAAGGAAGGTGCACAGAGTTTAGGTGGTTTTGCGGCTATAGGCAATCTCTTCCCCGCTCAATGGAGTTGGTATGGTTTTTGGTACATGACGGCGTTCTTAAGTATCATTCTGGCGTTCATGAACTTCCTGCCCATACCGGGTTTGGACGGCGGATATATCCTCTTCTTGTTGGTAGAGCTCATTACCCGCAAAAAGCCCTCGGACAAGTTCCTTGAGGTTGCTAATAACATAGGTTTCTGGTTGCTGATAGCGTTGCTCATTTTTGCTAACGGGAATGATGTACTAAAGATATTCTTTTAAAGATGCAAGATGCAAAATGCAAGATGCAAGATGAAGCAGTAGCCGGCGAGAGGGAAAGAAGCCAGGTTCCCGGGAGACCAGGTGCCCTATTTAAGTGGAAAGTTGAAAGTTAAAAGTTGAAAGTTAATGGATAACAATAAGGAGTATTTTGTGCATGAGTCGTCCTATGTGGATGAGGGTTGCCAAATAGGTAAAGGAACTAAGATATGGCACTTCAGTCATATCATGTCGGGCTGTGTGATAGGGGATAACTGCAACATCGGGCAGAACGTGGTGATTAGTCCTGAGGTGGTCATAGGCAATAACTGCAAGATACAGAATAATGTCTCTGTCTATACGGGCGTGAAATGTGAAGATGATGTGTTTCTTGGGCCGAGTATGGTTTTCACCAATGTTATCAATCCTCGTGCTGCCGTTAGTCGCAAGAACGAGTATCGCCCGACGCTCCTCAAGAAGGGCTGCTCTGTCGGTGCTAATGTAACGATTGTGTGCGGACACACCTTAGGCGAATACTGCCTGATAGGGGCAGGGTCGGTCGTGACCAAGGATGTAGAGCCATACGCCTTGATGGTCGGTAATCCTGCGAGGCGGATCGGCTGGGTAGATAAAGAAGGAAATAAAGTAGAACAACAACCAATATGATTCAGCGAATACAGAGTGTATACCTGCTACTGGTAGTAGTCTTGGGTATCGTGTTATGTTTTGTGCCGGTGTTACAACTCACGACCCCATTAGATGCCGGCGTACAACGGATGTGGGAGTTAAGTGCAACAGGTCTAACAGAACAGACTCCCAGTCTCGACCAATTATGCTTACAGCCCGCCGTTTTGAAGGGCTTATGGGGCTTGACCATCAGTACCTTACTTATTCCTCTGCTTGCAGGAATAGACCTCTTTCTCTTCAAAAAGAGGCTCCTACAGGCAAGGCTCAATATCTTCACCGTGCTGCTGTGCGTAGGCTATTACGGTATTATTTATCTCTATGGCAAACTCGCGGCAATGTCGATTGGCGTTGAGTGGCACATGACCTTTTGGTGCGCTATACCTGCCGTCTGCGCGGTGCTGACGCTCATGGCGACCAGACGAATCTTGGCTGACGAAGCGTTGGTGCGCAGTGCGGATAGGATAAGGTAATGCAAGATGCAGGATGCAAAATGAAGCAATAGCCGGCGCGAGAGGGAAAGAAGCCAGGTTCCTGGGAGACCAGGTGCCCTTTTTAAGTGGAAAGTTGAAAGTTAAAAGTTGAAAGTATACTATTATGAAGAAGTACAATTTTAATGCAGGACCAAGTATCCTGCCTCAGGAAGTGATTAAGGCGACAGCCGATGCTGTGATGGATTTTCAGGGCGAGGGTTTGTCTATTCTCGAGATTAGTCATCGCGCGAAGTATTTTCAGCCCGTTGTTGACGAGGCTGAAGCGCTGATGAAGGAGTTATTAGGTGTTCCGGAAGGGTATAGAGTGCTCTTCCTCGGTGGCGGTGCGAGCCTGCAGTTCTGCATGGTGCCCTATAATTTGTTAGAGAAGAAAGCCGCTTATCTCAACACGGGTGTTTGGGCGAAGAAGGCGCTCAAGGAAGCCAAAGGCTTTGGCGAAGCCGTAGAAGTAGCCACTTCTGCAGAAGCCAACTTCACCTATATTCCGATGGACTATGCGGTGCCGCAAGACGCGGATTATTTCCATATAACGACCAATAACACCATTTACGGTACGGAACTCAGTGACGCTAAATTAGCAGAGATCTACCGGAAGAAAGGTCAAGTGACCCTTGTGGCGGACATGAGTTCGGACATTCTGTCTCGTCCGATTGATGTAAGTCAATATGGTATCATCTACGGCGGAGCCCAGAAGAACCTAGCTCCTGCGGGTGTGACCTTCGTTATTGTGAAGGAAGATATACTCGGTCATGTGAGCCGTTATATCCCGACGATGCTCGATTATAGGACGCATATAGATGGCGGTTCGATGTTCAACACCCCTCCTGTACTGCCTATATACACGGCTCTGCAGACCCTTAAGTGGCTGAAAGCCCATGGTGGTGTTGAGTGGGTTATGCAGCGCAATATCGCTAAGGCAGAGTTGCTCTATGACGCTATTGACCATAGCAAGATCTTTGTCGGCACGGCTAAAGAGGAAGACCGCAGCCGTATGAACATCTGCTTTGTGCTAAAGCCTGAGTATCAGGAGTTGCAGGACGCGTTCATGACGTTTGCCACCGAGAAAGGTATGGTAGGCGTGAAGGGGCACCGCAGTGTAGGCGGATTCCGCGCCAGTTGTTATAACGCAATGGACCTCGAGGGCGTGCAAGCACTCGTGGATTGCATGAAAGAGTTTGAGGAGAGAAGCATATGAAGATTTTAGTTGCAACAGAGAAGCCTTTTGCCAAGGTGGCGGTAGACGGCATCAGAGCAGAGGTGAAGAAGGCAGGATATGAGCTTGCGCTTCTCGAAAAGTACACCGACAAAGCCCAACTTTTAGCGGCAGTGCAGGACGCCGATGCCCTCATTATTCGGTCGGACAAAGTGGACAGTGCTGTTTTAAACGCTGCCAAGAAGTTGAAGATAGTGGTTCGTGCCGGAGCGGGGTATGATAACATCGATTTAGAGGCAGCCACGGCTCACCATGTTGTCGCCATGAACACCCCCGGGCAGAACAGTAATGCCGTTGCCGAATTAGTGCTTGGTCTCATGGTGATGGCAGTCAGGCATTTCTATGACGGTACGAGCGGCACCGAGCTGAAGGGCAAGAAGTTAGGTCTTCATGCCTTTGGTAATGTAGGGCGCAATGTGGCGCGTATTGCTAAAGGCTTCGGTATGGACATTTATGCTTACGACGCTTACTGCCCCGACAGCGTGATGGAGGCAGAGGGCGTTCACCCCGTTCATAGTGCGGAGGAGCTCTATCAGACCTGTGATATCGTGAGCTTGCACATCCCAGCGACGGAAGAGACGAGACACAGCATCGGTAGGCATCAGCTTTGCTTGATGTCCAAGAGAAGCTTGCTGATTAATACGGCGCGCAAGGAAGTTATCAATGAGCCCGAGTTGCTCGATTTTATGCGTGAGAATGAGGACTTCTGTTATGTGGCGGATGTTAAACCCGATCGGGAAGAGGAGTTCAAGGCCTTTGCCGGGCGCTAT
>FLNX01000172.1_pt1 | contig 22381 bp, 16 predicted proteins | sample 1140341 | NCBI WGS metagenome assembly FLNX01 (sample SAMEA3878208, study PRJEB12797) | bioreactor metagenome | biome: Moose rumen | place: Sweden | collected 2011-10
GCCAGCGGTCGATCATCTCATCGCCCTTCTGACAACTGTAGTCGGTGAGGAAGCGGACACGCTTTTCGCTGTCCATCGCCTGGGCCTTGACCTCGATCTGCGGCTGGAGTTGGGCGTAGGAGGCATCGAGCGAGTCGCGTACGGCCTGAAGCGAGGGGAACAGCATCGAGTAGCGGGGATAAACCATATTGGACACCCAGTTGCACACCCAGAAGGCATTGTCCATCGAGAAGGTCACATCGTCGGCACCCTCGCCAGAGAAGCACTTCGGCAGACGGGTCATACAGTTGTACATCGGCGTATAGGCCACCATATTGCCATCGTCGTTGCCGAACCAGAAGCAGCCACCGATCTCACGGGGCAGCCACGAGCGCATCTGCGAGATGAACGACCAGGCGGTCTGGACGGTGGAGATGGGGCGCTCGTTGAAGTACTCCTTGCCATCGACCTTGTAGGAGAGCGGCGACACGCGGTAAGGCATCTGGAAGATACCACCACCGATGTCGGAGTCGAGGGCGAAAGGCGTGCCCTCATAGTGGTCGCGCATGGCATCGCGCAGATCCTGGAGAGACACCTTCTTGTTGGGGATGATCCAGAGCGGCATAGGCTTGGCATCCTTCTCGATGCCCGCAGCATAGGGCACATACTCGGAGAAATCATTGGCGAAGCGGTTGAAGAAACTCCACACACGGGCCTCGCAATAGCGGCGGCCGGAGAAGTCAGGCTCGGCATAGGCGGCGTTATAGGAGAAGTCGGCATCCTTGCCAGTGAACCAGCCCATCGTACGGGCGTACTTCACCACATTGTCGGAATAGACCACGAGATTGGGCACGGGCTTCTTGCCGTTGACGGGGAACTTCTTCTGCAGATCCTTCATCTTGACGGGTGTAAAGCGGCCATCGAGGAACTGCGTGATGCGGCTCTGGTTGGCGTGGGCAGCGATGGCATCGTCAGGGATGCGGACAGCCACCCAGACGGTGCGCTCAGCCGACTTCGTGCGGTCGGGGCCGCAGCCCATCATCTCGAGCATCCAGGCCTCGTTGGGGTCGGCCACTGAGAAGGTCTCGCCCTCGGAATAGTAGCCGTACTGCTCGACGAGCGAGGTCATCACCTGCAAGGCCTCGCGGGCTGTCTTGGCACGCTGGAGCGTGATATAGATGAGCGAGCCGTAGTCGATGATGCCGGTAGAATCGGTCATCTCGTGGCGGCCGCCGAAGGTGGTCTCGCCGATGGTGAGTTGCCACTCGTTGGTATTGCCGATGACATTCCAGGTCTCAGGTGCCTCGGCGATATCACCCAGATACTTGTTGGTGTCCCACTCATAGACCTTACGCACGTCGCCAGGCTGGTGCTTGGCTGCGGGATAGTGGTAGAGGGGCATAAAGGCACCATAGGAGTCGGCATTATAAGTGACGAACACGGAGCCGTCGGCAGAGGCTTTCTTGCCAACGATGAAGTTGGTGCAAGCCATCGCCCAACTGGTAGCGATGAGCATTGCGGTTAGAGTCAGTTTTCTTTTCATACCTTATTTAATATATAATGTTAGTTTCGTATGTTGCCGTATTCTGGCAGTAGTCGGTAGCCGTGAACTGGAGACGGTGCGCACCACCCGTCTTGCGGACGGGCGTCTCACGGAGATTGCAGACCACGAGGGAACTCTTCTCACGCGAGTCGAACACCACGAAGCGACCGTCGATGGTAGCCGTGAAGGACGCTACCCCACTCTGCTGGTCGGTGACGTTGAGCATGATCTCTTCGCCGAGGCTGTAGGGATGGACGGAGGGCGGCTCGTCGTCGTAGTCGAGTTCATAGGACTGGCCCAACTCGCGGATGCGGCCTGAGACCCAGCCATCGTGATAGTCGCCACCCATATACTTGCCATTGGCACTGCGGACATAGAGTTTCGTAGGATCAGCCTCGGTATGGACGATGCGGTCGGCACCAATCTGATCGAGACGTGCCCGGATGAGCAGTTCGCCATCCGTCACAAGCGGAAAACTTGTGGGATAGAAGGAATAGGCATCAGAGATGTGGTCGGGCTGACGGCGCACGACGGGCTGCAACAGCATGTCATCAGCCAGCAAGCCGTAAGGCACCACGAGTTGCATCTCACCGGGCAAGGAGAAACTGTTGGTCTGGTTCCAATGGAAGATGCGGCCAGGCGTCTGTGTCAAGTCGGTATCAAACGCCTCGCTACCTTGCTTCACGCCATATACGGTGAACTGATAGTGGCTCTCATTGCCCTTATAGTCGCGCAGGATGTACTCGAAATGGTAGTCGCGCTCCTGAGAGAAGTCCACGATACCACGACGGCTGTCGGCGTGGAGGATAGGGAGCGTATTACCCGGCTCGATATACGACTTGAGGAACCACACACGGTTGTGGAGCCAGTGGTCGTAGTCGCCCCAGGAATTGACGAGACGGTTCTGTCCGACGGGCACGTGGTCCACGACAGCACGGAAGATCTCCTCACCATCGAGCATCAGGATCTGCTCACGCACGCCATAGTGATGATAGGTGCCCTGCATATAGTCGTCGGCCCAGAGGGCGAAGCCTACCCTGCCCCAAGCCGTGAACTCACGCGACAACTGATGGGACGTGAAGCCGAACACCTGCTTACGGGGACTGCCGTTGAAGACGCCCTTGCCCACCATCGGACAAGCCATAAAGGAATGGGCCTGTGGGGCAACGGAGTCGCTGATATGGTCGCCGATGAACTCGTAGGGATCGAGCATATCCCAGGTGCGGGTGTCGTGGATCTCGAGATGCAGATGCGGACCAGTGGAATGGCCGGTATTGCCACTGAGAGCGATGAACTGACCCTGCGACACCGGACAGTCGAGCGGCGTGAGGCGGGCATCGGGCACGCAGGTCTCGTGGGCATACTGATACTTGCGGAGGGCCGCCTTGATGCGGGGCGAGAACGACTTCAGGTGGCAATAGACGGAGGTATAGCCCTCAGGATGGGTGACGTAGACTGCATTGCCGAAACCGTAGAGGCCCTGCGTGATGCGACTCACGTAGCCGTCGCCGATGGCATAGATGTGCTTGCCCTCCACATTGTCGGTAGAGATGTCGAGTCCGCCGTGGAAGTGGTGCGGGCGGGGCTCGCCAAAATTACCCGCCAGCGAGATGTCGTAATCCACCGGCGGGGTATAGATGCTTAACAGGATACACAGAATGGCGCTCAGCATGCTTTGAAGGACATATCGAGACCCTTCACAGAGTGCGTGAGGGCACCGACGCTGATGAAGTCGACACCCTGCTCGGCATAGTCGCGGATGGTGTCGAACGTGATGCCGCCACTCGATTCGGTCTCATAGCGATGGGCGATGATGTCGACGGCCTTCTTCGTATCGGGCACGCTGAAGTTGTCGAGCATGATGCGGTCTACGCCACCGTGGTCGAGCACCTGCTGGAGTTCGTCGAAGGAACGCACCTCGATCTCGATCTTCAGGTCGAGACCCTTCTCCTTCAGATAGGCGTGGCAGCGGTCGATGGCGTTCACGATGCCGCCAGCGAAGTCCACGTGGTTATCTTTCAGCAGGATCATATCGAAGAGGCCGATGCGGTGGTTACAGCCACCGCCGATCTTGACGGCCTGCTTCTCGAGCATACGCATACCAGGCGTGGTCTTGCGGGTATCGAGCACACGGGTGTTCGTGCCCTTCAGCCGTTCCACATATTTATTAGTCATCGTGGCGATACCGCTCATACGCTGCATAATGTTCAGCATCAGGCGCTCCGTCTGAAGCAGCGAGCGCACACGGCCCGTCACGACCATAGCGATGTCGCCCTTCTTCACACGGGAGCCGTCGCCCATCAACACTTCCACCTGCATCGTGGGGTCGAAGCGGCGGAACACTTCCTTGGCAATCTCCACACCAGCCAGGATGCCGTCTTCCTTGATGAGCAGATGGCTCTTGCCCATCGCGTCCTCAGGGATGCAGCAGAGCGTGGTATGGTCACCGTCGCCGATATCTTCGGCAAACGACAGATCAATCAGTCTGTCTACCAGTTCGTCAACACTTAACATAACCTTTCACTTCTTAAAAGTAATAGCCGAAGCCAAGACGGATGCCGAAGCCGGAATAGTCGTTGTCCTTGAAACTGTGCTCATAATAGACCTCAGGCTCCACGGTGACGTGGCGGTTGAGGAAGAAGGCATAGCCGACGTTAGCCTCTGGCTGGAAGTCGTTGAAGCCCGTGGCATGGGCATACTTGGCTATGGCACCCACATAGATGCCGTTCTGAGAGAAATAGTAGCGGGCACCGCCACCAATCTCTGTCGTGACCGACGAACCGTTGGAGATGTTGTTATAGTCGAACACGCCGAGCACCATCCAGTCGTCGAGGAAGAAGTAGCCAGCCTTGGCCTGCAGTCCAAGCGACCAGTCGGTAGCCTTGCTGTAGTTCAGGTTCAGGTTGGAGGCAGAGGCAGCCACGTAGAACTTACCTTGCGTGAACGGTGTCTCAGATTCGTTCAGATACTGTGCATTCACACTCATCGCCATCAGGAGGGCGACCATAGACATCATTAACTTTTTCATAACTCAATACTTATTTTTGTTTCTTCATTTCCTTATTATACCAAAGTGCAAACCAGACGGCTGCGATGACGAAGCAGCAGAGGCCGAGGCCGTAGCCGACCGGCTCAGGCAGATGGAAGGCCTGCTTCGAGATGAAGAGGAACGTGGTGCAGACCGTGGTCATGAACAGGGCCGGGATCAGGGTGATCCAGAAGCACTTATGCTGGCGCACGAGATAGACGGTCAGTGTCCAGAGCGTGAAGACGCTCAGCGCCTGGTTCGACCAGCCGAAGTACTGCCAGATAGTGTTGAAGCCGTCGGGATTTTCTATCTGCCAGATAAGCAGCAGGATGGAAGCGGCAAACATCGGGATGCAGATGTAGAGGCGCTTCGGGATGGGACGCTGATCCAGTTTCAGGGCCTCGGCCACGATCAAGCGGCCCGAACGGAAGGCGGTATCACCGGATGTGATCGGGGCTGCCACCACACCCAGCATCGCCAGGACGGCACCAGCCACGCCCAGCCAGTCGTTGCACACGAGATTGACCACAGCAGGCGCCGACGTATGGAAGCCCTTGGTGGCACTCTCGATCAGTTCGTAACCGGGAGCAGGATTGCCATAGAAGAACCAGGAGGCGACGGTCGCCCAGATCAGGGCCACGATACCCTCGGTAATCATGGCACCGTAGAAGATAGGACGGCCCATCTTCTCACTCTTCACGCAACGGGCCATCAGCGGACTCTGCGTGGCATGGAAGCCGGAGATGGCACCACAGGCAATCGTGATGAAGAGGCAGGGGAATATCTGATCTGTCCAGGTGTCAGGCTCGGTAGCGGCACCCATATTGTAGAAGTTCGTCCAGAGTTCGGGCACTGTGGGCCAGTGGAGGAAGAGCCAGATCATCAGCGCACCAGCCATAAACAGGAGCGAGAAGGCGAAAAGCGGATAGATCTTGCCGATGATCTTGTCGATGGGCAGCATCGTGGCAATGATGTAATAGACGAAGATGATGAAGATCCACATCATCGTGTCACCACCGATGGAATGGAGGATTTCGGCGGGCGAATAGACGAACACCGTACCCACCATAATCAGCAGGAAGACGGTGAAGAAGAGCATAATGCTCCTTGTGGTCTTGCCCAGATAGCGGCCAATCAGTTCAGGCAGGCCAGCACCGTCGTGGCGCATTGAGAGCATACCCGACAGATAGTCGTGGGTGGCACCGGCGAAGATACAGCCGAACACAATCCACAGATAGGCCACAGGGCCGAACTTGGCACCCATAATGGCACCGAAGATAGGACCTGTGCCCGCAATGTTGAGGAACTGAATCATGAAGATCTTCCACGAGGGAAGCACGATGTAGTCAAGTCCGTCGGCTTTGGCCACGGCGGGCGTCACACGGTCGTCTGGACCGAACACTCGTTCCACGAAGCGTCCGTAGAACAGATAACCTAATACAAGAGCCACAAGGCTCACCAGAAAAGTAATCATAAATGCATCAATTATTAATTTCTCCGCAAAATTACTAAATAATTATGAATTATGAATTATGAATTATGAATTATTTCGTATCTTTGCAGCGAATTTTAATAAAAATCACCATTTTGAGAACGATTATACGACTTTTACTGCTGTTTGCATTCGTCTTTAATGCAGAAGCGCAGAACCCGAAATACGAGGTCAGGGCCGTCTGGCTTACCACCATCGGCGGCATCGACTGGCCCCACACCTACGCCAGTTCGCCCCATTCCATCGACAAGCAGAAGCGGGAACTGACGGACATCCTCGACCAACTGCGACAGGCGAACATCAACACCGTACTGATACAGGCACGCGTGAGAGCCACCACCATCTTCCCGACGCAAACAGAGCCTTGGGACGGCTGTCTCTCCGGCAAACCAGGCACATCACCCGGCTACGATGCTCTGCAGTTCGCCATCGACGAGTGCCATAAGCGGGGTATGCAATGCCACGCCTGGATCGTCACCATCCCCGTGGGTAAGTGGAACAACTACGGCTGCAAGCAACTGCGGCAGAAATATCCCAAACTCATCGTAAAGATCGGCGACGAGGGCTATATGGATCCGGAGAAGGCTGAGACGGGCGACTACCTGGCACGCTTCTGCCGTGAGGTGACGCGCCGCTATGACGTTGACGGCATCCACCTCGACTATATCCGCTATCCGGAAACGTGGAAACTGAAGGTCTCGCGTCAGCAGGGCCGACAGAACATCACGAGCATCGTGCGCAAGATCCATCAGGCCGTGAAGGCTGAGAAGCCCTGGGTGATGCTCTCCTGTTCGCCCATCGGCAAGTACGACGACCTGAGCCGCTACAAGAGTTACGGATGGAATGCCAACACCACCGTCTGCCAGGATGCTCAGGGGTGGCTGCGCGATGGACTAATGGACGCCCTCTTCCCGATGATGTATTTCCAGGGCAACCACTTCTATCCCTTCCTCGTCAACTGGAAGGAGCACGCCTACGACAGGATCATCGCCCCAGGACTGGCTGTCTATATGCTCCACCCAAGGGAGAAGAACTGGCCGCTGGAGGTGATCCAACGCGAGATGTACGTCCTACGCGAACAGGGATTAGGCCATACATTCTTCAGGAGTAAGTTCTTGACTGACAACACCAAAGGTGCATATACCTTCACGAAAGACTTTAACCAGTATCCAGCCCTCGTTCCGCCGATGTCGTGGACGGGGAAGCAGGCACCAAGTGCGCCACAAAAAGTCGACTTGAAGCGTGGGATGACGATGGACGCCCTCTCCTGGAGCAGCGGCAGAGACCTTGCGGGAGGCGACTACCTATTATATAATGTATATGCGTCGGAGTCCTATCCTGTCGATATCAACGACAGCCGCAACCTGATTGCCGTCCGTCAGCGGAATACCAGTCTGCGGGTCAATCACGGTGGCAAGACGTTCAACTATGCCATCACAGCCATCGACAGATACGGCAACGAGAGCCGCCCCCTGATGACAATGAAGGCAGCAGAAAAGAGTCGCCGTCCTATTAATATTCGTCAGTTGATAGTGGGGAAATCGTCAAAATTAAAGAAATAATTATTTATATCAACTAAAAACAGAAACGATATGGAAAGAACTTGGAGATGGTTTGGCAAGAAGGACAAGATCACCCTTGCCATGTTAAGACAAATAGGCGTTGAGGGCATCGTCACGGCCCTCCACGATGTGCCCTTAGGGCAAGTATGGACGCGTGAAAAGATCCGCGACCTGCGTGAGTATATCGAGAGTTACGGCATGCGCTGGAGCGTCGTCGAGAGCCTGCCCGTGGTGGAGACCATCAAGTACGGAGGCCCCGACCGCGACGAGCAGATCGAGGTCTACAAGGAGTCGCTGCGCAACCTCTCGGCAGAGGGCATCCATTGCATCTGCTATAACTTCATGCCCGTGCTCGACTGGGCCCGCACCGACCTGTTCCACAACAACCCCAACGGTGCCACCAACCTCTACTTCAACTACGCCGAGTTCGCCTACTTCGACATCTATATCCTGAAGCGCGAGGGCGCACGAGAGGAGTGGGCACAGTTCAAGTTCCCCGAGGGCGTGGGCGAAGGCCGCAATGTGCTGGCTGAGTGCGACGAGATAGCCAAGACGATGACGCCTGAGAAAGATCACAAACTGGTGGAGAACATCGTCATCAAGACGCAGGGCTTCGTCAGTGGCAACTTCTCGGAGAACGACGAGGCACCCATCCAGAAGTTCCGCGAGTTCCTCGATCTCTACAAGGGCATCGACAAAAAGCAGTTGCGCGAGAATATGAAGTACTTCCTCGAGGCCATTATGCCGACCTGTGAGGAGTATCAGATGAATATGTGCGTCCATCCCGACGATCCCCCTATCGAGATTCTCGGTTTGCCGCGCATCGTCCGCACAGAGGAAGATATCCAGTGGTTCCTCGATGCCGTGCCCAACAAGCACAACGGCCTTACCTTCTGTGCCGGTAGCCTCTCGGCAGGTGCCTATAACAATGTGGTGGAACTGGCCCGTAAGTTTGCTAGCCGCACCCACTTCGTTCACCTCCGTTCTTGTCACATCTTCCCCAACGGCGACTTCACGGAGGCCAGCCACCTTGGCGGACGTGCCGACCTCATCGAACTCTGCCGCATCTTCGAGAAGGAAAATCCGCAACTGCCGATGCGCGTAGACCACGGTATGACCTTCACCGACGAGCCTGGCGGCATCCTCGACGAGTCGAGCCACGGCCACAACGCCGGCTATACGCTTCTTGGCCGTATGTTCGCCCTCGGACAGGTGCAGGGCATCCTCGCCACCGTCGACCGTGAACTGGGCATCGAATACAAACAACCCGGATTCTTTGATTGATTTTTAATTTGGCACGGATTACACGGCCCCTTCGGGGACACGGATAAAAAAGCCGTGTTAATCCGCGAAATCCGTGCCTAAAATATTTAATATGAAACTTAACGACATAATTTCCGGCTCGTTCAACGCCGCAGAGTGGGAAGCCAAGGGCTACCAACTCCCAAAGTTTGACATCCAGGCCGTGCGCGAGAAGACCGCCAAGCAGCCCACGTGGGTACACTTCGGCGGCGGCAACATCTTCCGTGCCTTCCCTGCAGCCATTCTTAACGACGCCCTCAACACGGGCAAGTATGACCGAGGCGTGATCGTCGCCGAGACCTTCGACTTCGAGGTGATCGACAAGGCCTACGCCCCGTATAACAACCTCTCGCTCTGCGTCAACCTCTGCAGCGACGGCAGCATCGAGAAGAAGGTCATCGCCAGTGTGACGGAGGCCCTCAAGGCCGATCCCCAGTTCCCCGACTGGCAGCGTCTGGTCGACATCTTCCGCAACCCAAGCCTGCAGATGATCTCCTTCACCATCACCGAGAAGGGCTACACCTACAACGAGGCTGATCTGGCCCGTGGCCTAAGCCCGCTCTTCGCGATGGGTAAGGTCTGCGCCCTGCTCTACGAGCGCTGGCAGGCCGGACAACTGCCGCTGACCGTCCAGTCGATGGACAACTGCTCGCACAACGGCGACAAAGTGAAGGCCGGTGTCTTCGCATACGCTGAGCGCTGGGCAGCCGACGGACTAGTGGACAAGGCCTTCCTTGACTACCTCCGCGACGAGACGAAGATCACCTTCCCCTGGTCGATGATCGACAAAATCACGCCACGTCCCCACGAGAAAGTGAAGGAACTGCTGGCAGCCGACGGTTTCGAGGACAACGACTATATCGAGACCGAGAAGCACACCTTCACGGCACCCTTCGTGAATGCCGAGGAGGTGCAGTACCTCGTCATAGAGGACAATTACACGAATGGCCGTCCCCCACTCGACCTCGGCGGTGCCCTCTACACCACCCGCGAGACCGTCGACAAGGTGGAGACGATGAAGGTGACCACCTGTCTGAACCCGCTCCACACGGCGATGTCCATCTACGGCTGCATGCTGGGCTACACGCTCATCTCGGCCGAGATGGCCGACGAGGACCTGCGTGCGTTCATCCAGAAGATCGGCTATATGGAGGCGATGCCCGTGGTGGTCGATCCGGGCGTTCTCAATCCCTATGAGTTCATCGGTGCCGTCATCAACCGCCGTCTGCCGAACCCCTTTATGCCCGATGCCCCACAGCGCATTGCGATGGACACCTCGCAAAAACTGCCCATCCGCTTCGGCGAGACTATCAAGAAATATTGTGCCCGTGGCCTCGACAAGTCGAACCTGGTTCTGATTCCCCTCACACTGGCTGGCTACGCCCGCTATCTGAAGGGACTCAAGGATGACCTGACTCCGTTTGAGCCTTCTCCCGACCCCCTGCTGTCAGAACTGCAGGCCATCGTCGCTCCGTTGGAGATTGGCAAGCCTGATCAGGACTGGAGTCCGCTGAAGAAACTCTATAGCCGCAAGGACGTGTTCGGCCTCGACCTCTACGAAGCAGGTCTCGGCGAACAGATTGAGGGTATGGTGCGCGAACTCTACGCCGGACTGGGAGCCGTCCGCCAGACGCTCCATAAGTACGTTGCTGCCCGCTAATTCACGGGAAGAGCAAAATAATAATCCCCGGCCTCACACTTGGAGGTCGGGGATTATTTAATGCTTCAGAGGCAAGGAATCAGCCGCCGAAGTTATCGTACATAATCGACTCGGGCTCTACGCCGAGCGAGTCGAGCATCGAGACGACGGCAGCCGACATCGGGCCAGGGCCGCACATGTAGTACTCGACATCCTCAGGAGCCTCGTGATCCTTCAGATAGGTGTTGAGCATCACCTGATGGACGAAGCCCGGTGTGTACTTCACGCCAGCAGCATCGGCGGCGGGATCGGGACGGTCGAGGGCCAGATGGAAGTGGAAGTTGGGGAACTCCTTCTCCAGACCGAGGAAGTCGTCGAGATAGAACACCTCGTTGAGGGCGCGGGCACCATAGAAGTAGTGCATCTCGCGATCGGTCGTGTGGAGGGTCTTCGTCATATGCATAATCTGTGCGCGGAGCGGGGCCATACCTGCACCACCACCTACCCAGATCATCTCTTTCTTCGAATCGAAGTGCGGGTGGAAGTCGCCGAAGGGGCCCGACATCGTCACCTTGTCGCCAGGTTTCAGCGAGAAGATGTACGACGAGGCGATACCCGGGTTCACCTCCATAAAGCCACTGCGGTCGGGCTTGAACGGCGGCGTAGCGATACGGACGGTCAGCATAAAGACGTCGCCCTCAGCAGGATAATTGGCCATCGAGTAGGCACGGATGGTAGGTTCGGGGTTCTTACACTTCAGCGGGAAGAGTCCGAACTTCTCCCACGACGGCAGATACTCATCGCCGATGAGCGACTTGTCGATGTCCTTGTCGTAGTCGATGCAGTCGAAGGCAGGAATCTTGATCTGGGCGTAAGAGCCTGGCAGGAAGTCCATGTGCTCGCCCGGAGGCAACTGAACCTTGAACTCCTTGATGAACGTAGCCACGTTCTTGTTAGAGATGACGGTGCACTCATACTCCTTCACGCCGAGGATGCTTTCGTCGACATGGATCTTGAGGTCGCCCTTCACCTTGCACTGACAGCCAAGACGCCAGCCAGCCTTGATCTCCTTGCGCGTGAAGTGAGGCTTTTCAGAGTCGAGAATCTCGCCACCGCCTTCGAGCACCTGCACCTTACACTGTCCGCAGGAGGCTTTACCACCACAGGCTGAAGGCAGGAACACGCCGTTCTCGTTGAGCGTAGACATCAGGCTGTTACCCTGAGCCACAGAGATGGTACGGTCGCCGTTGATTTCAATATTCACGTTTCCTGAGGGCGAGAGATACTTCTTCGCCACGAGCAGGATGATCACCAAAAGGATGATGACGAGGAGGAATACTCCTATGCTATATGCTATAAACTGTGCCATACCTTATTATATATTAAGTCCAGAGAAACACATCATCGCCATAGCCATCAGGCCGACGGTGATAAACACGATGCCGAGACCCTGCAAGGGCTTGGGCACATCAGAATACTGCATCTTCTCGCGGATGGCACCCATCGCCACGATGGCGAGCGTCCAGCCGAGACCAGAGCCGAAGCCGTAGACGATGGCATCCCAGATGCTGGTGATGGCCTGCGAGTTGCTGGGGTCGAGCAGGATGCGCTGCTGCATAAAGAGCGAGGCACCCATAATGGCGCAGTTAACGGCGATCAGCGGCAGGAAGATGCCCAGGGCTGCATAGAGCGAGGGTGAGTACTTCTCGACCGTCATCTCGACGAGTTGCACCATACCTGCAATCACGGCGATGAAGAGGATGAACGACAGGTAACTGAGATCGACGCCCTCAACGAGGCAATCGGGGCCCAGCACCTTGGTCTGCAACAGATAGTTCACAGGCACGGTGACGGTGAGCACGAAGGTCACAGCCAGTCCGAGGCCCATAGAGGTCTTCACGGTCTTCGACACGGCCAGATAAGAGCACATGCCCAAGAAGAAGGCGAAGATCATATTGTCGACGAAAATCGACCTAAACAATAAAGAAATTGCATGTTCCATATCTTTCTTTCCTTTTAACAGAAATTATTATAATTATTATAATTTCTTTCCATTACTTTTCCTTATAGAAGTATGCACGATGTACCCAAATCACACAGCCAACGAGAATCAGCGCCATAGCCGGCATCGTCATCATACCGTTGTTCACATAGCCGAAATCATAGCAGGCATCGGGGATAATCTGGAAGCCCAGCAGGCTGCCACGTCCGAAGAACTCACGGAAGGCACCCACGATGACCAGGATCAGGGCATAGCCGAGACCGTTGCCCACACCATCGAGGAACGAGGGCCAAGGCTTGTTCATCATAGCGAACGCCTCGAGACGGCCCATCAGGATACAGTTGGTGATGATTAGTCCTACATACACGCTCAGTTGAACGCTCACGTCATAGGCGAAAGCCTTCAGGATCTGAGAAACGATAGTCACGAGAGCAGCCACAACGACCAACTGCACCACGATACGGATGCGGTTAGGGATAGTGTTGCGGATGATGGAGATGATTACGTTAGAGAAAGCGGTAATCACGGTTACGGCGAGTCCCATCACGATGGCTGGCTTCAACTGCGACGTGACGGCGAGGGCCGAGCAGATGCCCAACACCTGAATCAGGATCGGGTTGTCGAGGTTCAGCGGATTGCAGAAGACCTCCTTATTTTGTTTCGAAAATAGTGCCATAGATTATTCCTCCTCTTCTTTAGTTTTCAGATTCTTCAGGCAGTCCTTCAGCATCGCGTCGACACCATTCGAAGTCAGCGTAGCACCCGTCACGCAGTCCACCTGCGTCTCAGGATTCTCCACCTTCTTCACAACGGAGAGCACCACATTGCCGTTCTCGTCGAAGATTTTCTTTCCGATGAACTTCTCCTGCCAGGCCTGAGAGTCCTTGATCTCAGCACCCAGACCAGCCGTCTCGCTCTCATGATTGAAGTAGGCGCCATACACCTTATTATTCTCATCAATAGCCAGATAGCCGCTGATGCCGCCCCAGAGACCCATACCTTTCAAACTGGCCACAACAACCTTCTGGCCGTCAACTTCGCAGGTGTAGACCTTCTGGCCGTCAACGTCCTTCTCTTCCTTCACCACCTCGGCATACTTGGCCTCGGCCTCTGCGCCATCCAGGTTGCGGATGTTGAGCGAGTAGAGAATCTGCTTCTTCACGTCGAGGGCCACGTTAGCATCCTGCATCGGCTTGAGCGCCTGGAAGACGAAAGCCAGCAGGAAGGCCACGATGACCACGAGTATCGCGCTATATATAATAATGTACGCGTTGGAATTAGTATTCAGTTTCATTTGGTACCTCCTCTCTTTAAGCGTTTCGAGATATTACGCTCCACGATGAAGTGGTCGATCGTGGGAGCAAACATATTACCAAAGAAGATAGCCAGCATCATACCCTCAGGATAGCCGGCATTCATCACGCGGATGATAACGGCCATTGCGCCGATGAGGAAACCGTAGATGTACTGACCTGTCAGCGTGCGGCAAGAGGTAACGGGATCAGTAGCCATAAACACGGCACCAAAGGCGAAGCCTCCCAGGATGAAGTGATGCCACCAGATCATATCCGACTTGCCCGTCTGCTGGAAGATAACTGCCATCAAGGCACCACCTACGAACACGCTCAGCATCGTACGCCAAGAGGCGATACCCGTCCAGAGCAGAATCACAGCACCAATAGCGATGGCGATTACGCTAGTCTCACCGATAGAGCCTGGAATGAAACCGCAGATCATATCGCAGATAGAAGCGTCGGGGGCAATCCCCTGCCCTATCTGGCCGAGCGGCGTAGCAGCCGTAAAGCCATCGGGCAGCGTGTTGCCGAGTCCGAAGATAGAGTCCTGAGCCACCCATACGGTATCGCCTGTCATCTTCGAAGGATACGAGAAGAACAGGAACATACGGGCTGCGATGGCGGGGTTGAACATATTCATACCCGTGCCGCCGAAGATCTCCTTACAGAAGATGACTGAGAAGGCGCAGGCCAGAGCCAGCATCCACAGCGGACAGCCGATAGGCACGATCAGCGGAATCAGGATACCAGAGACAAGGTAACCCTCTTGAATCTCCTCACCCTTCCATTGGGCCCAGATGAACTCGATGCCCAGACCAACGATGTAACTGACCAGAATCTTCGGCAGCACGGCGAGGAAGCCGTAGCAGAAGATTTCGAAGAAACCAGCCGTAGCAAGCGTACCAGCAGCCAGATAGTTCTGGTAGCCGATATTATACATACCGAACAGCATGGCTGGCATCAGGGCGATGACCACCATACTCATAATGCGCTTCGAGTCGATCGCGTCGTGGATGTTGACACCCGTCTTGGCCGTTGTGTTCGGCACATAGAGGAAGGTCTCAAATCCGTCGAACACGCTGCGGAAGGCATGCAACTTGCCACCCTCCTCGAAGTTCGGCTTAATCTTATTGAGATAATTTCTTAATACTGACATAGTTATGCGTTTTCTTTACGTAAAATATTCAGTCCTTCACGCACGATGCGCTGCAACTCAAGTTTCGAACTGTCCACGAACTCTGCCAGCGCAAAGTCCTCAGGACTCACCTCATAGATACCCAGAGCCTCCTGACGGTCGATATCCCCGGCGATGATGGCCTTGATGAGATATTCGCCGTAGATATCCATCGGCAGCACACGGTCGTACTCGCCGCTCATAATCATGTGGCGCTCACCACCCTTCACGCGGGCATCGAGGGCATAGTCCTTCTTGCCACAGAGCCAGGAGAAATAACTGCGGTTCACGGAGAACTGCTTGAAGCGCGGCAGAATCCAGCCGAGGAACTCATCAGCCTGGTCACCTTCGGGAATGACGGTGATCTCTGAGGTGTGAGCCCCCAGATAGCCGTCCTTCGTCGTCGGCTTGCCCGTCAGCACGTTGCCGTTGATGATGCGCACGTTGTGGCTGGCATCATAACTGTTCGAGAGAAGTGTCGACAGTTCCTCACCCACGAGCATATCCACGTAGGCAGGACTCTTGATCTCGCTGCCGCAGAGGGCTACGGTACGCGTCAGGTTCACCTTACCCGTGTTCAGCAGGCGTCCGATGAAGAGCACCACCGTTGGGTCACCGATCGTCCAGACCACCTCACCCTTGTTCACGGGGTCGACGTTGTTCACCTGAACGCCGACATTGCCTGCAGGACATTTGCCGTCGAAGATGTTCAACTCTGCAAAGTTGTCGATACCCAACTGGCGGATAACCGTCTGGAAGTCAGGCTGAATGCCGAGTCCGACATACGTCTTGGCGATTTTCGACAGCGCCTGGATACCCGTCACGAAGTCCTGCTCCTGCCCCTTTGCCTCATACTGGAAGTCGGCAGCCAGCGGTTTGTCGCGCAGGGCAGACACAAAAATTGCCTTAGGCATCACCGACGGATTCGTCGATACAGCGTAAGGCAACTGGTTGATGTAACCGAATAGTCCTGCCTCCAGCAATGCATTGATCACTTGCTCTCCCGTCATCGAGCCAACGTCCTTCTTGCCGAAGTCCGTGAACTCCTGCTGGGCGTCAGCGTCGACCTTGACGCAGAGCACTTTCCTTCGTTCCCCTCGCACCACCTCGCGGACGGTACCGCTTACAGGCGAGGCAAACTTGATTTCGGGATACTGTTTGTTGACAAACAGCGCATCCCCGGCTTTGACATGATCGCCCTCCTTGACCACGACCTTCGGAGTCACTCCCTCGAAATCATCCGGCACAAGTGCAAACTTGCCGTTCGATTTCAGTTGGATCTTCTTCTCCTCAGCCTTGCCCTGAAGGTTGATGTCCAAGCCTTTGCGTAACTTAATTACATTTGCCATTTATATAAATGTTTGATAGAATAGTTGCACAGAACAGGCGCAAAATTAATAAAAATTACGGATATTCAGCGTATTTTACGACGAAAAATGCCATAATCACAACTTTTTATCGTAAATTTGCAAAGAATTTCCGTGCAACCAAATAATGATTGCTATCTTGAACTGACAGAAACGAGCGATTTTGAAGATATTCAAGCATATCATAACAGGTGCGATATGGAGTCTGCTGACTCTGTATCTCCTGTTGCTGTTGGTGACTCATCTGCCCGCCTGTCAGACCTACTTCGGACAGAAGGCATCCGAACTCATCGGCCGTCAACTTGGGACGGAGGTCAGCATCGGACGCGTCAACCTGGGACTGCTCAACCGCATCATCCTCGACGATGTCTTGATCCGCGACCAGCAGCAGAAGGAAATGCTGCGCATATCTCGCCTGACGGCCCGTGTGGAGGTGATGCCGCTCACCCAGGGAAAGGTCTACATCTCGTCAGCCCAACTCTTCGGCGCCCACGCCCTGCTCTATCAGCAGAACAAGCGGACTGAGCCTAACTTCCAGTTCGTCATCGACTCGCTGGCCTCCAACGACACCACCAACCACAAGCCGCTCGACGTGCGGGTGAACTCATTTATAATGCGGCGTTCAAGCGTGACCTTCGACCGTCTGGATACCGTTCAGACGCCAGGCCACTTCAACACCTGCCATCTGGCCGTCAGCGACATCAGCGCCCACATCATCCTGAAGAAACTGACCGACGATGCCATCGACCTGAACATCAAGAAACTGGGTCTGCAGGAGCAGTCGGGCCTGAGCATCGACAACCTTGCCCTCAGACTGAAGGCCGACAAGCAGCAAGCCGTGCTGAGCAGCCTGACGCTCGATATGCCCAGTTCGCACCTGAACATCGACTCCATCTGCGCCACCTATCAGTTCGAGAACGACAAGTTACAGACGGCATCGTTCGTCTATAGCGGAAGCATCACCAACACAACCATAACCCCTTCAGACTTAAGATGTTTCTATGCCCCGCTAAAGAATATGCAGAGGGGCATCCAACTGTCTACCGCCTTCAATGGCACCGCACAGCACTTGGACGTTCCGCAACTGAACATTACAACTGAGACCGATGACATCCGACTTATCGCCAATGGATTCGCCGACGGTTTGCAGGAACGCACGCCAGCCTGGGCCATCCACATCAACCAGTTGGCCCTCTCCGACAACGCCATCGACTTCCTGCAGAAAAACATCAGCCAGATACCGCCACAAGTACGCAATTTCGGCAGCATCCAACTGAACGGCGACTTCAGCAGCAAGAGCGACGGGCAATTGGCTGCCAAGGGACTCCTCCAGACAGGCATCGGCCAGATAGACGCCGACTTCCTGATGAACGGCAACAGACAATTGACGGGCAGTCTCAAGACGGACAATCTGAACCTGCAGCAACTGACGGACAATCAGCAGTTAGGCAACCTCTCAGCCGACCTGCAGGTAGACGGTACGCTCCCTCGGGCAGGCAAGCCAGACATCCGGCTGAATGGTACCGTGGCACAAGTGGACTATAACGGCTATCCCTACAGCAACATCACCCTCAACGGCAGTTATCAGGGCGGCGGCATCGAAGGATTCCTCTCGATAGACGATCCCAACATCAAGGCCGAGTTGGAAGGCTCGATGCGCCAGGCAAGTGTAAACATCAGCGGCACGCTGGCCCATCTCGCCCCTCAGGCCATCGGACTGAGCAACCAATGGGAGGATGCCGTCTTCTCAGGCCAAATCAATGCCGACTTTACGGCCCAGACGCTCAACGACGCTGTAGGCTCCCTGCGCATCAGCCACTTCGAGATGACCGAGAGAGGCAAGGCGCCCTACCACCTCGACAACCTGCTGATTACCACAGGCTTCGAGGAGGCCGTCCACTACGTGACCCTCGTCAGCGACTTTGCCAAGATCGACCTCCGGGGCAGTTTCGAGTACGCCACGTTGCCCCAGAGCATCACCAATATGATCGGCTCAAAACTCCCTACCCTGCCCGGCCTGCCCCCGATCTCCGACAAGCCACGCAACAACTTCACCCTCAGGACGCAGATCTACAAGACCGACTGGCTGCAAAGGCTGTTGGGCGTCGACCTCAGGATCAGCCAGCCCGCCACCTTCGATGCACGGATGAACGACCTGAACCGCACGCTCTTCGTCGACGGCCACTTCCCGGCCTTCGCCTACAACGGGGCGGGCTATACCGACGGGCAGGTGCATATCCTCTGTCCCCGTGACACATTGCGTTGCGACGTGAGTGTCAACAAGATCGGCGACAAGGGTTATCTGGCTCTCGGACTGAAGGCCGACGCCTTCGACAACAAACTCAAGACCTCCATCGACTGGCACGATGCGGAGAACCGTCAGCGGCTGAGCGGCGAACTGAACAGCATCACCGAACTCTATCGCAATCTGTCGCAGAAGCCCGAGGCCCACGTGCGCATCCAGCCCTCCCACATCATCCTCAACGATACCGTCTGGAACGTGGAGCCATCCGATATCCTCTATTACGAGAACAACCTGCTCGTAGACCACTTCAACGTGCACCACCAGCAGCAGCACATCACCATCGACGGCCGCGCCAGCAAGCACGCCTACGACTCGCTGACCGTAGAACTAAACGACGTGGAGGTGGCCTATATCCTCGACCTCGTCAATTTCCATACGGTCGAATTCAGCGGCAAGGCCACGGGTACAGCCGTCGCCCACTCGCTCTTCAGCAACTTCGGCGCCCATGCCAACCTGAAGGTGAGCGACTTCAAGTTCGAGAACGGACGGATGGGCACCCTCTTCGCCATCGCCGACTGGAACCGCGAGAAGGAACAGATAGACATCAACGCCATCGCCAACGACGGCCCCGATGCCATCACCAACATCAACGGCTTCGTGTCGCCCACCCACAACACCATCTGCCTCGACTTCGGGGCACACGGCACCTACGTCGACTTCATACACAGTTTCACCAGCAGTTTCCTCAGCAGCATCACGGGACACGCCGACGGCAACCTGCAACTCGCGGGAACGCTCGACAACATCAACCTGACGGGCAAACTGCTCGTTGAGGGAAAGGCTCACGTGACGGCCCTCAATACGGAATATCAACTGCACCGCGATACCGTCTACTTTATCCCCGACGAGATCGAACTCCGCGCCCTGCCCCTCACCGACCGCTACGGCAATCACGCCACGCTCAGCGGCGGCATACACCATCAGCACCTGACGAACCTGACGTTCGACCTCTTCGTGAATGCCGACAACCTGCTGGCCTACGACTTCCGAGACTTCGGCGAGTCCACCTTCTACGGCACCGTGTTTGCCTCTGGCGATGTCGCCATCAAGGGCCGTCCGGGCGAGGTGACCATCGACTGCAACGTGACGCCCCAGAAGAACACGGTCTTCGTCTACAACGCCTCGTCGCCCGACGCCATCTCCAAGCAGGAGTTCATCCAATGGGGCTCAGCCAATTCCCAACCCACAACTCTCAGTTCTCAATTACCCCAAAGGGAGGAAGTCAGCATCCCCACCGACATCTACATCAACTTCCTCGTCAACTGCACGCCTGAGGCCACGATGCGCCTGCTGATGGATGCCAACACCAACGACTACATCACGCTCAACGGCGACGGCACCATCCGCGCCACCTTTTATAATAAAGGGCCGTTCAATATGTTCGGCACCTATACCGTCGACCACGGCACCTATGGCGTGACCATCCAGAACATCATCCAGAAGAACTTCATCTTCAACCGAGGCGGCACCATCGTCTTCGGCGGCGATCCCTACAACGCGGCCCTCAACCTGCAGGCGCAATATACCGTCAACGGCGTGTCGCTCTCCGACCTCAATATCGGCAATTCCTTCGCCTCGAATACCATCCGCGTGAACTGTCTGATGAACATCGGCGGACAGCCCAACTCCCCGCAGGTGGACTTCGACCTCGAGATGCCGACCGTCAATGCCGACGAGCAGCAGATGGTGCGCTCCGTCATCAACGGACAGCAGGAGATGAACCAGCAAGTGCTCTATCTGCTGGCCATCGGGCGCTTCTACAATCAGGGACAGAACAATGCCAACACCCAGCAGCAGGATCAGACGTCGCTCGCCATGCAGAGTTTCCTCTCAGGCACGCTCTCCACGCAGATCAACAACTTGCTGAACACGGTCATCAAGAACGACAACTGGAACTTCGGCGCCAACATATCAACGGGTAACGAGGGCTGGCACAATGCGGAATACGAGGGCCTCGTCAGCGGGCGCATGCTCAACAACCGGCTACTGCTCAACGGACAGTTCGGCTATCGCGACAACGCCACCCAGGCCACCTCCTCATTCATCGGCGACTTCGACATCCAGTACCTGCTCTACCCCAACGGCAACCTCGCCCTGAAGATGTATAACCAGACCAACGACCGCTACTTCACGAAGTCGTCGCTCAACACCCAGGGCATCGGCCTCATTATGAAGAAGGACTTCAACGGCCTCCGCGACCTGTTCTCGACAAAGCGGAAAAAGAAGAAATCATCTCAGCCTTAGGCCCTGACCCACCCACAAGTCGTCGTAAGGCGACATGTGATTCATCTTATACAGACTCTTCAGGCGGATGCCGTACGACTGCGCAATCGAATACATCGACTCGCCGCTGCGCACGTAGTGCAGCCGGTCCTTATAGTCCTTCGGCGCCCGTTTCTGCTTTTTCTTCAGCCAGACGATGTCACCCTCCTGCAGTTGGTCACGCTTGTCGCGCTCATTATACTTCGCCAACTTGCGGTAACTGATGCCCACCTCCTCGCCAATCGACTTGAAGGTGTCGCCGCGCCGCGCCAGCAGATAGTAGTTCTTGTTGAAGATCTTGATCGGGTGCAAGTCCTGGCCGTTCACACGCTGATCCTTCGCGTGCTCCACCATAAACTTATCCGCGCTCTTCGCCGTGTCATACTCGTAGAGTTTGTATAGTTGGATGATCTCGATCAGTTTCGAGGCATACTGCGGATTAGTGGCATAGCCAGCAGCCTTCAGGCCGCGGGCCCAGCCCTTGTAGTCCGTGATCTTCAGGTCGAAGAGCGAACGGTAGCGCTGGCCGTTGACCAGGAACTTCGAGTGATCCTCGAACGACTCGTAGGGCGAGTTATAGGCCCTGAAGCACTCGTTGCGCGCATCATCGTCGTGATACACCTTGCGCCCCGTCCATCCGTTGCACTTGATGCCGAAGTGGTTGTTGCCCTTCCTGGCGAGGTCGCTTGTGCCCGCCCCACTCTCGAAGAGGCCCTGCGCCAGCGTGATGCTGGCAGGAATCTTCCAGCGGTGCATCTCCTCGATGGCGATGTCCTTATACTGGTTGATGTATTGTTGGTAGCGCTCGTTCCATCTCACCTGTCCGTTAGCGCAGACAGAGAGCAAAAGCGCGATGGAAATCAGTATTTTTCTCATAAAAATGATAATTATGTGTGCAAAAGTAATCATTTTCGCCGAATTATTTGTAAATTTGCACAAAAATATCATCAATCTATGCAAGAAGTTGAACTGAAATCCGTCATCAAGGCCTGTCAGATGGACGAACTGACTGCCGAGGAGCAGCATCTGCTCCAACTTGCCATCGAGGCCACCAGCCGCAGTTACTCACCCTACTCCAAGTTCAGCGTCGGCGCCGCCGTACGCCTCGGCAATGGTGTCGAACTGACGGGCAGCAACCAGGAGAACGCCGCCTATCCCTCTGGCCTCTGTGCTGAGCGTACCGTCCTCTTCTATGCCGGTGCCCAATATCCCGACGTGCCTGTCACGATGCTCGCCATCGCCGCCCGAGGCACCGATGGAGAGTTGACCTTGGAACCCACAGGCCCCTGCGGCGCCTGCCGCCAGGTGATTGTCGAGTCAGAGACCCGTGCCGGCCGTCCCATCCGCATCCTCCTCTATGGTCGCCGCCATTGCTACGTCATCGAGGGCATCCGCCCCCTCATGCCCCTCTGCTTCAGCGAATTTTGAAGG
>FLNX01000173.1_pt1 | contig 22374 bp, 18 predicted proteins | sample 1140341 | NCBI WGS metagenome assembly FLNX01 (sample SAMEA3878208, study PRJEB12797) | bioreactor metagenome | biome: Moose rumen | place: Sweden | collected 2011-10
TCATGTCGAGGCGGTCGGCAGAGTGGGGGATCGAGTAGCCGCTGGAGTCGCGCATCTCGTACTCACGGGCCTGTTCTTCTATCTTCTCTATCTTATAGGTAACGCCTACCTCCATATCGTGTTTCGTCATCTTGTGGGTAGCCATCAACTTGAAACTGACCACGTCGGCCGTCAGATAGTTGCGGGCGTGCTCCATATAGGTGCCCACACCCAGGTTCTCGCTCGACTCCGTATCGTCGAGCCAGTACTGGCCCTGAATGTCGTAGGCTTCTTTCTCCTTGCTGTGGAAGGCCGATGTCAGAAATTTTATCTTCGTGGAGTCGCTGAAGGAACGGGTGATGGCTGCCGTACCGAACAAGGTCTCGAAGGCATCCTTCTCCTGACCGTCGAAATAGACCTTAAACGACTTTACATCCTCCATCGTGCCGAAGTTGGTCTCCCGGTCCTTTGGCTTGAAGTTGTAGTGGTTCTCCGAGATATAGCCGATGATGTCGAGTGCCCATCGCTTGTTAGGCGTATAACTGATATACGTCTGATAGTCAAGGAAATTAGGCTCATACTCTCCAGTAGTTTGTAGGGATCCGAGCAGGTAGCGGTTGGTCTTGTAGCGCAGGCCGTGGCTCATCGCGAACTTCTTATTGCTCACGCCCAGATAGCCACTTGCACCAAGCAGCGAAGCCGTCGCCGTCGCCTCGAAACGCTTCGGACGACGGTAGGTGATGTCGAGGGCCGATGACATCTTGTCGCCATATTTCGCCTCAAAACCACCAGAGGAGAAGCCTATCTTCTCCACCATATCCGGGTTGATGACAGAGAGACCTTCCTGCTGACCGCTACGCACCAGCAAAGGGCGATACACCTCCACATTATTTATATAGACGGAGTTCTCGTCGAACGAACCACCGCGCACGTTGTACTGCGATGACATCTCATTGTGGGTCGATACGCCGGCCTGTTGCTGGATCAGTTCTTCCACCGCATTACCTGTTGTCGAAGGGCCGTTCTTGGCATCCTCTATGTCCAGTTGCTCCGTGCTGGTGGTCTGTCTGCGACGCTCAGTGATGGTCACTTCCTTCAGGGCCTCCATCGGCTGCATCACAATCTGGACGGTCATCTTGCCCTTCGGACGGCGGAACACGCGCTTTCTGGGGGCATAGCCAATCATCGAGAAGCGCACCTCCACGGAGTCGGCACTGCTGAGCGTCAGTGAGAATTCGCCCTCCAGGTTGGTCATCGTGACCTTCCCCTGTTCCATACACGATACCGTCACCAGTTCGAGGGCATTGCTCTCCTCGTCGATAACCTTCCCTTTCAGGGTGAAGTCGTCGGCCATAGCGGCGGTACTCATCAGGAGCATTGCCAGGAGCAGCAGTGATATCGTTATGAAACGTTTCATCAGATAAAATAACGTATATTTTGCCCGATTATTGCATTTGTGGATAAAAGAACGCCTCGGAAAGGGCTTCTGCAAACTTTTGCGAACCAAATAACGAATTGAGAACTATTGCGAACGAAAATTCTTGGTGTTTTGGGAAATAATACTTACCTTTGCACTATGATTAACGAAATTCTGACATCTGGACTGATGCTCACCAGTCGTGAGTGGTTCCTATTAATAATAGGTATGGTGGTCTATGCCGTGCTCTTCGTAGTGACGGTACAGAATAGCCGAAGGAAGGTGCTGGCCTTGCAAGACCGATTGGATCGCATCCGCACGATGCAGGAACAGCAGGAGGCCAAGAGTCAGAAGAGCATACAGCAGAACGAGGCGAAGATCCGCGAACTGGAGGGATTGCTTCAGAAACTGGGCGACGAGAATTCTCTGCTGCGGCTTGAACTGGAGGAAAAGAAGGCGACGCTTGACTATAATAATAAGGTGGCGCGGCTGGAGAACGAGAAGCGCCAGCAGGCAGAGACAGCCATCTTCTCGTCGGACATCTATCACAGGGTGCAGAAGAACCTGAGTCGCGGCGAGTGTCTGGGCCTACAAGACTGGACAGAACTGGAAATGCTGGTCAACAGCATTTATACGGGATTCACGGAGAAACTCTTCAGTCTCTATCGTATGACGGTGCAGGAGTATCGCGTCAGCCTGCTCATCAAGGTGCGGATACAGCCGAAGGACATCGCTCAACTGACTTCTCACTCGAAGGAGAGCGTCGCATCCACCCGTAGCCGCCTCTATTCGAAGGTGTTCGGTCGGAAAGGGTCGTCGAAGGACTGGGATGATTTTGTTTTATCACTCTAAAAATAGTATAGGTTATGATTGAATATTTAGCACAACACTTGTGGCAGATGTGGGCCGTCGTGGCGGTGGTCTGCCTGATTCTGGAACTCACGGCAGGTGACTTCTTCATCATCTGCTTTTCCATCGGCGCCGTGTTTGCTGCCATCGCGGCAGTCGTGGGAGGCGGCTTCTATGTGCAGTTGCTGGTCTTCGCCGTGTTTACGCTGGTCAGCCTGTTCTGGGTGCGTCCGTTTGCACAGCGGTATCTGCACAAGGGCGAGGATCGCCGCGTGAGTAACGCTGATGCGTTGCTGGACCGTCATGGCAGGGTGGTGGAGACCGTCAAGGCCGACGGTTTCGGACGCGTCCAGATCGATGGTGACATCTGGAAGGCCGTAACCAACGAGACTGCCGACATCGCCGAAGGCGCCAATGTGAAAGTCGTTGGACGAGAGAGCACCATTATTACAGTAGAAACCCTTTAAAAATCAAATCAGTATGGATACAATGTTTTATTTTCTGGTGGCCATCATCGTGCTGGTGATTATCTTCGCCAAGATGGCACTCGTGATTATCCCGCAGTCGGAAACGAAGATCGTGGAGCGTCTCGGACGCTACTATGCCACACTTCAGCCTGGTATCAACATCATCATCCCGTTCATCGACCGCGCCAAGTCGATCGTGGTGCTCAACCACGGACGCTATCAGTACTCTACGACGATCGACCTGCGTGAACAGGTGTACGATTTCCCGAAGCAGAACGTGATCACCAAGGATAACGTGCAGACGGAGATCAACGCCCTGCTCTACTTCCAGATTGTGGATCCCTTCAAGGCAACCTACGAGATCAATAACCTGCCGAACGCCATCGAGAAACTGACGCAGACGACGCTGCGTAACATCATCGGTGAACTGGAACTCGACGAGACGCTGACCTCGCGCGACACCATCAACAAGAAACTCTCCGCCGTGCTCGACGATGCTACCGACAAATGGGGTGTGAAGGTGAACCGTGTGGAACTGCAGGACATCACACCTCCCGACTCCGTGCTGACGGCGATGGAGAAGCAGATGCAGGCAGAGCGTAACAAGCGTGCCCAGATCCTGACCTCCGAAGGACAGAAGGCTGCCGAGATCCTGGCTTCAGAGGGTGAGCGGACGGCTATTGTCAACAAGGCTGAGGCAGCCAAGGAACAAGCCATCCTGGAGGCTGAAGGTGAGGCACAGGCCCGTATCCGCAAGGCCGAGGCCGAGGCGAAGGCCATCGAACTGATCACCGAGGCAGTAGGCAAGTCGACGAATCCCGCTAACTATCTGCTTGCCCAGAAGTATATTCAGATGATGCAGGAACTGGCTGAGGGCGACAAGACGAAGACCGTCTATCTGCCATACGAGGCTACCAATCTGCTTGGCAGCATCGGCGGCATCAAGGACTTGTTTAAGGCTGAATAATGTCCGAAAAAGCAAAAAAGTGTAGTCAAGGCTATACTTTTTTGCTTTTTTGCTTCGTTACCTTTAAAATTTTGTGTATCTTTGCAGCCGATTAGAATTAGACTGTATGGTACAAAATATTTTCAAGGGACTGGGCATCGCCCTGATCACCCCCTTCAAGGAAGACGGCTCCGTGGATTACGAGGCGTTGATACGTCTGGTGGACTATCAACTCAGTAACGGGGCCGACTTCTTTTGTATTCTGGCAACGACTGGTGAGACACCGACGCTGACGGCGGCAGAGAAGCAGAAGATCAAGGATACCGTTGTAGACTATGTGCAGGGACGCGTACCTATCCTGATGGGCTGTGGCGGCTATAATACGGCGGCTGTCGTAGAGGAACTGCATACTGGCGACTTCCGCGGCATTGACGGCATCCTGAGCATCTGTCCCTACTACAACAAGCCTTCGCAGGAAGGACTCTACCAGCACTTCAAGGCCATCTCGGCTGCTACGAGTCTGCCGATAGTGCTCTATAATGTGCCGGGCCGTACAGGTGTCAATATGCAGGCTGCCACGACCGTCCGTCTGGCTAATGACTGCAAGAACATCGTGGCCATTAAGGAGGCCAGCGGCAATCTGGAGCAGGTCGATGAGATCATCAAGAACAAACCGCGTGACTTCGATGTCATCTCCGGTGACGACGCCCTGACGTTTCCGATGGTGTCGTGTGGTGCCGTGGGTGTCATCAGTGTCATCGGCAATGCGCTGCCGAAGGAATTCTCGAAGATGATTCGCTTGCAGATGCGTGGCGAGTATGATCCCGCCCGCAAGATCCATCATCGTTTTACCGACCTCTTCTCGCTGCTCTTCGTCGATGGCAATCCTGCTGGCGTGAAGGCGATGCTCTCGGAGATGGGCTTCATCAAGAATGTGCTCCGTCTGCCGTTGGTGCCGATGCGCATCAAGAATATGCAGCGTATGTCGGAGATCCTGAAGGAGTTGAAGATTTAGTTTATAGTTTAGAGATTGGAAGAGTCGAAGGTCATACACGAGATAACGCCCTTGATGGGTAAGGATGTGCTCTATATTGCGGATCGCCGCAAGAAGGAGTTCACCTATCCCATCCACAACCATAGCGTGTATGAACTCAACTTCGTGGAGCACGCACCTGGTGTCCGTCGCATCGTGGGTGACTCCAACGAAATCATCGGCGAATACGACTTGGTGCTTATCACCAGTCCCGACCTGGAACACGTCTGGGAACAGAATACCTGTACCAGTCCTGACATCCGTGAGGTGACGGTGCAGTTCGATCTTAATTTCGGAGACGAGAATAGTATCTTCAACCGCAATCCCTTCAACTCGATGAAGAAGATGATGATGGAGGCTCGCAAGGGCCTCTGTTTCCCGATGGACGCGATTATGAAGGTCTATCAGAAGATTGATACCCTGAGCAGTATCAAAGATGGCTTCTACGCTTTCGAGCAGTTCCTCTCCATCCTCTACGACCTGTCGCTTTGCGATGGTGCCCGCCCTTTGGCAACGAGCAGTTATGCGAAAGTCGATGTGGCCAGTGACAGCCGCCGGGTGCTGAAGGTGAAGAACTTCATCAACGAGAACTATATGAAGGAGATACGTCTGTCGGATATGGCCAGCCTGGCGGGGATGAGTCCGAGTGCCTTCAGCCGTTTCTTCAAACTCCATACGGGGCGCAATCTCACCGACTATATCATCGATATGCGCCTGGGGTATGCCAGTCGTCAGTTGGTTGACAGCACCAATTCCATTGCCGAGATCAGTTACAGTTGCGGCTTCAACAACCTCAGCAACTTCAACCGCATTTTCCGAAAGAAGAAGGGTTGCAGTCCTTCCGAATTCCGTGAAAATTACCATAAGACGCGCATTATCGTCTGAAAATCCTTGGCCTAAATCAAGGATTTCGGGGAAAATGCAAGGTTTTCGAAAAAAAGTTCCCGAAAAGTTTGGCCAGTTCAGAAAAAGTGCGTACCTTTGCAACCGCAAAAACGGAATGGTTCCGTAGCTCAACTGAATAGAGCATCTGACTACGGATCAGAAGGTTGTGGGTTTGAATCCCGCCGGAATCACGAAAGAGAGAAAGTCACGATGATGGCTTTCTCTTTTTTAAATAACAGAGGTGTTAATGATGAAAGAGCAGTTTAAGGGTAATATCTTACTTATATTATTTATAATAGGTGTAAGTCTGTCTGCCTCCGGCCAGCGGAAGCAGATAGGTGAGGCGCGCACGATCCTGAAGAGCGGCAAGAACTATGAGCAGGCAGAGCGGCTGATGACTGACCTGTTGAAAGATTCTGCCAACCGTGAGAACCGCCGCATCTACGAGATCTGGCTGCAGAGCGTACAGAAACAGTACGACCAGGCCAACGAGAAGTTCTATCTAAAGAAGCAGCAGGACACGGCCCAGTTCTTCTCGATCGTCCGCCGAATGTTCACTATCTCCGAACGGCTCGACTCGCTCGACGCCCGCCCCGACAAGAAGGGTAGGGTGTCGCCAGACTTGCGCTCGTCAGTCTCCAGCGATATGATGGGCTATCGGCCGAATCTATTTGTCGGCGGGGCCTACTATGTACGCAAGGCGGAGTTCCTGAAGGCATTCGATTTCTTTGAGACCTATATCGACTGTATGCGTCAGCCTCTCTTCTCGGGGCGTGACCTGGAGCATACCGATCCGAAGATGCCGGAGGCAGCCTACTGGGCTACCTACAGCGGCTATCGGATGCAGGATGCCGTGCTGACCCTTCGCTACCACAAGATGGCTCTCCGCGATTCGGCAAAGGCCGACTATACGCTCCAGTATGCGGCTGAGGCCTGGCGCTGGCTGAAAGATGACTCGATGTATGTGGCCACCCTGCTCGAAGGCTTCCATCGCTATCCCAAGTCGAACTATTTCTTCCCGCGTCTGATGGACAGTTATACGGAGAAGCGTTGTTACGACGAGGCACTCAAGGTGGCCGACGAAGCCTTGGCCGTGGATTCCCTCAGTGAACTGTTCCTCTTTGCCAAGTCGCTCGTGTTGCTCAATATGGAGAAGTACGCCCAGAGCCTGGAGTACACCAATCGTCTGATTGCCATCAATCCCGATATGGCAGATGCCTATTATAATGCCGGTACGGCCTACCTGAACATTGCCCTGCGGATGGATTCGCGTCGCCATAAGAAGCAGATCAGGAAAATGTATCAGAACGCCCTCGAACCCCTGGAGCACTACCGCCAGTTGGCACCTAACGAGAAGCAGAAATGGGGCCCGGCGCTTTATCGCGTCTACTTCAACCTGAATATGGGAAAACAGTTCGACGAGATAGATAAAATCTTAAAGAAATAAAAAAGATTGCCCTTACTGATACATCTTTGCGGAATTCTTCGTAACTTTGTGAATTGGAATTCATTTATAACAATCTAAAACAAATAAATTACGAAGAAACTATGGCTGATAATGCACAACTGATTGCTCAGTGCGAGGCACGGGCTAAGGAATGGCTCTCTCCGGCCTTCGACGAGGAGACACGTAAAGAAGTACAGGCAATGCTCGACGCAGAGGACAAGACTGCGCTCATCGATGCCTTCTATCAGAATCTTGAGTTTGGTACAGGTGGCCTGCGTGGTATTATGGGCGCTGGTACCAACCGTATGAACAAGTACATCGTGGGTATGGCTACCCAGGGATTTGCCAACTATATCCTGAAGGCATTCCCAGGTCGTAAGGATCTCGCCGTCGTGGTAGGTCACGACTGTCGCAACAACGGACGTATGTTCGCAGAGTCCGTAGCCGCTATTTTCTCTGCCAACGGTATCAAGGCTTATCTCTTCGAGAGCCTCCGCCCGACGCCGGAGATCTCGTTCGCCATCCGCCAACTCGGCGCACAGGCAGGTGTCAACGTGACGGCTTCTCACAACCCCCGCGAGTATAATGGCTACAAGGCTTACTGGGAGGACGGCGCTCAGGTGCTGGCTCCGCACGATGTAGGTATTATCGAGGAGGTGAATAAGGTGACTATCGACGATGTGAAGTTCGAGCCGAACTACGACCTCATCGAGATCATCGGCGGTGAGATGGACTGGGACTACCTGCAGGCTGTCAAGGAGGCTATGGTAGATCAGGACGTTATCCTGCGCCAGAAAGACCTCAATATCGTCTACTCCCCTATGCACGGCACAGGTCGTGTGATTATTCCTGAGGCACTCCGTTCTTGGGGCTTCCAGAATATCCACGTCGTTCGTGAGCAGATGGTGATCGATGGTGACTTCCCCACCGTTGTCAGCCCCAATCCTGAGAATGCTGAGGCTATGACCCTGGGTATGAAACTCGGTACGAAACTCAATGCCGACCTCGTGATTGCCTCCGACCCCGACGCTGACCGTCTGGCCATCGTCTGTCGCAACAACAAGGGCGAATGGGAGATTCTGAATGGTAACCAGACCTGTATGATGTTCTGCTGGTACATCATCGCCAACAAGAAGAAACTCGGCCAGTTGAAGGGCAACGAGTTCCTCGTGAAGACCATCGTGACCACCGAGGAGATTGCCGAGATTGCCAAGAAGAATGGCGTGGAACTGCGCGACTGCTATACAGGCTTCAAGTGGATCGCCAACGAGATCCGTATCTCTGAGGGCAAGCAGAAGTATATCGGCGGCGGTGAGGAGTCATTCGGATTCCTGCCGTTTGATAAGGTGCGCGACAAGGATTCCCCAGCCTCTATCTGCCTCATCTGCGAGATTGCAGCCTGGGCCAAGGATAACGGCAAGACGCTCTACGACCTGCTGATGGATATCTATGCTGAATATGGCTTCTCGAAGGAAGTGACTATCAACGTAGTGAAGCCGGGTAAGAGCGGTGCTGATGAGATCAAGCAGATGATGGTTGACTTCCGCAACAACCCGCCTCAGGAACTGGGTGGCTCAAAGATTTGTCTGTGGAAGGACTATCAGACCCTCGAGGCTACGAAGGCCGACGGTACGAAGGAGAAGATCAATATGCCGACCACTTCGAACGTGCTCCAGTGGTTCTGCGAGGATGGTACGAAAGTCAGCGTGCGTCCTTCTGGTACAGAGCCGAAGATCAAGTTCTACACCGAGGTCAAGGATCCTTCCTTCAAGTGCGCCGGCTGCTACGAGCGTTGCACCAAGGCTGCCGAAGAGAAGATCGAGGCTATCAAGAAGAGTCTGAATCTCTAAGATCAACAATAATCCAACGATAATCCCCGCCACCTCGGCGGGGATTATTATTATTGGGTAAAACAAAAAAAGACTTCTGATTGCTCAGAAGTCCTTTTCGTAGTCGATAGGGGAATCGAACCCCTATGCCAAGATTGAGAATCTTGTATCCTAACCATTAGATGAATCGACCAGCATTTCAAAGATGCGCTCTCAGAGAAATCCCCTCGGTTGCGGAAGGAGGGGGATTCGAACCCCCGGTACGGGAACCCGTACGGCAGTTTAGCAAACTGCTGGTTTCAGCCACTCACCCATCCTTCCAAAAGGAGGTTTTAAACTGTAACCGTGGGGTTATCTCCTTGATTGCGGGTGCAAAGGTACACACTTTTTCTGAAACCACCAAATCTTTTCACCACTTTTTTCGAAAAAAGTTATTTGAAGGCTACTATTCCATCCAAATCGGTGTTAAAATAGAAGGTTTTCGAGAGTTCGAGGGTGTCTTCGAGGTAGCGCATCCGGATATACAAGAGTGTGCGGCTCTTGCGTTCTGCCGAAAGTTGCGTGCCTTTCCTGAACATCGGGTCGGTCTTCACGTTCTCGCGCAGGGCCAGCAGCACGGAGTCGCTGATCACGCGGGTAGAGTCGAGGTCGGAGAACGAACTGATGTTGACCTCCTCTGTGGCGTTCGCCTTGACGAAGTCCTTCACCAGGCTTTTGGCCTCATACTGCTTCCCGCAGGACGCGAGAAACAGTAGAGCCAATATTATTAAAATAGGTACGCGCGAAGATCGTCTCATTTTTGGGGGATGTTTTTGAGTACGTCGAGCAGGTGATCCCATACCATCTGGACGGTGGGGATGTGGAGACGCTCGTCGGGCGTGTGGACAAATCGCAGGGTAGGGCCGAAACTGACCATATCGAGGTTGGGGTAGCGCTCTGAGAAGAGGCCGCACTCCAGTCCGGCGTGGATGCCGCGAACAATAGGAGCCTTGCCGAAGAGTTTCTTGTACGATTCAACCACGATCTCTGTCAGTTTTGAGTCGGCCTTCATTTTCCAGGCAGGATAGCCGTCGCTGCTGATGGCCTCGGCACCTGCCAGTTCGAAGGCTGCCTGGATGGTGGCGCACATATTGTCGAGGTTCGACATCACGTTGGAACGCTGGCTGGAGAGAATGTCGATAGTAGTGTCGGAGGTGTGGATGCTGGCGATGTTGCTCGAGGTCTCCACCATTCCGCCAAGGGCCTCGTCCTGACAGATGGCATAGATGCCATTGTCAACTGCCTGTACGGCCCAGACAAAATTCTTGGCCACCTTTGGCTCGATGATCTTCTCGGCCTCGGCACTCTCCATCGCGAAGACCATCGTCTGGTCGGTCACGTGGAACTCGTCTTCCACCTCGGCAGCGAACACATTCCAGTCGGCTCGTATGTTCTCTTTCAGGTCGTTGGGTACCGCGATGATGAAGTAGCCGTCGCGGGGGATGGCATTGTGGAGTTTGCCGCTATGGAACTGGGCTAGGCCGATTCCCTCGTAGCGCTTCATCGTCTGGAAGATAAAGCGGGCCAGAATCTTGATGGCATTGGCACGCTTCTTGTTGATGTCGTCGCCGGAGTGTCCGCCGACAAGGCCCTTCAGTGAGCCTTTCAGGAAGAAACTGCCTGCGGGAGCCTCCTCGCGGGTGAAGGTGAACTTGGCCGATGTGTTGCGGCCACCGGCACACGAGACGAATATCTCGCCCTCATCCTCAGAGTCGAGGTTGATCAGATAGTCGCCAGTCATAAAGCCGGCCTTCATTCCCTCGGCACCAGAGAGCCCAGTTTCCTCATCGCGGGTAAAGACGCACTCGATGGGGCCGTGCTCGATGTCGTTGCTATCAAGGATGGCCAGTTCGATGGCACAGCCGATACCATCGTCGGCACCGAGGGTAGTACCCTCAGCCGTCAGCCATTCGCCGTCGACGTATGTCTTGATGGGATCCTTGTCGAAATCGAACTCCACATCGACGAGTTTGTCGCACACCATATCCATGTGGCTCTGCAGGATGACGGTCTTGCGGTTCTCCATCCCTTTGGTGGCCGGTTTGCGGATAATCACGTTGCCCGTCTCGTCCACATTAGTGTCGAGTCCGTGACTCTCACCCCAGTTCTTGAGGTAGTCAATCATCTTCTCTTCGCGCTTCGAAGGACGCGGAATCTCGTTAATCTTTGCAAATTGCTGGAATACTACAGCAGGTTTTAAGTCGTTTTTATTCATTATTAATGCTATTTTTGATTGATTTCGTAATAAAATGCTTAACTTTGCACCCGATTTTGGCTGCTAATCAGCCGCAAAGGTATAAAAAATGATTGAGACTCTGCTCATATCGACGTTAATAATTGCTATCGCGATGCTATTTTTTCTCGTCAGGGTGCTCTTTGTCAGGCACGGCGAGTTCAAGTCGCAGCATATCCACGACTCCGAGGCGATGAAGGAGCGTGGCATCCATTGCGTGATGGACCAGGACAGGGAAATGCGTCGGAAGAGCCAGTTCGCGGTCGAGGAGAAATTGAGAGATTGAGAAAATTGAGAAATTAAAATATTAAGTAATTATTAGAGATGAAAAAGTACATTCTTTCAGCACTTGCCATCGCCTTGACGATGACATCGTGCAACAATGCAAGTCCTAAGATGGATGAACAGCCCGCTGCCGCTGGTGCTTCGGGCGAGGGTATCAAGATCGCTTACGTGGAGGTTGACTCGCTGATGACGCAGTACACCTTCGCCAAGGACTACACTGTGACCCTCGAGAAGAAGTCGAACAATGCCCGCAACACGCTGACCCAGAAAGGTAACGCCCTGCAGGCTGCCGTCAACAACTTCCAGCAGAAACTGAACAACAACGGCTTCCAGAGCCGCGAGCAGGCCGAGGGCGTGCAGGCTGCCATCCAGCGCCAGCAGTCAGACCTTCAGCAGTTGCAGGCACGTCTGGAGAACGAACTGGCTTCAGAGACCGCCAAGTTCAACGAGGCACTCCGCGACTCGCTCAACAACTTCCTGCAGGCTTACAACAAGGACAAGAAGTATGATATGATCCTCTCGAAGGCTGGCGACAATATTCTCTTTGCCAGCAAGCGCTTCGATATCACCCAGGACGTGATCAACGGTCTGAACAAGCGTTACAAGCCATCCGCCAAGAAGGCTGATGACAAGAAGGATGACAAGAAAGCCGTCGAGAAGAAGGCTGAGAAGAAGTAATCGTAACCCTTGTTTCAATATCGGAGAGAGAGGTAACAGCCTCTCTCTTTGTGGTTAAGCGATGACGACTGCACGGGAGATCATAGACTATATGGAGACGCTGCACGATGAGGAGCAGCGGCAGATTCTGATGCGATTCTTCAAGACCGCACCAGGGGAGTACGGTTATGGCGACGAGTTTCTGGGCATCAAGGTGCCGCAGACCCGAGAGGTGGTGAAGACCGCGAAGGATACGCCGCTGAGCGAGGTGCCGGAATTGCTGATGAGCCGCTGGCACGAAGTGAGGCTCTGCGGGCTTCTGATCCTGGTCGACCAGTTCGAGCGGCTGGCTACGAAACGGCTTGCGAATGATAAGGAGGCCATCCGAAAGCGCGATGAGATCGTGACGCTCTATCTGAAGTATGCGGAGCGGGCGAACAACTGGGATCTCGTGGATCTTTCCGTGCATAAGATCCTGGGCCATTGGTTGCTGCTGCCTACGTCTCTTGGGAAAGAATCTTTAGACTATAAAAAGGAAGTGTTAGACGCCTTAGCCCAAAGTCCCTGTCTCTGGAAGCAGCGCATGAGCATCGTCTGTTCGTGGAAGACATCGCAGCAGGGCGACCCGTCGTGGTGTCTGCGCTATGCCGGGGTCCACCTGCACCATCCCCACGACCTGATGCACAAGGCCGTCGGCTGGATGCTGCGCGAGATGGGCAAGCGGGTGTCAATGGACTTGCTTCGCGACTTCCTCCGTCAGCACGCCCAAGAGATGCCACGCTCGATGCTCCGCTACGCCATCGAGAAGATGAGCGACGAGGAACGGCAGATGTGGATGGCGTATCGAGGGGAGAGCAGTCCCTTTGATGCCATCGCAATCCCGGACTTTGTCGATCTCATCCTCAATGACGGCGAACGGAGCGATGAGGCGGCCTATTATCTGCTGCATCATCGCCTCGACAGACAGTTGCGCGAGGTGTTCAATGCCTACAGCCAGCACCTCCTTGACGATTACGATGACATTGTCGAGGACTTCTACCTCTATCTTCGCGAGGGAAAGGACGGACGCAACCGCATCCCTTTCCAGTCGTTGAGAAACATCCGGAATAAGGAGGCATTCGAGAGTTGGGTGTTCAAGACCTTCCGCAATTACCTCGGCAATCGGGCGAAAGAGGAAGGCCGGATGGCAGTTGGGGCAATGCCAGTCGATGAGGTGTTGGCAGACCAGTATTCATCCTCGCCCTTGACGGATGAGAAGAAACTTCGGATCGTCGCCCATCTGATTGCCTATGCCCTCCAGGTGTTCTATCCGCGTGGACGCTTCATCTTCCTCCGCTCCCTGCTCACGATGCTCAACAAGCAGCAGGCCCTGCCCAATGAGGAGATGGCCGAGGCCCTCGGAATGACCTATCTGTCGTATCGGGTCACTGCGCATCGGATGAAGTGCAACCTCAACCTGTTCCGCACCCGGCTGTTGGAGGGTGAAGCGCTCCGACTCGATGCTGAGCATCAGCAGATAGCCCTTCGCCTCTACGACGACTTCACCCATCTCTATCCCCAACTCATCACTTACTATACCCAGAGCATCGAGACCCTGAAATGCCGCGATGCCATCAAGGCCCTCCGCCAACAGTACTATGAAGCAACAGGCAATATGCTCCACGAGCCGTCGCCGACTGATGTGCCAGAACCCACGACCATCACGGCTTTCTGGAACAAGTTGAACCGCCTGCTCCTGATTTAACTGCAAATAGGTGGATGCTCTTACAAGAGACCTACCGCAGCAAACATCTTGCTATAGGCGTCTACCTTTTTGTCGAACGCCAGCGGATAGGCTCGCGACGAGGAGGGTAGGCGATGGAGCCGGATTTCGTGGCCGTCAGGATTGTGAGTGTTGGGGATAACGATCGATGCCCCTACCTTCGGCCCGTCCTCGATGCCGAAATAGCGGCAGAGCGTATCGGTGGCCTTCTGTCCAGTGGTGACGATGGCTTCGCAATGGGGCAGTTGCCTCAGGAGTCCGCGGATGTCCGTCGGTTCCACAACCTCCAGGAATTCGTCTGATGCATTGTCCTTCAGCCGTCGCACGGCTGTGGCAGTGTCGTAGAAAGCGATGCCCTTTTCCTGGCAGAATGCCACGATGGCCTTGCGGTCGAAGGCTTTCCTATCCGCCATCACAAAGCGGTTGCGATCGCCGAAGAACACCTCGCCCTCAATTCGCCAATGGTCGTTGATGAAGTTAGGGTAGTAGAACTCCATGCACCAGCGCTTCTTCTGCGGCGGGAAACTGCCTAAGAACAGCACCCGAGCGTTCTCCGGAAGGAACGGCTCCAGCGGATGGCGCTCAATCGGCTGGGGGTCAGACAGGAAGAACTGCTGAAACTCGCTCTCGAAGTTGGGCGTCAGCACGCCCTGTCCGATGGCCTCACGAATCTCCTGCATCGACCAGAATCGTCCACCGTCGAGTTCATCCTTCGAAGGGTGTATCTCGCCGTCGTAGGTCGCGCGATTTACATATACCAGTTCCCGTTCACGCTTGCTGTCGAACATGTATTTGCCGATGAACTGTGGCTCAAAATCGGTGATGCCCAGTTCTTCGCGCACCTCTCGCCTTAGTGCCTCTTCTGGAGTCTCTCCATAGTCGATGTGTCCGCCGACTGCCGTGTCCCACTTGCCAGGCTGGATGTCCTTCCACTCAGGCCGCTTCTGTAGATACACGTCGCCGGCAGAGTTAAACACGTGCAGATGCACTACTGCATGCAGCAGTCTTGATCCATTGTGGCACTCGCCGCGCGTTGCCTTGCCCACCACCGTTCCCGCTTCATCCACGATCGGGAATATCTCTTTCAGATTATCCATTGACACACATCATTTCGGCAAAGATACATCCTCTACTCATCACTTGATAAGCCTGCTTTCTACCACTTCCCAGTCGATGATCTGCCAGAGGGCGGCCAGGTGGTCAGGACGGCGATTCTGGTAGTCCAGATAGTAGGCGTGCTCCCAGACGTCGAAGGTGAGCAAGGGCTTCAGACCGCGCTGCACAGGGTTGGCAGCATTCGTCTCCTGCGTGATGGCGAGTTTGCTGTCTTTATCTGCCGACAGCCACACCCAACCAGAGCCGAAGAGCGTGGCCCCCTTCTTCTGGAATTCCTCCTTGAAAGCCTCGAACGAACCGAAATCCCTTACGATGGCCTCGGCGATCTTTCCAGTGGGCTGATCGTTCTCTTTGGGTGCAGCAAATTGGCTGAAGTACAACTCGTGGTTCAGGATCTGCCCGGCATTGTTAAGGATGCCTCCCTCTGCCTTAACCACGATTTCCTCCAGCGACAGGCCAGCCAACGGACTCCCCTCAAGCAGTCCATTGAGATTATTCACATAAGCCAGCAAGTGCTTCCCGTGGTGGAAACCAATCGTCTCCTTGCTGATCACAGGCTCTAACGCATCAGCCTCATAAGGCAGAGCCATCAACTCAAATTTCCCGTTTGCCATATTATAAATATTAATTAGGTGAATACTTCTCGGCAAAGTTACAAATATTTATGGAGAATTGCAACATATTCGGCAGAAAAGTTGCAATTTCTCAGAGTTTCTTCCAGACATTTGTGGCAATCTTTTCGATTTTCCTCTCTTTCGTCCATCGGCAGATGATCGTCTTTACGACGGGCGACTCCCCGTTGGCAAGCCGCAAGTTGACGAAGTCCTGCTTTGTAAATTCCTTGCCAAGCAAGGACAGATAGCGGACGGTGCGCTTCGAACTGCTCATAATGAGTTTGTCGTTATAGAGTGCGTCAACCTTTTCGCCATAGATCTGCATCTGATAGTAGAGGCAGCGCTCAGCATACCACAGGGCGAAGGCAATGGCACTCTCAGTCTCCTTCCGCCCCTCCAACAGATAAGCCATCATACCTGCACGGAAACCATTCAGGGCAGCACGACGGCGGAACACGTCGAGCGAGGGCTGGAGCGTCTCGAGATACGCCTGCCGTTTCTGCTCGTCCCACGCTTCGATGGCCTGGTTGATCTGCGGCAGTTCCACTTCTCCCTCCTCGTCCATCAGGCAGATGCACTGGCGCTTCACCGATTCCTCGTCTTCCTTGCTCCAGGCCTTGAATACAGGCATTCTGGCACCTATCATGTCGGGCAGTACCACAGGCGTCACTCGGCTCACGAGACCGCTCTCGGCATCGGCAAAGAAGGCTCGACATTTGTTGGGTGTTCCGCACATCACCATATTGTAGTAGAGTATGGTCTTGGCTGAGAACGAATCCTTCGAAATGCGGTGCTGTCCCCAGGGCTTGTTGTCGTAGGCCAGGCGGAACAGGTCGTTCTTCTCCGTCCAGGCACCGCCCTTGTTGTTCTTCAGCACCGTCTCAATCTCAGGCGCATAGGTGAAGAGATGCTTGCCCTTGGCATAGACAGCTCGCTCCAGGAAGGCCGAGAGGCCGATGTTAGGCTCGATGATGCGGATTGCGGCCTGCGGATTCTGCACCTCCTCACCGTTTTTCTTAGCGAGCGAGTATTCCATTTCCTTGGCCCATTCTACCTCGTCCTGCTTGATCAGCGGATCCATTAGCAGGGCCATCTCGTCGTCGATGAACGACTTACCTGTGGCCTGAGGCGCCTCGATGTCTACCATAAAACTGGGTGAGTTCAGTTTACCGTCACGATATTTGGCTCGCACGCCTGTAGCAAGTGTGCCCAGCATCGGCATCGCAGCGATGAGCGTGGCCTCCTTGAACTCCTCGGGAGCGTGGTCGGCCAACTGCTGCAACAGCGTCGGCAACTGTCGGGGAACGGCGGATGTATCCACATCCCCTTCGCTTTCTGCCTCCGTCTTCTCCTCTGTTTCTGTCGTGAGTGTCGCCAACACCTCTTTCATGATGGCTGGCATCTCTGTCGGACGCACGCTGCCGACGGCACTCTTGATGGTGCTCAGCGTCTCGTGGTCTGAGAGTCCCCAGTGAGGCAGCACCTCGAAGAGTATCTGCACGTCGAAGTCACAGATGTAGCGCATATAGCGGCTCAGGGTGTAGAGCGCCTGATTGCGCTCACCCTCCACTGGCTGATCGCCATAGCCCAGCTTATAGAGCAGCAGTCGCACGATTTCCTCATAGGCGATGCCCTTGTAGTCAGATGTGACCTTCTCTCTTGCCGACTCTGGAAGGGTAGGGGTGGGCTGAACAAGCGGAGTCCCTGCAAAAGATTCTCGCTGTTCCTCCGTCAGCGGCTCAAACACCACGGGATCCAGCCACTTCACATACTGCTCCGATACCATGAAGCAGCAGCGGGCGAGGTCAGTCACATGCGAATCGTAGTTGACCCCCAGACGAGTCGCCAGCCGCTGGATGTCCTCCTCGATGCCGACTCCTGGAGTCCGCCAAGCCCAGATGTGAGTTCCACCTCCTGCACTTTCGGCAAAGTAGACGATGCGGAACGCCTCGATGAGATTCTCCTCACGTACCTTATTCCATAACGTCTCCGTCAGTCCCTTCTCGTCGATGTCGAGGAAATAGAAACCTGAGGGCTGGGCATCCTCGGCTTTGCGCTTACCATTGTTAAACGACTCTGCAAGGGGCAGCCACACGGGCAGTTCCTTCTTGCGGTTCAGATTCTTGTTCTGCTTCACATCAACGAGGATTTCGTCTACGTGATTCTCCGCCTGCAGTCGACGGTAAGCAGCCATGCTCGCCTGGCGAGGCTTGCCGCTAAATGATGATGCTAACTGTATCATAGCGGCTGCAAAGTTATCAGTGGCGCTAAGGCAATTGTCCGTCTTTGTCAGACTCCGGTCGACTCCCACTCGAAAAAACGGTTACGGTTACAGTGTAACCATTAGCCCTCTCCATAAGAACAAGATTGATTTTCAATGCTTTATGCTCAATTTTGTTACAGTTTGGTTGCAGTTACAGAATTCCCTGCGGTTATATGGTTACACTGTAACCGTAACCACTCCGCCCGTCCCCATTTTGCATATTCATACACTTCCAGATAGGACGTAGCAAAAGGGGAGTTTCCCGTAAGGAAACTATGATTTTCTCGTAAGGAAACTCCCACTTTCCTTACGAGAAACTCCAACTTACCTTCCTCCAGCATATTTATCCAATTAGCCCATGTATTTATTCAGCAAGAGCCTCCTGTTGATAGTAACTAACTTTAAAAATTCCACCCCGTGGCTACTTTTTCTTTAAAACTCCTTGCTAATTCCAAAATATTTTGTACTTTTGCACCATGTTCGGGGAGAAATCCGGACTGATGATGCATGGCTGATTATTTCGCACTTACCGAAAAGACCTGAGAAACCTGTTTTGGAATAGTTCGATTTAAGAAGCAGAGGAAGACCTCCCAATAGGGATTCCCATGGCAACAACTTAGCTTTGCACGCGCCTTTGGCGTGTTGCGGCCTTATATGTTGTCGGGGGTTCCAATTTCTCAGGTCTGCCCCTTAGGTAAGTGCATAAGGATGGCTTCACGCCATTTTTTATGTCGCTTTCCTTCGTTGCATAAGTTGCTAACAACAAAGCTTATATGTCTATGCAACCAAACAACGAGAAGGACGGAAAGAGTCCTATATTGAACAACCCATACGAGGAGCCGCAGCTATACTACGATACTGACGCTGACGGCAATCTCGACTATTCTCGCATCGTAAAGGGGCGACGTCCATACACCTCCAATATTGATATTATGCCGTCACGGCAAGGTCAGCAGAGCCTTTTTGGCGGTTCTGACTTTGAGAATGGTGACCCTAATGCCAAATTTATCAATGACATCAGAGTGCAGGTGCGTCAATGGCGAGAGAACAATTATCCGGGTGTAACACGAATAACTCGCGAATTGCTTTTCTACTGGTTCAAAAATCCTGAACGGCTATGGAATATGCGACTGTTCTTCTGCCAACGAGAGGCTATTGAAACCGCCATCTATCTGAATGAGGTTGCCGACCAAGACCCTAACATTGGTCGTGACTTGTTGCGGCAGTTGATGGAACGTCGTAATACTGTTTCAGAAAACCCTCAAGACGTTCTGCCTCGTACTGCTTTCAAGATGGCTACAGGTACGGGTAAGACAGTTGTCATGGCCATGCTCATCTTGTATAATTACCTGAACAAGCGTGACAACCTGCAAGATACCCGCTTCGTTGATACTTTTCTTATCATAGCTCCAGGCATCACCATCCGCGAAAGACTCAATACGCTGATGGTAGACCATGTTCATCAATGGCAGCACAAGAAAGACGACTACCACCAAAGAAACCTCGTCCCAAGACATTTTGAGCCATTGTTGGGTGGTCTGAATGCCAGCATCACTATCATCAACTATCAGCAGTTGGAACCCAAAAAGTTTACGGGTAAGCACGAATCACCGCTTGACGGAAAGATGGAGTATGTTGATGGGAAGATGCGCAAACCGAAGGGCGATAAAGAAGGGAAGCAAGATTACAGTGTGATGCTCCACAAACTGCTCCGTAATATCAGCAAGGGCAAACGAATGTTGGTTATTAACGACGAGGCACACCACTGTTATTTGCCTAAACGTCAGAACACGAAAGGCAAGAAAGACGAAGAGACAGAAGCAGGTGAAGTCGAGAATGAGAAGGCAATGGTATGGTATGAGGGATTACGACAGTTGAAGTTATGCGGTTATCGATTGCAAAATGTATACGACCTGTCAGCAACACCCTACTATCTGAAAGGCTCTGGCTACGATGCTTATAGTCTTTTCCCTTGGGTGGTTAGCGACTTCGGTTTAGTTGATGCCATCGAGAGTGGACTTGTAAAGATTCCTTTCCTGCCCAGCTTTGACAATACTCATGATTTGGAGGAGCCTAAGTTTCGCAACATCTACAAACATGTGAGCGACGATTTGTCGAAGATGGGGGTGAGAGCCACGAAAAAGAAGGCAAAGGAGGAAGGTGCTGACATTCGCAATGAAGCTCCACCGCAGCTACCTACGCTTATTAGAACAGCTCTTGACCAATTTGTGAAAGACTATGAAGCCTACGAAAAGGGTGTACGGACAGACGGTGAAGAGCGAAAAGACCTCCACACTACACCGCCAGTCTTCATCATTGTCTGCAACAATACGATGGTGTCCCATGAGGTGTTCAAATATATTGCCGGCTATCAAACAACAGATGAGAATGGTAAAACTATTATCCGTGATGGCCAGTTCCCTGTTTTCAGTAATTATAGCAATGATGGCCACACACTGCAACCTAAGAAACAAGCGCCAACTTTACTGGTTGATAGTATCGCTGTAGACGATGCTTCTACAGTCATCAACGATGAGTTCAAACAGCTTTTTGCAGATAGAATAGATTCGTTCAAACGTGACTATTCAGAGCGTAAAGGGCAAGGAGATGCTAACAAGATTAGTGATGAAGAGATTCTACGAGAAGTCGTTAATTGCGTTGGTAAGCCTGGAACGCTGGGTGAACACATTCGCTGTGTGGTCAGTGTGTCGATGTTGACGGAAGGATGGGATGCTAACACCGTAACTCACGTCATGGGCATCCGTGCTTTCGGTTCGCAATTACTTTGTGAACAGGTGGTAGGACGTGCACTGAGGCGACGCAACTATGACTTACAGGCATACGACCTCGAAGGCAACGAGCTTGACTCAAAGGAGGCTAAGCATAGGAAGAAAAATATCGTTTACAAATTCCCTCCAGAATATGCTCACGTCATAGGAGTTCCTTTCAAAACCTTCAAGTCTGGCAAGGGTGGCGTACCTAAACCACCCAAGCCAACAACCAACATTGAAGCCGTAGAAGCGCGAAGCGAATACGAAATCCGTTTCCCCAACATCGTGGGCTATCGAAGTGAATCGCCCGACGGTGAGATTCGAGCTGACTACGATGGCTTGGAGAAACTGCGCATGCCTTTCACAGAGATACCAACAAAGACGGTATTACAGAGTGCCATTGCCCCCAAATTGCAGACGATGCAGACGGAATACGAGGACTTACGTGATTCTCATGTGTACTACTATCTTACATGGAAACTACTGCGCACCTATTATACAAACAGTGATAGTATAAAGACGCAGCCATTCCAGCTTTTTGCACCCTTGAAGGAGATTGTGATGAAGTGGTATGACTCGCAGATTGAGGTCATCGGAGGCGACAGTGACTCATCAGTGATGAAGCGACTTGTGACAATCTGGAAAGAAGACGAAGTATTGGAAAGCATCTATTCCGGTATTCGTCAGGCCAACCGCAAGGACGAACGTATTACGGCTATCCTTAATTATTACAATCCCGAAGGCTCTACGAAATATGTGAACGGAAAAACTACTAAGCCCGTGTGGGCAACTACTAAGAGCCATGTGAACTATGTTGTAGCTGACACCAAATCATGGGAACAGATAGCCTCTAAGACTTTGGAAGAAATAGACGATGTGGTTTGCTACGTAAAGAATCATTTCCTCGGATTCCGTATACCATATATGACCGGAGTGGAGGAACATCCGTATATTCCCGACTTTATTGCCCGTGTTAAGGCACCAAGTGGCGAACTGGTGAACCTTATCATTGAAATATCGGGGTTCAGCGATGATATGACAGGACATAAGGATGCTAAGCGCCACTATACCACTAAATACTGGCTTCCCGCCGCCAACAACATGAAGAAGTATGGTCGCTGGGACTTCGTGGAAGTGACGGACATAAATAACATTAAGCAAATACTCATTCAAAAGATGCAAACATTATGAGCAGACATCAATACGACCCCAAACACCCAGTAGATCATATAGAACATGATCAAGACAAGCGAACCTCTATACCTACCACTGAGCGGCAAGGCGAAGAGAGTGTAATGATAGAAGGCAAGCCACAAGAGTCGCTCTACGACATGTTTCATCACAAGTTCCGTCGTGGTGATGACCCAGAGTTGTTCTGGCTGGACAAATACAAGAACGACGATGAGAAAACTCAGGAGTCGTGGCTGCGAACAGACATCCGCAGTCTCTATGTGCATGAGGAGATTGACCCAGAACAGATTATCACTCGACTCTATAGAGTTCGTGAAGAAAAGAAAGCCGGCGTAGAGCAGCAGCAAGAGATATTTGAGGAGTTTTTCCGTGAACAGGAAGAAGTGGATGAGTTAGAGAAGATAGCTGGTTATTATCACCATAGCGAGAACTGGCGCAATCGTCTCATTCTGGGCGATTCGCTTTTGGTGATGAACTCATTGCTGAATCGCGAGGGTATGACAGGACAGGTTCAATGCATTTATTTCGATCCGCCATACGGAATAAAATAGGCTCATCCGTTAAATGCGTACACGCTTGTCGTGAAGAGCG
>FLNX01003068.1_pt1 | contig 22370 bp, 16 predicted proteins | sample 1140341 | NCBI WGS metagenome assembly FLNX01 (sample SAMEA3878208, study PRJEB12797) | bioreactor metagenome | biome: Moose rumen | place: Sweden | collected 2011-10
CTCACATCCTCGTTGGAGATTCGGGGAAGACCCCATCCTGCTAATCTGTGTACTGCCAGCCAGAGCAAGAAACCCAGTCTTTGTTACGGGGAAATCCCCAAGGAGAAAACGGGTTATCGGGTCATATATCACGGGTATACTATCCCAAATCGAATAAGATAATTCAATAACATTAATATACGAGGAGAAAGCAAAGATGGAAGAGTTTGAGATTTCAAACGGAGTTTTGAAAATTTGTAGAGACCCAAACATAGAGGTTGCCCTTATCCCAGACGGGATTCATACGGTTGGAAAAAGCTATTGGGAAAAACTTTTTTCTTCCAGCAAGTCTGTCAAGAGCGTGGTTTTGCCGAAAAGCGTGAAGCGTATTTACGCAGGCTTCCGCGGGCAAAAGGAGCTTTCTTCGCTTGAGTTCGGAGGAACGATGGCAGAATGGAAAGCCGTGAAAATCACCGACAAGTTCTGGCGTTCCGGCACAAAGCTCACGGCGGTGAAATGCTCCGACGGCGAAGCCACGCTTGAGCCGTACGATGTGAAAGACGGCGTTCTCACAAAATGCCATTTTGACTTCGCGGAGTTCGCGATTCCCGACGGCGTGACGGAAATCGCGGACGAAGCGTTCAGCTATTGCACCAGCCTTGAAAAGCTCGAAATCCCCGAAAGCGTGAAGAAAATCGGGAAGTGCAGCTTTGCGTTCTGCAAGTCGCTGAAGCAAATCGTTTCAAAATCGAGCGAGTTCCCTTGCGAGAACGGGCTTCTTTTCAACAAAAAGACGAACCGTCTTCTTGCGACCGTCTGCGGAAAGGTGACAATCCCCGCGTTCATAAAATCGCTCGACAACTTTTCGCTCCAGAACTGCACAGAAGTCGAGTTTGAAAAAAGCGGCAAAATCACGAGCGCGTCAAATCTTGATTATGGGGCAACAGAGCGCTCTGTGCTGTATGCCGCTCTTGATGAAGCCGAGAAGAACAATGCCAAGATAGACAAAATAGACGCTGTGGGCTTTTCTGGCTCGGGCGCTCTGCTTCAGGCTATTATCGAGGAAAGTGGCGTGAGCGCGGAGGTTTGGCAGGACAAAAGCGCAGTCGTTCTTGCTGTGAAGGCTCTTGATTATGGGCTTGAGATTCGTCTTTCTTCAAAAAGCACTTCGTGGCAGAAAAATGTCCGCGAGTTTTTGAAGAGCGTCAAAGAAGGCGCGGACATCGTGCAGCTCATAAAGGCAGCCGAGGACAACAATCTGAGAATCGCAGGCAATCAAGCAAAAAAATACGCCGTGTTCAAGGTCGATGTGAAAGACAAGAACATGTACTACAAAGAAGACCTCGAAACCGTTTATATCGCGGACGGCGTCAGCTCAATCGGAACGTATGCCTTCTGGTTCTGCAGCAATCTCAAAGCCATTTACATTCCCAAGAGCGTTACGAAAATCAAGTGCAGTGCTTTTGTTGGCAACGACTCGCTCAAAAACGTTACATTCGACGGAACGTTTTCGCGGTTCAATATGATTCAGGAAGAGCGCATGCGCGGGCAGTGGGGCAACAAGATTACTGTGCACTGCACCGACGGGGACTTTGAGATATAAACTTTGGGGAATCCTCGCCCAACTTTGGGGAAAGCCCGCCCAACTTTGGGAAAAGGAAAACTATCATGCAGAGCGTAGCCGAAGCACGGTTGCTGAGCGCAGCCGAAGCAAGAGATTTCAAAAACTTGTTCGGAATGACATTTTCCGAACAAGGAATAACACAAAAGAGGAAAAAAACGGAAGGTGGGGAATTTTCTTTCCCTTCGTACCTTCCGTTTCCCGCGTTTCAGACTGACCTGTTCAAAAACTGAAGTTTCCGAACAGATTTATTGAAAAAAAATCAGTCGCCTTGTTCTGCTTTCCTCTTCTTTCTTTTGTCGAGAATCCAGCACGTTATGAGGATTCCGATTCCGCCGAGAATCATGAGCGAGCAGAGAATCTGGCCGGTCGAGATGTTCAAGAGCGAAGTGTTCTCGTAAATCTGCGCTCCGTCGACGCTGAACCTGTAGCCGATGTCCGCGTCCGGTTCCCGAAAGTATTCGATTACGAACCTGAAAAGCCCGTATCCGAGCGCGTAGAGTCCGCCTGTGAATCCGTCGAACGGCTTCCTCTTGTGCAGAATCCAGATTATTGAGAAGAGCACAAGTCCCTCGAACAGAGCTTCGTAGAGCTGGCTTGGGTGCCTCGGAAGGTTCGCGAGCTGCCCTTCGACCGCCTGCATCCCGATTTTGTCCATGAAGGCCGCCACCCATTCTACTTTCGACGAGAAACGCTCCGAAATCGGAACTGTCGGGAACACCATGCCCCACGGCATCGTCGTTATGCGTCCGTAAAGCTCACCGTTCATGAAATTTCCGATTCTGCCGAACGTATATCCGAGAGGAATTGCGGTGCACATCGCGTCGATCCACTTCATCGTGGGCTTCTTGTGCCGCCAGCACCAGAAAATCATGCCGAGCAGGCCGCCGATGAAACCACCGTGGTAGCTCATTCCTGCGAGTCCCGTGAATCTTCCGTTCTTGAAAGGCCAGAAAATCAGCCACGGCTTGTGCCAGTAGTCTCCCGACGTGTCGTAGACGAGCGTGGAGAAGACCCTCGCTCCAATCAAAAGAAAGATGATTCCTGTCGCAATGAAAGAAAAAATCTCGTCCTCGGTTGTAGCCACGATTTTCCCCTCGGAGTCTTTCGAGTCGAGCGCGCCTTCCTTCAAGAGCTTTTTCAAAATGAAGAATGCCGTTCCGAACGCGAATATGTACATGAGTCCGTACCAGCGGAGCAGCCCCAGTACCGGAATGTTCGGGAAAATCTCCGGGTGGATCCACGACGGATAGTTTATGTAGAGAGGCAGATTCATACTTTGAACCCCATCGCCGCCGCCTTTACGATTTTCGATTTGAGGAGGACGTTTTCCCGTTTGAGACTGTTCAGCTCGTACTGCTGCTGCTTTATCATCTCGGCGAGTTCTGTCACAGAGAGCGCGCCCGTTCCAATCAAGTCCTCGACGTACGACATTTTTGAAGAGAAGTCGTCGTTCGCCTCTTCGGCCGCAAGTTCGAACGAGCCGTCTGCCGAATCGATGTCGAAGGCGACGGTCTCGCTCTGGAGGATTTTGTCGGCGATTCTCTGTATGGCCTGCGACAGCACCGCATTCGGCTTGTAGATTGTGACAGGCATCCTCGACGACAACGCCCTGTCCTGCATGCTGTCTCGGTACATCACTCCGAGCGACTCCACCTCAAGTCCGAGATACTGCTGGCATGAGCGGCGGATTTTCTGCGCCTTGTCCGCGTCCTTCGGCTCGTCGATCATGTTCATTATGAGGCGTGGGTGGAATTTCTTGATTCTGTTCCTGAATTTCTCCGCGTTCTCCGGGTCGATTCCGGCGATTGTCTCGATGAGCTTAGGGATGTAGAGCCTCTGGAGCGATGCGGAGTCGTTCCTGAGTTTCGTGAGGTACTCGTTGGCCTTCGTACCCTTTTTGAACGTTGCGGCCATCAGCCTGAAAACCGCGTTCTTCAAGAAGAGGTAGCCGTTGAGCGTCGCCGTGACGGTCGGTGCCGTTACGATGATTCCCTGCGGCGAAAGGAGGAACATGTCCAGAATCGTCAGGTGCGTTCCCGCTCCCAAATCAAGAATCAGATAGTCCGCGTCGATGTTCTGGAATTTCTTGATGAGCGAATTCTTCTGTGCGAATTTGAGTGAAGAAAGTCCTGGAATCTCAGAGTCTCCGGCTATGAAGCGCACGTTCGTGTAGTCGGTGTCTTCGATTATGTCCTCGAATTTCGTCTCGCCTGTCAAAAAAGTCCCGATTCCGGCTTTTGGAGAATTCTGTCCGATGACCAAATGTAAGTTTGATGCGCCCAAGTCCAAATCAGCCAGAACGACCTTTTTTCCGGCTTTTCCGAGCGCGATTGCTAAATTGGCAGAGAGGAGGCTTTTTCCGACGCCTCCTTTTCCGCTTGCTACAGGTATAATTTGCATGATTTTTCAATTATATCACATTTCCATAAATTGAAAAATTCTAGAGTGCGACATAGAATAAAAACTATGAAAAAACTTGCAAAATTCATTTCTTCGGTACTCGGATTCGTGGTCCTGTCGATTTTCGCATCGCAGTGTTTCGCGCAGTCCCAGTCGAAAACAGCTGACCAGCAGAAGAGTCAAATCAGCAAATACGTCCAGAGCATTTACGGAATACTTGACCTTCTCCAAGAATATTATGTCGACGAGCCGGACATGGAGGCTCTTTACCACGGCGCGCTCAAGGGAATGCTCGAAGCCGCCGGCGACCCCTACACGACGTATCTGGACGCGGACGCCTTCCGCGGCATAACGGACACCACCGAAGGCTCTTTCGGCGGTGTCGGTCTCTCAATCTCCAAGCCGTACGAGTCCACGCCTGACAAGCCGGCCTTCGTGGAGGTCGTCTCTCCGATCGAGGACACTCCAGGTTTCAAGGCTGGAATTCAGGCCGGAGACTTGATTGTGACCGTGGACGGAGTGGACACTTCCACGATTTCGATGGACGATGTTCTGAGCAAGCTCCGCGGAAAAGTCGGCGAGGATGTGGAGGTCGGATTCAGGCGCGGAAACATCGATTTCACGAAGGTTTTGACAAGGGCCTTGATAGAGGTTCCGACCGTGAAGTTCGGCACGATTCCTTCCGGAAAGAAGCAGATTGGCTACATGAAGCTCATACAGTTCACGCCGCTCACGGCCGAGCGTGTCCAGGACGCGTTGGATTCGTTCGACTATTCCAAGACCAGCGGCATCATAATCGACTTGAGGAACAATCCGGGCGGCTTGATTTCGAGCGTCGTGGATGTGGCGAACAAATTCATAGACGACGGCCCGATTGTCTCCACGAAAAGCCGCGTCAAATTTGAAAATTCCGTCTATTCCGCGACAAAGGGGAAGACCTTCCAGAAGGCGAAAGGAATCCCGATAATCGTCCTCATCAACAAAGGTTCCGCCTCCGCTTCCGAGATTCTTTCAGGCGCGCTCAAGGACAACCACTTGGCGTATCTCGTCGGCCAGCGTTCCTACGGAAAAGGCTCGGTCCAGCAGGTAATCCCGCTTTCCGCCACCGACGGAATCAAGGTGACGATGGCGCGCTACTACACGCCGAGCGACGTCTGCATCGACAAAATCGGAATCCCGCCTGACAGGGAGGTGCTCTTCCCGAAAATCGAGGAGGAGGCCGAGAAGCAGTACACGGAACTCTACAAGAAGAACGAGATTGAGAAGTACGTCTCTTCGCACAAGAACATGAGCGAGAAGGACATCGCTTCATACGCGAAAGTCCTCAGAAAAACCTACACGGAAATCGACGAGGCTTCGCTCAGGAAACTCGTGCGGAACGAAGTGACGAAGACGAGCGGAGCCATGCTCTACGACTTGGACTACGACATCCAGCTCCGCGAGGCGATAAAGATTCTCGAAAAAGAAAATTTCGCCTCCCTCGTGAAGAACGCGAAAACGCTCAAGCAGCTTCAGGACGCCGCACAGCTTGAAGAGAAGAAAGAAGAGAGTAATTCCAAGTACATAGACGCGAAATAATGCGCCAGTTCGTTTCGAATAAGAATCCAGAAAACGGAATCCTTGTCGTTGTCGGCAAGGATTTTCGCTATTTACGGCTTGTTCTGCGCCTTTCCGTGGGGGACATGTTTTCTGTGCGGCTCCCCGACGGCTCTTTGCGGAACACCACCGTCTCGAAAATCGACGATGCCGAAAAGCGAATCGTGCTGCAGGTGTGCGATTCCATTTCGTCCGGTGCAGATTTCGCCAACGACGAGAACATTCCCGCCGAGTCCCTCAAGGAAATATGGCTCTTCATGTTCGTTCCCAAGCCGTCAAAATTCGAGCAGATTGTCAGGCAGTCGACCGAATGCGGTGTCTCGCGGATTTTTCCTGTCGCTTCTGAATTCTCGCAGAAGGGCGCGGAGAAGATGAATTTCAAGGGCGAGCGTTTCGGGAGAATCATAAAAGAGGCGAGGCAGCAGAGCGGGTCGGCTGTGGACACCGTTGTGGAAAATGTCGTCTCCGTGGACGAGGCGTGCCGAATCTGGAAGGATGCCGGTCCCGCAAAATTCGGGTGTGTCCTCTACGAAAGAAGCGATTTCACTGTTTCGATGATGTCCGCTTTTGCCGAAAATTCAAGTGTCGAAAAAATAGAGAAATCCGCTGTCGTCGTCGGTTCCGAGGGTGGGATAAGTCCTTCCGAAATCGAGAAACTCAAGGAGGCGGGGTTCGTGCCCGTCCACTTCAGGACGAACATTTTGAGATGCGAAACGGCCGCGCTTTACGGCCTGTCGGTTCTTCAGAATTTAATTGAAGAAAACTAGAAATCATTGCAAAGGAAAAGTAGGATAATGAAACGAATTGAGTTGCTTGGTGTCCCTGTCGATGTCTGCCGGCCGGAGGAGCTGGAGTCTGAATTCATGAAGATTCTGGAGAAGCCGGGCGTAAAACAGGTAGTTTTTCTTTCGGTTTGGGATTTGATAAAGGCGAGGAACAAAAAAAAGGATTTCTGCAAATGCCTTGAGGGCGCGGATTTGATTCTCCCCGTCTCCAAAAGCATCTTGGGCGGAGCGAAATTTTTGAAGATGGAGGATATCCCTGTCCGCTACAATCCGTTCGACGTGACGATTCAGTTCCTTTCGGTCGTCGACCAACACTACAGGACGCTTTTCCTCCTCGGCGGCAGGAAGCGCACCCTGCAGCAGGCCGAGCGCAACGTGCACGAGACTTTCCCGAATGTGCGCATCGTCGGCCGCTACGTCGGGTACTTCCCGAAAGAGAGCGAGGACGATGTGGTGACCGCGATTCACAAGGCTTCTCCGTCCCTCGCGATTGTCAGCGAAGGCATCAAGGAGAAGAATTTGTGGGCGTTCCACAGAAAAGACAGGTTCTCTTCAAGCGTGTTCCTCTTCTACAACGACTGTTTGGGAATATTCTCCAAGCGCATAAAGCGTGTGAGCGAGAAAACGTTCGAGCGCGGCCATGAAATTTGGCATGAAATTTTCCACAATCCGTTCAAATTGTTCTATGTTTTTCCGTTCATTTATTATATTATTTCGCTGTTGTGGTGCAGGCTTTTTAATAAGAAGTCAGAGAATGTCAAAGAAACGCAAGAAAATTCAACTGAGGAATCTACAGAGTCTGCAGGTTCTCCGATTGGAGCTGGCGATGAATCTGACGGAGGCGCTCCTTCCGGTGAAAATGGGGCTGGAACGTCGGCTGAGCCGTTGAGCGGCGGTTCGAATGTCGGCAAAAGCGAAAGCGACGATGAGGAAATCGATTCTGTCGTTCATGAACCGAAAAAAGAGCAGAAAAAATCGTTCAAAGCTTTCAAAAATCCAAAAATAGACGATTCCGATGACTTGGAGTTGGAATAGGCTCGTCCGAGGCGTTGCGCTTCCGGCTTGTCCGTTCTTGCTTTCTTTGCCAAGAATCATGTTAAAAAAGTTAGATTTCAATGTGAGGGTTCCGAAGGGGGCGGTCGTAAAGGACTTTTTCGACTCTTCGGGATTCTTCAAAGTCCATCAGAATTTGGATTTCGTCGGAAAATCCAAAAAATCAATAGAAGTAAAGCGCAAAATAGAAAAAATCTCGAAGTCCGATTTGCCCGTCCTAATCCTTGGAGAGAGCGGTTCGGGAAAGACTTTGGTCGCGCGTCTCATCCACGAGTTGTCGATACGCTCGATGAGGCGGTTCTTCGACGAGAACATATCAGCCATTCCGGAGCACATCGCCGAGTCTGAGCTTTTTGGAAGCGTGGAGGGCGCGTTCACCGATGCGAGGAACAGGGCCGGGTATTTCGAGATGGCGGACGGAGGCACGCTTTTCCTCGACGAGATAGGGGAGGCGAGCGTGAACATCCAGAAAAAACTCTTGAAGGTCATAGAGACGGGCGAATTCCGCAAGGTCGGCTCTCCTGAGACATCGAAAAGCGACGTCAGGCTCGTTTTCGCGACGAATTCAGATTTGCGGGAGAAAATAAAAAGGGGAGAATTCCGGGCGGATTTGTTCTACCGGATGGCGAATCTCGTAATCGAAATCCCGCCTTTGAGGGAGCGAAAGGACGACATCCCTGAGCTTTGTGAGCGGTATCTGTCGAAAAAGAACTATTTCAAGTGCTTTTCTGATTCCGCTTTGGATGAGCTTTGCACGTTCGACTGGCCGGGAAATGTACGTCAGCTCCACAACACAATCGAACGCGCCGTGTTCAACTCAGACGATTCCGGTCTGATTCTTCCTGAGCACATCGAAATCTACTGAATTTTCGGGGACGGCTTCGTATGCGCTGTCTATGAGCGTCCTGTTCTTGCCGGCGAGACCAGCCGCCTTGTTGAATGTCTGTTCGATGTAGGCGGCTTCTCCCTCGCTCAGTCCCGCGCGCGAGAGGATGTCCCTCCAGAACCGCTCCATGTCGTCCCTTCCGGCGACTTTGAAGAATCCGATTTTCTCAAGGTCGTCCGCGATTGTGCCCACCGTTCTTGAAAGCCGCTCAAGCGTTACTGGCACTATTCCGTTCGACTGCCTGCTCTGCGTCCTGAAAAGCTGATACGAGACAATCTGCACCGCGTGCGAGAGGTTGAGCGAGGCGAATCCTTCGTCGGAAGGAATCGTCACGCCCATCGTGCATTCGTCGAGTTCGCTTTCGGTGAGTCCCGTCCTCTCGTTTCCGAATACAACGGCTATTTTCCCGTTCTCGGAAAACTGTTCGACTCCCTCCGCGAATTCCTCCGGTAGAAGAAGTTTGCCCCTTTTCTTTCCCCTTCTTCTCGTGGTTCCCGCCGCTATCGAGCAGTCTTTTGTCGCTTCCGTTATCGAACCGAAGAATTCCGCGTTTTCCCAGATGTACGCCGCGTGTATCGCCAAGATGCGGACCCTTTCCTCGTCGAAGTCCGATTTCTCGCCCACTATCCTGAGCGTCTTGATTCCGTTGTTGGCCATCGCCCTGCAGACGGCTCCGACGTTCCGGCTCTCTTCTGGATGCGAGAGCACTATTACAATGTTTCTCAAATTCATGGTACAAATGATAAGATTTTTGAGTGATAAAGAAAATGGAAAAAAAAATGCAAAACAAATCCGTTCTTGTGGTGGGCGGCAGCGGTGGAATCGGAGCTTCCGTCTCCCGCATGTTCGCTTCAAAATTCTCCAGGGTCTGCGTCCACGGAGGACACGACTCTCCGAAATTCGATGCCTTCGTCGATGAGCTTCGCTCGTTGAATGTACGGAATCGTCCAAAAGACATTCCTGAAAATTTTTGCCATGTCGGAAAAATCGTTTATAATTTTCTTGAGAATGAATTTTCGGAACTTGAGAAATCTGAACTTGCGAAAATCGCCGAATCTGTCGATATTCTATGTATCTGTCATGGTCCTTTCGTTCAAAAACGAATCGATGAGATGTCGCTGGACGATTGGAGGACGGTGTCTTTGTACGATTTCGCCCTTCCGGGGTTCTTCGTCTCGAAGGCACTTCCGAACATGGTAAAAAATTCGTTCGGGCGGATAATCCTTTTTGGAGGGACTGGCACTTCGTGCCGCAGCGAATTCAAGACGAACGCTCCGTATGCGGCCGCGAAGACAGCCGTAGGCACTTTGGTGGAGTCGACAGCCGCGTTCTATGCGAAATTCGGGGTTACGTGCAACGCTGTCCTTCCTGGATTCGTCCGCACCGAGTACAACGGAGACAGCCCTGTTCCTTTCGGGATGGAGGTAGATGCTGGAAAAATCGCGGACTGTGTTGAATTTCTTGTCGGCAACAAAGAGTTGAACGGTGTTCTTCTCCGCGTGGACAAAGGATGGAGTCCGAATTTTTGAGCTTTGAATTTCATTTGGAGTGGAGATAATAGAGGAATTGGATGTTTTAGAGTTATACATCTGTTTTTTCTAGACGCTTACATTTTTTTATTGTAATATTTTACATAGCTTTAAATTTTACCTTGATTTGTGAAAAAAAAAGTGATTGTATATATATTTTTTAGGGAGATACGAAGTTATGGGCAACAATAACAATTTGGTACCAGGATTCAACGACGAACGTGACGATAGTCTCAAGATAAACCTTGAGAAGTTGGAGGATGTCGAGAACGGAATCATCATTTATCTCAACGGATATATCGATACGTACAACTCAAACTTCTTTCAGAAGAGAATCCAGAAAGTTGTGGAGGCGGGATTCATCAATCTGGTGTTCAACTGCGCTTCTCTCAATTATGTTTCATCTACTGGTATCGGATCGTTCACAGCGTTCCTCAAAATGATTAAGCCGAAGAACGGCGATATCGTTCTTTTTGAGATTCAGCCGAAAGTCTATGAGGTCTTTCAGCTTCTCGGCTTCTCGCAGTTCTTCAACATCAAGGAAAGCATGGCGGAGGCTACTCTGTTCTTCCATCAGGGCGCGCCTTCCACTGACAGCGTGTTCCCGAAAGTGTTCAGCTGCCCTGTCTGCTCCAAGAGATTGAAGGCCACGAAGAAAGGCAGATTCCGCTGCTCTGAGTGCAAGTCTATTCTTGCGATTGACGATGGCGGCCAGGTCTTCCTTGGTTGATTCTTTTTGTATCGATTTGTGTCTAAGTCGGCTTCGCGCCGGCTTTTTTTATGCGCCTTTGTTTGCCGCAGGTTTATTGACTTGAATTCGAGCGGAAATGTACCGAAATTTAAGTATTGAATTGGAGACAGAATGAAAACCGCTTTATCCCTTGTAATTTCCTATTTGTCTTTCTGTGCCTTTGGAATCGTAATCTGCGGATTCCTGTACATGGTTTGCGAAGGTCTTGTGACTTTTGTCGTCGGACATCCGATGTCGTTTTTTTCGCTCGATTTTTTCAAAAAAGGGTTGGTCTTCTCGACTCCTGCCGTCTGTGTTTTGGCGCATATACGCTTGATTCTCAAGGTTCTGAAGATAAACAGCTCTAAAAAAGTCCGCGTCTCGGAAGTCGACAGAAACCTTGTCATCGGGCTTCTGGTTTTGATGCTTTCGACATCGCTTTCATGGTTCGTCCTGTTCCCCGCTGTCATAAATTTCGCCAATTCCCAGCACAATTCGGGGATTGTGAAGATGAATCCTGTCTCGACCGGCTATTTTCGGGAAAGCGACAGCGGACTCGTCTATTACTACACCGATGTGCACGATGACGGAACCGCGGACGGAATTGTTTTCGACACGAACAAGGCCGAGTCGGGCAATCCAGATGTCGTCCAGTTCTCCAACCTGACCACCGCCAGCGTCTCCGCATATCCATATTCCGATGTCCTCGTGAAGATCGCCATCCAGACCCCCAAAGGCGTCTCCGATGTGTTCACCGTCTACACGACGATACTTCGAAACGCCAGGAAAAGCTGGAACGACGGGCTTCCTTCGTGGCTCGTCTTCTCGTCGTTCGCGCTTGTCCTTGTTTCCATGTATGGATTCCAGTTCTCAAGCTCGTGGCGGTTGATAAATTCCGTTTTCATCTTCATAGTCGCGGCGTTCGCTATTTTCCTGAACTATCTCTATTTTGTCGGAAAACTGCCTTCTTTTGTGACGGACTTGGATTATTCGGTCCCTGTTTTTGTGAACTCCGCTTTGCTCTTCGTGAACCTTGCGATGTTCGTCGTTTTCACCGCGTTTGGAATAGTGATGTGCGTGTACCGGAGGCGCAAGGCCAAAAGGGCCGCGCTCTTGGAAGGGGCGGACGCCGGATATGATGACGAAGTGGATGCCGAAGAAGAAGGCGAAGACGATTCCGCTTTTGAAGGAGAATGAAAATGAAAAAGATGATGACGATTGTCTTCGCGTACTCGATTTTTTCGCTTGTCGTCTGCTGCATCGCCGCGTTTTTTTTCAAGAAACCTGAGTTGATGGCTTCTGACGTGCTTGGATACACTTTTTTCCAAGGTGTTCTCCTCTTCTCCATGGTGATGCCGGCTGTTGTGTTGAGCGGATTCCTTGTCGCCTGTTCGATAACGTTCACGGACAGTTCTGTGAGGTTCATATTCGGCCATTTCAAGGATTTGATGGTGAATTCCATAATCCTCGTGGGGCTTGTCTTTGTATTTGTCGAGGTTGTGGCTCCGATTGTGAAGGGCAAGCAGGCTAAAATGGAGGCCGCGCCTGTCGCGTACAACGATTTGATGGCTCTCGGAAAAAAGAATCTTGATGAGCTTCATGCGACCTTGGCTTCGAAATACGCCAGCGACGCGCTGCTTTTGAATCCGAAAAGCGAGGAGGCGAGAAAGCTTTACGAGGACGCAATCGCCGCGAAGGACGAGGAGAAGCGCGTCTACGCTCAAAAACTCGTTTTCGGCAATGACGGGAGCGTTGAGGAGAATGCGGATGGCAACTTCTCATACCACGGGCTTGAGAGCGAGTCAGCCCGCTCTCTGCTGGACAAGTCCGACGAGGCGAAGGAGGACGAGAAGTGGCTCGACGCGCACTACTATGCGGATTTGGCGAAGAAATTCGGTTCGGACGGGAAACTCCACGAGGAGGCCAAGGACAAGGCTTTGAGCGCGTGGGAGAAGCTGAACCTTCCACCGTCCAGTGCGACTAGCGAGGAGATGGAGCTTTTCGCGAAGAAGAGCCACGCCTACATGCTTTTGACTGCCGGGCGCAACATCGAGTCGTACTACGCGTTCAGCGCAATCGCAAAAAGTTCCGAGAAGGCATCGAAGGATCCTGATGTGCAGAAGTACCTTGAAATCGCTTCCGAGCGCGTGAAGAGCGAGTATTTTTTCATAGACGAGCTTGACGACTTCAAGAAATTCGAGGCCGACAATAACGTGTACTTTTCTGTGGCGCACGACGACGGTTCATGCGATGTCGTTTTCATCCGCGGAATAACCCCGATAAAGTCTTCCGTGGGCATGGTGAAGTATCTCCGTGGGTTCTCTCTTTATTCGTATGACAAGGACGGCGCATTCGTGCGCTCTGTTTTCGCGCCTTATGCGAAGCTTTTTTCACGCCCGCTCGATTCTTTCACAGAGGCGGAGAAGAAACTCTATTCAATTGACAAGAAATTCAAGAATGTGCCGTACATTCTCATTCACGGCCTTGATTCAGGGAATCCGAAGCTTGTTTCAGAGCCTGTGTTCGAGTTCTCTCCTGCCGTCCTGAAAAAAGAGCGCACCGCTCTCACTGAGTCGAAATATTTCCTGCTGGACATTTCCGACAGTGATTTCGATTTGATATGCGCGGGCAACGCGAATCCCGCCGAGATGAGCCTTTTCTCGCTGTGGCGCATCTTCCACCGCGCGGAGAGTTTCGGCTATTCAGGCGAGATTTTCGGGTCGGCCCTCATAATGCGCCTGACGTATCCGGTGCTGCTGCTTGTGGTGTTCATGTTCCTCGCCTGCATCGCTTGGGCGTACAAGCTTTCCGACGGGCAGCTCTTCAAATTCAAGTGGATTCTTTTGGTTCCCGTGAGCACCGTCGTTCTCTATTTCGTGCTTGAGGTCGTCTACTACATAATGCGTCTGCTGAATTTCATCTTCATCTGGTTTTCCGGAAAGTGGGCGGTCTTCCTAGCCCTGTTCCTGGAGGTCGCGCTTCTTGTGATGTTCTCCTGGATGTTCATACGGCGCGAGAAATAGATTTTGGTGGAGCTTCTGCGAAAAAAAACGGGGAAACAAGCTTGAGTGCGTTTCAGGCAAGTTTCCCCTTTTTTTGCTCGGCTCCAATCTGCGGCCGTGCGCCGGACTAGTAGTCCAGTTCGATTTTTTCGATGTGGGCGCCGAGCGACTGGAGCTTTTCAACGAGGTTCTCGTAGCCGCGCTCAATCTGGTAGACGTTGGAGATGACGCTCTCGCCGTGGGCGCACAATGCCGCTATTACCATCGCCATTCCCGCGCGCACGTCGGGCGAGACGAGGTTGTCGCCGTGGAGCGTGCTCGGCCCTGAGACGACAGCCCTGTGCGGGTCGCAGAGCGTTATCTTCGCGCCCATCGAGATGAGCTTGTCCACGAAGAACATTCGGCTTTCGAACATCTTCTCGAAGATGAGGGCGGTTCCCTCCACTTGTGTCGCCACGACCGTCATTATCGATGTCAAATCCGGCGGGAATCCCGGCCACGGAGAGTCGTCGATTTTCGGAATCATGCCGCCGAGGTCAGAATTCACCTTCATCTCCTGGTTCACGGCCACCGAAAGCTTGTCGTTGTTCACGCCCTCGCCAGGCTCTATCGTCCATTTGATGCCGAGTTTTCCGAATCCGACCCTTAGCGGCCTCATGTCCTTCGCGTTCACTCCCGTTATTGTGATTGAGCCTCTGGTGGCCGCCGCAAGCCCTATGTAGGAGCCGATTTCCATGAAGTCCGGCCCGATGGAGAATTCTGTTCCGTGGAGCTTCTTCACGCCGTCTATGTACAGAATGTTGCTTCCGATGCCGCTTATCTTCGCGCCCATCGACACGAGCATGTTGCAGAGGTCCTGGACGTGCGGTTCCGATGCCGCGTTCGTGATTGTCGTTTTCCCTTCAGCTGTCACCGCCGCCATGACTGCGTTCTCGGTCGCCGTGACCGATGTCTCGTCCAAGAAGATGTCCGCTCCGACGAGCTTGTTCGTGGTGAATTTGAACGCGTCCTCGATTTCGATTCTCGCTCCCAAATCCTGCAGCGCGAGGAAGTGCGTGTCGACCCTTCTGCGTCCGATGACGTCGCCTCCCGGTGGCGGAAGAATCGCCTTGCCGGTGCGGGCTGTGAGCGGGCCAGCGAACAGGATGGACGCTCTTATCTTCTTGCTCAGCTCGGACGGTATGTTGGAGCTGCTTATCTCCTTCGCTTCGATTTTCCATTCGTGGGTCTTGAGCTTTGTCACTCCGGCTCCAAGTGCCTGCAGGATGAGGAGCATGACGTTCGTGTCCTCGATTTCCGGGATGTTCTTGAGGATTATCGGCTCCTCGGTGAGCAATGCCGCCGCTATGCAGGGGAGGGCCGCGTTCTTGTTTCCGCTCGCGGCGACTGTTCCGCGGATTGGGATTCCGCCTTCGATTTTGTATTTGTGCATTCTTTTCTCCGTTTTTTCTATTTGGTCGAATGTCGAGTTTATGCATACCGTAGTTGCAGAAACAAACTCCCAGCGGGAACCGCAGCCTGCTTGCGCAGTCTTGCCCAAAACGGCAGTACCGCTTTGCGGTGGCGTTAACATCGCTTGCGATGTTTAGTGTATTAGACTGTGGAACCCCGCTTCCGCTCGTTTCGGCCATTTCTCTGTAAAAACTCGACTTTCGACCTATTTATATCGTCGATTCAGCATCAGCAATCGCAAGTCATCAATTGTACAAGAATCTCTTCCGCTTTTGCCATCTGTTCGAGGGAGGCCCATTCCGTCCTTGAATGGTAGTTGTGGCCGCCCGTGAAGATGTTCGGGGTGGGAATTCCCATCTCGGTGAGCCTTGAGCCGTCCGTGCCGCCCCTTATCGGGACGAATTTCGGCTCGACTCCCGCCTTCTTGTACGCGGACACGAGGCTTTCGACAACGCCCGGATTCTCTTCGAGCTTGTCCTTCATGTTCTCGTACTGGAAAGTGTGCTTCACTTCGACTTTTCCGCCGAACAGTTCCGCGGTCATCTTCGCGAGGTTCTCCACAATCATCTTTCTGCGCGCCATTCCGGCTTTTCCGAAGTCCCGGAGGAACACGCAGACTTTCGCCTGCTCGATTGTCCCCTCCACCGTCATCGGTGCGAAGAAGCCCTGCTTTCCGTCGGTGGTCTCCGGCGCTTCGTTCTTTGGAAGGTTCTGCAGGAAGCTCGCCGCCATCGACACCGCGTTCACCATGTCCGGCCGCGCGTTTCCGGTGTGCTTCGATTTTCCCGTGAACGTTATGTCGCTCTTGTACGCGTTGAAGCACTCTGTCTCAAGCTCCCCGATGTGGCCGCCGTCCACCGTGTATGCCCGTTTCGACTGCAGAAGGTCGAGCGGCACGTTGTCCATGCCGTGCCCGGTCTCTTCGTCGGGGGAGAAAATCACCTCGATTTTTCCGTGGTTCAATTTCCTGGAGATGATTTCGCTCAACGCCGTCATTATCTCGGCTATTCCGGCCTTGTCGTCCGCTCCGAGCAGGGTGTTCCCGTCCGACGTGATAATCGTCTCCCCGTTCCTGCCGGCCTCCGCCAGGTCCGCATCGCATTTCGGCTCGATTATGTCGCCCGATTCGAGTACGATTCTCTCTCCGCTGTAGTTTTCGTGGATTACCGGTTTGACGTTTTCGCCTGAGACTTCCTCCACCGTGTCCATGTGCGCGATTAGGCAGAGCGGCTCCCTGTCTTCAAGACCGACCGTTGCGGGCAGGCTTCCATAGACGTAGCAGTGTTTTGTCGTCTGCACGTCCTGCATTCCCATTTCCTTCATCTCTGATTCAAGGATTTTCGCGAATCCGAACTGCCTTTCCGTCGACGGCTGAATTCCAGCGTCCGCTTTTTCCGAATCCGATGTAGACCAAATCTGGACGTATTTCGTGAATCGGTTCAATAATTCTTTTTTCATACTTAGATTTTCGGCTTTTCCAGTCAAGTTCTTTTTGAATTCATTTTTGCGAAATATTCAATACTTTTCGTAGATTTTCAACGGTTTGCGATTTGTTCACTTTTTTGCAAAAAAACGATATTCTTTTCTATTATATTTAGAGGTTTTGTAAAGTTATGGAGAACATTATCAATCTTGTTTTTCAGCTGGCCGTAATCATTTTCGCGGTCAGGATTTTCGGAAAATTGGCGACAAAGGTCGGGATTCCTTCGGTTTTGGGAGAACTTGTGGCTGGAATCCTCATAGGCCCGTTCGCTTTGGGAAAAATTTCGCTTCCCGGATTTGAGGGGGGCTTCTTCGCTGGCGGAGTAAGCCCTGAACTTGAGGCGCTCTCGCAGATTGCTTCCATAATTCTCCTTTTCGCGTCAGGACTTGAGACGGATTTGGGGCTTTTTATAAAGTATTCGGTCTCCGGTGGAATAATCGGAATCGGCGGTGTCGTCTTCTCTTTCGTTTTGGGCGATGTTTCCGCCATGTTCATCTTGAAGGCCTTGACCGGCGAGATGGGAAGTTTCGCAGATCCTGTCTGTCTTTTCCTCGGCGTAATGTCCACCGCCACATCCGTTGGAATCACCGCCAGGATTTTGTCGGACAAGAAGAAGATGGATTCCCCCGAGGGCGTCACGATTTTGGCGGCAGCCGTGTTCGACGACGTTCTGGGAATCATTCTCTTGGCGGTGGTGAAGGGAATCGCTTCTGCTTCGTCTGGCTCCGCCGGGGGAATTTCGGGTGCCGAGCTTGGATTGATAGCCGTGAAGGCGATTGGAATCTGGCTCGCTGCCACTGTCATCCTCGTCCTTTGCGCGAAAAAAATCGCCCGCTTCGTCCGTCTTTTCGGAGGCACTTTCGACTTTTCGATTGCTGCTTTGGGCGTCGCGCTCGTTTTTGCGGGCTTCTTCGAGAAGCAGGGGCTTGCGATGATTATCGGAGCGTACACCACGGGTCTCGCCCTTTCGCGCACCGACATCGCGCCTGTGATTCAGGAGAGAATCCACGGATTGTACAAATTCTTCGTCCCCGTCTTCTTCGCCGTGACCGGAATGAGCGTGGACGTGACGCAGCTTTTCGACGCTAAGGTCCTTGTCTGCGGTCTTTTGTTCACAGTCGTCGCCGTTTTGGCGAAGGTGATTGGCTGCGGCGGTCCGGCTCTCTTCCTGGGCTTCAACGTGAAGGGCGGTTTCAGAATCGGAGCCGGAATGATTCCTCGCGGCGAAGTCGCCCTCATCGTCGCCGGAATCGGCTTGAGCGCGGGCATCGTGAGCCAGAGCCTTTTCGGAATCGTCATCCTCATGACTCTCTTGACGACACTCGTCGCCCCTCCGATTTTGAACATCGCTCTCGGAATAAAGGGCAGGGGAACTCGCAAGGAAGTTTCGACTTCGGAGAGCCAGCAGTTCGTGTGGGACTTCAAGGACCCGGATATCAACACCCTCGTAGTGGACATCTTCGTGCGCGATTTGCGCTCCGAGGGCTTCTACGTCCAGATGATGAACATAAACGAGGGAATCTCGCAGGCCAGGAAGGGGAACATCGCGATTTCGATTCTCCGTTCGGGCAGCGTCCTCACAATTGAGACCGCGCAGGCCGACATGGGCTTCGTGAAGGGCGAAATCTACGAAATCATGCTCATGCTCAACAAGTCGCTTTCGACTCTCGAATCCCTCCACAATACTGACACCCTCCAGTACGGTTTCGCTTCTCCTGAAAACCGCGTGAGCAAGGTCTCCTACAAATTCCTCGACCCCAAGTGCATCTCGTGCGATTTGAAGGCCAACACGAAGGACGAGGTTCTTTCCGAAATGTGCGACCTTCTGGAGAATTCCGGTTTCGTCACCGACAAGGCAAAGCTCCTCTCCGACATCAGGGCGCGCGACGAAGCCATGAGCACCGGCCTTGAGAAAGGAATCGCGATTCCACACGCGCGCACCGACGGCGTGAACGAGCTTTGCGTCGCAATCGGAATCAAGAAGGGCGGGCTGGACTTCGGCTCTCTGGACAAGAAGCCGAGCGACATCTTCATTCTCATCGCCTCCCCGGCTTCCAAGGCCGGCCCTTTGATGCGCGTCATGTCAGCGATTTCCGGCGCGCTCATGAAGGAAGAGACGAGGCAGAAATTCCTTGAGTCGACAAAGCCGGAGGAAGTGATGGAGCTTTTGAAGGAAGCGCAGAAAATAGCGGAGGCAAAATGAAGCTTGCCGCTGTCCAGACGTGTCCTAGGCATTTGCTGGTTGGCTGCAAGCTCGCAAAGAATCGCTTTTGCGATTCTTTCGCATGGTACAGGGAGCCGAGTGAGTCCTAATCCTTGCTAGTTGGGTGCAGCCGCCGCCGAGAATTGCGGAGCAATTCTCGCGCATGGCTGCTAAGAGCCGAATTAGTCCTAGTCGTTGCTGGTTGGATGCAGCGCCGCCACTCCATCAATGCGCAAGAATTGCCTCGCAATTCTTGGCGAGGTTGACATCCATGCGGCAATGTTTTTTTCTAGCTGCACAACGGTCAACCTTCCGATTCTCGCGCATGGGTGGATTTGTGGGGGCTTGCCGTTGTCCTTGTGAGTCCTTGTCGTTTGCTGGTTGGATGCAGCGCCGCCACTCCATCAATGCGAGAGAATCGCAAAGCGATTCTCTGCGAGGTTGCCTTTCATGTGGCAATTGCTTTTTTCAACTGTAAAAAGGCAACCTGCTTCTTCTTGGCAGGCTATCCCGCTTGGTAATTGCGCTCTCTAGCTGAAAAGTCCAGAGAGTAAAAAATAACCGCCTAAGTCTTTCAACTTGGCGGTTAATCCGTACAAATGAAGACCAACCGTATTCTTGGTTGCGCTTCTTTTTTCTATTATATCGGCAATTCCCCGAAAAATCCATCCATGTGGCAATGCATTTTCCAGCTGAACAACTGCTCCCACCCATGCGAAAGAATTGCTCCGCAATTCTTTGCGAGGTTGACTTACATGTAGCAATGTTTTTTTCAGCTGTACAACGGTCAACCTACCGATTCTTGGCGAGGTTGACATCCATGTAGCAAGTGTTTTCTCCAGCTGTAAAACTGCGCCCACCCATGCGAGAGAATCGCAAAGCGATTCTCTGCGAGGTTGCCTCACATGTGGCAGTGCTTTTTCCAACTGTAAAAAGGCAACCTACTTTTTAAACCACCGATTTTTTTCATATTTCATCCAACTTCGCGCATATCAGAAATTTTAACGCTGTTTAAGAAAAATCACAATGTTCAATTTAATCGGTGGTATTTTTTGCACGCTTCCTCCTCGCGCTCCTACACAAGAAGAAGGGGTATGACTGATGTTCGACTCAAAGAAACTGTTTTTTGTTTTATCGCTCTTTGCGCTCTGCATGGGCTTGTTCGCGCAGACTTCCGTTCCTGAGAAGAAGCTTGCAAAGACGCTGGAGAAGAACAAGGACGAGAATGCGGTTTTTGAATGCGAAATGGACTTGTCGAGGCTGGCGGTCAGTGAGAGCGGAGCCGTTTCGATTCCGCTCCTGTCGAAGAGCAAGGTCTCAATCGTTTCAGGAATGGACATGACGGACATTCGCGAGAGGATTTCGCATTCAAATCGCTCGACTTTCCCCGTCACGTTCGAGGCAAGAAGCGTCAAGCCGAACAGCTACGCGGTCACGAAAATAGGCGGAATCGAGAGCGTATCCGAATACAAGGCTCGGCTTGCGAAAGAGGCGCAGTTGGCGGAGGAAAAGCGGATTGCAGAAGAGAAAAGGCGCGCCGAGGAAGAGAAAGCCCGCTGGGAGCGTGAGCGGCTCTCGAACCTCACCAAAATGCCGGTTCAAGTCGTGAACCAGGAGGGCACAAATCTTGCCGGCGCGGAGAGCGCGTGGCTTCCGGGACAGATTCAGGACAAATTCAAGTCGAACCTGCAGGAATTCTTGGGAATGAAGACCGTCGTCGACTCGAAGTCGGAGGCTGCCCTCAAGAAACTGCAGGCCGAGAGCGAGAGCGCGGCGAGGGACGAGAGCACGGCGATAGAGTTCGGGAAAATCACCACGGCGAGCTTCGCTCTCTTCACGAAAATCCGAAAGACCGGCAAGGGCTACACAATCAGCGCGGACTTCACCGACCTGACCACGGGCGAGCAGATGGCGAGCGCGACGAGCAAGGAGTACAGCGAGGCCGAATACCTCTACGGCTCCACTGGAGCGGTTGACGAAATCACGCTCTCCCTCGGAAACAAGCTCGGAATAAAAATCTCCGACCTCAACAAGAACCTCCTGGCAAGCGGCTCCGCCTCGTTCAGCGTGGACGAGCAGCTTGCGCTCGCGAAGCAGAACGAGGAGAACTTCAACAGGATGATGGCGCAGTACGACGCGGACCTGCAGAAACTTTCGGTGTCGAACGACATCTCCGCAATCGAGAACAAGAAGAAAATCGAGGCGGAGAAGGCGCTTCTCGCGGAGAGGCAGAACGCGGAGAAAAAACGGCAGGCGGAGCTTTCCGAGCAGAAGAAGAGGGCGGATGCGGACGCGAAACTCGAGGCGGAGCGAAGCATCGCGCTCAAAACCCAGCGCGACCAGATGGCGAAGGAAGCCGCCGCCAAAGCCGCCGAGGTGCGAAAGCTCAAGATGGCGAAGCAGGGCGTTCTGGGGCAAATCAACATCATCGAGAGCAAAAAGAAGGCTCTCGTCGAGATTCGGAACAGCGTGGAATCTCGCTCCCAGGAGTTGTACGCGCAGCTCGTAAAAGATCGGGAGAGCGAGGAGGAGAGAATCCGCAATAAATCATACAGCACCGTAGAACTGGGAAGTGACGGGAACCCCACCGAAGCTGCTAAAACTCGCCGTGAAAAACAGGTTATCAAAAGTTACGAGGATTTGACCAACAAGTTCTTTGCGGACTGTGACACAGTAAAAGCAAGCACACAGACTCAAGATAACGCACTTTTGGCAGAAATAAGAACAGACCAAAAAGCGTTGGCAACAACTCGCACTGTTTCTTCAATGGGCGATGAACTAAAAGTAAGTTTTGGCACTTACGAGGGAAGCAAAAACGGCTGGAACGCATACCTTTCGCTCTATTCTGACGGTGTTCTCTTGTACACGGACAACTTCATCGTGAACTACGAGGCTTTGAGCGGCAAGAAGGCTCCAAACATGGAGACAGAACTTGACGACAAAGTAATCGATGAATACACGAACAACGTGGACATGTATTCCTCCCTCCTTACCCGCGGCGACCCGATTATCTATTTTGAGATTGACTACAACGTGACCGCCGGAGCTGATGACAATCCCAGCGGGTATACCTTCAACTTTAACAAAATCCGCGTGCTAAACACAGTGAGCGGAAAGACCGTGCAGACGAGCGCGCTGGAAAAGACGCAGCCGAGGACGATGAAGCCGGAGCAGGATTTGCGGGAAATAGTGGGAGTTGTGGCGAAGGAGAAGCAGGAGTTCGAGCTTTTAAGTTTTTATTTTTCAAAAGGTAAAAATCTTACAGAGTCAAAACAAAGCGTTGGTTTTGACAAAGAAATGGAAAAACTCCTACTTGATTGCATGGTAAAAATTCCTAATCAAAATTATGAAATGCTGAATACAGAAGTAACTCAGAAATTATATCTTTGGGTAACAGGGAAAAATCCAAGTCACTTTATCGGAGAGAACAATCCTGTAGAAAACGTTTCATGGTACGATGCAATTTATTTTTGCGACGAATTAAACAAGAAACTAGGACTTACATCAGAAAAAGGATTTAGATTACCAGTATATAATGAATGGAAATATGCATCACGAGATACTCGTGATGCATGGTTTGCAGATAATAGTGGAGAGAAAACGCATCCAGTGGCAAGTAAAAAAGCAAGTGGCTACGGCTTGTATGAC
>FLNX01004421.1_pt1 | contig 22337 bp, 17 predicted proteins | sample 1140341 | NCBI WGS metagenome assembly FLNX01 (sample SAMEA3878208, study PRJEB12797) | bioreactor metagenome | biome: Moose rumen | place: Sweden | collected 2011-10
AATAATACAATGCAAAGATACAAATTTTTCAATTAGTAACACAGGATTATCGGAAATTTTTAATTATCGGATTGCATTACTCCAAAAACGGAAGAGGCTCGGTAGGCAAGGACTCGTGGGCGAAGCAATTGGTTTGGGTATCCTCTGCTTTGACGACATCGGTGATTTTGTGGCGACGACGATTTTTAAGAATAATATTTTGATTTTTCAATTAAAGTATTTATCTTTGTACCCAATAAAATTGTAAACACAAGCAAATATGGTTTCAACAGCATTTAAGAATCGTACACGCGACGAGATTATCGCCGCATTTCATGAGTCCATCCGTAGGAAACACGAATGGCAGAAACATGCAGAAGAAGAGATCAAGAAGATACGCGAGGAACGACTCCAACTGAGTATTTAGATGATGAAACCACTCGATCTGACCCGCATCTATCGTCTTGCTCCCTACAAGGTGTGGACTGAAGACGGGCGTGACTATATTATAGAAACCAACAGAGGTCAAATCTTTGTTGTCGGTTTCATGGATGACTACTCTATTTGGCCTGTGGGAGCGTACCAGTTCACCATCAATAACCAGACTAACCAACCCTCACCGCTTGACCAGAAACTACGTGAGACTATTCTTTTGCTTGTCGAAGCCTTCTTCGCTGCCAACCCCGACATTCTGCTCTACATTTGCGAGACGGGCGATGGTCGTCAGTCGTTCCGAAGCCGATTATTTATCCGTTGGTTCAACACCTATTCTGGACGTGATGCCTATGTAATGCAGACTGCTGAGGTGCAGGAGGGGAAGACACAAAATTTTGCAGCACTTATCGTACAGAAATCTAACCCACGACTCACTGAGATTCTTGCAGAATTTGACGAGACAATCAGTATATTGACCAATAAACCGCAGGAATAAACTTTACTATCTGTCCCTGTGGCATTTTCGCTTCAGCCTCCATACGATATTGCATCTTGACATTCTCTCTTAGTAATAGTTCTTTTTGATGTCTTTAAATTCTTCATCAGACACATATTTTATGACCATTGTTTCTTTATTAATCCACATATAGCCATCTTCCTCGTCTGTATCGAAACGTAGACCTTTGATTGACTTTTTATTGATAGGAACAAACCATGACATTTCTGTTTCAAGTCCGATAGTGTACTTTTCCAAGGTGCTTGTACCTAGGGCATTGATATATTTGACATTTTCGTCCAAGGGATTACAAGATGAAATACGAAAATGACATTCTTCGTCTTTATAAAAATCTTTTAGTTATAAAACCTTTATTGTCATAGAAAACTCTTTTTTTGCCGAGACGGAGTAAGTTCGATGTCATAGACATCAAAGTTACGAAAAGTCGAGAGAAATACAAAAGGAACTCGGAATAAATAATCCCAAAATGGTTACATGGTTACAGTTGTAACCGTAACCACATGAGAGGTGGCGAATCTGTCTGTGTTAATCGTAATATGTTGATTTCTAAATGCTTTGGAAGTTTGTTGAGGTGGTATTCTCCCTCTGAGGAGATATGGTTACAACTGTAACCGTGTAACCGTTTTTGTGGTCCGATGGGTCTTTGTCGTCGTTGAAAGAGATGGCTTCGATCGAGGATGAAGATGCCTTGCGTAGGGGAATCCGATTACGGGTGATGGGGTATTAGTGCCATCCTTCGAGGGAGTTAGAAGCATCCTTTCAACCGTTCGGCTATAGCCGAACAACTGAACGGCTCCAGCCGAACGACTGAACGCCTATAGCCGAATTCAATCCGCTCAAAAAACAGTCGCTGTCTGGGTAGGGAGATGGTAGTGAGATGGTAGTGCGATTTTAAGTCAATCCTACTACCCTCAATCCCTCTGTACATCGGCATTTGAGTCATTTGGGTAGTGCGATAGGGCGATTTTTTCATCTTGTAGCAGGGTTGTAGCACCATTGTAGCAGGATAAATCCTGATCGTGCTACAGGCTCCGCCCTTTATTTATCGGCATTTTAGGCATATTGTAGCAGGGATAGCAGGATTATTTTGTTTTTGTATTGTAGGAAAAAACGACTGGCAAAATCACTGCCAGTCGTGAAATTATTATTTGTGGATCATTCAGTCCCCACGATTTACAGTCACTACGATTTAGGAACATTGAATATGGAGGCATTCCTTATTTTGATTATATTAGATAAATTTGTGAGATTTTCGGCAAATTCAAACAAAGAAATAATGAGATTTTCGGCAAAGAACTATAAAACAATGAGAATTTTGGCATAAATGCGAAAATAAACTTTGAGATTTCAGACAAATGTTGTAATTTTGCAGAAAACTATCAAAGATATGACGGACAGAGTTTTCAAACGTAAGTTGTACGATAAAATGTTGCAGTGGAAGCAGGAGCGTGACGGACAGACTGCACTACTGATAAAAGGTGCCAGACGGGTGGGCAAATCAACAATAGCCAAGGAGTTTGCCAGAAGAGAGTATGAGTCGTATATCTTCATTGACTTTACAGAGGCACCACAGGAGGTCAGAGATTTGTTTGAGGACATATCAGATCTGGACAACTTGCTGTTTCAACTTCAGTATCACTACAACACCAGGCTTACGCCTCGTAAATCAGTAATTATCTTCGATGAGGTGCAAGACTGCCCAAAGGCTCGACAAGCAATCAAGAAATTGGTTAAGGATCATCGTTATGACTATATTGAGACAGGGTCACTGATTTCAATTAAGAAAAACATTAAGAACATCAGAATTCCGAGTGAGGAAACGCGCCTCGATATGAATCCTATGGACTATGAGGAATTCCGCTGGGCATTGGGCGACACAGTGACGGTAGATATGCTGCATGAGGTATTTGACACGAAGAAACCTTTGGGTGATGGCATCATGCGAAAGTTGTTGCGTGATTTTAGGCTATACATGCTGGTTGGAGGCATGCCTCAGGCTCTGAATGCATATTTGGATTCGAACAATCTGAGTTCAGTTGATGCTGTGAAGCGGGAGATTATAGAACTTTATGCTGATGACTTCCGGAAGATAGATCCAACGGGGAAGGCTACAAGGATGTTTTACGCAGTGCCTGGACAGTTAGCCAAGAATGCTTCGCGGTATCAGATTTCAAGTGTGATAGAGCAAGGCAAGCATGAGAGGGTTGAAGAGATTCTACAAGACATGGAAGATTCAAAAGTTGTGATATTCTCACATCATGCTGACGACCCGAATGTCGGACTGTCACTACACGAAGACATTGGACGATACAAGATGTTTTTGAATGATACTGGACTATTTGTCACATTGGCTTTCTGGGATAAGAATGTAACAGAAAATGTGATTTATCATAAGTTGTTAAGCAATAAACTGTCAGCTGATTTAGGATATGTCTATGAGAATATGGTTGCGCAGATGCTGACTGCAGGGGGTCATAAACTTTTCTATCACACATGGCCCACTGAGAGCGGCAAACACAACTATGAAATAGACTTCTTGTTGTCACAAGGTGCCAAGCTTTGGCCCATAGAAGTGAAGTCGTCGGGTTATAAAAGTCATGTTTCGTTGGATTCCTTCTGCAAGAAATTCTCTGAACGTGTTAGTGAAAGATTCCTGATTTACACAAAAGACTATAGAAAGGATGGAGCCACTACACTCTTGCCTGTCGTAATGACAATGTTCTTATAGTTGACATTGATTGCAGATTTCCTAAAGGTGAACATCAAGATAGAGACAATTTAAGAATTAAACTCATCGGGGGATGAAGCAGATGTAATCCCGATCGTGCTACAGGCTCCGCCTTTTATTCATCGGCATTTCACCCACATTGTAGCAGGGATAGCAGGATTATTTTGTTTTTGTATTGTAGGAAAAAGCGGCGCAGGGGTAAAAGTCCGTGGATAGTCCCCACGCAGCCTAACCAAATATCGTAGCACAACGGAGGTCATGTCGTAGAAAAAGTGTACCTTTGTCCCATGGCAAAGAAACATTCCTCATTCGACTATGAGATGCTGGTACGCTTTATGCTTCCCAACGGCATCCTTGACTACTTCGAGATTATGAAGATTGAAGAAGAGATTACAGACGAGAAGGACGAGACGGGTACCGTCATCCGTATCCTTCATATCCACCTTGACGAGCGTGACCTCCGCGATGTGACTTGGCATGACCTTCAGCCAAACGGCTTCACGGACCCCCGTCTGTTCAACGACTTCCCCCAGCGTGAGCACAAGGTGCTTCTGCACGTGCGTCGCCGCCGCTGGCTGGACAAAGACAGGCGGAATGTCATCCTCGAAAGCCTGCCTTTGGTTGCCGAAGGAACCTGCTACTCCGTGGAGTTTGCGGAATTCTTAAAAAAAATGGTTGGACACCTACCCGGTGACGGCCCAATGCGTGGGGCGCTTCTTCCGGACAGACGGCAAGTACCTGGGCCGTGCGTACAAGGAGCACCTGAGCGGGTTTGACGACTGGGAACAGAAGGATCATGCCGACGAGTGGGTGCTGCTGGAAGAGAACATGGGCGAGCGTCTGAGCATCGATGAGACGATGCTGCACCACGACCTGTTCACCTTCCTCTCCAACAAGGACGGCCACTGTAAGAAGGGGACACTCGTCGCTGCCGTCAAGGGCACTACGGTTGCTGATGTGGCGAAGCACCTGGACAAGATCCCCGAAGCGAGCCGCAGGAAGGTCAAGGAAGTGACGATGGACTTCTCGGACAGCATGATGGGCATTGTCAGGAAGGAGTTCCCGCAGGCGGAGATTGTGATAGACCTGTTCCATGTCATGCAGCTCTACGGCACCAAGGGGCTTGATGCCATGCGCATGAAGCTCAAGCGTGCCAACACCACGGAGGTCAAGAGGCAGGAGCGCGAGTTCAAGAAACGTCAGGAGCAGAACGCCAGGAACAGGAAAAGATACAGGGAGAAGCATCCTGCCAGGAAGAGCAAGAACGGCAAGCGCATAGGTCGTCCGCCCAAGCGCAAGAACGAGAAGTTTGAGCCTCCCAGACTGAGTAACGGAGAGACGAAGGCCGACCTGCTGACACATGTGAGATACCCGCTGATGAAAAGTCCCGATGACTGGACGGACTTCCAGAGGGGAGAGATGCACCTGCTCTTCGAGATTGAGCCCAAGATGAAGGTGGCATACGGACTGCTCTGCGCCCTGCGCAACATCTTCAGCAAGACAAAGGACAGGAAGAAGGCCAAGAAAGCACTCCATAAGTGGTACAAGAACGTTGGAAAGACACGTATCAGGGAAATCATCTCTGTGCGTGACACCATCAAAGGCAAGGAGGAATATATTCTGAACTACTTCAACAAAAGGTCTACCAATGCTTCGGCTGAGTCTTTCAACTCAAAGGTGAAAGGCTTACGGGCTCAGGTGCATGGGGTCAATGACCTGAAGTTCTTCATGTTCCGTTGTGCTACGATATTTGGTTAGGCTGCGTGGGGACTATCCACGGACTTTTACCCCTGCGCCCTTTTTTACTATCTTTCCTAATAATGTGTCTTTAAACCAATATCTGTAAAGTTTTACCATTTCGTAGTCTGGTAAACTTTCAAGATACTCTAGTTCAAAAACAAGCCTAGGGTCTTCATCATGTGACTCTGGGTGTATTTCAGCCTTTGAACCTATTCTAGCAATCTTTATCAGGTATAAGTCTCGAACACCTTTCTCTTTAATATATGGCATGAAATAATAGAGTTTATTCAATGCAACTGTGGAAGGGAAGGTAGAGGTCTTGCCTGTATAATATACTTTTGTTGGCTCCTCTTTTAAGAAATAGTCTTCATTGTCTTTCTTTACTAAGCCAATAAGAAGATGTTTGGTTTTGTCTAATGTGTATTCTTTCTTTGGTCGATTCACTACAAACACAGGTTTCTCATCAGCAAAAAGTCCTAAGTCTAACATGGGTTTTGCATTCCTTTGAATAGAAATAGGACGGGAAGAAACAGGGGCTTCATCATATATGAAGCGATAGAGACTCTTTCCTATTTCTTCAACAATTCCACAAACCAAAGCATTTCCCATTAAGAACGCTCTGCGACCATCGGTTACTTCTTGATGTAGAGTGTGGTTGTCAGGGAACATGTTCATACGTTCCAACTCTATTGGTAGCAGTCGACGATAACGCCCAGACTTTGTTTTCACCACATGTTTGAAACGTGATGGTGCAGTTCCTCCCTCACCAGTAATGATGGTTCTTGATGGTTGGTCTAAATAGTCAGGGAATGCCATACCTCCCTCAGAGAAAACATACTCATATCCTTCTTTGGAAACTCGGTTAATTTTCTTTGCTCCTTTCTCATATTTCCATTTTGGTAAGTCTTCATCTGAAATAAAGAACTCTTCAGGTACAAGATTTTCATCTATAAGATTACCACCAAGAGTTTGGCGAGGTCCATCATATACAGGCACCGCATCTACAGAATAGACGTGTCTATTCATCATTACCCCTGCATTACCAAAGGGACTGATTTTCTTTCCCTTGTTAAAATTGGCAGAGACTTGTTGAATAGTACCTTCGATATCAAATTCTGACAAGGTATCTGGCTTTGCTGAGAATTCAAAAGCATTAGCCAATACACCATCAAATTCAACCCAGTCAGCCATTGATTCCATTTTCTGGGCGACAACGGAGTCAGTTTGGTATCCAACGATATACGTCCTTCTTCTTCGTTGAGGCATGCCATAATCAGCAGCATTGATGATGCGCCATTCCACAACATAGCCTAAGTCTGCTAGGGATGCAAGAATAATCGCAAAGTCACGTCCTCTTTGTGTCGCTGGTGAATTTAAAAGGCGATCTACATTCTCAAAGAAGATATATCTTGGGCGTTTATCACCTTTCTCAAATAGGATACGATATATCTGCCACCATAGAACACCTTTTTTACCTTCAATACCACCAGACTTACTCAATGTTGCAGCCACAGAATAGTCTTGACAAGGGAATCCGCCAACCAACAGATCATGGTCTGGTATTTCTGTTGTTGGAACTAAGTTGATGTCTTTATTAGAATGACCTGTTTCTCCAAAACGAGCACGATAAACTAGTGATGCGTCTTGGTGCTGTGTTGATGGCTCCCACTGGTTATTCCAGATTGTTTCGAATGCATCAGATGCACCTTCCAAACCAATGCGGAAACCTCCCACACCAGCAAATAGTTCTACAACTCTTATATGAATCTTACTCATTATTTTATTAGTTCTTGTACATATTTTTTATCGAGCCAAATATATTGTGGCAGCATTTTCAGTCCGTTTATTTCAAGAGTTTTATATTTATCCAGTGTCTTAGACGCGCCTCCTCTAATAAATACTTTGTGTGTTGAGAGTTTTGGGAAATTAGGGGATTCCATATATGTACCAGACTTGTTTACTCTTATGGTGCCATCCTTCTTCAACTTTCGTACAATCTGAAGTTTCTTATTTATAATAAGGTTCCGCACATCATCCCAAGTCTTCTTCACATTGTCCATAATAAACTTCTCATCAAAGAAAACTCGCTTGAAACCTTCAAAAATAACATCTTTACCGACATGCTTATAAATAATGAGAAGGAAGTGATGTCCTGCAAAATAGTCGTAGATTACAGATTCTTCAAATTCAGTCTCTTTTGTCCAATCAACAAGATTTGGCAAAAAGAGTTTCATGTCTTCCTTTCCTTTACCATCAGACATCAAAGGTACACTCTTTGCAATAACACCAATCTTAGCGAAGTCCTCAATGTCATTCAACTTAGATGCATGTCCACCAAACATCTTTACCACAGCACATTCTGCGAAGTTCTTCACTTCCATATTACTGTCAACCTTCAACTCTTTACCAATCTGCTTGAAAGTCTTGCCTTTGTATTTTAAAGTCATTAATTGACATTTTCCATCAATGTCAGCATATTTACTAATGCTTTCATCAAGTTTCTCAAAATGTTTCTGCGAGAAATACTGGTCGGCAATAACGGTTGCATAAGCCCGCTTGAGGCGGAATCTTGGATTGTTTGGAAACTTTGGCGCAGTGTCTATTAACATCAGTTTGCCTCGCAATTCATGGGAAAGGCGTGGATATTGTTCTTCCCGCTTACTCTGAGAAAGGTATTCACGATGAATCATAATCAGAAAGTCGCGAACCAACAACCAGTCTTGCCTCAGTAACACTTTGTCATTCTCGCTGAACTCGTAGAATTGGTATCCCAATATAGGGAAATCCTTATACCCATCCAATTTTACAGTCACAGGCGACTTGTACCAATAGTAAACCCAAATCATGTGAGCCAGTTTATGCCAGAAGTTAGAGGTTTCAAACTCCTCGTTAACAATAACAGGGATTGAAACAGCGGTAATACTTACGGGTTCTTTGCACTCATAAACATAAATCGAGTCTTTTTTCTTCGGCTCAATCATTCCTGTTGTCTTTATTTCAGTCAGTACACCGTCAACCATAATGTCAGGTTCTTGCTTGCTGTCTTTCTTGCAACCTAGGACAGACTCCTCAATGATGTCACCAGCAATGCCCTTCACTTTGTCACGTCCTTCGTGGTGTGCAAAAAGTTTGGCATTGTCAACCTGTAACAACGTCTTGCCGATAGTCGCCGTCAGCAAGTCTTCTATTTGTTGACGCGTAAAAATTCTGGTTGGCTCAATAATTGCATCCATTCAGTTTTTGATATAATTCCAGTATTTGGGTACAAAAATACGAAGAATTTTTGAGAAAGGGGCGAATCGATAATAAAATAATTTAAAAGCAAATCACAGCAACTTGATGAGTATTTCATTTTTTCAGTATATCTGTACCGATTTACTTGTGATAAGCCCATGTGCTGGAGATATTGTATTGAAATGATGGCGGGAGTGCTATTGTTCTGATATTTATTAATATGGATTACGTTGTTTCATTTGGTCGTCTCAGTGGAATCTCTGACCTTTGCTGAAAAAAAGTTTTAAACCCTGCTATCCCTGCTACAAGGAGGCTGAAATGCCGATAAATAAAGGGCGGAGCCTGTAGCAGGGTTGGGATTTATCCTGCTACAATGGTGCTACAATCTTACACCCAAGACTGCGACTGTTTTTTCATTGAACTGAAAACGGCTGGAGGCGTTCAGTCTTTCGGCTAGAGCCGTTCAGTCGTGCGGCTGCAGCCGAACGGTTGTTACATAGGCACTTTGTCCCTCTTAGGTACGGTATTCCACCTGATTAGTGCCTTGCGCATTCCCTTTTGGGAGCATGTTTTACTCTGACTTTCGAGTGAATCGGACAAGCATCTTGAAATAGTTGGAGATGAGATATACAAACAAGCGATGACACTAATCCATCATTCCTCTTTCACGCATAAACTCATCAGCAACATATAGGTCACCATAAAGGTATAAACCTGTGGATTTGTCATGCACATGTTTTACGCTCAAGAATGCAAATTTATTTGCGTTATTTTCGCTAAATCGAATTTTTGCACTACCTTTGCACCCGCAAATGCAGGGGTACTTGCGAAGCCTTCGGGTGAAACCCCCTTTAACAAAACAAGAAAAATGGAACAGAACAATCAGAAAGTCAGTGTGCTGTTTATGCTTTTCTGCACACTGTTCTGCGTCTGCCTGATTACGGCAAACGTATTGGAGACAAAGCAAATCTCGTTTGGTATCGCCAATTTCACAGGTGGCTTGTTGGTATTCCCCGTCAGTTACATCATCAATGATGTGGTGTGTGAGGTGTGGGGCTATCGCCGTGCGCGACTGTTGATATGGATGGGTTTCGCCATGAACTTCTTCTTCGTCGCCATGGCGGCATTGGCTGACGTGATACCAGGTGCGTCGTATTGGGACCGTAATGAGGCGTTCCACAGTATTTTCGGACTCGCTCCCCGTATTGCTGCCGCCTCGTTTGTAGCCTTCCTCGCCGGCTCGTTCATCAATGCCTACGTGATGAGTCGCATGAAACTCTCGTCGGAGGGTAGGCATTTCTCGGCACGTGCCATCCTGAGTACCGTCTTTGGCGAACTCACCGACTCGCTGACCTTCTTCCCCCTTGCCTTCTCTTTTGTGTTGCCATGGGAGGAGATGCCCTCGCTGATCATCACACAGGTGGTGCTGAAGACCTTGTATGAGGTTGTCGCCCTGCCCGTCACCATGCGAGTAGTGAGGTTTACCAAGGAGCATGACCACGAGGATGTCTACGACAAGAACATCTCCTATAACATTTTTAAAATCAACAAACTATGAACAGAGAGCAAGACAACCTGCAGCAGTTGGGCAAGAAGACGGAGTATCGGATGGACTATGCCCCTGAGGTGCTGGAGACTTTCGAGAACAAGCACCCTGACAATGACTACTGGGTGCAGTTCAACTGTCCTGAGTTCACGTCACTGTGTCCGATTACGGGTCAGCCCGACTTCGCGGAGATCAAGATCATGTATATCCCCGGTAAGCGCATGGTGGAGTCGAAGAGTCTGAAACTCTACCTGTTCTCCTTCCGTAATCACGGTGATTTCCATGAGGACTGTGTGAACACCATTATGAAAGACCTGGTGAGACTGATGGAGCCTAAATATATAGAGGTGGTGGGACTGTTCACCCCTCGTGGCGGTATCTCCATCTATCCCTATGCCAATTACGGGAAGCGTGGGACGAAATATGAGAAGATGGCTGAGCAACGATTGCTCAGCCATCAGGTGATTTGATATTTCGGAGTCTCGAGATTACTCGAAGACGAAATCTCTTAAAGTACACAGCGACTTCTCTTTCGTGTCGGAAGAGAAGACAAAGAAGATAGCATGCTTACCTGTCAGTTCCCCAAGGGCTGGCAGGTTTGCTGTTAATTCCTGCAGTTGTCTTGGCATATCCGCCTTCAGTTCGATAGTGCCCAGTTCCTTTCCGCCCTGAGATGTCCAAGGACGGTCTGCCATGATGGTTATCTTTCCGTCGATACCCTCAGGAATCAGGTTCAGCAACAGTCTCACGTCCTTCCTGTCTTTCGTCGCATTGAAGTTGAAATACTTATAGCCCACGATAGAGCCGGCGGTATTGTTGACCACATCATTCGAGTTGTTACGCAGGTCGTAGGGAGCCTCAAACTTGTCGTCCGTGCCGTAACTGGAAGCGACATACGAGCCGAAGAACTTGTTGTTGGGCCACTCATGGATGGCGACCTTCGGACCCGTGTACCAGCAACAGATACCTGCGGAGTGACGCTCGAAGGGATCCAGACCGTTCAGGGCAAAACCCTCGGAGGTGTATTCTCCCTCGCTGATCTCCACCTTGCCGCCGGCACCTTCCTCCACCTTAACGGTGATAGGAGCCACCATTGCCTGACGGGCAAACTCGTTGAGACCCGTCTGACGATGGTAGAACACATACCACTGTCCGTTGATCTCGCAGATGCTGCCATGTGTGTTACCAGACACGTTGGCAGAGGCGATGACGTTGCCATGCTCATCCTTCTCACGGGCACGACCATCGATGATGGTACCACCATACGTCCAGGGACCCAACGGCTTGTCGCTATAAGCGTAGGCGAGGGTATAGTTGGTGGCGGGCAGTCCGAACTCGCCCTCCTCTGTGAAGCGGCTGTAGATAAACACATACTTGTCCTTGACCTTGCGGATGGAGGAAGCCTCGAAGAAACGGAACTTACCAGGCTCCTTGAAGCCCGATATCATGCCATCGACCACCTTTGTGCCAGGCATCACCGTACACATCGTGGCAGGATCTATCTCAGCAGCCATCGAGTGCCCGAAGCCCCAGTAGCCATAGACCTTACCGTCGTCATCCACGAAGACGGCAGGGTCGAAGCCATAAATGCCATCCACTTGGTTGGGATTATCCTTGTTCCAGTTGCAAACCTCGAAAGGTCCGTCAGGACGGTCACTCTTCGCAATCAGTCCATTGCGATAGCCCGTCTGGTCGTTGGGGAAGAGATAGTACGTCTTTTTACCGTCCTTGTCAGTCACGAGGGTGACATCGGGGGCATAGAGTACATCAGCAGTACTTGCGGAGTCGAAAGGCTCCCCTTTGGCGTTCTTGTCAACCACGAGGATGACACCGTCATATCGCCAGTTGTTGAGGCTGTCGACAGAGGCGGACCACACCACCTGATCTCGCCCGCAATAGGCGTCAATCAGATCATCGTGCGAACCATAAATATAAACGCGATATTTTCCTGGCTGGTCAGGATCCTCGAAAACATAGGGTTCTCCATCAGGGATATGCTCCCAGAGGGGTAGGTAAGGGTTGCCGACAGTGGTGAGTCCCTGCTGTCTCTCAGCGGCAGGCGTACCACTACTGCCACAGGCTGCCAGCAAGATACCTGCCACGAGACCTGTGAAAGACTGATAAATGGTTTTTAGTTTCATAATAGTATTTATTATTGGTTATTGTCTGTCTTACGATAATAGCCCTGCTCATGGTCCTTGAATTTCAGCACGAGGGTGTCGCTTCGTAACAGGATGATGTCGGCGGTGTCACGCTCAGGACTTCCCTTCTTGCCATCAGGTAGGGGAAGGGAGTCAGTCATCAGGATGAGACTGCCGTTGAGGAGCCGCCATTCCTTATATCTCCTCACCCTCGGATATTCCACAGGACTCATATTGTCAGTAGTCGTTTGTCGTCTGCCACCTATGCTTTGGGCGGTATAGCCTCGCTTCAGTTGGAAACCATACTCACGTGGAGTCATGAGGGTTTGCTTGACGGAATCGGGAATGCGCTGCAGCATACGGCGTTGGATGCGCTCAGGCATTTTGTCGAGATTGCGGAAAGTGGGCATCACCTCGTAGCACCATTTCCCCCTTAATCGCTCGATATTCACCACCATCAGCACCTCGTCCTTATCCTCAGGATTAAGGATGACAGCGAGTTCGTCACCAATACGGGGACGACCGTATATCTTTCGGTCATGTTGTGCATTGATGATATCAAACGTATCAGGGTCGCCACCCGTAAAGGGCAGCAGCACTAAGATAGAGTCCGTACAACCATCGCAGGCTAAACCATAGAGGGTAGAGTCACCAGGCAGGTTCTTGTAAGTGTTTATGGGCTCTTCAGGCATCTCTTTGGGTGGCTTCTGCGAGCAGCCCATGACGAGTGCTATTGCCATCAGTAAGGGTAGTATTCTCTTCATAACAAATCTAAATTTTGGGCAAAGGTACAAAATAATTCATAATTCATCATTCGTAATTCATAATTATTATTTATCTTTGCAGAAACATTAACAATATTGAATCTAGTCATCTATGAAGAAGAAAATCAAGTTCAGTCTCGTTTATCGTGACATGTGGCAGTCAAGTGGTAAGTTCCAGCCCCGTAAGGACCAGTTGGAGCGCATTGCCCCGGTGATTATTGACATGGGGTGCTTCGCCCGTGTGGAAACTAACGGAGGTGCCTTTGAGCAAGTGAACCTGCTTGCCGGCGAGAACCCTAACCCCGCCGTGCGTGCATTCTGCAAGCCCTTCAACGAGGTGGGCATCCAGACGCACATGCTGGACCGTGGTCTTAATGCCATCCGTATGTATCCCGTTCCTGACGATGTTCGTGCCTTGATGTATAAGGTGAAGAAGGCGCAAGGTGTGGATATCCCCCGAATCTTCTGTGGTTTGAACGATACCCGTAACATCATCCCCAGCATCAAATGGGCGAAGGAGGCAGGCATGATTCCGCAGGCTACCCTGTGTATTACTACCTCTCCAGTGCATACCGTAGAGTATTACTCCAATATTGCCGATGAGGTCATCGCCGCAGGAGCGGAGGAAATCTGCCTGAAGGACATGGCAGGTATCGGACAGCCCGCTTTGCTGGGAGCCCTGACGAAGAGCATCAAGACCAAGCATCCCGATATCATCATCCAGTATCACGGTCATTCAGGACCGGGTCTGTCGATGGCATCTATCTTAGAGGTCTGCAACAATGGCGCGGACATCATCGATACCGCCATTGAGCCATTGTCATGGGGTAAGGTGCATCCCGATATCATCTCCGTCCAGTCGATGTTGAAAAACGAGGGCTTCGAGGTTGCTGATATCAATATGAACGCCTATATGCAGGCAAGAAGTCTCACCCAGGAGTTTATCGACGACTGGTTAGGCTACTTCATCAACCCTGCCAACAAGCACATGTCGAGTCTCTTGCTGGGCTGTGGACTGCCTGGTGGTATGATGGGCTCGATGATGGCAGACCTTGGTGGCATCCATAGCGTCATCAACAAGAGCCGTGCGAAGAAGGGAGAGCCGGAGTTGTCGACAGACGATATGCTCGTGAACCTCTTCAATGAGGTGGAGTATGTATGGCCTCGTGTGGGCTATCCCCCACTGGTGACACCGTTCTCCCAGTATGTGAAGAACATCGCCCTCATGAACCTGCTGACCATTGAGCAGGGCAAGGGACGCTTCGTGATGATGGACGACTCGATGTGGGGCATGATCCTCGGCAAGAGTGGTAAGATTCCTGGCACGATAGATCCGGAACTCGTTGAACTCGCCAAGAAACAAGGACGTGAGTTTACCGATGTCGATCCGCATACATTAGTGCCCAATGCCCTCGATGACTTCCGTAAGGAGATGGACGAGAACGGATGGGAGTACGGACAGGATGACGAGGAACTCTTCGAACTCGCCATGCACCCCGAGCAGTATCGCAACTATAAGAGCGGACAGGCAAAGAAGAACTTCCTTGCTGACCTGCAGAAGGCGAAGGATGCGAAACTGGGTGGCTCAAAGATGAAACCAGAGGAACTTGCCGCCTTCAAGCATGCCAAGGCTGATGCCCTGACCGCTCCTATCGCAGGAGAGGTCTATTATGAGTTCTCTGGTGAAGGTGCTTGTGAGCCCTGTCTTGAACCGTTTATCGGACAGCAGTACAAGGAGGGCGACACCTTCTGTTACATCCAGGCGCCATGGGGCGAGATTGTTCCTATCCTTGCCGCACTGGGTGGCAAACTCGTCGAGGTCGCTGCCAAACAGGGTGCCAAGGTGCGTCGTGGCGACAACCTCGCTTGGATAGAGCGTAGCGAATAACACAAGAAGCCCCTGGTCGCAGGGGCTTCTTAGTTTACCCCTCAAACCTAATTTCCTCATTCTCAATGGCTCGTTGTCGTGGACAAATTAATGCTTTTTCTGCAATAATACAAGTTTTTCCCTGTTTTTTGTTTCCTCAATTTCTAAAAGCACTAAAAATCCATACACGTTTTTCGACAATTTTTCTTAACAAAACAGGGGCTACCTCAAATGATGATATTAGTGTGAATCAACTATTTTTCATCATTATTTGTTCCAAGTAACAAATTATTTCGTAATTTTGTAGCAAAATTAATTTAATAGCATGGACTATCAGTCGATTATCGATAAATACTATCCTGTGGATAATGCGCTCCGCAGGCTACTCATCAAGCATAGTCGGCAGGTTGCCGACCGTGCTTTACTCATTGTCGACAAGCACAAGGAACTGCCTGTCGACCGCCAGTTCTTGGAGGAGGCGGCAATGCTTCACGACATCGGGGTGTTCCGCTGTCATGCTCCCTCTATCTATTGCGAGGGCACGAAGCCTTATATCAAGCACGGACCGATAGGTGGAGAGATCCTTCGTGCAGAGGGCTTCCCTCGTCATGCAAGGGTCGCTGAGCGGCATACGGGGACAGGACTTCCTGGCTATGAGCCAGAGACATTAGAGGAGCAGATCATCTGCTATGCTGATAAATTCTACTCCAAGTCCAGTCCAGACCATGTCCGTACTGTCTTGGAGACCGCCCAGTCGTTGGAGAAATTCGGTCATGCAGGGGTGGAAAAGTTCTTGTTATGGGCAGAAAGGTTTGAATAAATTACGTTAAACTCGCAAAAGGACAATGATATTCGGTGAAATATTCGTAATTTTGCAGCCGTGAGAAAAAATACGCTCATCATCGTACTGCTCTTCGTCCTTACTTTTGTAATGGCGGAGATTCCCCGCTTTGCCTTTCCTCAGGATGAGAAGGGCAAGGATTCTGTGGCGCAGGACACGACGAAGATGGACTCTCTGCAACTTGCTATTTTCAAGCATAACAAGGTGATAGATGACTCACTACGTGCCGACAGTCTGAACCGTGAGCGTAAGAACGGTATCGATGCGCCAGTGGAGTATCAGGCAGAAGACTCGATGACGTATGAGGCAGGTTCAGGTATTGCCCGCCTGTTTGGTAATTCTCATGTGAAGTATCAGGACATGGATCTGCAGAGTGAGCAGATATATATGCAAATGGACTCCAGTCTAGTGCATGCCACGGGTTCTCGGGACACGACAGGAAAGAAGTTTGGAACCCCAGTCTTTCAGATGGGTAATGATACCTATGAGAGTGATACGATGGCTTTCAACTTCAAGACGAAGAAGGGTCTGATACAGAATGTATATACCCAGCAGGATGATGGCTTTATGGTGTCGGAACTCTCAAAGCGTAATGATAAAGGTGAGTTGTTCCTGCAACACGGACGTTATACTACCTGTGACGAGCCCCATCCCGACTTCTATATCGCCTTGTCACGTGCCAAGGTGCGCCCTGGTAAGGATGTGGTATTCGGTCCTGCCTATCTGGTTGTTGCCGATGTGCCCTTGCCCTTTGCCATTCCTTATGGTTTCTTCCCCTTCACGAAGAGTTATTCGAGTGGTTTTATCATGCCTACCTATGGTGACGAGACCTCCCGTGGATTCTATTTGCGTGATGGTGGTTATTATTTCGCCATCAACGATAAAATGGACTTGAAACTGTTGGGTGAGATTTACACGAAGGGCTCTTGGGGAATCTCCGCAGCCACCAATTACCGTAAGCGTTATAAGTATAGTGGCTCGTTCTTTGCCAGTTATCAGAGTACGGTGACAGGTGAGAAGAATATGCCCGACTACTCAAAACAGACGAGTTTCAAAATACAGTGGAGCCATCGACAGGACGCTAAGGCAAATCCTTTCTCTACGTTGTCGGCAAGTGTCAACTTCGCCACGACGAGTTATGAGCGCAACAATCTCACCTCCATGTATAACCCACAGGCAATGACCCAGTCGACACGTACCAGTTCCGTCAGTTGGAGTACGACCTTCAGCAGTATCGGTATGTCGCTGAGTTCTACCTTCAACCTTAACCAGAACATGCGTGACTCTACTATCGGGTTGACATTGCCTGACATGAATATCTCCATTGCCCGTTTCTATCCCTTCAAACGCAAGCATGCCGCAGGCAAGGAACGCTGGTATGAGAAAATCTCGATGTCGTATACAGGACAGTTGAGCAACTCCATCTCCACCAAGGAGGACAAGTTGATGCACTCCAGTCTGACGAGGGACTGGCGTAACGGTATGAAGCACTCTATCCCCATCAGTGGCAACTTCACCTTATTTAACTATCTGAACCTGACGGCCTCGCTTAACTTCACCGACCGTATGTATACCCAGCGGTATAACCGCTCATGGGATGAGGAGAGTCAGAAAGAGGTGATAGACACTGTGACAGGATTCCATAACGTGTACGACTGGAGTATGTCCATGTCAGCGTCTACGACTCTCTATGGCTTCTATGTGCCCAGTCGCAAGATATTCGGTGACAAGATACAGGCAATTCGCCACGTCTTCACTCCTTCTGTCAGCGTCAGTTACGCCCCGGACTTCAGTGCCTCCCGTTATGGCTATTACGACACCTATCTGAAGACGGATGCCAATGGTAATACGTCACTGGTGGAATACTCGCCTTATACGGGAACACTCTATGGGGTACCTGGAAAGGGTAAGACGGGAAGTATCTCGATGGATGTCAAGAACAATATTGAGATGAAGGTGCGTAGCGATGACGACTCGACGGGATTCAAGAAAATCAGTATTATTGATGAGTTGGGAGCCTCTATGTCGTATAACATGGCGGCAAAGGAACGCCCATGGAGTGACCTGTCTACCCGCTTGCGTCTGAAACTCTCGAAGAGTTATACCCTCAATCTGAATGCTGTCTTCGCCACCTATGCCTATGAGGCGGACTCCGTGGGAGCACGTCCCTATATCGGAAACCGCACGGAGTATAGCAAGGGACGCTTTGGACGATTCCAGGGTATGTCGCAAAACTTATCATATACCCTTGATAATAAGAAGGTGGCGAATTTCTTCAAATGGCTGAGAGGTGAGAAGGTGAAGAAAGACAAGGATAAGGACAATAAGGATGATGAATATGACTCTGGCGTAGAGACGAATGTCGATGATAAGATGGAGGCGGGAAAGCATGGTGCCAAGAAAGAGAATGCTGGAAAGGCAGAGACCGATGAAGATGGCTATATGGTGTTCAATGTGCCTTGGTCATTGAGTTTCGGCTATGGTATCACCATGCGTGAGAATACGGGTGGTACGTTCAACTATGATACGATGCGGTATCCGTATAAGTTTACGCAGAACCTGAATGTCAGTGGTAATATCCGTATCTCTGACGGTTGGAATATCTCGTTCTCCTCTGGTTATGACTTTGAGAACCATAAGATCTCGATGACGACGGCATCACTGTCACGTGACCTGCATTGTTTTAACATGTCATGCTCCGTCGTACTGGCACCCTATACCAGTTATAACTTCTCGTTCCGATGCAATGCCGCCACGCTTACCGATGCTTTGAAATACGATAAGCGTAGCAGTTATTCGAATGCTGTACAGTGGTATTGATGGCTGTTGGCTAACCGCTAATCGTTAACCGTTCAGCAACGCTTGCAACGCCTCTTCCTCTCCTACAATCCATAGGATGTCACCCTCTTGGAATTTACGGTGTGGACTCACTGACGAGAGGTTTTCCTTTCCTTCCTCCAAGCCGACGACCATGCAACTATAGATGTCGCGGATGCCACTCTCTATCAGCGTCTTGCCGATAAACTGACTGTCGCTGCCGATAATCATCTGTCGCAACTTCATCTCACGATCTTCTAAGTGGAGGTCTTCTCCGAATACCTCATGCTCTACAGCCTCCTTGAACTTATTCAACTGGTCGTCACTGCCTATCACCTCCAACTTGTCGCCAGGGTATAGGACATAATCGCCATCAGGGATATTCAGACGATGGTTGGCACGTAGGATACTGGTGATATGCACCCCGTATTTCTTGCCGAAGTTCAACTGCTTCAAGGAACTGCCCATCCACATCGTGTCCATCGGTACGTCGAAGACGGCGATATGCACATCACGGTCGAGAAGTTTTCCCTCATAGAGCGGACGCTTCTTACCATGCACCTGGGCGGCGATATCACGGGAACGCAGGTTGAGGATAAACAACCGCTCCAACTTGATACTACGTTGTTTGATGGATCGGGAGAGGATAATCAGCACCACGACAATGATGCCGATGGTGAACATTACCGCACTGGAGAAACGGCTCAGGAAGTTGCAGATATAGAAGATGAAGCCGACAGCGATGAGTATACGTACCAAAACGGTAAATAGCAGGGGCAGGCGGTTGATGTTACTCTCAGCCCACAACGCCTTCCATTCCTCACTGTGGTTCTTCTTCATCACCATGGCACGCAGGAAGGGGGAGATGAAAAGAATGGTCAGTATTCCCGTGATGGCATTGGCATACCAGTGTAGTTCCCATCCTGGCAACATCTTACGGGTGATGGGCAGCACGAAGGTGAACATCACGGTAATCGTCGCTGTCGTGAGGATGGAGTAGACAATGGTGTTGAGGGTCATCTGGGTCAGCAGTTTCTTCCATTTGCTCTGCTCAGTGGTCTGTGGATGACTCATCGACAGGTTGTTGAGCAACTTGATGAGTTTATTGGGCAGTCTGCGCTCCAGACTATTATAGGCAGGTGTGGCAAGACGTATCATATAGGGTGTCAGGAAGGTGGTGATGACAGAGACGGCAACGACTACAGGATAGAGGAAATCACTGATCACGCCTAATGACAATCCTAATGAGGCGATGATGAATGAGAACTCACCAATCTGTGCCATTGAGAATCCGCATCGCATCGCAGACTTCAGCGACTCGCCTCCTAACATAAAGGCGAAGGAGCCGAAAACACTCTGTCCTATCAGGATGGTCAGTACCAATGAGACGATAGGTATGGCATAGTCCACGAGGATTTTCGGGTCTACCAACATACCTACTGACACAAAGAAGATAGCGCCAAACAGGTTCTTCACAGGCTCTACCAGTTTCTCGATACGCTCCGCCTCTATCGTCTCGGCAAGGATGCTACCCATGATAAAGGCGCCAAAGGCAGACGAGAAACCTACCTTCGTGGAGAAGACTGCCATGGCACAGCAAAGTCCTAAAGAGACGACGAGCAACACCTCCGCATTGACCAGTGTCCTGACCTTGCGCAGAAACTGGGGAACGGCGAAGATACCGACTACCAACCATAGCACGAGGAAGAAACCGATCTTCGCCACAGAGCCCAGCATCTGTCCTCCATCGGGATTGTTTCCGCTGGCAATGGCACTCAGCATCACCATCATCACAATGGCAAGGATATCTTCCAAGATCAAGACACTCATCACCAGTCCCGCAAACTGTTGCTGGCGCAGTCCTAAGTCGTCGAAAGCCTTATAGATGATAGTGGTGGAACTCATGGCGAGCATACCACCGAGGAAGATACAGTCCATCTTACTCCAGCCAAAGAGTTGTCCGACCATCACACCCAGTACCGACATGAAGAAGATAATGGTGACGGTGGAGATAATCGGGGAGGCTCCCATCTTCAGGATTTTCTTGAACGAGAAATCCAGACCTAAAGAGAACAGCAGGAACATCACACCGATGTCTGCCCACAGATGGATGTTCTCTGTGTCTGCCACGGAGGCAGTATAGGGCATGTGGGGACTTACCAGGAAACCTGCTACGATATAGCCCAAGACCAGTGGCTGCTTGAGTTTCTTGAATATCAAGGTCACAACACCTGCCGATACCAGTATCAGCGCAAGGTCGTTAATCAATGCAGGTAACTCCGCCATATCCTCTCTCTTTAATCTTTAACGTTTAATTTTTAACGTTTAATGTTTAATTTTTAACGTTTAATGTTTAATTTTTAACGTTTAATGTTTAACGTTTAATCTTTAATCATTATACCCTGCCGTCAACTCACAGATCTTGACGATGACAGCCATCGCTTTCTCCATCGACTGGATGGAAACGAACTCATAGGGACCGTGGAAATTCACACCGCCAGCAAAGATGTTAGGGCAGGGGAGACCCTTGAATGACAACTGGGCACCGTCCGTTCCACCACGGATGGGCTTGACTTTCGGGGCGACACCTGTCTCTTGCATGGCTCTCAGCACGAGGTCGATGACATGCATCTGGGGGTCGATCTTCTCCTTCATATTATAGTATTGGTCGCTGACCACTGCCTCCACAGTGCCCTCACCGTATTTCTCGTTCATCTTCTCCGCACAGAGTTGGACGAAACGTTTACGGTCTTCGAACTTCTCTCGGTCGTGGTCACGGATGATATAACTCATCTTCGCCTGCTCGATATTCGACTGGATGCCTAACAGGTGGTAGAAACCCTGATAACCCTCGGTGGTCTCTGGGGTCTCGTTCTCTGGCAACATCTTGGCAAACTCAGCGGCAAGGGCGTTGGCATTGACCATCTTGCCCTTGGCATAGCCGGGATGCACGCTGACACCCTTGATGGTGATCTTCGCTGAGGCGGCGTTGAAGTTCTCAAACTCCAGTTCACCGACATCGCCACCGTCCATCGTATATGCCCACTCACAACCGAATTTCTCCACGTCGAAATGATGGGCGCCCATGCCAATCTCCTCATCGGGATTGAAGGCGACACGGATCTTACCATGCTTGATCTCCTTATGCTCCTGCAAGTACACCATCGCCTGGATGATCTCAGCGATGCCCGCCTTGTCGTCAGCACCCAACAGGGTGTGACCGTCCGTCACGATCAAGTCCTCGCCGATATGCTGCAACAACTCCGGAAACTTCTTCGGACTCGACACAATTCCCTCGGAGAGCAGGATGTCTGAGCCGTCGTAGTTGCGTACAATCTGTGGTTTGATATCAGCGCCACTGCAGTCTGGTGACGTATCGTAATGCGAGATAAACCCGATGGTGGGGATGTCGCCTTTGACATTCGCCTTCAGCGTGGCATAGATGTAGCCCTTCTCGTCCAGTTCCACATCATCGAAGCCCTCCCGTTCGAGTTCTTTCCTCAGGTATTCCGCAAAAATCAGTTGCTTGCTGGTACTCGGTACACTGTCGCTTTCCTCTGCCGACTGTGTATCAAACTTCGTGTAGTTTAGAAATCGTTCTGTAATATCCATTTGTCGTTACAATAGTTATTTGGCGACAAAGTTACGAAAAATCGAGAGCAGAACAAAATAAATCTATTTATTTTTTATGCCGAGATGGAGTAAGTTCGCCATCTTTGATGGCAAAG
>FLNX01002943.1_pt1 | contig 22306 bp, 23 predicted proteins | sample 1140341 | NCBI WGS metagenome assembly FLNX01 (sample SAMEA3878208, study PRJEB12797) | bioreactor metagenome | biome: Moose rumen | place: Sweden | collected 2011-10
GTATTTTTGTGGCAATCAACCCCTACAAATTTTGTTTGTTCCATGATACACTCCTTATTGGAAACTAATACAATGTTCAACAGACAACCTTGCTTAAAGTAGCAAACCGGTATTTCTAAAGTCTTGTTGAATGGAAAAGGACATAGACAATCTACAAACTAATCTCAAAAGGATTTAGGTTGGGTAAGTCTTATGTCCCTTTTCTTTATTGTACTAAAAAACAAAATCGCTAAGCAAGGTTGGGTAAAACCCAACAAATATCTTATTTTTGGCAATTTTTTACAATTTGAGAATAAAATCAAAAACAGACAATTTGTAAATTTGAGGATTAATTTAAACCTTTTGTTTTAACATGCCCATTTTTGACACGGTTATATGATATGGTTAATGTATTGTAATAAATTGAATAGACATACATATTTATACTAAAATATAAAAACAGGGGGACTTGCTTGTGGCAATAGAAGAACAAGAATTAAGACAAGCTAAAAAATTTATAAGAACAAATTTTGATAACAAAGTTGATTATACATTGTTATCACGATTAAATAAATCCAAATATTCAAAAGCCGAGCGTTTGTCATTTTATAATTCTATCAAAAACAAACTCTCAAATTTTTCTTGCAATGATATTGAAAATGGCATAATGTTATATTGCTTATCTGATTATGGTTGTAATACATGTTCTTATGATAGTAAAAAAAATAGAGATGTAACAAAGATACTTACAAGTTCACAACTTCCTACTGATTTAGAAACTATAACAGAGTTTTTTGAGTCTTTATTAGAACAAGATAATAAAAATGAGAATGGAATAGTTTTTACACCTCAATATATTGCTGAATACATGATTAATTCTATGCTTCTAACTATATCTACAAATAAAAAATTACCATCAGTTATTGACCCTGGATGTGGATGCGGTATTTTTCTTATTGCAGTTGCAGAAGCAATATTAAATACAACCGACAAATCAATTGACACAATTATTGAAAAATGTATTTATGGTGTTGATATTGTAGAAGACAATGTAAGACGCTGTAAACTAATACTAAAACTTTTGAGTGCAAAGCATGGGGGTAATTTTGAAATGATTCACCCTAATATTATTTGCAATGACAGTCTTAAAATTGATTGGAATAAAATTTTTAATTTAGAATCGTTTGATTGTATTATAGGAAATCCGCCATATGTAAACCCACACAATATGAATAAAGAAACCGTTAATTTTCTAAAAAATAACTTTTATTCAACTCAAAGTGGTGTTTTTAACATTTTCTATGCCTTCATAGAAAAAGGAATGAAAGAATTAAATTCTGAAGGTATTCTTAGTTATATTATTCCAAATAATTTTCTTACAATTAAATCTGCTTTACGACTACGTGAATATCTCCAAAAGAATTTATATATTAAGCGTATTCTTGATTTTGGCGCTAATATGGTATTTAAACCAGTTAGAACATATAACTGTATAATTCAATTAAGTAGAAAAAATAATATTGTGTTCGATTATAATATACTTCCAAAAGTAGATAATGTAGAATCTGTAATTCCAAATGTAATTTTCGACAACATGGAAACACATATTTTAGATAAGAACGGTTGGAAACTAGTAGACAAAAAAACTCATAACAATTTACAAAAAATTGAAAATCAACTTGTTTCTATTAGAGACTTTATACGCACCGGTATTGCAACATTACGTGATAATGTATATATAGTAGAAAAAGATGACAATGGGTATTACAAAGTAATTAATTCAGAAAAAATATACATTGAACCTGATTTGGTTAAACCATTATACAAAGTACCAGATTTAAAGCTTCATAATAATATAGAAGAAGCAAAACGATATATTATTTTCCCATACATAAGAACAAAATCTGATTATAAATTATTAGATGAGAAATTATTTGCTTTAAATTATCCAAAAACATATGAATGTCTTAAAATGCAACGCTACGAGCTGGATTCTAGAGACAAAGGTAAAGGAGCTAGTCATGGTTGGTATGCCTACGGAAGAACGCAGGGACTAAATAAATATGGAAAAAAATTATTATTTCCAACATTTGCACATAAACCAAAATTCATGTATGCAGAAAATGAGGATGCTTTATTTTGTAATGGATATGCAGTATTTGAAAATGAGAGATACGATCTTGATATTTTATCAAAAGTATTAAACTCTCGTTTGATGGATTATTATATATCTAATACAAGTTATTCAATCGAGGGTGGATATTATTGCTATCAAAAAAAATATGTAGAACGTTTTTCATTACCATGGTTTTCGGAAGATGAATTATCTTTTATTCGTAAGGCATCTAAAGATGCTCTTGATGATTTTTTGTGGAACCTTTATGATCTTGAATAAGATTATTAAGATTGTAGCGGTTTGAATATATTTGTAAAATATCAGTTGCAAAATTATGGAAATTTAAACTTGCATATTCGATTTCAAAATCTTTAGATATAAAGCCTGCTTGTTTTAGCTCATCACTATTCCTAAAAAGATATGGTTGAGTTTGATTAAAATCAACAATTAAAAGTGCACATCTTTCATAAGCATAGCTTTGATCACCAATATTTCTATTATTAATAGAATTAAAGAAACTTATATATTTTTCTACATTTGTTTGTCTATTTTTAAACCCAACCATGTTACATTTAACTAGTTCATCATCATACTCATGAACGGGAATTAGATAGACTTCACCTAAAACAATTTTTGGGTAACGCATGTGTAAATTCTGTGCTTCTGCAAATGTTCTTTCAAATAATGTATCTGAATTCTTTGCAAGACTACTCATCTGACTCCTAACATTGATTACCAATGTATTAGTTGAGAACTCAAAGCCGTACTCGTCTGTTTTATTTTCAAAAGCTAATGGTCCCCAGTTAATTAATGTTGGAATTTTTTGAACATTAGAAGGTACAATGCATATATCTTGATCTTTCTGTTTAAGAAAACCAGCCATTTTTAATTCAGGTTTCGATTCCCCTAAGCGAGGAAAAATATTCAATGGATTGACACCAGCTTCTATAAATGATTTTTTTACAGCATCATGTATAAGGTTGATCAATACAGAAGATCTTATCATTGATTCTTTTCCTTTAGCACCACCACTGATAATAGAATCTTCTATCAGTTTTTTAAATTCAAATAATTTTTCATCTATATATACCATATAAAATAACTTTACTCCAACTAATTTTATTATGCATCTGCTATAAACCTTTAAATAAGTCGCTAATGGATATTGAAAGTCCATCAGCAATTTTTTTTATATTCAAAATTGCAATATTACGTTTTCCATTTTCAACAGAAGCATAATAAGTTCTATCCATACCAATCTTTAATGAAAATTTTTCTTGACTTAAACCTGTCTTTTTTCTAAGTTCACGTATACGGTTGCCTAATTCTTGCGTAATCATCTAATACCTCTACAAGCTTCATTATATGATTATGCGGTTTTTGTAACAACGGATTATAAGTAACATTTATAGGGCCTATACTTTAGACTTATTATTAAAATTTACCCCAAAATCCAACCTTAAAAATCCCAAAATTTGCAAACTGTCTGCATCTTGCAATCGGCAACATTTGATATAGCAGGTTCTCATCCGTTCCGAATAAAAAAGCTCTGCTTTCACAGAGTTTAATTGGCTGGGACGGAAGGATTGTCTTGCTGCGCCTCGCAATAAACAGGACTCCCGTGTACCTGTTTGTCTTGCTATACGCAAGCCAATCCGTACACTTTCGCCCTCTGCTCGGCTTGCGCTCGAACCAAGGCAAAGCTCTCGCTTTGCAGGTTCTCATCCATTCCTAATGAAAAAGCTCTGCTTTCACAGAGCTGAAAAATTGGCTGGGACGGAAGGATTCGAACCTCCGAGATGGCTGGACCAAAACCAGCTGCCTTACCACTTGGCGACGTCCCAATATTTTCCCGACAAGTTATATTCTACACTAACAAAATGAATTGTCAATATTTTCTTACAAATTCCGTACCCCTTAGGGCAACGACGGATGCATATTGAACCTGTAACCGCTTCTGATTTTTTCGGTTATTTTTGATTTTAACTCAGGATTTAATTCCGACTCCTTAATCAGTTTTTCAAGCTCTTTTCGGTCAAGTTTATATTCTCCGAGCAATTCGTTATTATAAGTGCTGTAAATTTTAATCTTATCGGAATAATTGTTTTTCGCAAGTATTTTCATCAATGTTTCTATATCTTTTGAATCAGTATTGCTTGAAACAACATAACCGCCCGCCATATCGAAAATAGCTATTTTCTGTTCAAAAGAATAATTATCCCAAATTTTCGGGTTAATAAAAAATTTGTATTCCCCGTTTTCAAAATCAGTTTTATCAAAAATTTCCATAGCAGCCTTTGACTGGGTATCTATATAAAATTGCGCAACTTTTGCTACCACTGCGGGATGTTTATCCGCATAACTTACGGTGTAACGCATCATAAATGTTGTTATTACCATAAACAAAGCAAAAGAAATTACAGGAATCAATGCCAGCCATACTGCACTCTGAAACTTTTGTTTTTCGTGAAATAATTCAAGATTTTCTTTGTCCTTAAAATTCCCGTATGCCCATTTGTTTCCTTTTAAACCGCAATAAATCCCAAACGGCAGTGCCCCGAGGGTGAATGTAAGCGGTATCATCCACAAAGTTTTGTACGACTTGTTAAACAATCCCCAAATCCACGTTCCGATAAATGCGCCCCAATTAAATTTTGCAATTTTATCTTGTTCAAAATTAGAACTTATTTTACCTTTAAGAAATATCAATGATAAAACAAGCCCCAAACCTATACCTTTTAATACAAAAAACAAACTGTTATGAAACAACGGTGAAAATGAACCCAAAAACAAAACTATAAAAACAATTACAGAAACAGTATACGCATTTTCCGCACCTGCCATTCCGTAAATATCTCTTATTCTGCGGATAACAGACGGCATATACAAAAAACAACCGACAGCGGAAGAAAATACCATAATCAGATTAAACCACAACGGCATTTGCGACCCTGCAATAATTTTTGATGCCAAATCAGAGCTTGTATAAACCAGTATTAGAAGCGGTGTAGAAAATATTGACTGTAATATAGCTTCAATTAAGAGCAGATTTGCAATAAAATTTCTGCGGTTTATTATACCGTTTAGCCCGAATAAACTGTTATTTTCCCTGTAATTTATATCCATAATTTTCCCCGTGTGAATTTTTACAGAACAATATTAACACACACCAAATTGTTTTTAAATATTTTAGTATAATAATTAAAAACAACTGAAAATCTTGTGTAATTAATCAAAAACGAACATTCTTATGTGCATGGATTTGAAGTAGGAGGATAAATGGACAATAAGGATTATGAGCAATGCAAAGAACATGTTTTAGAATTTTTAAATAGTAAATGGGAAAGTAAAAATCTATCAGAAAAAATAGATAAATTAATACAATACCCTTTTGATAATCTTAATGCTGACAATGTCAGCAAATTTGACGCCGATAATACAGATTTAGCGAAATGGATATACTATATTATATGGCATGATAGTACCGATAATGCTTATGCTCTGAAAAATTTAAAATGCCTTGATAATATTGGTCCAGACTGTACCTATAGAGGTGAAACTATTAATAGTTTTAAAAATATTTTTGGAGAAAACTTTAAATATATTGCTAAATTTGGTTTATATAAAAAAGATATATATGATGAATTATTAAAAAAAATATCAACAATTGGTAATTTTATGTTATTACCGGGGGAAACAGAAAATCGTCAATCTTTAAATAATTTAAAGAATAGTTGTTGTAAGGATTTTCCTGATTTATTTTTTTATCGCTTATACCCTCAAGGTAAATTAATAAATATAGATGATAATACAGACATATTTAAATTTGTATCAGAAAAAAATAAAGGAATTTTACCACAAGAATTTAAGGTTTTCAGTATAAAAAATATCTTAGAATCATTTACATATTTAGAAAATGATGAATACTTTCCTAAAATTATATATTCTGAAGAATGTAAACCTTATGATACTTTAAATCTTGGAGCCATAAAAAATGTTGAAAATTATAAGGATTATTATAAAAATTTTTTACAGTTATATGTCCCGAGAGCAATTGAAATGATAAATGATCGTGCAAAAAGAATTGGAGCCATTTTAAAAGAGCGATTAAAAGTAATGTAGGTCGGATTAGTAAATCCGACAGTAGATATTCTTCCACACAATTTCTTCTGTTGCATTCGTTGGTGGTTGCTTTATCGCAAGTAAAATATGCCAAAACAGGACAGGTAAAGAAAAGTTCAATGCACCTGTAAACCATTCGGCGGTAACGGGAATTGTCTTGCGGCGCTCGCCATCGACGTGACTCCGCTTGAGCCTTATATGTCCTGCGGACAGCCCATTAATAAGGCTCAAGGCTCCGCACTTGGCTCGCTTGCGCTGAACCCGAAAGGGGTTAAATTCCACTGCTACACACAATAAAACAAGGGATACAACGAATGCATCCCTTGTTTTATTGGCGGCGGTAACGGGAATTGAACCCGTGTTTGCAGAATGAGAATCTGCCGTCCTAACCACTAGACGATACCGCTGTGTGACAACATTGATTATAGTATTAAAAAACAATAATTCAAGTTTGAAACCTGAATTATTGCCATTAATTATATTTATACTTCCTTATTCACTAATTATTTTGAAACAAATTCCTGATGAGCTTTTTCAATCATCTGGAGAGTTTCTTCCTCTGTATGAGTTTGTGAATATTTATCAATAACATCATTCAATTCCTGAACAAGTTGAGGATGTTTTTGCATAAATTTTAAATCGCTTTCAATAGAATCAGATGCTACCTGAGATTTACCCAAAGAAGCCGCCGGCATATTCTTCAAATCTTTAATTTCCTTTTGCTCGGCAGGAGCAACGGGAGTTTCGTTCTTAGAAGAATTGTCCTCGCTAAGAGATTTTTGCTGAACACCTTTGAAATTTACATTGGTTGTAATGTTGTTGTCGATTTCTCTCATAGTATCACCTGCTTTTCGTTTAACTATCCTTGTATATCAATCTTTGGTTATAAAACATGCCCGAATATTTTTTTGCTACCTTGCTTCAAAAAATATTACAAAAATTTACATACCAAAAATTTTATGCTATCATTTATTATACAATATTAAGGGGTTTAGTGCAAATTATGAATTTTGAAAAGCTTGGAAAAAGTTTAAAATGGTTTTTTACATCCTCAACAATTATTGAAAAATTCCCTGATATGGTTTTGTTTATGGACTCTGACGGAGTTATAACCGATTTAAACAGAAAAGCACAAAATTATTTCCAGCTTTCGGGGAATATTACAATAAATGAAGTTTTATATGACGGAATGAAAACGATTAGAGATGCGGTAAAAACAAAAAAAGCCGTTTTGACAAAAACCAAATATCCCGAGGACGGAAAGTTTATTGAAGTTACCGCAACAAAAATTGACAGAAATTACTGTATATCTATTCGCCATGCAACTCCGCAAACAAGTGATGAAAATGCGAAAACAGACATTGAAAAATTCAACAATGAAAAAAACGGGATGATTGTAAAACTTGAAAATGAAATAAAATCACCGCTCAATTCTATTACAGGATTTTCTCAGGGACTTGTTGATGGTATTGCCGGAGAACTGAGCGAAAAACAATCAAAATATCTTAAAATTATCCATTCCAATGCAGGGGATTTGTCGGAATTTTTGTATAAATTTATTGATTTTAGCTATGCGGAATCAATTCTGTATGAACCTGAAGTCAAAAAATTTGATATCATATCAGAAATAAGGGCTATATCAAAAAATATTAAACATGATGAAGAAAAAATCAAAATTGAATTAAATTATGAAAATATTGAAAACCGCTGGGTTAATACAGACTACAAAGCCATAAAAAGCATTTTTGAAAATATTTTGGAAACTTCTATTCAAACTATGGAAAAAGGCAGGACTGAAATACTTTTCGGCTATCCTGATGACGAAGATTTTATCACTTACGGTTTGGATGACAACAAATCGTATCTGAAAATTATCGTAAGTGACAACGGAAACGGTTTTGCACCTGATGAGATTGAACATATCTGCAACCCGTACAATCAAACAAATCAAAACCACAAAAATTTTGTCAGAAGTCTTAAATTAGGGATTGCAGGAATTATGATTCAAAGATTACAGGGGAATTTTAATATTAATTCTGACATAAAAAAAGGTTCGATATACAATATAATTATCCCGATTGAAAGAGAAGAAAATGAGTAACGTAACACTAAAAAATATCAAAAAAAGTTATGATAACAAAAAAGTTATAATTAATAATGTAAATCTTGAAATAAAAGATAAAGAATTTGTTGTACTTGTCGGGGCATCAGGCTGCGGTAAATCGACACTGCTGCGAATGATTGCAGGTCTTGAAGATATAACCGAGGGTGAAATTTTTATCGGGGATAAACAGGTCAATAATGTTGCACCAAAAGACAGAGATATTGCTTTTGTATTCCAAAGTTACGCACTTTACCCGCACATGAGCGTAAGAGAAAATATAGCTTTCGGTCTGAAAATGAGAAAAACTCCAAAAGAAGAAATTGAAAAAAAAATTAAAGAAGCTGCACAAATTCTAAACCTTGAAGAATACTTAGACCGAAAACCAAAAGATTTATCCGGCGGACAGCGGCAAAGAGTTGCTCTGGGGCGTGCAATCGTGAGAAATCCGAAAGTTTTTTTAATGGATGAACCTCTGTCAAATCTTGATGCAAAGCTAAGGGTTCAGATGCGCTCAGAAATTAAAAAATTGCACGAAAAATTACAGACAACATTTATTTACGTCACACACGACCAAACAGAAGCACTAACAATGGGTGACAGAATTGTTGTATTAAATAACGGTGATATTCAGCAATTTGACAGTCCCGATGAAATATACAACAATCCCGCAAATACATTTGTGGCAGGATTTATTGGCTCACCTCAGATGAATTTTATTGACGGAAAAGATTTAGGTCTTGATGAAAATATTTTGTACGGAATAAGACCTGAAAAAATGACAAAAGCCGACGGAGAAATAAAACTACGCGCAGATGTTGATATTTCAGAAATGCTCGGCAGTGAAAAAATTGCATATTTTAATATCGGCGAGAAAAAATGTTGTGCCGTTTTATCTTCAGAACAAAATATCGGCAAGGTTCTTGATATTTCAATCAAAAAAGAAGATTTATATAAATTTGATAAAATTACAGGTAGAAGAATATAATTTAGCGGAAGGAATATAGCACGCATCGGCATAACACCCTCTACGGCACTAAAGTGCCACTTCCCCCTTTACAGGGGTCAGATATTTTTATTATATTTTTTTTCCCCCTTTTAAGGGGGAAATGGGCGTCAAGCCCAAAGGGGGTACATTAAAAAATCTATTCATATTTTACATCATCCTGAAAAAAATGCAGATTAGGCATACTTGCCAAACAATAATTTTGATATAATGAAATACCCTTGTAATACTCTTCCGATAAAAATTTTAATTAATTTGATTTTTGGGCTGTTTCTGTTACATTATAATTAATTGCTGTTTTTTATAATAGCAGTTGTGGGTTAAGCGAGAGAAAGAATAGGAGCGGGAATGACAGAAACAAATTCTCGTAAAATCGACACAAAGAAATTGGACTCAATAATAGAAGCTTGCGGAGCTGACAAGTCCCATTTGATTGCGATTTTACAAAAGGTTCAGGAGGAATATAAATACCTTCCTGAGGATGCATTAATTTATATTGGAACTAAGATAGAGGGTTTATCACCTGCAACAGTTTACGGTGTTGCAACATTTTATGCCCAATTTTCTTTAGACCCTAAAGGGAAATACGAAATAAAAGTATGCGACGGAACAGCATGCCATGTTAGAGGTTCAATGCCTGTATTGAATGCCATTAAAGCACATTTAAAACTTGAAGAAGGCAAAATGACAACATCTGACGGATTGTTCTCATTAGAAACGGTAAGCTGTCTTGGAGCATGCGGACTTGCACCTGTTTGTGTTATCAACGGAAAAGTTTATCCTCAGATGACATCAGATGCAGTAAAAATAGTTTTAGACACTCTTTTAAAACAGGAAAGAGGTTAAGGTTATGACAGAATTAAATATTGATATAACAAAAGAACAGGAAAAAGCTCGTGAGGAAATAAAAAAGCAAGGATTTAGAGTTCTTGTTTGCGCAGGGACAGGTTGCGTTGCAAACGGTTCTTTACAAATAATCGAAAAATTTAAAGAACTCGGTGCGGATGTATCTGTTATGTCTGACTATGACAAAGTTACAATCGTTCCGACAGGATGCCATGGTTTCTGTGAACAGGGCGTATTAGTCGTATTCCCTGATTTGGATTTAACTTATGTAAAAGTAAGACTTGATGATGTTGAAGAAATTTATGAAGGATTGAAAAACAATCAGATTGTAGAAAGACTTTTATACACCGATCCTCATACAAACGAAAAAGTACGCAAAAATGAAGATATTAACTTCTATGCAAAACAAACAAGAACAGCCCTTGCAAACTGCGGGGAAATCAATGCGGAAAGTATTGATGAAGCTATTGCGGTCAGAGGTTATGAAGCTTTGTCAAAAGTATTAAAAGAAGGTAATCCTGATGCGGTTATAGATGAAATTGTTAAATCAGGTTTAAGAGGCAGAGGCGGCGGCGGATTCCCGACAGGTATGAAATGGAAATTTACGGCTGCAAACAAAGGCGGAAAGTCTTATGTTGTTTGTAACGGTGATGAAGGCGACCCCGGTGCATTTATGGATCGTTCCGTTATGGAAGGTGACCCTCATAAATTGTTGGAAGGTATGGCTATTGCAGGTTTTGCGGTAGGGGCAGACGAAGCATATATTTATGTTCGTGCCGAATATCCTCTTGCTATCAAACGTTTAAGACGTGCTATTGCGGATGCCGAAAGCAGACATTTCTTAGGTGAAAATATTATGGGTTCCGGATTTAATTTTACAATCCATATTAAAGAAGGTGCGGGAGCATTCGTTTGTGGTGAAGAAACAGCCTTGATTGCATCTATTGAAGGTGAAAGAGGTATGCCAAGACCAAAACCTCCTTTCCCTGCAAATAAAGGTTTGTTTGGCAGACCTACATTGATTAACAACGTAGAAACTCTTGCTAACGTACCTGTTATCATTTTGAAAGGTGCTGACTGGTTTAGCTCAATGGGAACAGAAACATCTAAAGGTACAAAAACTTTCGCTCTTACAGGGGAAGTTAATAACACAGGATTAATAGAAGTTCCTATGGGAACGACATTAAGAGAAATCGTATTTGATATCGGCGGTGGCATTCGTAACGGTAAAAAATTCAAAGCCGTTCAAATCGGCGGCCCGTCAGGCGGATGTTTGACAGAAGAACATCTTGATATTCCGATGGATTATGACAACTTAATCAAAGCAGGCGCAATGGTTGGTTCAGGCGGTCTTGTTGTTATGGCAGAAGACACTTGTATCGTTGAAGTTGCGAGATTCTTTATGAACTTTACTCAAAATGAATCCTGCGGAAAATGTGTACCTTGCAGAGAGGGTACAAAAAATATGTTGAAAATTCTGCAAAAAATCGTTGCAGGAAAAGCTACAATGAAAGATTTGGATTTATTGGAAGAAATTGCCCAGACTATTAAAGACGGTTCTTTATGCGGTCTTGGTAAAACAGCTCCAAACCCTGTTCTTTCAACACTTAAATATTTCAGAGATGAATATATTGCGCACATTAAAGATCACAAATGTCCTGCTGGAGTTTGCACAGCTATGAAAAAGATTGTTATTAATGAAGATCTTTGCAAAGGCTGCACAAAATGTGCAAGAAATTGTCCGGTCGAAGCAATTTCAGGTGAAATTAAACAGCCGCACCACATTGATCAGTCTAAATGTATTAAATGTGAAGCGTGCCTGAAAAATTGTCCGTTCAAGGCAATAGTTCTTGAATAAAGACAATAAGTCGGCAAGTCTATAAGTTCGATAAGTTCTTTACAAAATTAAAAAATATAATAACTGAAACCGACTTATCTGACTTATCCAACTTATCCGGCTTAACAGACTTAATAAATGAGGAAACAAAAATGAGTGAAGATAAAAAAACATTAATAATAGAAGGCAAAGAAGTCGAATTTACCAACGAACCTAATTTGCTCGAAGTAATAAGAAAAGCAGGGATGAATGTTCCTACATTCTGCTACCGCCCTGATTTAACTTCTTTTGGTGCTTGCAGAATGTGTGTTGTTGAAGTTGAATATCCTAACGGAAGAAAAATCATCAACTCATCATGCACAATGCCGCCTGAAGCAGGAATTAAGGTCTATCTGAACACAGAAAAAGTAAGAAGAATAAGAAAAACCGTTCTTGAACTTTTACTTGCAAATCACGACAGAAAATGTCTTACTTGTGATAAATCAGGTGACTGCGAACTTCAAAAATATTCTGAAGAATATAACATCAAAGAAATTCGTTTTCCGGATAAACCGGAAAAAGAATATTTACCGATTGACGATTCAAGCCCGTCATTTGTTCGTGACCCGAATAAATGTATCCTTTGCGGAGCTTGTGTAAGAGCATGTCATGAATTTCAGGGACATTCAGTTTTAGGTTTTGCAAACAGAGGTTCAAAAACTCTTGTTCAACCTCTAAACGGTCGTCCTATCGGTCAGGTTGATTGTATTAATTGCGGTCAATGTGTTGCCGTTTGTCCGACAGGTGCATTATCAATTAAAAATGAAATTGATGATGTTTGGGCAGAAATCAATAATCCTGAAAAAACAGTTGTCGTTCAAATGGCTCCGTCAGTTCGTGTAGCATTAGGTGAAATGTTCGGACTTGATGCAGGTGAAAATACAATAGGCAAAATTAATGCCGCACTCAGAAAATTAGGATTCAAATATGTCTTTGACACAAACTTTTCCGCTGACTTAACTATTACAGAAGAAGCAACGGAATTTTTAGAAAGACTTAAATCAGGTAAAAATCTTCCGATATTTACATCATGCTGCCCTGCATGGGTAAAATATTTGGAAACATTACATCCTGACATGTTACATCATTTATCATCATGCAAATCTCCAATGAGTATGATGTCATCAACATTAATTGATTTAATGCCAAAATATTTTAATGTTGAAAGAAAAGACTTAACAATTGTTGCAATTATGCCTTGTACCGCTAAAAAGTATGAAGCAAAACGTGAACAATTATACACAGATGGCAGACCTGATACGGATATAGTTCTTACAACAAAAGAACTCGGTGCAATGATTAAAGGAGCAGGAATTGACTTTAAATCTATTGAAGCTGAAGATGCAGATACACCATTTGGAGAATACTCCGGAGCAGGTACAATATTCGGGGCTTCAGGCGGAGTGGCGGAAGCTGCCGTTCGTACTGCTTATGAATATGCAACAGGTGAAGTTTTAAATGATGTTGATATCAAACAGATAAGAGGAACTTCCGAACGCTCTAAATCCGTTGAACTTGATATAAAAGGAACAAAAGTTGTTGTTCGTGTAGTTTCAACAATGGTTGAAGCAGAAAAAGCTATTAAAGAAATTAAAGACGGAACAGCTAACTTCCAAATGCTGGAAGTAATGGCTTGTCCGGGGGGATGTATCAATGGCGGCGGTCAGCCAAACAGCCACAATGATTCATCTATAAAAGGCAAACGTGCATGCGGATTATACAAAGAAGATTCACAACTTCCTGTCAGAAAATCCCACATGAATCCGTCTATTCAAAAGCTCTATTCACAAGATTTTGAACATCCGGGTTCACACAAGGCTCACGAACTGCTTCATACAACATACAGAAACAAATATAACGGTTCTTACAGAGATATTTAATATCTTAATAAACAAAAAAGGTTCGGATTTTCTCCGAACCTTTTTATTACGTTTTTAAAATATATTTTTTTAAATTTTCATCTATAAGATTATATAATTTATTAACTTCTTTATATTTTTCATGTTCTTTTATCATCAAAGCCCAATCACCTCTGAAAATTTGATTATATATACCTGCATTTATAATATGAGTATTTTCCTGATTTATAATTAAATTATTTTCAGACTGATTTATAATAATGTTTTTAAAACTTTCAATACTGCGATAATGACTAATTATGTTGTTTAATTTTACAATTTGCTCATCTGATATAGGATTAAAAGAAGAAATTAAAAAATATAACTCTGTATCATTATCCTTTATATATTCATAAAAATTATTTATTCTTTTTTCATATCTTGATTTAAAATCATCAAAAGAAAATCCTGTTTCATGATTAAAAATAAATCCAAAATGTTCATTTTTCCAAAATTTGGCTTCTAATTTTGCAGTAAAATAAGCTGATAAATCGTTTCTTACATTTTCATTATAAAAATAATCATATTCCAAATTTGTAAAAAAATTCATAAATTCTTTATCTAAAACATCCAAAATTCCGTCAAAATTCCAACAAAATGCCAAATCAAACGGACAAGTTTTTTCACCCTGCTCCTTTTTTAACTTAAAATGACAAACAGTAGCAATAACTCTTGGCAAACAATATGTACCTAAACATATTATTCTGAATCCGTTTTTGTATATCATATATTTTTCCTTTTAAAACGCATCAAACGAATCGTTTGTAAGCGGGTTTTTGAATTTGGTAATATTTGACTGAAAGAGTAATTTAATCGTATCAACAGGTCCGTTTCTGTGTTTTGCAATAATAATTTCCGATAAACCCTTTGACGTAGCTTTGATGCTTTCTTCTTCCTCTGATTCTTCGGCTTTTGCATAATAATCAGCACGATAAATAAACATAACAATATCAGCATCTTGTTCAATAGAACCTGATTCTCTCAAATCTGATAACATAGGGCGTTTATCATTTCTTGATTCAACCGCACGGGACAATTGCGAAAGTGCAATAACAGGAACATCCAATTCTTTTGCAAGAATTTTTAAACCTCTTGATATTGCAGAAATTTGCTGCAATCTGTCCTCACTGCCTGAACTTTCCATAAGTTGTAAATAGTCGATTACAACAAGTCCTAAATTCTTTTCCTGAGATTTCAGACGACGAAGTTTTGTACGAATATCAGTCAGGGTACAACCGCCCGTATCATCAATATAAATTTTGGCTCTGCCAAAATCATCCATCGCCATTGTAAGTTTATCCCAGTCTTTTTGCTGCATATTACCTGTTTTTATTCTCTGTGCATCAACTTCTGCATAAGAACATAACATTCTTTGAACAAGTTGTGCCGCTGACATTTCAAGCGAGAATATACAAACAGGAACATTCTCTTTTACCGCAACATTTTGGGCAATATTTAGTGCAAGAGCTGTTTTTCCCATAGCAGGACGTGCTGCAAGTATTATCAAATCGGATTTATTCAAACCGTTTAACAAAGTATCCAATTCATTAAACCCCGTTCTGACTCCTGCCAGCTCATCCTTGTGATTATATCTGTATTCAATTCTATCATAAGCGTCTAAAACCAAATCTTTTACAGGAATTAAATCAGAAGTGGTTTTATTTGAACTGATGTCATAAATAAGTTTTTCTGCCTGCTCAATAGACGCATCACTGGGTTCTAAGTCATAACCTTTGCTGACAATCTCGGAACCTGCATTTATAAGCGCACGTTTTATTGATTTTTCTTTAATAATTTTTGCATAATAAGCAACGTTGGATGTTGTAATGGTATTTTCCGCCAAATCGTTTATATAAGCTCTGCCTCCCGCAGCTTCAAGCTTTCCGTTATAACTCAAAACATCGGAAACAGATACAATATCAATATTGTCATTGTTATTAAACAATTGAAGCATTGACTCATAAATATATCTGTGCGCAGGTTTATAAAAACAAGACGCATCCAAACTATCGGAAACCTTTGCAAGACTTGCAGGATTAACTAAAACTGCACCTAAAATTGCTTCTTCGGCTTCTATATTTTGCGGTATTAAATTTTCATCTGCTTTTGTTTTTGTTTTTACAGGCATGACTTTATCATCCTCCCTTTTAGTCATGATATTACATAAATAATGACATATTACATGACTTTTTGTGATTAATTACATAATTTTACAATATAAAAAATCTGATTTTATATGTTAATATAAATACAGAAAAAAGAGGAAAAACAGTAGTGCTTGTAAAAATATACACAGACGGTGCATGTTCGGGCAATCCGGGTAAGGGCGGATACGGAACAATTTTATATGCGCAAGATGAAAATGGAAACGTACACCAAAAAGAACTTTCTCAAGGATATAAAAACACAACCAATAACAGAATGGAATTAATGGCAGCCATTGTCGGTCTGGAAGCATTAAAAAAGCCGTGTGATGTGGAATTAACATCCGATTCAAAATATCTGACAGATGCTTTTAACCAAAAATGGATAGACGGCTGGATAAAAAAAGGTTGGAAAAATTCCCAAAAAGAACCTGTCAAAAACAGAGATTTATGGGAACGACTTTTAAAAGCCAAAGAGCCGCATAATGTAAAATTTATCTGGATAAAAGGACATGCCGGCCATGAATTTAACGAACGCTGCGACCGTATGGCAGTAAATTCCGCAAATTCAGATAACCTGCTTGAAGATAAATATTAAATAATAAATTGAAAAAGGGATTTATATATTTTTTCAGAGTGCGTTGATATGTACCCTACTTTACTAAACCTGTCATGCTGAACTTGTTTCAGCATCTGCTTAAAGTGGCATTTCAAGGCGATTTTGGGATAGACCCTGAAATAAATTCAGGGCGACATATAGTTTGTAGGTCGGATTTATGCCACATTCTCTTGGCGAAAGAATTGAGCCTTAGAAAATGAATGTCCTTGGGGTGCCAATCTGACAATATTTAATATTGGTTTAGTAAATGTTAGGTGCGTTTATACGCACCATTGCTAAATTATTTATTTTTAAAAAAATCTGTCGGAGAAGTATTATATAATTTTGCAATCTGCAATAATAAAGCTAAACTAATTTTTTCTTTATTATTTTCTAATCGGCTTATATATTCTCTTGAACAACCAATTGTTTCTGCAAATTTTTCCTGAGACAATTTTTCTTTTTGTCTCAATATTTTTATATTTGCAGCAATAATTTCATAATAATTTATATCAGTTTCTTGCATACAAATAATTTTCGTGTATTATTTTGTATAATACTATGAAGTAATACATCACATTAAAGGTTATTATTTTATGTTTATAAAAATAATTAAAAATATATTATCAATAATAAAATATATTCTTCTCGTTGGTTTTTATTGCATGTCACCTGATAAATATGACGGAATTACATTTGACGATTGGATAAAAAAGCAGTAAGGTGTGTTTATACGCACCGACTTTTTAAATACCCATTTCTGTTCTTTGGTATGATTTAGTTTTGTTGGGCATACTTGCCCAACAGTTTGAAAACGGTTGAAAACGGACTATTCTTTCTTGTCTATTTCTTAGTCTATGTTTGGATTTTATGGAATTGTCCAAATTTTGATGCCCGTTTATGCCCGAACAAAGTCCGTTAAAGTCCATTTTGTAAATGGGATAATCAACTGACTTCCGACCGCCTTTTGTCATTCTGAACTTGTTTCAGAATCTGCTTAAAGTGGCATTATAAGGCGATTTGAGGATAGACCCTGAAATAAATTCAGGGTGACATATAGTTTTTCTTCCGACCAAAACGGACATAAAAAGACAGTGACATTTCGTCCCATTTGCGAACGCATAAAAAGATTTTTTCCGACCGCTCAAACTCAAACACGTCCTAAACTTTGCCGAATAATCATTTTAATCGTTCAAATAAAATGTCCTGTTGTAAAGACACACTCTAGATGATTATTTGTAACAGGGTAAATGATTATTTGACAATTTTAATTTAACTAATATGAACCAACTAAAATTTCTTCAAGTAATGGTTCAATTCCTTTACTTTGCAAAGATTCTATTAAGCGTTGTGCAAAGAAACGATTAACAGTATTTGCTATATATACTAAAATTTTTGCTGCAAGCTCCTTTACTACATATGGCAATGAATTTTCTTGTAAAATTAAATACATTAAATTTGCAATCGGGTCAAAATTTTCAAATTTATCACAAATCTGTTTATAGTTTTTATGAATACTTAAAATAATATCATTTGCATGATTTTCTTCTTGTTTCATATAATTTATCAACACTTCTGGGAATCCTTTTATACAGTTAATAAGATGTTTACATACATCTTCTCCTGATAGTTCAGAAATATAAGTTTCAACTTCATCATCATATTGTTTTAAGAATATTTTATCCAAAATTTGTTGTTTATTCAAAATAATTATCAGGAACGCAGGAGCCGACCAAATGCTGACCGTGTTTTGAAATTAATCCTGCAACACCGTATCTGAAATATCTTCTGCGCATCTTAATTAAAGACGGATAAGATGTTGTAAATTCTTCTTCATCGTTATTGTTCCAATTATCAATAAAAGCCTTTAATTCTTTACCTTTAAGTCCTGCCGAAGCATCCAAAATCCTAACATATTTTTCAGCCTGCAATTTTGCCCAACTCGGGACTTCGGAATATTTTAAATCTACTGCTATATCTTCAAGATACTTATTTTGTACAAAATCCGGCATTGATTTCAACAATACAAAATAGTGAGCGACTTTGCCTTTTTTAACTATCTTAAAAACAAATTCCCCCTTACGGCATTTTCTTTTTAAGGTCTGACTGCTCAAACCTATCATCTCAGAAGCCTTATCTATATCTACCCAAATATTTGTATTGTCCTTAGTGTTTTCCATAACTATCTATTTTAATTCTTTGGTATTCAGATTTAAAGACCGCTTTACATTCGTACATAAATTTGTTGCCAATTTTTTGAAACGAAATTCAGTAATAATAAGAAAGTTGTTTTTTATATTTTATAAAATTATATGACTAAACTTTTCTACCCAACTTACTTTGAACCCTATTTGAAAAATTGGGGGAAAATTTATGTAGAAATATTAAGCAATATTGACAGAAATTCTGTTTGTATATAATAGGGTTAATTTTCCTTGTATTTAGCCAAACTTTCCCATTCTTTATTTTATTAAAATTTGAATGAAAATAATATTACCCAACTGTCTAATTATAAAAATATTCAAGTAAATAGCAAAAAAATAACCCAGTATGATTTTCATATTAGGTTATTTTTCAATATAAAGATTTTTTTAACTTTCACTTGAAGTGGATGAAGTATTTTCTTTTGGTGGTATTGGTGGTCTGCCATTTGAGTTATTACCGTTAAATTCAGGCGGTTCCGGCGGTTGCCCATTTTGACCGTTATTTAAAGAACTATCCCATTCTTTAGGTTCCATTTTTCCGCCCGGCTGTGAATCAGGCTTTTTACTCGGGCGTTTGCCTGCGAATTGTCCGTTTTTATCACCTTTAAAATCTCGCGGGGGGTTGCCTATATTATTTTCTCCATTTACCCCATCATTTACCCCTTGACCTTTTACAAAATCAGGAGGAGTGCCATTTTCAAATTTTGGCGGTTCCGGTCTTGTGTTTGTGGTTGTAGTAGTATCATCTGCCATAACGGTTGTTGCAGATAAAACTAATACAGACAGTAATGAAATTAATAGTTTTTTGTTCATAATTACACCTCTCAATAATATAACGATACTAATTATTATAATGTTCATTTTTTTTTAAAACAATTTTAAATTCAAATCTTCAGCTAAGAAACTTTTTTGATTCCCTTGCAGTATAATGTCTGTTTCTTTTATTTCCCCAAGCAATATAGGTGAATTTGGGTTATGTAATTTAAAATTCTCTATTGCTTTTTGCGGGGTGGAATTAGCGTAACAATACCTGCATCCGTTCGGGCAAGTATCATACCAACCGATATCTCTTGTTTCAATACAATTGCAATTTGCTCTCATTCCTTTATGTTTTAGATTTTTGAATTTAACATTGTTTGCATTTCCTAAAATATCAAGTGTCATACACCCCGAAGGATGAATGCCGAATTTTGTATAATCCCCATTTGTTGCACAAGTTTGCAGGTGAATATTATATTTTTGTGCAATTTCACCCATACCACGAGCTAGAACTATTTTATCTTCATCAGAAATTGCTTTTAATTCCGGCATATTAACAGAAAGTTTTTTATACATTTCAACAAAACTAAAAATACAACGGTCAATGTGTCCGCTTAGTTGACTTGCCATATTATCAAAAGTTTTCAAATGATAATCAGTAGTGTATTTTTCTGTTAATAAAACAGGATCATACCGCCAAGCAATCCTTTGACTGCCAACAATTTGTTCCAATTTTAAAAGGGTTTCTATGCTTTTATCAATCGAGGGAACTCTCGGTTCAATATCAGTATTGTAGGCGGTAATTGTATAATGAAAATATGTATTAAATTTGTCCGTTATCTCATACAGTCTGTCTAAAATCGGTTCATAGTTTTTTGAACAAAATACAACACAATCAACCTTATCGGGAGTCAATTCATATCGTGTAACTTTATTAGGATAAAAAGGGTTTCTTGAATATACAAAACCCTCTTTAAACCTGTTTAAAAGCCACTCGGAATAATATTGAGCCGTATCCGTTCTTCCGCCTGTATTTATTATCATAATTGAATTTTAACATAAATTTTTTGAGAAAAATTAAAATAAGAAGATGTTCATGAACTAAAGCTCGCTCTATGAACTGATTTTATCCAAAAGTTCTTTGATTTCCATTATTTTTTCTTTGGCATTATCACAATTTGAAAAGGACGCTGCGACACATTCTTCTAAATGTGTTTTTAAAATATTACTTTCAACTCGTTTAACTGCAGAACGCACAGCTTTTAATTGTATTATAATATCTGTGCAATATCTTTGCTCCATAATCATTTTTTTTATACCTTCTAGTTGACCTATTGCTCTGTTTAAGCGTGGTATTTCATGACTATGGTTTGGATGCACATGCTCCAATGTATCTTGTTTTGAATTATTCATAACCATATTATAACACAAATAAGAAGTGCAAAATCATATTGCACTTCTTATTTTTCTGTTAAAATTATTTTTTAGGTGGAATGTTACACTCAGGTGGACAATTACATTTGTCGCCGGTACATGTACAGTGTTCTCCACATTGGCAGTTAACACATTTGCATTTTGGATTTTTACATTTAGACATAAAAGCCTCCTTTACTTTTTATATACCCCATGTGGGTATTTATACTTTTATTATATACCCTAGAGGGGTATTTGTCAAGTGCTTTATAATAAAATTTCAAAATTTAGCACAAATCGGCTACAATAAGCAATTAATACTCATTGTGATAAAGCGGGTAATCTAAATATGCAAAATTAATCTAACTTCCAAACGGTAATTCCTGTTAATTCGTCTTGTTTTCTTCTGATTACACCATTTTGAACAGGTCGGATTTCAATTTCTGCTGTGTATAATACAGTTGCACTCAATAAATGACCGCCTGTTGTAATCAGATTATAATTTTCATCGTGATAAGTAAACATTGCATGGGTATGGTGAAAAATCTCGTCATTATCATCCGCTGAAATATTACCAATGAAAGATGTAAGTTCTAATACACCTAATTTTTTATGCTCTAAAAATTCATCTTTTTCAGGGATATAACTTGAAACAACAATATCAGAACAACAACCTATTCCTGAATAAGTTGCGGATAAAACTTTTTCTTTTTTACAAATATCAAGTATGCCTGATATTATTTCATCACCACGATTAAATCTTGCATATATAGAATCACCAAACTTTTTATAATCCATAAATTACTTACCCCTTATCATTTATCATCTTTAATAATAAATTCTCTAATAATTCAGCTTCTTTATCCGATAGATTTTTGTATAACATATTGTTTAAATCATTTGAAATTTTTTCAAATGACTGCTTAAATTCATTCCCCTTTTTTGTTAAAGAAATATATGTATAGCGATTATCTACATCAGATACAATTCTTTTTACATAACCTAATTTTTCAAGTTTATCAATTAAAACAGTAACGGTTGGTCTTGTTCTATGGATTTTATCCGCTATATCTTTCATACTCATTTTGTCTTGCTCATACAAGCAGGCTAAAATATCACCATGACTCGGTACAAGCCCTTCCGCCCCGTTTTTCTTTAATTTATCAGCAATAAAACGGTTTCCTTTTTCATAAATTTTAGATATTAATGATAATCCTTGTTTCATAACTTTATTTTTCCAAATA